>Ga0137409_10002132_pt1 | contig 21320 bp, 9 predicted proteins | sample CZODoug1_16funga_FD_122059 | JGI IMG/M metagenome (GOLD analysis project Ga0137409, IMG submission 122059) | Vadose zone soil fungal communities from Angelo Coast Range Reserve, California, USA - CZODoug1_16fungal (Hybrid Assembly) | ecosystem: Environmental > Terrestrial > Soil > Vadose zone... | reverse complement strand
GAGTTTGTGCCGAATCAGGGCGACGCCTGGCGATATGGTCTACGAACTCTCACCGCGTTCTACGAGAACATTGGTGTTACGCCGGGGCCCGAACTCTCTGCGTCGCAAGAGCCCGCCGAATTTAGGGGCGACTCGATGGCCCAGCTTCTCTCGGAGATAGGCTTGCTTGGCAGGCGTACCGCTGAACTGCATCTTGCGCTAGCTTCAGACGGCGATGATCCGGCGTTTGCTCCTGAACCGTTCACCAGGGAATTTCAGAAAAAACTGGAAACGTCCTTCGCAGAGCTGAGCAGCGGCACGTTGCGCTTGCTGCGCGAGCGCATGGCAACCGTCCCGGTCGAGTACAGAGACCGAGCGGCGAGGATTGCTTCGCGCGAACAAGATATTGCTCGCATCTTCAGCGCCGCGTTAAGCGCGCCCATCGAAGCCATGCGAACGAGAATTCATGGCGATTATCATTTAGGGCAAGTGCTCTACACAGGCTCCGATTTCGTGATTATCGATTTTGAGGGCGAACCCGCGCGACCGTTGGCGGAGAGGCGCGTCAAACAGTCTCCGCTGCAGGATGTTGCCGGTATGTTGCGGTCCTTTCACTATGCTGCGTTTGCTCCGCTGCTGGCGCGTCCAACGGCCAGTTCGATTTCGCCTGGCCAATTTGCAAAGCTGAGGAGCTGGGCCGAGGCTTGGAGCTTGAGCGCGACAAACCGCTTTCTCGCGGAATATTACGAAACTTCCAGTGCCGCACGCTATCTTCCGGCCAGCTCGCAAGAGATGACAAAGCTTTTGCAAATATATCTTCTAGCCAAGGCGATCTACGAGCTCGGATACGAACTCAACAATCGTCCCGCATGGGTTTGTATCCCGTTGGAAGGAATCTCGCGCCTTTTGCCACGCTGAACGCCGCCCGGCTTTGGCGCTGAACTTTATTTATTGATTGCTGGCGCTGGCTTTCCGCCGCTAAGCAACGCGATGGGAAAATGATTCAGCAGTTGGTCGACGCGAAGGGACTTTACGCGTTGATCGGCGATTGTGACCTTCTCGCTCGTAAATATATCTTCCCAAAGCGGCGGAGCGGAATCGGGGAGCTGAATCGCAGCCTCTCGCCAGCGAAACTCGGTATCGCCGGCCCGTCCCTGTCCGGCGCGTGACAGCCATCTAGGCGCTACCAGGAGAACCCACTGCCGCTTATGATGCCGCAGTATTGCAAGGATGTGCTCGGCGTATGGCCCGTTAGTTTTCAATTCGACGAAATCGCCTTTCGAAAAGAGCTCCGGCCGCTCGCGACGAAAATTCAGCGCCTTCCAAATGGCATAAAGTTTGGTGCGACCGTCCTCCCAATCGCGCGCCAAAGCGGCGGCTTGGGACGCGTTTGCTTCTGATTGCTTGAGAGCCGCCAGCATGGAAACACGCTTGGCGAAATCAACCGGCTGCCGATTATCAGGATCAACCAAGCGCAGGTCCCATAATTCCGATCCCTGGTAGAAATCCGGAATTCCCGGCGAAATAATCTTAATGAGTGTCTGGGCCAAGCCATTGACCATTCCCCGCTGCCCAATGCTGCGCTGGAATGCGGCAAAGTCGCGCAGGAAGAGGTTGCTACCGCCGGGCTCGAGGACCGATGCGACAAACGTCTTCAAAGCATTTTCGTGCGCGGTGTTGGGCAATGTCCAACGCGTGTAAACCATGGCTTCGCGAGTGGCTTTGACGGCGTAGGCTTGTAGGCGCTCTTTGAGCGACTCGTCCTGGTTCCCGTTGGTCGGCCAGACGCCGAGAAGTGTTTGGTAAAGAAATATTTCTTCATTGCGATCCGGTACTTGCTGGCCATCTACCTGAGTCTTGTATTGTGAATTGACCTTAGACCATCGCTCCAGGCAGTCCTGCCACTGTCCGGGAATCTCGGACAGCACACTGATACGAGCGCGCACATCTTCGGAGCGCTTGGTGTCGTGCGTGGTGGTCGCGTTCATCGCGTTGGGCCAATGCTTACGTCTGTCGGTCACGAAACGCGAAAAGCTATCTGTACTTGCTGCGGTTGGGCGTGGGTCTCCTCCCACGTCATTCAGTGAGATCAGAGGATTGTAAACGTACAGGAAGGTGTCTTCGAATGCCTTGGCCATGATCGGCCCGGTGAATTGTTGCCAGCGCATCACGAAATTCAGACGCGCTTCGCGCTGATCCGGAAGTAAGTGGGACCGGTTTCTCACCAGCAACACGTCGCCAATGAAATCAAAGTGCGCGGGTTGCAGATAGAATTTGCGAGCCAGCGCCTCCTCGATCGCTTGTTCAATGACTTTGCCGTCTTCCCGAGAGACTTCCAGATTTCGCGTATACGTTCGATAGATGGGCATGTGCGCGGTGGTTTCGAAGAGCGCTTGCATCAAATCGCTTCTCGAAAGGTCGCGCGCATAACGGTCCTTGTCCGCAAGCAAGGCCAATTGATGCCCGAGAGAGCGCATCTCGACTCCCAGGAGCGTAGACATGACCAGCTTTTTCTTTTGATAGAGCAGGTCCGCGTAGACCAGCTTTTTCCCGACAAAGCGGTCGTAGACCTCTTCGATACAGTTGGCTCCTTTGGGATCAACAAGGACGCCGTTGAGCGCGTTCAAGAAGTCGTAGCCGGTTGTTCCCTCCGATGGCCATTCTCGCGGGAGGCGCTCCCTGCGGGCCAGAATTTTCTCGACGAAGATCGGAACTATTCGCGGCTCGCCCTGCCCGGACTCTTTGGCAAGCTGCTCCCGCAAGCGATTCAGGTACGCGAGTGGGTCGCGCAATCCGTCGATGTGGTCGATGCGGAGACCGTCGACGGGCGGCTGCGCGGCTAGCCTCGTGATCAGCCCGTGGGTTGCCTCAAAAACCAGCGGATCTTCGACCCGCACGCCAACTAAGTCCGTAATCGTGAAAAACCGGCGATAATTAATTTCCTCATTTACGTTTTGCCAGTAAGACAAGACGTAGAACTGTTCGGCGAGCAATTTTTCCAGCGATGAAAAGCTGGCCGGATCGCCTGGTTGGCCCATCAGGTCGCGCAACCTGTCGTTTAGGAAAGCTTCAACCTCTGCGCTGCTGCTGACCAGTTGCCTTAATCGTTCGCGGGCTTCAAATCGAAACCGTTTTTCGCCGGCTTCCCCTGGGGTCACGGTGGCAGGGGAGCGCAATCCCGCAAATGCAGCCACGATTCCGGAGTATTCCTGATAAATAGTCGATTCTTCGCCCAGCTTTTCCTGAAGTCTTTCGGTGTTCTTGCCGAGAATCGCCAAGTACGTTCTTGGCGCCAGCGGAAACAAGGACTCGAAATATTGAAGAAAGAGGCGCCCATCGGCAAAAATCAGTTTGAACTCTCCGCTCTCGAGCGCCTCGGCGAATGGACGTCCCAGAACGGGGAGTAAAATCTTGCTTTCAAGACTGCGCGAGGGTGGATGCCAATCGATGTCAAAGTAAGAGGCATAAGCTGACTCAGGCCCGTGCTCGAGCACATCCATCCACCAGGAATTGTCGCTGCTTGCGGACATGTGATTGGGCACGATGTCCAGAATCAGGCCCATGCCCCGATTGCGCAGCTCGGTTTGCAAGGTGAAGAAGTCCGCCTCCGTGCCTAACTCTGGATTGAGGCGCGTGGGATCGATTACGTCATATCCATGCGTGCTGCCCGGCCGGCTACGCCATATCGGCGAGGCGTAGATGTGGGTGATTCCCAACTCGGAAAAGTAGTCGAGCAGCTTCGTTGCGTCTCGAAATGTGAAGTCTTTATTGAACTGCAACCGATAGGTTGCGGAGATTGGCGTGCTGCGTTCCATCAGAACGATTCCTCATTCGCCACTCATTGGCCTTATTGGCTCCGTCATTGACCATTGATCCGCAAGCTTTCGCGAAGTTGGGCCAATGCGTCGAAAAGAGTTTTCGCCGCCTCATCGCCGGATTGCGCCTGCTCGCGCAATTCGTCCATCGTGGTGATGAGCGGGCGATAGCAGATGTTTTGCACCTCCCAGAGCACCATCGGGAAGGGAAGTGTGCTCGCAAATTTAAGGAGCGTGGCCAGCTTTTGCGCCATCTCTAAATTCGTGGGCTTGGACGCGAAAAACTCAGCCTCTTTCTCCAAGCGCCGGCGGAAGGCATATTCTAGCCCGGGCACATCCAGCGTGATGTTGGTGGCCGTTGCCTCCTTCAGGTAACTCTGTATGGCATCCAAATCGGGGTCGCGCTGTTCGAAGGCCTGTTTCAGTTGGCTATTAAGCGCAATTTCTGCGGCTGACTGAAATGCGGCCGGTATGGGGATGCTCAGTCCATTTAAGAAGCGGATTAACGCTGCTTGATTTTCGTAGATACTTCGATAGGCGGCTGCGGCTGTGGCCAGCGATTCTTTCAGGATGAGGTCGACGATTTTTCGTTGTTCGTCGCGGAAGAGTGTACGCAGAGAAAAAGTCTTGCCGCCGGAAAATCTCTCCGTGAGCGCCTGCAAAGCCTGCGTAGTATCCGCTTTGGAAAAGGAATCCATTAACGACGCTTTTAGTTGATCGTAATCTTCGATCTTTTCGAAGTGACTGGCACCGCCCGCGATGTTGTGATCTCCCAAGTGCAAAACTGCAAAGCCGAGGCTGGCGGATTCCCTAGTGACTTCGGAATTGAAACGCGCGCGACCGACTGCCAGTTTTTGCTTCCCTTCAACCTCCAGCGTGTAGTCCTCGCGCTCGACGTTGTAGCAGTAGACTTTGGTGCGTTCGCCAAAAGGTTCGAAGAGAGAGCTGATTGCGTAGTGCCCGGCAAGCTGATCGGTGGATACCGCCGCGGGCTTGACCCACTTTTCGTAAATCGTTTTGCCGTCGCGATGCTCGGGAAGATTACTTTTGGCCCCGGCGAGGCGGTCCATGAATCCCGACTCGATGCCATCCACTCCAAAATCCTGGGCTAGCCGGATGGCACGCCCTGCATACTGCATGACCTGCACAGTTTCCAATCCCGACAGCTCGTCGAAGAACCAGCCGCAACTGGTGTACATCAGCATGGCGTGGCGCTGCATTTCCAACAGTTTCAGCGCCGCAACCTGTTCCTCGTTGCTCAGAGAGTGCGTTGCATGACTCTGGAGAAAATTCCGAACGTTTTCTTCTGCGCGGTTGAGGATCACCTGGACGTATTCATCGCGAGCCGCCCATACATCCTTGAGCAGCGGTCCGGCTTTTTGTTCGTAAAATGGCATGAGTTCATCGCGCAACCAATCGAGCGCGGCGCGTAACGGTGCGCGCCATTCCTGATTCCACCCTGCATGTCCACCCGAATTGCAGCCGCAGTTCGTGCGCCAGCGTTCCACGCCATGAACGCAGCTCCACGAGCTGTTGTTCACAATTTCCGTAAAGTGATCCGCGGGATGACGTTCGAGAAATTCACCATAATTTGTAAGCTGCGCGAGCTTGTTGGTCTCAATGTGGTGTAACGCGTAGGAAAGGGCCATCTCCCCGAAGCGATGGTGATGGCCGTAACTCTCGCCGTCCGTCGCGATGTGGACCAACTGCGGCCATTGCCGCGCATCTGAAAAACCACTGTTTAGGCGGTCGGCGAAGCGTTGACCATTGTCCAGCAGTCGTTCGAAGGCCACGCCCTGCGAAATGGGTCCGTCGTAGAAGAAGACGCTGATCGTTCGTTTCGATGGCAACTGCACCAGATAAGCGCGGCTGGGGTCAACCCGGTCTCCGCTGACGTCTTGCCACGAACGGCTGCCACGCTTACGAATGCGCTTGGCTTGGCGGGGCGCGAGTATTGTGAATTTGATCCCATTCGCGGCCAACACGTCGAGTGTTTCTGTGTCGACAGCCGTTTCTGGCAGCCACATTCCTTCCGGTAGCCGGCCAAAGCGGTGTTCAAAATCGCGTATCCCCCATTTCACCTGCGTAATCTTGTCGCGGCAGTTGGCCAACGGCATAATCATGTGGTTGTAGGCTTGCGCAATCGCCGAGCCATGGCCGGAGTATCGCTCGCGGCTGCTGGTGTCGGCTTCACGCAGCGCTTCATAAGTCTTGGGAGCTTTTTGCTCAATCCAGGAAAGGAGCGTTGGTCCAAAGTTAAAGCTGATCCGAGAATAATTGTTCACCAGTTGGATGATGCGCTGCTCGCCATCGAGGATTCGCGATGTTGCATTGGGCGCGTAGCACTCCGAGGCCACTCTTTCGTTCCAGTCGTGATACGGGTAGGCGGAGTCTTGCAGCTCGATAGCTTCAAGAAAAGGATTCTCGCGCGGCGGCTGGTAGAAATGTCCGTGAACACAGAGGTATCGCATCATCGCTCCGATGAGACTGCCCGTTCAAATACAGCAAAAGATCGTGGATTCAGCGCCAGGGGTTGGGCGGAGCCTTCAATGGCGGATGGAACGTTGGAGCCTGGCCCGAGCCATTCTAGATCGGAGGAATCGATTTTCTTTTCCCATTTCCCGTGCGGAAGAGCATCGCCCAGATCGGCCGAGACATCTCCAAAATTGAATAGCGTCATGAGCTGAGTTCGGCGAGTGTCCTGCACGGTCGCGAGCGCCTTCGACGACGCGAATTCTTTTGCGGAGGGCGCACCTGCGTGTCCCAACCCGTGTTCCTGCCGAAAACGCAGCAGCATCTGATAGAAGCGCTGAAGGGTGCGATGCGGCTCTTCCTGCGCGAGAACGTGTTTCAGTCGGGAGTTCGCAAAGGTCGAGTCTGCCTGCGGATCCGCAATCTCGCCTTGCCAGCTAAATGACTCGAATTCCGCGGCCCGACCGCGACGCACCGCCTCCGCCAGATCCGGGTCACTATGGCTGGTGAAATACAGAAAAGGCGCCGTCTCCCCGTACTCCTCCCCCATGAACAGTAAAGGCACGAAAGGCGAAAGCAAATTCGCGCCAGCAGCGAGCTTCAAACTTTCAAAATTGACCAGGGAACTGAGGCGTTCTCCAAAAGCACGGTTCCCGACTTGGTCGTGGTTCTGCGTGCAGACCACATAGTTTGTGCCCTTGAAAGGAGGCGGGCGATTTCCGTGGCGTCTCCGCCGGTGCCGCGAATATTGACCAGCGTAATACCAGCCTTGCTTCAGGGTCTCCGCCAGATGCTGAACGCCGCCGAAATCCTCGTAGTATCCTGAATGTTCGCCGGTGAGCAGTGCGTGCACGGAATGATGGAAATCGTCGCTCCATTGCGATGGCATGCCCAATCCGCCTTCGCAACGCGAACGCAGCACCCGTGTATCGTTCAAATCGCTCTCCGCGACCAGAGAAATGATTCGTCCGGTTCGGTCGGCGAGAGCATCAACTTCCTTCGACAGTTCGGCGAGAAACGGAAACGCGCTGGCATCAAAGATTCCGTGAATGGCGTCGAGCCGCAGCACATCGATATGAAAAGTTTCCAGCCAGTAGAGCGCGTTTTCGATGAAAAAGCGGCGTACGTCGTCGCTTTCGGGTCCGTCAAAGTTCAGCGCCGCTCCCCAAGGCGTCTTGTAATGCTCGGTAAAATACGGACCATATTCGCTCAAATAATTGCCTTCCGGTCCGAGGTGGTTGTAGACGACGTCCAGTGCCACGGCGAGGCCCCGCGAATGCGCGGCATCCACCAGCAACTGCAAATCGCGCGGAGTTCCGTAACTGTTTTGGACGGCAAAGGGATACACGCCGTCATAGCCCCAATTCTTCGAGCCCGGAAATTGCGCGATCGGCATTATCTCGATAGTGGTTACGCCGAGAGCGGCAAGACGATCGAGTGCGGCGCGCAAGGCACTGAAGGTTCCTTCATTTGTGAAGGTCCCCACATGCAATTCGTAAAACACGCTGTCCGCCAGGTGTAAACCTTTCCAGTCACGATCGGTCCACGCGAAACTTTGCAAATCCACGAGTTCCGAAGGTCCGTGTACTCCCTCCGGTTGGCGCCGGGACGCCGGGTCGGGCCGCTCCTCTGAATTTGCGAATCTGTACAAGTATTTTGTCCCGGGTCGAACGTCTTCTATATCAACAAGATGATATCCGCGTTCATCCCGGTGCATCGGAACGAACGCCGGCCGATCGCCAAGCAAGTGCAGCTCGAGGCGCTCATGATGAGGTCCCCAAACCGTGAAATGCCACCGTCCGTCGGAGGTCGGAGTGGCGCCCAGTGCAGATGCGTATTGATTTTGAGTTACAGTCATCAGGCGGAAGCCATTGCGGCAACACCGAGCGTGCCTTTATCGGATGGCAGATCAACTGTCGCGGAGAGTGGAAGCATGCGTCGGAGCGATTGTGGATCGAAGAAACAGCGTCCTTTTCAGGAACGGAGTCCACCTAACAATAGGCGAACAAAGGACCTATCAGCCATACATGGCTCCCTGTAGATTATGACATCTTCGGACCCTATCGATTCGGTTGGATGCTGGCCTTGCGCCGCTAGGTCTATCAAGCATTCAAATTGTCCATGGCTCTACCCGGTCGAGCCTTCTTGATCATTAGATGCAGATTGTGATCCCTGAAGGATGCGGCGGCTGACGGCGGGTCCACCTCCACCGGAAAGTTAGCGACCAGAAATATCTCATCTTCGCCCTGCTTTGGGTTCTGTTCGTTTTTGATTTGCGTTGCGCGCACGAGCACGCGTTTTGGTTTGACAGCAATTTGCATTCCTTGACCGGAAGCGTCTGGGATAGATGCTCTCAGCGACAACCATGTTCCGGACTCGCGAACCTCCATGTTGGAGCGCAAGATCTCAGCCTCCGCTTGCAACCAGTTAGCTTCATCATTCCCTGGCGCCCCTCCGGACTGCTCGAACAGCAGTTGCGCCCGCTCGCGGACTCTGTTCGCGATTCGTTCCTCCAAGTCCTCGGCTTCCCGCCCCACCAGAAAACTTGGCGTGACCAACGCCGACGCGGGAAGGGAACTGAATGCTAATTTTGTAGCGGACATCGAACACCTCAACTATAAGCTGACCGCGCGTCAGAAATCGTTGCGACCTATGCTGCGGTATTGAGTTTCGGAGTGGTAAGGCAGTTTTCTTGCGCACCCGCATTTTCTTGTCCAGACGGATCCGCGACCGCGACCGGTTCGCTGTGCAACGTTTCAAGGATCGGCATGCGCGGCGCTTTTTCGTGCAACAGCCGCTCCGTGGCGGCCACCATTGGCTCCGCATGGAACCGCCGCTGCGAAGACGAATTGCAAAGCACGTTGGCCACAGCTATAAGGCTCATTCCCTGGTGGTGCGCCAACCAGCAGCGCACAATCTCAAAAGTGCTGCCCGGCTTAACCCGCGACGGAGTGAAGTCGGCAGCCTCGAAGAAACCGTAGGCCCCCAGCAAACCCATTTGGTCGAGCCCGCGGAGATTTTCCACCGCGCTCTCCGGGTCCGCCAGAAGCGCCAGGAAGGTGGAGTAGGGCGAGACCACCAGGTCTTCCGGCTTTTCTTGGTTGATGGCCAAAGCGGGCACTCCGAAGGCCTGATAATGATAATGCCCATCCACGCTCAACTTTGCGCAGGACGATTCGGACACTCCCCAAGGAATCGCGTGGCTCTTGGCAAAATGTTTTTGCGCCCGTACCGCAGATTGCGTCGTTTCGTCCAAGATCGTGTTCGGGTACGTCTTCATCCACAACATTGGCATCAAGTACTCGAACATTGTGCCGGTCCACGACAGTAGCACTCGTTCTTTTCCATAGTCAGTGAACTTGCGTTCAAGTGTCAGCCAGCTATCTTGCGGAATGTCGCCCTTCGCAATGGCCACAAACGTTGCGGCGCGTGCTTCGGACGGCAGCAAATCGTAGAAATATGGCGCAAGCCGGTTTTCTTCGACTTCATATCCCACGCTCAAGGCTTTCTTCTTGGCGTCAAACATGGACACAAAATCCACGCTCTTCGCCAAACCATCGGCCTTGGCCGCCACTGCGGTCAAACGATACGCCATGCTGGCCGCCACTTCATTCGTGCGGGTTATCGCCGAACGCAGCAGCCGGAGCGCCGATTGCGTTTCGCCGCCGGGGCTGTCCTCCAGCATCACAGTCACCTTGCGGTTCAGCGCCGCACATAAACGGGGCAGAGACGCCAGCGTTAGCCGCTCCGAGCGAATGATGTTCTGCATGTCCCGAGTATCGGTATATTTTGCGAACTGCGGCGCAAACCACGGCGCGAAGTCATAGAACAAACTCTGCAGGTGCGTGATGCGCAGGCAAAGCTCGTGTCCCCACCACGCAATCTCGCTACCTGATTGGGAAAGCTTTTTGTCCAGCGCCACTATGTCGCGCTCGATGGCCGGCAGCGCCTCGGCCCACTTCGCTGCCGAGCTTCCCAGCGCATCGACGCGCACCTTCAATTGCTGGACCAATGACAAACGGTCGTCCCAACGTTCCGGTCTTAGCAAATCCTCGAGAGTGTCCAGGTGATCGGCAACACCCTTCCAGAGCTGTGTTGAGAATATTGGCTCGTTCACCGCTCCCAGGCAGCCCTGTTTCAGCGTCCACAAGCAGCAAACCAGGTTTCCATTGTCCACCGAAGAGATGAAGCGCGGCGTGACCGCCTCCAACGTGCGCGTGTCGTACCAGTTGTAAAGTTGGCCGTTCAACTTCGGCATGCGGTCGACGGACTCGAACGTCTTTTCCGTATCCGCGACAAACTCCGGAAGTGTCAGGAACCCCATGTCCATTGCCGCCAGCCTCGAATTAAGCAGCAGACCCAGGTTGGTGGTGGAAACGCGGTGCACGATTAATGACGCGGGTTCTTGCACGATATCAGGTATCAGCCAATTTTCTTCGGGCGTGCTGAATTCCCGGAACAAACGCCATGTGCGCAACGCCGAGCGCCGCAGCAAAGCTTCGTCCTTTGCATCCATTCTCTTCACTCCAATATTTGTTGGCAGGCTGAGCCACTGCACGATCGGTTTGGAAACGCCCCACAACACCAGCAATGGCAGTGCGAGCATGAAGGATTCGGGGCGGTCAACCGCCAGGAATAGTCCCACGAAAAACGATAGCCACGGCGTGATCTCCAGATAAATTTCCACCGGGCTCTTCTTTTGATTTCGCTCTTCGGCCTCCGCGGAGGTCTCCCATTCCAACAACCGCTCGTGCGTCACGGTCATGCGCACGATCGAACGCACCACTGCGTCGACGGTTATCAGGCTCTGGTGGCACAGGCACGCCACGCGCATGAACAGGTTTGCTTGCGACACTCCGAAGTCCGCGGCAAGGTTCTTCCAAAACGCCGAGGTAAGCAGCGCACCCCGCGCGCGAGCGATGGTGAGCGCAAAGTGCGTATACGTCGGTAGCGCCAACAGGGCCAACGTCACCAATGTCCAATAGAGCGCATGCTTCGGAAAGAACAGCCATCCGCTCAGCAGCATCACGAACATCGCCATCTCGGTCAGGCTGCGGCGCAAATTGTCCAAAATCTTCCAGCGCGAGATGATCGACAGCGGATTGCGCGCCATTTTTCCGAAAAAGTCCGGCACCCGCGGCAGCAGCCAGAATATGATCTGCCAATCTCCGCGAACCCAGCGATGCTTGCGGCGGCTGAACGCGCTCATGTGCGACGGATAGTCGTCCACCACTTCCACGTCGGAGACCAGGCCTGCTCGCGCATAGGCGCCTTCGATCATGTCGTGGCTAAGGATTGTGTTGCACGGGAACCGGTGCTCGAGCACCTGCTGGAACGTTTTGACCTCATAGATTCCCTTGCCGGTGAAGCTGCCCTCGCCGAAGAGATCCTGGTAAACATCGGAAACCGCGCGCGTGTAGATGTCGAAACCAGCATCGGACGAAAGAATGGCGGCCAGGCGTGACCGATTTGCCGATTGAATGCTGATGTCCACCCGCGGCTGCAAAATTCCGTAGCCTTCCACAACCGTATTTGTGGCCGCATCCACAACTGCTTTGTTCAGTGGGTGAGCTATCGCCCCGACGAGCCTGCGCGCCGCGTCGCGCGGTAGCTGCGTATCCAGATCGAGCGTAATAACGTACTTCACATTTGGCAGGATCGCGAGATTTCCCGCTTTCACAGGAAAATTGTCGCTCGCTCCCAGCAACAAATTATTGAAGTCCAGCAGTTTCCCGCGTTTACGCTCCCATCCCATCCAGATTCCTTCCGACTTGTTGTAGGAGCGATGCCGGTGGAACAAAAAGAACGAGCCCTTGCCTTCCGGAACATATTTCGCGTTCAATGCGTCGATCAATTCCGCGCAAGCTTTTGCGAGAGGATCGCGCTCGTCGAACTGCTGCGCCGCGTCCGGCGGATCGGTCAGCAGCGCAAAGTGCAAGTTGCCATCGCGATTCGCCAGGAATCGAATTTCCAAGTCCCGCACAGCGCGCTTCATTTGCTCTGCACTGGTTAGTAGTGTTGGCACCGCCACGATCGTGGTGCACTCGCCGGGAATGCCTTTTGCGAAATCCAGCTTAGGCAGAATCTTTGGCGAAACCAGCGTGGTCGCGATTTGGTTGATGAGCGCCACCGCGCATTCCGCCGCGGGCAGCAGCAGCAACGCCACTACCGCAAAACCAGACATCTGCCGCAAGCCAATCCCGACGACCGCCGCTGCGATCAACAAAAATGTGACCACCTCGATTGCCAAAATGTAGGAAAAATCCGGCCAGCGCATGACAAAGCCATGCAGCCGTTCCGCGAGCGTCGGCCAGTATCCGATTTCCCGTTGCAGAGTCTTGCGTCCGCCGCCCACCAAATAGTAGCCGACGTGCGATTGCCTTTCCCCAATTCTCTCATTGCTCATCGAGTGCAAGCGGTTCGCAAATCCAAGCGCCGCTTGCGCAATCGATTGTTCGCTTGCCTTTGACCGCTCAGCCATCTCCGTAATTGCTTTGCGATAGCTGTCACGGCTCTCGTAATCCATCTGCGGATACGCGCCACACGGATCTTTGCGCAAAATTTGCTCGACCACGTTGATTCGTTCGAGTAACTCCTTCCAATCCGTATCAGACATCGCTCTCAAGCTGGCCACCAGCGTCTGCACATCAGTCGCGCCCGTGGTGGTCGACTCGCCTTCACCTTGCCGCTCTTCTTGGCCGGCATACGGCGAGTTTTCAAGTTCGTCTGCGCGTTCTGCCAAGGCTTCCAACAGCACCAGCTCGGCGAGTGGCCGCAATTGCCAAAGCTCGGCCATCTCCAGAGCCTTGATTTCCTGGGCTGCGCTGAAGAATTGCTCGAACGTCTGCTCGCTAAACTCGTAATTCATCGCCCGGAAGTGGCTGGACACGCTTGCATAGGCGCGCGGCACGCACCTAAATCCCGCCGTCTCGACGTGCGCAAGACCCTTGGCATCGCGGATCGCTGCCCTGACGTCTTGCATGGTCTCGCGCAGCAGCGCGATGTTGTCGGTCAAAGTCTTCGCTTCTTGATTCAGAGAGTGCCCAGCCGCTGCAGCCTCTCGCAGGATTCGGTTGCGGGTTTCAATGGATTCCTTCGCTTCTTTCCACTTCGTTTCCAACGGCAGTGCACGCTCTTTGCTCTCCACGACTTCCCAAGAGCGCGCTTCCATGTGCGCGTACGCGCGAAGCTGCTCGCGCTGCATGGTCGCTGACTGCACTGATAGCAGTTGGTCTTTTTGCCGCTTGCGCCCGCCATTTCTCGCCCACAATTGAGCCAGCGGCGTAGTGGGATCCAAAGGGAATTGCTGTTGAGTCGCCATTTCTCTGTCCTTGCTCGTTTTACCGATAACTTGCTGCCTGCAGTTCGAACATCTCCGCATAGCGGCCACGACGAAGTAACAATTCTTCATGGTCGCCCTGCTCGGCAATTTGTCCCGCTTCCAGGACAAGAATTCGATCCGCCATCTTCACGGTTGAGAATCGATGTGAAATCAGCAGCGCCATCTTGCCGTGCGTCAATTCCGCGAATCGTTGAAACACTTCATGCTCCGATTTCGCATCCAGCGCTGCTGTGGGCTCGTCCAAAATCAACAGTTGAGCATCCCGCAAGTACGCCCGCGCCAGAGCCATCTTCTGCCACTCGCCACCGGACAAGTCCACGCCGCCCTCGAACCTGCGCCCGAGAATTTGCTCGTAGCTCTTGGGAAGTTTCCGGATCACTCCCTCGGCCAAGCTCTTCTGCGCCGCCGCTCGTACCCGGAACGTGTTCTCGCGCTCTTCGATTTTCCCGATGGCGATGTTTTCCGCTGCCGTCATGTCGTAGCGCATGAAATCCTGGAAGATCACTCCGGTTTCCCTCCACAAATCTTCCAGGTCGTATTCCCGCAGGTCCAGGCCGTCCAACAGAATCTGTCCCGCGGTCGGGTCATACAGCCGCGTGAGCAGCTTCACAATCGTGGTCTTGCCTTGCCCGTTTTCTCCGACTAGTGCCAAGCGCTCTCCGCGCCTCAAATGAAAACTCACATCGCTGAGCACCAGTCGCGTATGCCCCGGATACGTAAAAGAAACATTGCGGAACTCAAAGCCTTCCCGAATCGGCCGTGGTACCGGCAGGGCATTCGGCTTCGACGACACGGTTGGTTTCATCGCAAAGAAGTCCAGCAAATCGGTGACAAAAAGCGCCTGATCCGCGATGGTCGAGAAGGTGGCAAACACCGCCTGTATGTTGGTGCTAGCTCCCGCGATCGCTCCGGTCAAGAAATAAAGAGCGCCAATCGTGAGCGCCCCGGCGACGGTCTCGTAGATAACGAATGCATAGCTGCCGTAATAACCAACGGTTCCAAGCAAACTCAACAGTCCGCCAACAAGTAACTTCCGCTTGGCCAGCCCGACTGTTTGCTCGTGCAAATCGTTCGAGAGCTTTCGATATCGCCCCACAAGGAATGGCGCCAGGCCGAACAGCTTCAGCTCTTTCGCGCTTTCCTTGCTGCCCCCCAGGACTCGCAAGTACTCCATCTCACGCTTCGCAGGTGTCTGCCGGAAATTCAGCGAGTAGCCCATGAATGCGAAATGCGTTTCACCCAAGAATGCCGGCACTACGCAAGCCACCAGCGCGACCAGGATCCACGGCGAGAAGAAAAGAATCCCTGCCGCCAAGCTGACCGTAGTAACCAACTGCTGAATGAGCAGCCCAGTGGCCTGGATCAAAACAATACGATCCGTCCCTTGCACCCGCGCGCGCTCCATGCGGTCATAAAACGAAGGATCTTCGAAGGAAGTTAAATCCAGCTTCGACGCGTGCTCCATGATCTTGGTGCTGATGTGGCGGCTGTACTTGTCCGCGAGCACCACGTCGCAGTAATTAATCAGTCGCACCAGAATCGCCGCAAGACTCGCAAGGCCAAATTCCAGCGCCACCAGCCACCAAAAATGATTCGGCAGTCTCTGATGATGGGCGGTCAGGTTGTAAACGTCATCGATAATGACTTGCGTGACTTTCAACACCGCGAGCGGAAGAAGCGCCGTCAGCACTCGCAGCGTTACGCTCGCTACGATCACCTTAGGCGCCGCTTCCCACACCATGCGCAATACCGGCGGAATATTTTTTAGCGCTTGAAGCCGTTCGCGCCAGCGCGGGCCAGGCTTTGAATTTGCGGTCATCTCGCGGGCTCCTCTTGTTTCCAATCGTTCCTTTGCAGTCGCAACAACTAGCTCGCCCGGCGCAGCGGTTTGTGCACGTCGGGGGCCACGCGATTGTCGGCGTAACCCCCTGTAATTGCGAGGTTTACGAAACCGAGTCTTCCAGCTTCTTCTGTTTTTTTTTCGCCCCTCTCGCAACTTATTCATAGGGCGAATGGAAGGTCCAGACGGGGTGTCAGCCTTGCGGACACTGCGCTCTAAGGGTCTCTACAATGTTGCCTTTAGACGTTCGCTCACCTCGCGATTAACGAAAGCTGTGCATCTAAGTTGACAGGAAAAATTCATGACCTGCGACGCAAGACTTCGCATCGCACGCGCGCTCCTCGCAATCGTGTTCTGCATCACCAACAGCGCTTCTTCCTTCGCTTACGAAGCGCCATTAACCCCTGTGGCACTGCACGAGGCTTTTATATTGGGACAGCGCAATGATCATGCCACCGCGGCTTTTCTGCATCCGTACTTGAAGCAAATCACCGCCGGCTCGCAGGAGCCGCACATCGCTGAAATTCAGATTCTCACGCCCTTCGCGCAAGTGGTGGATCTCTCTCGCCGCTTCACCAGCGGCTATTCCGAAGAGCAGGCGATTCGCGAATATCATGAACGTGGCGACACGGTAGTCGTTCGCATACTCCTCATGCTCCCTGCCGTTTACCCAAAACCCGATGCCGCGCCCAACGAAACACCGGCTCCTCCTCAACAGTCGCCCCCGCCTAGCGCTGCGCTGCGGCCGGAAAATTTCTGGCAGAACTTTCGCTTCGCCACCAAGCAACACGGCAAGACCATTCCAACGCGTTTTATCCGCAATAAGCCCATCTACTCCACGCCAACTAAAGACACCCCTTCCGTGCTGGATGGCGCGACAGTTTGGCTCGAATACGACGCGAAGGATGTAGCCTCAGACGAAACCGTGGTGGAGGTCACTACTCCCGATTCAAAAACAATCAGCGCAACCTTTGACTTGAAGAAACTCCGTTAGTGAGGTTACAGCCGATTTTGCGATTCGTGCTCGGTCTCATGCCCCTTGGGCAGTTGCGTCTTGATGTCATACTTCTGGTTTGCGCGTACCTCGATTTCCGTTTCAAACGATTGATATCCCGGCAAAGTGATCTTGATGTGGTGCTTGCCTGGGCTCACCAACATCGCACGGCCCGCGCCTCCAAACTCGTGCGCATGTCCGGCAAACTGATCATCCACGAACACCGCCGCTCGGTCGGGATCAATCGACAGCCGGATTTCCGCGCTTACCGTAGGGTACTGCGCCCGCGGATCCTTCGCCAATGACACGCGCAGGGTCTGCACCGCGTTCGGCTCGACCGCGATCTTCTGATCCACCGATCGGTAGCCAGCCTGGCGCACCGATATTTCATGCGGCCCCGGCAGCAATAGTAATTTCTTGGATCCTTTCAGTTCGCTGATATATCCCACATACTTGCCGTCCACCCACACGCCGGCCGACTTCGCAGCTCCATTCTCCGGCTGGAAGCGAACCTCTCCCAGTATTTCGTTGTTCTGGGCCGCGACGCGCAATGCCACGGCACATAAAATCGCCAGCAACACCCCGGCTTTCCGCATTCTCGAAATTCTTAGGTGCATAGGAACCCCCGTCCCAGCGATCTCGACAATTGAAGAATACTAGGATGCAGTCGGCTAACCAAATGTGTCGAGTCCAGAGTGCGCTGCAAAATACTGAAAACACAGGTGGGTAGGACGGTTGAGGAGTTTGTCTGTAGTACTAAAACCGATAAATCTTACTCACTTCGCCTTAGCCCTGAGCACTCGCTCGCACTTCGGCCACCCTTCGCGGCACGTGCTTGCCCGGCGCCGGTCCGGAAGATTCTCGGACCACAAACTCAGGCTCAATCGCAATTTCCGGTTGATAAGTTCCGCGTTCCTCGATCCGCTCAATCACCGTCTGCGCCGCGATCTGCCCCATCCTCAAGAGCGGCTGGCGCACCGTGGTTAGCGCGGGATTCCCAAAAGCCGCCCCCGGGATATCGTCGAACCCGACCACCGACACATCGTCTGGCACTCGCAAACCTGCTTCACGGAAAGCCCAAATCGCGCCGATCGCAGAAATATCGTTATAAGCAAACACGGCAGTGAACGCCTTTTTCCTCGTCAGCAGTTGTTTCCCTACCGGGTAGCCAATTACCGGTGTCGAGTCTGTGCCCTCAATCTGCACCGTCAATTCCGGCCGGATGCGCACCCCAAGTTCTTCGGCCACTTCCACAATCGCATCCCATCGCACAAGTGAGTCCGAGCTGAACGTTTGACCCTTCAAGAACGCGATTTCCTCATGCCCGAGATCTTGCAAATGCTGCAAAGCCATCCGCGCCGCCCGCTTGTGATCCAGCACGATATTAGTCACGCCGGCCACTGTCTGATGGCCTGCTACCGCCACGGTAGGCAGCGCGGGTGCCTCAGTAATGGAGGTATCCACGGTGATAAAGCCCTCAACTCCTCGCGATTGCAGCATCTGCGCATAGGTTTGCAGCAGTCTCTTGTCGTGCCGGTGAATCACGGTCAGGAAGAGAAAATTGTTCTGCCGCAAGTGTTGCTCGATTCCGCTGATAATCAGTGACCCATACGCGTCGCCAATCTCTTCCGCGATAACACCTATCGTATAGGTGCGCTGCAGTCGCAGGGACCGCGCAAAAAAATTCGGGCGGTAATTCAACTCGCGCGCCGCCGCCAGGATTCGTTGCTTGGTATGTTCTGGAATCGAGCGTGCCGCCGACGAATTATTCAGCGCCGCTGACACCGTCCCGGGGGTAAGGCTTAGGTGTTCGGCGATTGTTTTCAGCGTGACGCGTTGCGGCTTCTGAATGCCGGGTCTAACCTTATTCGGGATCTTCATCGGCTGCCTCGACATCCAAGTTCCATCACCGCGGGCGCCATTCCGCTCAATCCCCAAGAGACCTGAACTATGCCCTGTGCCTGGGAATCAGCATACGGCGCACAACCCGCTAATCGTAAGACGCTTGAAAAACACGCCTTAGCACCAAAAAAATCAGGAAACCCAGCGACTTGGTACCCTGCTACCCCCCGTTTTCCCAAAGAGTGCAACCAGAGAAGCGGCAAAGCACGTTTAACGTGCTGGTAGAATATCATTATTTTTCTTCAGAATATCAATATTTTTGCTTGACAACCTTTCGGCCGCGGGCTATATGTCTGTCCAGGTGGAACAGTCTGTGTCCCTGTGGTTTGTAGGGGTTGTCGTCCCTTTCTGAAACTATCGTCGACGTAGAAGGAAAATGGGGTGTGGAGGCGAATGATGAAAGTCGTATTTTCTGTAGCTTCTCGTGTAGCTAGTCTTGCTGTAAAGCAGTTCAGTCTCTCCCGCGCTTTGCTTCTTTGCTTGCTCGTCTTGGGAATCTCAAGCCAAGCCTTCGGTCAGAATGCCACCGTCGTCGGAACCATCACCGATCCCTCCGGCGCGGCGGTCGCGAATGCAACTATTACGATCACACGTACGGAGACTGGTCAGGCATATCGTCTCACCAGCAACGGTGACGGCCAATACATAGCCCCCGACCTGCCAATCGGGCACTACAACATTAAGGTCGAAGCCACTGGATTCAAGACCGCCGAGCAAAAGGGCGTTGTGCTGCAAGTTGGCGATCGTACGCGCCTGGATTTCCAGATGCCTGTTGGTGGTGCCAGCGAGACGATAACCGTGGAAGCCAACGAAGTCCGCGTACAAACCGAGTCCGGTGAAGTCAGCAATGTCATCACTGACCAGCAGCTCTCGCAGCTTGCCGTGAATGGGCGCAGCATTTACCAGCTTGCGGCTCTGACCCCTGGCGCATCGAGCCAGATCAACGGTTACGTCAACACGCCAGTCGGCGGAGACTCCAACGTCGAATTTAACGGTATGCGCCAGAACCACAACATTTATTTGCTGGACGGCGGCGAAGACGACGACCGCGGCGGCGCGGGCGGCATGAGCATCGCGCCCTCAACAGACGCGATCGCTGAGTTTCGCGCATTGACATCCAACTACAGCGCCGATTACGGTCTATCTTCAGCAGCGACGATGACCATGGTGCTCAAGTCCGGCACCAACACCCTCCACGCTTCCGCATGGGAGTTCAATCGCAACGATGCCTTGGACGCGCGCAACTTCTTCAACCCTGCGAACAATCTTGACGGAACCCACAACAAGGTTGCCAAGTTGCGGCTGAACGTGTTCGGCTTCAACGTAGGCGGTCCGGTGACTTTCGGCAGGCTTTATAACCCGGACAAGAAGCGCACCTTTTTCTTCTACAACATGGAGTGGCGCAGACTAATTCAGGGCACCCTCGGCGCTGCCCAGACCGTACCGGTTCCTTCAACTTATGGAGGCGATTTCAGCTCCAGTTCGACGGCAATCACCGTTCCGACGAGCGCCCAAGTCGCTGACAATGTTCTGTTCGCTAACTGCCCGGGTGGCGCGAATCCCGGAGTTGTACGGGGAGCGCAATTCCCGGGTAACAAGATTCCGCCGTGTATGATTAATCCAAACTCCACAGCGTTGCTGACTGCCGGCATCTTCCCGGCGCCCACTGCGGGTAACACGTTCCAAGGCCCTAGCACCACACCTACCAATTTGAAGGAAGAGATCGTCCGCATTGACCATAACTTCACCAGCAAGTTCTCTGTGTTCGGTCACTACGTAGCCGAGCAAGTCACGCAAGGCTACTCAATTAGCCAATGGAGCGGAGCAAACGTGCCGACAGTTGGAGACACGTTTGGCAATCCGTCCTACAGCGCTGTTATCCACACCACTTACACAATCAGCCCCACGCTTCTCAACGAGGCCTCGTTCAACTACAACGGCAACCGCATCAACATCATTCCGTTTGCCGGTGCAGGCCTGAAGAGCTTGGCGATTCCGAGCGGCTTCGTTGGCAACAGGCTATTTTCTGGGCCCAATAACCTGAACCGCATTCCCAATATTGACCTGAACGGCAAGACTGGCACCCATTTTGAAATCTCGAGTTGGCCTTGGGTGAACAAGGCTGACGATTACCAGATTCGCGACGACGTTTCCATAACCAAGGGAGCTCACCAGCTCAAATTCGGCGCTAGCTGGGCCATCTACAAGAAGGTTCAGGATCTGTTCGGCCAGACACAGGGCTCGTTTGGCTTTGACGGGACATTCACAGGAAGTGACTTCGCCGATTTCCTGCTTGGCAATGCCAAGAGTTATGGCGAACTCGCCGTCCAAGACCACGGCTTCTGGAACAACCAATCTTGGGCCGCATACGCCCAAGATAACTGGCGCGTGAACCGCCGTCTGACCGTTAACCTCGGTCTGCGCTGGGATGGCGTGCCGCACACCTATGAAGCCCACGATCGCATGGGTAATTTCTATCCATCACTCTACAATCCAGCGAATGCTGCCGTCCTGGTCACAAATCCTAACGACCCAGCCTTTGGCACGATAAGTCCAACCAGCCCAGGCCTCGGCACCAGTCCGAACCCGATTCTCGCGGGCGTACCTCTATACTTGAACGGAATCGGCATCCCCGAAAAGAACGGCGTTCCTAAGGGCCTGGTCAATAATCACTGGGCTGCCTTCGGACCTCGCATTGGTTTGGCTTATGATCTGACCGGCAGCGGCAAGACCGTGGTCCGGGGCGGCTTTGGCATCATGAAGCAAACTACGCCCTCCTACAGCGCGTATATCGGGATCCAGAACAATCCGCCAGTGAAGTATTCACCCACGATCTACTATGGAAACATGAGTACCTTCCTGTCGGAAACCGGTCTGTTGTATCCAGCCGGTACTTCCACGTTTGATCCGAACGACACCGTACCCAGCGTTTATCGATATAGTTTGGGAATCCAGCGGGAATTGGGTTTTGGAACA
>Ga0137409_10002131_pt1 | contig 21330 bp, 11 predicted proteins | sample CZODoug1_16funga_FD_122059 | JGI IMG/M metagenome (GOLD analysis project Ga0137409, IMG submission 122059) | Vadose zone soil fungal communities from Angelo Coast Range Reserve, California, USA - CZODoug1_16fungal (Hybrid Assembly) | ecosystem: Environmental > Terrestrial > Soil > Vadose zone... | reverse complement strand
CGCAATCCAAGAGCGCTCTTGAATTCAAGGCGCGCGTCTTTTTCCTTTGCGGCTCGACGCTCGAGTCCACGCGTATGCTGCTCAATTCCGCGACGCCCGAATTTCCCAACGGCCTCGCCAACTCGAGCGGCGAACTCGGCCACAACCTGATGGATCATCACATGGGCAGCGGCGCCAGCGGAGAAATGCCGGGCCACGAAGACAAGATGCCATTCGGCAACCGGCCCAACGGGATTTACATCCCGCGCTTTCGAAACGTGAAGAACAAGCAAAAAGACTTTGTGCGCGGCTACGGCTACCAGGGCGGCGGGAGCCGCGAAGGCTGGTCCCGTGGCATAAACAAAGTGGGCCTGGGCGCGGATTTCAAGAATATGCTTCGGATGCCCGGACCGTGGCGCATGGGGATTGGCGGGTTTGGCGAATGCTTGCCGAATCACAACAATTACGTCGAGATCGACAAGGAAAAACTCGACGCCTGGGGCATCCCCACGCTGAAAATCAACTGCAGCTGGAGCGAAAACGAACTTGCCATGTCCAAGGACATCGCCGTCCAGGCCGCGGAGATGCTGGCGGCCGCTGGCGCAAAAGATATTACCGTCAATCATGAAATCACGCCGCCAGGTCTTGCCATCCACGAAATGGGCACCGCGCGCATGGGCCGCGACCCCAAGACGTCCGTGGTCAACGAGCACAATCAGGCGCATGATGCGAAAAATCTGTTTATGACGGACGGCGCTTGCATGGTCTCTTCTTCGTGCGTGAATCCGTCGCTCACATACATGGCGCTGACGGCGCGCGCGTGTGATTTCGCGGTTTCGGCCATGAAAAAGAATGAGCTTTAAGGAGAAGCGTCGAATGGCTCAAGTGATCCGTTCTCCAAAACAATATGACGTTTGCATCATCGGCTCCGGAGCCGGCGGAGGCATGGCCGCGAAAGTTCTGACCGAGGGCGGCCTGAACTGCGCGCTGCTGGAAGCCGGGCCGAACGTAAATCCCGAAAAAGATTTCAAGATGCTGATGTGGCCGTACGAAGCGCCGCATCGCGGCGCGGGCGTCGGCGGACACGCGCGGGAAAATTTCGGCGAGTTCCTTGCGCCGAACGGCGCCTGGCAGATTGAGGGCGAGCCGTACACTTCCGCCCCCGGCTCGCGTTTCGAGTGGTTTCGCTCGCGCATCGTCGGCGGACGTACCAACCACTGGGGACGCATCGCGCTGCGCTTTGCTCCCATCGATTTCAAATCCGCGACGCGCGACGGGCTCGGCGATGATTGGCCCATCGCCTACGAAGACCTCGCGCCGTACTACGACAAGGTAGAAGGCTACATTGGCGTTTTCGGGACGAAAGAGAATGTTTCCAGTGCTCCTGATGGCGTCTTCCTGCCTTCCCCCAAGCCGCGTTGCACGGAACTGATGGTCAAGAAGGCTTGCGACAAGCTCAACATCATTTGCATTCCTTCGCGCCTCGCGGTCATTACACGTTCACTAAACGGACGCGCGCCTTGCCACTATTGCGGCCAATGCGGACGCGGGTGCATCACGGCTTCCAATTTCAGCTCCAGCCAGGTGTTGCTGCCGCCCGCGATGAAGACGGGAAAGCTGACGCTGATTACGGGCGCGATGGCCCGCGAAATTCTGGTCAACAAAGAAGGCAAAGCCGAAGGCGTCTCCTACGTTGACAAAGCGACGCGCACAGAAAAGCGCATCAGCGCGCGCGCCATTGTGGTGGCCGCCAGCGCCTGCGAATCCGCGCGTCTGCTGCTGAACTCCAAATCCCCGGCCTTTCCCGGCGGCATCGCCAACTCTTCCGGAACGGTCGGCAGGTACCTCACCGATTCCGTTGGCAGTGATGGTTCCGGCTACTTCCCGCAACTAGAGAAGATGCCGCCGCACAATCACGACGGCGTTGGCGGAATGCACATGTACATGCCGTGGTGGAAATTCGACCGTAAGAATGATTTTCCCCGCGGCTATCACATCGAATTCGGCGGCGGACGCGAGATGCCCGGCGTTGGCATGTTCCACGGTCTGTGCCGCGAAGAAGAAGGCTACGGTGCCACATTGAAGCAGCGCGCCCGCCAGGCCTACGGCGCGCATATCCACTTCGCCGGGCGCGGCGAAATGTTGCCAAACCCGGACACCTATTGCGAGATTGATCCCGACGTCGTCGATCAATGGGGTATTCCCGCGCTACGCTTCCACTTCAAGTTCTCGGATTACGAATTGCTCCAGGCCAAGGACATGCAGGAGACGTTTCGCGCGATCGTGGAAACTATGGGCGGCGAATATAAGACCAGAACTTCCATCCATGGCGAGTATCCCTTCGGGATTGCGGCGGGCGGCAAGATTATTCACGAAGTGGGGACAGCACGCATGGGCGCCGATCCAAAAACGTCCGTGCTCAATGGCTTTTGCCAGACGCACGACGTGAAGAATCTGTTTGTTACCGATGGCGCGCCATTGGTTACCAACCCGGACAAGAATCCGACGCTGACGATCATGGCGCTCTCCTGGCGGGCCTCGGAGTATCTTCTCGACGAAGCCAAGAAGGGTAATTTGTAATGAGTGGATCGAGAGAAGAAAGAAATACATAACGCAGAGACGCAGAGGAGCGCAGAGGAAGAAGAGGTGGGCAACGCATGGCAAATGAGGGCATAAGCAGGCGCGATATATTGAGGACGCTGGCCGTGGGCGCGGTCGGTGGATCGGTTCTGCAAATTATCCCCGCGGAGGCCGCCGAGTACGTCCACCAGATGGTGCACAAGGAGAAAGCTGCGGCTCCGGCGGGCGCGTACACGCCGAAATATTTCTCGGCGGCGCAGTACGCCACGCTGCTGTTTCTGTGCGACGCTATTATCCCCAAGGATGAAAAATCCGGCGGGGCGGTGGAAGCCGGCGCGCCGGAATTTATCGACTTGCTCACCAGCGAGAATCCGGAATATCAATTGAAACTCGGCGGTGGGCTTTTCTGGCTGGATGCCGCTTGCACGGATCGTTATGGCAACGTCTTCATGCAATGCACGCCTGAGCAGAAGAAGGAAATTCTGGACCTGATCGCCTTCCGCAAAAACGCCAAAAAAGATCCCTCGCTCAGCCAGGGAGTGGCCTTCTTTGCATTTCTGCGCAATCTCACGTGCGACGGCTTCTACACCAGCAAGATCGGCATCGCCGACCTGCAATATATGGGGAACACCGCGTTGCGCGAGTTCCCCGGCTGCCCCCCGCCGCCGGAATCCTGATCTTGTGGCGCACCAAATCTGTTCTTGAGGTTTTTGTGGCACAGCCATTCCTGGCTGTGCTCTTCTCAATTCACCAGTCAATTTTGTCCGGGAAGAACTCGGAGACCAGCTCTCGATAGTAAGGAAGGATTTCCTTGGTGTTCGGGCGCTCGCGGCCTTTCGAGTATAGGTCGTAGGGATTGAACTTCCGCACCCACTCGAACATGACCTCGTCGTGCTCATTCATCAAATGCGGGTAGGCGCCATGCCGGTGCGCCGCATAGAACGAATGATACCGGAGCATATACTGGGCCTCTTCCGGCAGATATTTCTGCGTCACTCGAAAGATGTATTCGTCGTGTCCAAACGAGAGATGAATGTTATTCAGGCCGCAGTTCGGCTGATAGATCCCATATTGAGTCTCATACTCGGGCTTGCTGCTGTCTGGATTTGCGGCAAAGAATTCCGGGAAAACCACCTGATCCGAGTAGGCACAGCCGACAGGGAACGTGTCGCCTACTACGGCCCACTGCGGCTCCCCATACAAACAGAGCACCTTTCCAAGATCGTGCAAAAAGCCGGTGAGAATGAACCACCGCGGATGACCGTCCTTGCGAATCGCTTCCGCGGTCTGCAGCAGGTGCTCGATCTGCGTCACATCGGTATCGGGATCGCTATCGTCAACTAGAGTGTTCAGATAGTCGGCCATTTCCCAGATACTCTTTTGGCCCCGCTTCAGGCCGCAGTATTCGGCCTTCTTCTTCAGGACGAAATCCAGTGTCTGGTACTTGTGGTTTTGTCGGTAGAACTCCGTCACGGTGGGGTTGGCGTCGGCCTTATAGTTCCGGAACTCTTCTTCCGATTTGCCCTGCCGGTAACGGGTGGCGACAAAATCGTCCCACTCATCCAGTTCTTTCAGCGGCGCCTGATCTTCTTCCAGAGGAGCCCGATTTTCTATCAAAGACGAATGATCATCGGTATGTTTCATGGTCGTACTCCGGTTCCGATTATCGGCCGTTGCGCTTCGCTGCACAATAGGCGTTTTCCCGCAGTCGGCCATGTTTGGCCTCGGCCCCTCCGAGACTGGCCGCGGCCGAGAGTTCATCAACGGCGAGGGCTTGTGTGCGAAAAGTGGAGCTGATTGGTAATGTAGACAAGAACGGCGGCGCGACGCGGGGAGATGCGCCCGCTGGTGACGAGCAGAAGAAGGCGAGACAGAAACTGCTTCACCTCAATGGTGGAGGCAAGCTCGGAAGGGTGGCCAAGAAGTTCGGCGGAGAAATCTTCGGCATCATCATGGGCGTTCTTGCGGGAGAGATCGGCAGCGGCGCTCAGGGTGAAGTGACGGAGGCAGAGACCGAGCTGGGAATCCGAGCCAGGAAGGCGGCAGCGCTTAACGTTGGGGAAACGATGGTGACAGCGAGATGGCTCACGATCGATTTCGAGAGGGGACGGCCCGAGTGTGGAACTGTGAGAGTTGGTGTTCATTGTTTCCTCGGTGAGGGGGTACCCCCCACATGAAAATGCATGAATATCAAAACAAAGGAGTTACAAGAAAAGTAATTCGTAAGTTATTGAAAAGAAAGAAGTGCACTTACGGTTGTTCGGAGGCAGGGAAAGACGGAGGCGAGCTATTCCGTATGAAACTGCGCGGAAATTCCCAAGCAAGAGGATAACTTTCAAAAAATTTTCCGTGGCGAGGTTTCGGAGCAGGAAAAATCAGGGAAATGGAATGATTTGAAGAGTTTGCAGGAATGCTCGCTAAAAGGGCGCCCAGGGCGGTGGGCGTCCCTATGAGCCAAAGAGAGATGGCGAGATAAACTCGCCGCTACAAATAGACAACGGCGTCAGGATTTGATTTGGTTGGAGGCGGGGTCCCAGGTGACGGCGGCTTTACGGAAATAGGATTCGTTGGCCATGTGGCAGGCGAGGGCGGCGTGGTGACCGAAGACGGCGTCTTCGGTCACCTGCTGATGGTTGCGCACGCCCTGGAAGAATCTCCAGAGGTGAGGTTTTTCTTCGTCCCAAGAAGCGCCGCGATAGTGGAAGCCTTCCGCGATCGGTTCCTTGCCGGGCTTGGGATCGTGCTCCTCGTGCCACTTCTTCAGGTAGGCTTCGCGAAGGGCCTTAGGATAGCCGGAAGTGTAAGAGCTCGGAGATTCGTCTTCGCCGGATTGCGGAGAATAGGTGATGTTGTTCTCGGTGACTTCGATGACGCCCTTGGAGCCCTGGAAGCGGTAAATCTCCGGCGTTTCGCAGCCGAGATTGAGGCGAAGATAAACGGGAGCCCGGCCATAGTCGAAGAGCGTGGCGTGGACATCGGGCATGTTGCGGCCGTCCTTGAAGCGCAGGATATCGCCGAGAGCCATGGCGCGCTTGGGCGGCTCGTTCCAGCCCAGCATGAAGATCATGCCGCTGACGAGATGGACGAGAAGATCGCCGGCGACGCCAGTGCCGTATTCCTTCCAGCAGCGCCAGCGCGCGAAGTATTTAGGAGAAGTGTCGGGATCCCAGGGGCGCTCGGTGGCGTCTCCCTGCCACGTATCCCAATCGAAATTGGCGAGGGAGAGACCGGGAGGCGGGGGATATTCCCACGCACCGTTGGGGTCGTTGCGGCCGAGCGAGCCTTCGACGAGAGTGAGAGTGCCGACGATGCCGTTGGCGAGAAGCTCTTTGGCCTTGGCGCAGAGGACGGAACTGACGCGCTGCGAACCAATCTGCACGACGCGGCCGGATTTTTTTGCGGCAGCGACCATGGCGACTCCGTCGGCGGCGGAATGGGACATAGGCTTTTCGCAGTAGATGTCTTTGCCGGCGCTGACGGCGTCGACGACAACTTGCTTGTGCCAATGATCGGGGACGGCGGCGATGAGGCAATCGATTTCTTTGTTGTCGAGCAGATCTTTGTAGCGGCGCGTGGTGGGGATTTTCTTGCCGACAATTTCCTGGGCGAGCGTGTGGCGGCCGTCGTAGAGATCGCAAGCGGCGACACATTCGACGCCGGGGAGCTGGATGGCGTCGCGGAGAAGGCCGTTGCCCTGCATGCCGACGCCGATAATGCCGAAGCGGAGGCGGTCGCTGGGCGGGGTTGATTGCAGCGGCAAAGGAATGTGCTCCGGCTCAAGAAAAATGGCGGGAGAAGCCGCGAGGGCGCCAGCGGCTCCGGCGGTGCGATGGAGGAATTGACGGCGGGAGAGATCTTTTTTCACGGTGCGCTCCTGGAGGCGTAAGCCAAGGAAAAAGCCTCAAGCCTGAAGGCCTGAGCTACAGCATCGAAAACTTAATGCAGTGGCTGGACGCTGACTTCCTTGAAAAAGACGATGTCGTTGTCGCTGTGATTCTGGAGGCCGATGTAGCCCTCGTTGGGGCGCGTGCCGCGTTGCGGTTCGAAATTGAATTTGCGCTCGGGGACGGGCTGGCCTTCGGTGTAATCGGTGACGGTGACGTCGTTGAGAACAACGATGGTGCGCGGACCATCGAGACTGATGACCATGGTGTTCCACTCGGGGCCAGGCTTGCCGGGTTTGGCGAGGGGCTTGGTCAGGGAGTAGAGCGCGCCGGTGATGTGATAGTCGTCTTCGTTCGAGGTCTCCGGATGATTGTCAATCTGGACTTCGTAGCCGTAGTGGACGGGCATCCATTCCTCGCGTGGCTCGATAGGGATGCGAATGAAGACGCCGGAATTATCGTTGAACTCGCGCATTTTGTAGACCACACGGATGCGGCAATTGGAAAGTTTGCCGCCGGTCCAATAGAGAAGGCCCATGCCGCCGTGGGTTTGAATGAGTCCATCTTCGACGGTCATGTTGCCGGGACCGACGTGTTTCCAGCCGGTGAGATCCTTGCCGCTGAAGAGCGGCTTCCAGGCGGGAGGCTGCGATTGCGCGGCGGCGAATGCGAGCAGAGCCGAGGCGGCAGCGAGCGTCAGCATCGTTGCTGATTTGCGCGGATTCATGGCGAGTTGCTCCTCACAGATTAGGCTGAGCAGGGGCGCCCGCCACGGCAGGCTGCGCCCCTACAGAGCAAATTCAGAACTGCAGATTGTGAAGATAGTCGTAACTGATTTTAATGTCATCGAAGGCGGACTTGGGCTCGTCGTTTTCGACGAAATAATGTTTGATACCGGCTTTTTCGGAGTGCGCGAAGATGCGCTTCCAATCAATCGAGCCCTGGCCGACATCGGCGAGGCGCCCGCCAATTTTCACAGAAGAGCCGGTGGCGCCCTTGTAGGAATCCGTGGCGTTGGGGTCCTTGATCCAGTCTTTTACGTGGACGAGCGGGAAACGGCCGGGATATTTTTCAAAATAAGCGAGAGGATCTTTGCCGGCGACGCTAATCCAGCAGAGATCCAGCTCCATGGCGACGAGCTTGGGATTCGTCTCGGCGAGGAGGAAATCGTAAGGGAGTTTGCCGCCGAGAGAATCGGCAGGAATGAATTCGAACGAGTGATTGTGATAGCCGAACTGGATGCCGGCTTTTTTGCTGGCTTCGCCGGCTTTGTTGAAGAGGTCGGCGGCGCGCTTCCAGCCGCCGGGTTCGGCGCGCTGCTTTTCGTCAATCCAGGGGCAAATGATATAGCTGTGGCCGACGATCTTGGCGGCTTCGAGAGTTTCCGGCCACTTTTTTTCGACGACGTCATAGCCGACGTGGCAGGAAGGCGAGGCCAGGCCGTTCTTGTCCAGGATGGCGCGGACGTCTTTCGGAGAATGGTCGAAGTACCCGGCGAATTCGACCTCCTTGTAACCGGTGGCGGCGACTTTCGCGATGGTGCCTTCGAAGTCGGTCTTCATGGCCTCGCGCACGGTGTAGAGCTGGAGGCCGATGCGGTCAATGGAATGCGCGACCGCAGAGCGGTCGACGTGATGTGCGGAGTCCGCAGCCCAGGCTGGCTTGGCGGCCGTTGCGAGAGTCGCAGCGATGGAAGAGCCGATAAAAGTTCGTCGATTCATGGGCGGCATTTTACCCCATTCGAAAGGAATGGGAACAGGGAATCAGCAGAGAAGAGGAAGGGCAGCGCTTTGAAAGGCGCCTCCCTTCTTGAGTTCACTGTCCACGTTAGAATCGGAACTTCGCCGCGACCTGCATGATGCGAGGATCGCGGGCACCGGTGATTTGCCCAAAATCCACGGAATCAATGCTACCGCCCGGATTCGTGAATTGCGCATGGTTGAAGACATTGAAAGCCTCGAACCTCAGTTCCAGGGCTTTAGCTTCTGTGAAGCTGATGTCTTTCAGCAATGCCATGTCCCAATTGTTCAGGCCCGGACCATGGAAAAAGCGGCGGTTGGAATTGCCAATTTGGCCCAGAGCCTCTTTGCTGAAAAGAGAGGTATTGAAATAGAGCTGGCCGGACCGCGGGTTGGTGTTGTTTAGAATCTTGCCAGGCGTGAAATTCGGAACGTCTGTGCCGGAGGAACCAGCGAGGGATCGATCCTGACCCTCCGAAATGCTAACCGGGAGGCCGCTCGCGAAGGTAGTGATGCCAGAAACCTGCCATCCACCCGCGACCTTATTGGCCCATCCCGAGGTTGTGTGAAAGAGCTTATCGAACGGCAGGCGCACGCTATAGCTAGCGACGAAATTGTCGGTCACATCGAAAAGGCACAAGCCTCTGCTGACGCGGGGATTATAGGGATTTACGGAATCTTCAAGGCCGGAGGAATTATCCAGACACTTGCCGTGCGTATAGCCGAGAAGGAATTCTCCGCGATTACTCGTATGGCGAAGCGTGGCCTGAAATGAATGGTATGTGGAATTGGCGATGGTCTTTTCGTAGGCGTTGCGTCCAAAGGGGACAGGGCTATCGCTTGCGCTGTTCAGGCCTGCCAGGAGGCGCGTAGTGTTAAACGTGGTCAGACTCGGGTAACCCGGAGCCGTCACACCCGACGCCAACATAAATGGCCCGCCGTCTTCATTGTGCGGACCACAGCCAGTAGTACCAGGGGCGAGATTCGGATTCGTCTGGGCGCCGGAGTTTGGGTCTGGCATATCCAGCAAGAAAAGACAAAGGTTGTGGTCGCTGGGGTTGGAATTGACGAAGGCGATGAGTTTGTGACCAACCGTGCCAACGTAGCCCACGCTCAAAAGCGTATTGGATCCGAGTTGGCGCTGCACCGAAAGGTCAAAATGTTCCGCATAGGGCAGGCGATTCTTGTGAAAGAAAGCAACTTCGGCGTTTCCGTCGAGTGGTTCGAAGGGCGTGAATTGAAACGCTTTTTGAGCAGCTGGGGTCATGGGAATAATGTACGGGAACACTGGCTGAGGGATGCTGGTACCATCGCGATTATTAAACGGAGCTTCGAGGAATTGGAAACCATTGGGATTCCAGAACAAACCGGACGGAACGTCGCCGACTTCCTGGAACTGGCTCAAGTCCTCGAAGGCGGTGTAAAAAATTCCCGAGCCTACGCGAATGCTGGTTTTCCCAGGTCCACCGGTCAGTTTTGAAAGAAATCCTTCGGACATATTCGGAGAGTAGGCCAGGCCAACGCGCGGTGAGAATGCGGTGTACTGAGTTGGAGCCAGAGTCTTAGGGATCCCTGCGTCCCCCGGAAAAACCAGCCCCTTGGGAGCATTTGGAAAGATCACAGATTGCTGACCTGGAACGATGGTGTCGATCTTGTTTTGCGTATCATACCAGGGCTGGCTGAACTCCCAACGCAGGCCATAATTGAATGTCAAACTCGACTTCACGCGCCAACTGTCCTGAACAAACAGGCCGAAGTATTTGCTGCGTGAATCGAGAACCTGCTTACTGGCCTGAATGAAGCCGCCTCCACCCACGGCGCCCAAGAGGAAATCGGCAAAGTCCGCGCCTGTTTCACTTCCGTCAAATGTAAAGTTTCCGTCTTCGCCAAAGAGGTTGCGATAGTTGATTTGGTCGTAGTGAAATTGCCCGCCGAATCTTACGGTATGAGTACCGATCACCTTCGTAAAGTTATCCTGGACCTGATACATGTTGTTGAATTGGAAGGGAGTATCGGAAGGGATGCCCAAGACGGTGCCGAGATTGGCCAGGGTAATCGACGGCACACCATCCAGAGCAGGGACGACTGGAGCGATACCGCCATTGAACACACCCCCGACCGTCGCCGGAGCGACGAAACCCAACTTACTCAGTGTACCGGGTGCCACGCCTTGCGTTGGCGTCCCAATCTGTGCAACATTTCGCGTGTAGCCGACATGAAACTCATTGACGGCGGTGGGACCAAATGTTTTTGTGTCTCCCACAGTAATCAGCTGGGATCGACCGATCGTAGCGGCTCCGAATCCAGGCACATTGGCACCGATGTCCGATGGAACCGCACTGTTCAAGGTATAGTCGTCGATGAAGTAATATGCGGAAAGCGCTCCGAAACGCGTATTGCCATCCACACGGATGGCTCCTTTGTTGTCATGTAGTCGCCCAGGAAGCGAGGAGGTAAACAAGTCGGATCCAGTGGCGGTGGCAGTGGCGGAACTGACGGAAGGGATGGACGAGAGAAGATTAGTCGCAACCGGCGAAATAGCGCCCTTAGGGATGACCCCACCGGGAAAGACGCACTGCGAATTGTTGGTGCAAGTCGGATTCGTCAGTACGGGGTCCAACGTGTGCGGATCCGTGGGGTCGAAATAGTTTTCACCTGGCTGCACCATGCCTGTTACACCATAGATTCTCTTCGAAAGGGTGTCCGCCCAGAACTGGCCGTTGACTTGATTTGCCCCGGCGCACGCGGTTGCCCCGCAAGAACCGTTCGCAACGTATTGGGTGGTGAAGATGCTCAAGAGGTTGGCATCGCCATTCGCACCTGGGAAGATAGTGGAGGAGGGGACTGGCGTAGTTACGGTATTGCCTCTAATTTGCCGCGTCGCCTGAAAGTCCGCGAAAAAGAACAGCTTGTCGCGCTTGATAGGGCCACCTAGAGTGCCGCCAAATTGATTTTGTTTGAAATCGCCGATAGTGCCTACCGGATCGAAAAAGTTGCGGGCATCCAATGCCGTATTGCGCAAAAACTCAAACGCATTGCCGTGAAAAGCGTTGTTTCCTGACTTGGTGGCGACGTTGATCTGGGCGCCGCTATAGTTACCGTATTCCGCATCGAAGTTGTTGGTGATGATGCGGAACTCCGCAATGGAGTCCAGGTTGGGGATGACCGCGGCACCGTTGTTCTTGCCTTCCACGACGTTAGCGCCGTTCACCATGAATCCGTTCGAGCTTTCGCGCTGGCCGTTTACCGACTGGTTTCCGGGATTCAGATCCCCCGAGGGCTTCCGATCAGTCGTGTCCGGGGCTTGATTCCTGTAGGCGGATGGAACCACACCCGGTTGAAGCGAAAGCAAATCCGTGTAAGAGCGGCCGTTCAGCGGAACAGCGGCGATCTTGCGACCTTCGATAACTTCGCCATTTTGGGTGCTCTCCATATCAACGTGAACGGCATCGCTGAAGACGGTAACTTTTTCGGTGGTCTGGCCGACCTGAAGTTTTGCGTCGGCGCGGAGCGCAGAATTGGCGTCAACGACCAGACCCTTCTCTTGGAAGAGCTTGAACCCGTCGGCCTTGACCTCGACGTCGTAAGTGCCGATGGGCAATGCGGAGAAATTGTAGAAGCCTTTCGAATCGCTGGTGATTGCGGAGCGGATGCCGGTTTGCGTTTCCGTGGCGGTCACCGTGGCGCCAATGACGACAGCGCCGCTGGAATCGGTGACCACGCCGGAAATACTGCCGGTGATGGCCGCCCAGGCAAGGGCGGCTCCAAAGAGAATTGCAACGACTAAAGCAGGAAGACGCCTGGAAAGAAATCGCATCGAGTTACCCCTTTGATGAATCATTCACCACTAATGAAAAACATTACAGCAAGAATGTAGCCTTCCCATTCTTGAAAATCGCCCGGTTGCGGTCGTGGCACTTAATTGGTACTGATGTCCCGCAAGGCCCGCGCGTACCACGCTGCGCTGAGATCAACGAAGAAATCAGAATGGCGGTCAGAACTAGAAGGACCACCCCGAGTCTAGTTCAATTTAGAAAACGACCTTTAGGCCAAGCTGCAAGATTCGCGGAAGGTGAGCCTGAGTGGCCGTCAGAAATGTGGTGCTGCCAGGCCCGAAGCCCCCATCCACACCCGAGAACTGAGTGTGGTTGAAGACGTTGAACGCTTCCACACGGAACTCGACGGAGACGGCTTCCTTAATTGGAAAGCGTTTAAAGATTCCCATATCAAACTGCGTGCGATGGGGCAAGTGCAAGGTGTTCCTGCCGACATTGCCGAATGTTAGCCCTCGCGGAGAAGCAAACGCACAGGGATTGAAGAGATAAGGACCTGGAGCAGTTGAGGCTTGGCAAGGAGCGGCATACGGATTGCCGACGAGATCGGGACGGGAACCCGTGCCTACGCCATTGCCGACCCCAGCGTTGTCGCCAAATTGCGTATTGCTGAGGTGGGATGGGGAACAGCCCGGACACAAGGTGGGGGTTCCGCTCTGGGAGGAGATGATCCCCGACCACTGCCAGCCGCCGAGCATAGTCTTTGTCAGCCCGGAAGACTTGTTGAAGAACGGCAAATCGTAGACGTAGCTGACGTTCAAAATATGCCGTTCATCGAAATTCGAACTACCTCGATTGCTGGCCAGATTGTAGGAATCGACGAAGGTGGCGTCGCCGCGATCGGAAGAGTCATCGATCGAATGGCTGTAGGTATAGGACGCATTCACGACGAGCGAGCCGAGAGTGCGCCGCACGCTGGCTTGTAGAGCATGATAGGAGGAGTTAGCTTGGGTTTCGAGAAATTCGAGCGTTCCGAAACCGACGAACGGCCGAGACGGATCAGCATCGTTGCCGCAGGCCACGTTGAGATTGACGAGTGCCGGTCCGGTGATCGCGGGTCCCCCGGGCCCAACCGTGAATGTGGAGCAGTCGCCCGCATAAGTGACGTTGCCCATAGCATCCGTAAGTTGTGGCGTAATCGCCTGGCCAGGGCCATAAGGGTTTTGCACACCCTTCGCTGCCAGGGATTTTAGCTGGTTGAGGTCGCGCGCGTCTGTCAAATGGGTGCCCTTGCTGCCCACGTAGGCGACGCTGCCCACGAAATTCTTGGGCAGTTCGCGTTGGTAGCTAAGGTTCCACTGTTGGACGTATGGCCACTGGGCCACCGTTTGAATGTTTGCGGGCGGCTCATTATTTACAGAGAAAGGGAGGAATACCCCCCCACCGCCCCCGATGCAGGTATATCCGGAGCTAGCCGTGCACGTTGTACCGTTAGGAGCAACGTTTGGCTGGCTGGCGGTGAGGACGCGGGGCGGCGTGCCTTCCAGGGATTCGGCGTTGGCTTCGTTGCCATTCCCGTACTCGAAGAAGATTCCATATCCCCCACGAATGACCGACTTGCCGTCGCAGTGAGGGTCAAAGGCAAATCCGATGCGAGGCCCCGGGTTGAAGAGATGGCCCTTGACGCAACCGGGTAGAGAGGTCCCTGCGACGGTGGCAGAGGGAAAAGAGGCGAGAAGCGCAGCCGAGATCGAGGAAGTGCCGCCCTTGCCGCCGCATTGCACAAAGCCGACAAACGGATTGGCAGTGGCACTTGGGATCAGAGCCCCCGGCACACGGGTGACGCTGCCATCCACATCAATCTGCGGTGCGGCGGAAGCGCCCGCCGCATAAACGGAAGGTTCAAAGTTGAAAGAGGTTCTGGTTTTATCGCGATTGGTTTGAAACATACTGACACGAAGTCCCAGGTTGAGAGTCAGACGTTTGGTGACATGCCAGTCGTCCTGGAGGTACGGCTCGAAGATTTTATAACGGTAATAATACTTTACGATCGCGCTGGTTTGCGCATAAGAAGCGATGCGTCCGCTGAGGAAATCCGCAAACGAATTCCCAGTGGAGACGACGCTATTCGTTCCATCGAAGGTCAGAATGCCGCCGAGGCCCACGCCGGTCGGGGCGCTCGGTTCGTTCTTTTGGATGGCAATCAACTCGCCGCCGAACTGCAGATTGTGGTTGCGAATGATTTTCGTTACTGTGTCGCGATAGCCGTAAGTGGGGTTGGAGTTGATCCAGGGCATGAAACCGGGATTGACCGTGAAGCCGTTTCCGTAAGCCGTGCCGCTGGCAAGGGAAACGCCCGGGATTTGTTGAAAGGTTTGGCTTCCAGAGCCGGTAGTGAAAAGGCCGGTCATGGTAAAGCCCGACGGAACCTGTAACGGGCCGGTATTTGTGAGAAGCAAGTGGTCGGCCGAATAGCTAAAGACGAATTCGTTGAGTAGGGATGGGGTGATTGTGGCTGTTAGGTGCGTCACAAAGCTGCTTCCGGGAGTCCCGATCTTGGTTTGAATGGACGGAAAAGGGTTGCCGACAAAACTGACGGTGGGGTCAACACTCGAGTAAGAGTCGTGGATGTAGCGCCCCATAAGGCGAAGTTTCGAGGAGAAATTGTGGTCAATGCGAACCAATTCTTGACGCCAGGTCAGGGGTTCCGTAACGGATCCGATGAAGAAAGAATTGGCCCCGCTGTCGAGCGTGGGCGCGGGGATCAGCGCGGTCATGAGGGCCTGAGCGTTGGGGTCGATGGGGACGTTGTTTCCGGCAAACGGCAGGCCCGTCGCTGGGTTGACGGGGCACTCCGTGCCGGGGCACACGTCGTTGAAATTGCCGCCGCGTTCGGCGCTGGAAGGCACTTGTTGGTTGAAGGAAAAGGGGTCGCGCTCACGGCGCCATTCCTCGGACCAGAAAAAGAAAGTTTTCTCTTTGTTGGTATTGTAATGCCCGGGAATGTAGATCGGTCCGCCGATGGTGTAGCCGAAGTCGTGCTTTTTGTTCGAAGGCCGGGGATTCCCAGCAGCGCTGTTAAAAAAGTCGTTGGCATTGAAAGCGTCGTTTTTCAGGAATTCGTAGGCGTCGCCGTGGAAGGACCTGGTGCCGGACTTGGTGATGACTTCGATGTTGCCGGAACCGTTTCTGCCGTACACCGCGCTGTAGTTGGAAGTTTGGACCCGGAACTCAGCAACGGCTTCCAAACTTGGAAAAACATCCAAGGTGTTGTTGGAGCCGGTATCCATGTTGTTGGCGCCATCGACCTGCCAGTTGTTGTACTCGCCGCGGCCGCCGTTAATGCTATAAGAAATGTTTCCGTTCAGGCCAACTCCGCTCTCATCTTGCCCTGTCTGATTACTGACGCCGGGAACCAAGGTGACGAGCTGCGTGAAGTTGCGGCCGTTCAACTCAAGCTGGCTGATTTCCTTACCGGTAACGACGCCAGACAGTTCGGACGATTGAGTTTCGACTTGGGCGACGTTTGAACCCTCGACCACCACGTTCTCGGTCATCTCGCCGACCTGGAGCGTCACATCCACGCGGGCCTTTTCGGCCACGCGAACAATTATCTTCTTTGCTTGATAGGCTTTGAATCCTTTGGCAGTGACCGTAAGGTCATAACTGCCGGGAGGCAATGCGCCTCCGAGATAGTCGCCATCGTCGTTGGTGGTCGTCGTTCGAGTCATGCCGATCGCTGAGCTAGTAAATTTCACTTCGGCGTTGGGCACCACCGCACCGGAAGTATCGCGAACTGTTCCGGTAACGGAACCTGAATCTTGTGCATGCGCGCCGAACGGGACGCATAGTGCGGCAAGCAGCGTGCAGAAAAGAATGCAGGTTGTTCGTAACATGTTTTTCGGAACTCGCCACAAGTTACAAAGAACCTTTTGAGTGTTCACTTTTGTCACCTCCCGGAAACTCTTGAAAGGAAAACTGGAATTAGAGGGGGCAAAAACTTGCCTGAGCAAGCGGCCGCTCCTAAAATGGCGCTTGCACAAGGTCATACGGCGGACCCAGCCCCCGCTGCTCGACGACACCCAAAACGCATCAAGTTCGCTATTAAAACGAGTTAATAGTGCATTGTTGAGCTTGTGTCAAGCGGGATTTTCAGAAAAGTGGCGCAGGGGACGGAGGCGCTCCCCGAATTTAGGGGCGAGGGCCGCTACTCTGAGACTCGGTCATGGACGCTTCTTGTAATTTCCGATGGTGTCCCTGACACTACACGTTGATGGGCGAAAAGGCATTCGCAGTTCAAATCGCGAGGGTGATACTTGCCATTGCCGCTTTGGGTGGCGCGGCCGCTGCACGAAATGGGACAGCGTCAGGACGGGGACTTGAATCCCAGGAATCCGCGTCCCGGCAGGCTGGCGCGAAGACACCGTCGAATGCGCAGGAGTGGTTTGCGAAGGGGCAAGGGGCATTGCAAAGTGGCAACCTTGAGGCGGCTGAGGCGGCATTCCGTCAAGTGGTCGCCGTAGACCCGCGTGCGGGGGCGGCGTACTCGAATCTGGGAGTCATCGCGATGCGACGGAAAGATTGGGACCGCGCGATGGCCATGCTGCAAAAGGCGGAAAGGCTGGCACCCAAGGAGTCAGGGATACGCTTGAACATCGGCCTCGTGGAGTACCGCCGGGGAAACTATGCGGCAGCGATAAAGCCGCTTTCGTCCGTTGTGCGCGACCTACCTGACTCAGAGCAGGCACGTTACTTACTCGGCTTATGCACCTTCTTCACGGAGCGATACGGTGAGGCAGTTACGATTCTTGAGCCGCTATGGTCACAGATGTCGCGTGATGTGATGTATCTTTATGTTCTCGACATCGCGGCGCACAGTGCCGGAAAAAATGACGTGGAAGAGAAGGCGCTTGCTCGAATGATTGAGGTGGGCAGCAGTGCGCCGGAGTTTCACCTGATCCTTGGCAAGGCCTATCTCTATCGCCGGCAACTTAACGAAGCCCTCTCTGAACTCAATCTTGCTTCCAATGCGGACCCCAATCTGCCCTTCGTTCACCTCAATCTGGGAATTGTTTACATGAGGCTGAATCAAAATGAGAGTGCAGAGGCGGAATTTCTGAAGGGCGTCGCCATTGAGCCTGATCTGGCCGACAATTATGAGCAGCTCGGAATTCTTTCTCTCCGTTTGCAGCGGGAAGCCGATGCAGAACGGTATTTAAAGGAGGCGATTCAGCGCGATCCGAGAATGCCGACTTCACACTTTGTCCTGGCAAAGATCTATCTCCAGCAACAAGAATTTCAGCAGGCATTAGGCGCGATCGATTCGGCGTTGCGCCTCGCCACTGACAGCCAAAGTGTGCATTACCTGCGTGGGCGAATATTGACGCGTCTCGGGAGACGCGAGGAAGCTGAGGCCGAATTCAGCGCCGCGCAGAGAATCCTTGGTTCGGTCCTCAAGAAGGAAGTAGAGGATCCAGAGGAAGATCGGATACCAAACCCTGAGCTGACCCGGCAGCCCCAATAAGAGGCCAGCCATTCACGCAGGATTGTAGGGAGGCGGTTGCCAGGGGCCGCGGGCCTGCTCGATGACTTCTGCTACGGCGAGCACCAGCTCGTCTTCGAATGGTCGGCCAATCACCTGCACACCGATGGGCAGGCCTTCGCTTGAAATGCTGACTGGGACGGAAGCGCCGGGAAAGCCGGTCAAGTTCAGCCATTGCGAGAAGCGCATGGTGTCGCGGTATCCAGTGCCGGGGAAATAATTTCCTTGACCGTGGCGAAAAGCGGGACCGGCGGAAACCGGGGAGAGCAAAACCGGCGTGTCCTGCATCTGGCGAAGGATTTTGGCGCGGAGAAGATCACGCTCGGCGCAGGCTTTCGTGAATTGATCGAGTGTGATTGGATTTCCAGAAGTCGCGCAAGAAAGATACTCGCGCAGCATCGGGCTGATTTGATCTTGGTGGCCGGCGATGCTGTGCTGGATAACGTTACCGATGACCGGGCCAAAGAAGAACCACCAGAGATCGAGAGCACGGTCGAGGCCGTTCAGCCGGAAGGGTGCGACGCTGAAGCCTTGCTCGCCAAGCGATGTTGCGGCTCGCTCGACGGCAGCGCGTGTCTCCGGAGTCGCAACACCGAGGGCGTCGCTCTCGAGAATTCCGATGCGCGTGCCGCGTAGTTCGCCCACGCCGAACCCGCGCAAGGGAACAGGAGCGGAGAGCGCGTCGCCTGCGTCCGGTCCAGCCATCACTTCAAAGAGGGCACGCACATCCGCGATGGTTCGAGCCATAGGTCCCACAACGCCAATCCAGGAAAAAGCTCCAGCTCCTGGCGGGAAATGCCCGGTTGCTGGAATGCGGCCGGGAGTTGGCTTCAATCCGCAAATACCACAAAAATGCGCAGGTACGCGAATCGAGCCGCCGCCATCGCTGCCGACCCCGCCGGCTGAGCATCCCGCGGCAATTGCTGCGGCTTCGCCTCCGCTTGAGCCGCCTACGGAATGCGTCAAGTCCCACGGGCTACTCGTTTTTCCGACGAGCAGGTTGTCGGTTTCGTAAGCCATCAGGAATTCGGGAGTGTTGGTATTTCCGAGAAGGATGGCGCCTGCGGCTTTCAATCGCGAAACAAGCGGCGCGTCCTGTTTGGGGACATAATCTTTGCGGAGAAGGGAGCCTGCGGGGCAGGGCCAACCGGCAACATCAATGCAGCTCTTGATGGTAAGCGGCACGCCGTGGAGGGGCCCGAGTTGCGCGCCGCGCAATACAGATCTTTCCGCCGTGTGCGCCTGCTGGCAGGCTCCCTCGGAGTCCAGATGGACAAACGCATTCAGCTTAGGTTGCAGCGTCTCGATGCGCTTAAGATGGAATTCAACGATTTCGACGGGAGAGACGTTCTTGGATCGAATTTCCTGTGCGATTTCCGTCAAGGCGCCGTAGGGGAAGAAGCTCATGGCTGCGCGAGAGTAAGCGCAGACGTGGTGCAGGTCAAGCGCTTGGGGAAACGCGCAGTTCGGCGGAGTCTAATAACGGTTGACGATGGGAATGGCAGCCAGGAGAATTCCAATTGCGCCTGGATGGGTCGCACATAAGATTCGGGAATCGCGCACAGACAGGAAGACACATTTTCATGCGTTCAACTGATCGGCGTGCAGTAGAAGTGATTGTCGCTTGTTCACTTTTGATCTGCTGTGCCGCGGTCTTCATGCGTTCCAGCGCGCCCTTTGCGCAGCAGAAGGCTACCCCTGCAAGGAAATCCGGATCATCGAACAGCGGGATTGCCGACGCCTATCGTTTGAATACGCTAGGTGTCGCCTACATGAACCAGCAGCGGCCGGCGGACGCGCAGAAATATCTCGACCAGGCCCTGGAAGCCGACCCCAAATTTGCGGTAGCCCGGCTGAACCTTGGTGTTTCTCTGCTTGCTCAGCAGAAGCTGGAGCCGGCGCGTGCCGCGCTCGAAGCAGCCGCGCAGCAACTACCGAAAGATGCTTACGCCTGGTACAACCTTGGACTTGTGTACAAGGACCTTGGTGAGGCTGAGAAGGGGATTGCCGCTTTTTTGCACGTAACAGAGATCGCTCCCAACGGAGCTGATGCTTATTACTTTACTGGCTACCTGTACTCGCAGTTGAAGAAGTATGACGAAGCCATCGCGGCGTTTCAGAAGGGGCTGGCTCTAAACGGTCTTCATGCTTCGTCGGAATTCGGGCTGGCGCGCGCGCTTCAGCGCAAGGGCGATGCAGCCGCAGCGCGGGAGCATCTGGCGCGCTTCCAGAAAATCACCACCGAGCATCTCGGAACGCCGTTCGGCGCGGGCTACGGCGATCAAGGCCGCTATTCGCTCGCGGAGTTGCCGCTGAACTCTGTTGTCGATGTGCCGGCGGCGATTCCGGTGAGATTTACGCCGGAGGCGAATGCGTTTGTGTCTAAGAGTGCGGGGGGAGGCCGCATTGAGATCGGGCCGAGCACCGGCGCTTGCTTCTTTGACTACGATGGCGACGGGAAGCCGGATCTTTTTCTGGTCAGTGGCGCGGCGGATGGCTCCAGCCGCTTGCTGCACAATCTAGGCGATGGTCGATTCGAGGACGTGACTGCGGAGGCGGGCATCCATCTTACTGGCAGCGGCTTGGGCTGCGCGGCCGGTGATTTTGACAACGACGGGCACACGGATTTGGCGGCTTGCCTGAGCGATGGTGTCCGGCTGCTGCACAACAAAGGAGACGGTAAGTTTGAGGACGTGACTCAAGCGGCTGGCATTCGCAAGGAAAAAGGCTGCGTGGGGCTGACGTTCGTGGATTACGACCACGATGGCGACCTGGATCTGTACATCACGACGGCACCCGATGCGGCTGCGCCGGGCACACCACCTCACAATGTTCTTTGGCGCAACAACGGGAACAGCACGTTCACGGACGTGTCAGCGGAAACCGCTCTAGGCTTCGCCGCCACAGGCGCCGGCGTTGTCACCACGGATTTCAATAATGACCGCGCCGTGGACTTCGTCATCGCGGGTGGACAGGCGGGAGCTTCCATCTATCTCAATCCGCGCGAAGGAAAATTCACTCCGCTTGGGGGCATCGATTTCAACAAGGAAAAGTTGCCGGCCGCGGTGGGGGTCGTGGCGTTTGATTTCGATAAAGATGGCTGGATGGATCTGGCGTTCACGCACGCTGGCGCGCCGGGCGTCAGCCTGTGGCGAAATGTGGAAGGTAAGCGGCTGGAGCGCATTCCACTTCCTGACTTGGGCTGGCAGAAGGGATGGGGAATTGCCGCGCTTGATTACGACAACGACGGCTGGCTTGATTTGGTCGCCGCGGGAGAGTCGAGCAACGGAGGGGAACTGCTGCTGCTGCGAAATCTGGGGAGCAAGGGCTGGGCTGACGTTACAAAGGATGTGCATCTCGATGTGGTCAAGCTGACTCAACCGCGCGCGATTGCGGTGGCGGATATCGCCGGAAAGGGCCAAGCGGATTTGGTGGTGACGCAACTCGGCGGCGCGCCTCTTGTGCTGCGTAATGAAGGCGGCAATCAACATAATTGGATGAGCATCGACCTGAAGGCGCTCAATGACAACAAGAGCGGGTTCGGGACGAAGGTCGAACTTTACGCGGGTACGTTGTATCAAAAGTGGGAAGTGGCCGGTGCTTCGGGCTATCTGGGGCAGAGTGCTGCGCCGATTCTTGCCGGGCTCGGGTCGGAGCGCAACGCCGAAGTCGTTCGACTGCTGTGGCCGACGGGCGTGCCGCAGGACGAAGTCAATCTTGCGGCGAACAAATCGCACTCCATCGGAGAACTCGACCGGCGCGGCAGCTCGTGTCCGATTCTGTTTTCCTGGAATGGAAGGGAGTACGAATTCATCGCGGACATGATCGGGCCG
>Ga0137409_10000585_pt2 | contig 21335 bp, 18 predicted proteins | sample CZODoug1_16funga_FD_122059 | JGI IMG/M metagenome (GOLD analysis project Ga0137409, IMG submission 122059) | Vadose zone soil fungal communities from Angelo Coast Range Reserve, California, USA - CZODoug1_16fungal (Hybrid Assembly) | ecosystem: Environmental > Terrestrial > Soil > Vadose zone... | reverse complement strand
CGGCGCCGAAGGGGAGAAACGATTCCGAATCTGAGAAAAAGAAGCGGGCGGAAATCTTGTCCTGGCCACCGCGGAATTCGCGGTCCCAGTTCGCAGTGAACTGATCATCGGTGTATTTGCCGGGCTTCACGAAAATGAAGGGCGCGGTAGTATACGCCCCCTTTCCGGCAGTCAAATCCGGCGTGCCGACAGAGGGAATTAGAAATCCATTTGGATCGCCGAATTGATTGCTCTTGAACTGCAGAAGCGCCAAGGTGACCGGATCGATGTCCGCTGCAGTGATCGGAAACGCCGAAGTGCTCAGCGCAGCGGCGATTGAGGCCGCATCGCGCGTCGTTGGAAGCGAGGGAAACGCTGGGTTGTTGATCTGTGTGCCCGGCGAAAGGGCGCTGCGCTGACGCGAGCCTTGGTAGTTCACAAAGAAATATCCAGCCTTCTCTTTAACGACGGGCCCACCGAGGCTGCCGCCGAAAATGTTCTGCTTTACGGGTGGACGATCCTGTCCTGCCGCTTTTAGAAAATATTCGTTCGCATTGAGGACATCGTTGCGGAAAAATTCGTAAAGGTCGCCGTGATACTCGCGCGAGCCGGACTTCAAGATCGCGTTGACGTTTCCGCCGCCGTTGCGGCCCTGGCTGGCGTCGTAAAGCGAAGTCTGCACTTTAAATTCCTGAATCACGTCGGGATTGGGCAGCGGGATGTACGTTGCCTGGGCGACGTTGTAGTCGGTGGCGCTGATTCCTTCGATGAGGTAATTGTTATTGTCTTCGCGCTGGCCGTTGACGATGACGCGCACGTTGCCGCGTCCGAGCTGCGCCGACGCGTTCAACTCGCTTTGTGCGCCCGTCGAAAGCGTCAGCAACTGTTGGTAGTTCTGCGTGGCCAAGGGAAGTTCGCGCACCGTTTCGGTGGTAATGGATTGGCCGGTTGTTGCCGTGGTTGTCTCGACGGAAGTTATTTGCGCCGAAATTTCCACCTTTTCGCTCACGGCGCCGGGCTTCAGCGTAATGGCAATCTTGGTTGTTTCGGTGACAAGTACTTCAATGCCGGAGACTTTTGCCTGGGAAAAGCCGGATTTGTTTACAACGACGTAGTAGCCGCCGGGCGGCAGGAGCGGCGCAACAAACGTTCCGTCGGTTCCCGTTGCGACTTTTCGGGTGACGCTACCGGTGGCTGTGTTGATGATTTGCACGTCGGCATCGGCAACTGAGCCGCCGCCCGAATCCAGAACGGTGCCGCTGATTGCGCCGGTTGCTCCGCCCTGTCCATAGGCGTTGCCGGCTCCGAGTACAACCGCAAGCGAAAACACGATCCCCAGGCTAATCTTCAAGAGACGCTGCATTATTTCCCCCAGTAAAGAAGCTTCGCTGCTTCCAACCCTGTTAACTCCCACACCCCTTGTCGGAAGTCTGGCTCATCGGCGGGTTTGGAATTGAGCGCGGGAACAACTCTCACATTCCCCTACACTTACCGTAGCGATTCACCCCAGCCAGTGTCAACCGACCGACTCAGTAGGGTGTCCATTTTGTACATCGATTTCCATGCATACTTTCTGCCCGGAAACGGTGCTGCCGGGCCATCCTTGACCTGCCCTTTGCACTGGGAGACTATTACCTGGCAAGAGAAGTCGTCTGGTAACCCAGCCAGCCGCAACCGCGTCCTACTAGGTGAAGAGTTCCGTCCATCCCAGGGGGTGGCTATGACCAGCAAGACTGCATTCCGCTCGCTCCTTTCCCTCGCTGTTTTCGCGCTTTTTGTTTCGGCATCCGCGGCGAACGCCGATAACTCCCACGCGCGCATTATCCGGTTGAGCTTTGTGCAGGGTGACGTGCGTATCGCGCACAACGTCAACGGCGACCCCTTGCAATCCCCGGACAACCAGTGGGAAGTCGCTTCTCTGAATCTGCCGATCCATCAGGGAGATGCACTGGCTACCGATGCTGGACGCGCCGAAGTGGAATTTGAAAGCGGCAATATCGCTTTCCTCTCCGAAAACACTGTGGTCGAGTTTTATGACCTTTCACTTGAAGACGGCTCGTTTATCACGCGCCTCATCCTACGGCAGGGTTCCGCCTCGTTTTACGTTCGTCCAGACCACGCCGACTATTTCAGCGTGACTGGCGGCGACTTCAGCGTGGAAGCGTCCGGCAAGAGTTATTTTCGTGTGAATAACTATGACGACGGCAGCGACGTGCAAGTGCTGCAGGGTCATGTGTCTGTTCTCAGCAAAGGCAAGACCACACCTCTCGCCAAGGGACAGTCGCTATCAATGAAAGCGTCGGATCCGCTCTCGGTCTCGGTAGAGAATGGCGTCAGCTCCGACGACTTTGACCAATGGGTTTCCGGCCGCGTCCAGTCGGGCCAGGCGGCGCTTACGGCGTCGCAACGCTACTCCGGGGTCTACGACTACACATCCGGCTTCGGCGACCTCTACACATTCGGCGGTTGGTACGCAGTGGATGGCTTCGGCTATTGCTGGCGTCCGTATGGCGTTTCTGCTGGCTGGAATCCCTTCCAGTTTGGCAATTGGTTTTATAATCCCGCGTTTGGCAACTGGGTATTCGTCGGGGGCCAACCTTGGGGCTGGCTGCCGTATCACTACGGAAACTGGATTTTTCATCCGGGCCTCGGATGGGTATGGACGCCAACGGGATCATTCCCGCACACGCGAACGGGGGCTTTCGGCCGCTCGCAGACAACGGCCTGGAGGCCGGTGACGGCGACATGGGTTCGCTCGGGCTCGCAAGTCGGGCTCGTGCCGACACATCCTTTGGATACGCGCGGGAAAACACCGACAAATTTGCGTGAAGGAATTTTTCCAGTATCGCAACGCGGCGTGCTGGATCGCGTGCAGGTGGCCGACGGCGAAAAGTGGAAGAACTTCAAGAATTCGTCACGCGACTCACTGCCCGTGCAAGTGTCTGCTGCAGCGCCTCCATCACGCATGATTCGCACGATGGCAGCTGGCGGAGCGGCGGCTGGCGTAGCCGTTACGCCGTCCTTGCGGGAATCCGGAATCGTGTTCGATCCGGCGCAACGGCGATTCATCAACTCGGGCTCACCATCCTCCACAGAGCGTGCCGGGATTGAGACCCGGACCGGTGCAGCCACAAGCGAGCGGCAAGCGGCGTCTGGCACGACCGGCGCAAGAACTTCGGACTTGCGGCGCGGCAGTGAAATTCCTGGTGCCCGCGGAACGACACCAGCAAATTCTCGCAACTCGCTTCCTCCATCCGCCAGAAACTCGGTGGCGCCTCCTATCCCTCGACAGTCTTCTTCCGGTGAACGCACTGGTGGGGCTGGCGGATCTACCGGAAATTCACGCGGGGGCGGGAGTTCATCGAGCAGCTCCAGTGGTTCTTCGCGGACGTGGTCGGGAGGATCTTCGTCGAGCGGCTCATCTTCGTCGGGATCATCGCACCCCTCGTCGTCGGGCTCGTCTGGTGGACGGCCGCACTAAGCAGCCAATTATTTGTTGAAATGAAAAAAAGCGGTCTGGCCGAGCCGGGCCGCTTGTTTTTGTGGCGCGGCATGCGTCCTAGTCAAATATCATCCCGGCATAACCAACCACGCGGTTATAGTCTCCGGAGATTGCGGCCGAAGTTGCATGCTGCACAACTTCCGCGCGCGTCGCTTGCATTTTCTTAAGCGCTACAAGCAAAGCTACTGCGGACCCCAAACCGCACATCGAAATGCATTCGCTTCGGCAAACTTCGCATAGCTTGCCGGCATTCATCGCTTCGAGCTGCGCGATGGCCAATGCATCTTTCTTTTGTGTGGTCGTCTCATCTTCGTAGTGATTCAGGTCTGTCGTTGCGACAATGAGGATTTCTTCATCGGCCGCCGCTACAACACGACTGATACCAGTGCCGACGGATTCCAGATCTTCCAATCGAAGCGTGCCGAGCGCGATTGGCACGATCTGAACGTCCGGCTGCAGCGCTTGCAGGAAAGGCAACTGCACTTCGAGCGAATGTTCCTGTTCGTGCGCGCTTGCGTCTTCGACGAGGGGTGGGCACGCCCGCTTGAGTTCCGCCGCGAGCATCGCATTGACCGGAACGTCGCCGAGCGGCGTACGCCAAGCTCCTTCGCTCCTAATCGCCACATCCGCACCGCGCGGAAAATGGCGTACACCGAGAATAACGACACTACGCGGAATATAGATCTTCGCGAAGACGGCACCAGCCACATGTCCGGAATAGATGTAGCCGGCATGCGGCACCAGACAAGCCTTAACATGCGACTTCTGTTGCGGGTTTGGTTGATTGGTCAGCCGGCGAACAAGCGCTGCGAGTTCTTGCGGATTGGCGGGATAAAACTGCCCTGCAACGGCGGGAAGGCGAAGCATAGACGCTCCGCGAAGCTAGACTGGCTTGGAAGCCTTGCCTTTGATTTTGATCGCCTTGTTTGTCGTCGGGTCGTAGAAAATGGTCACTTTGTCACCGTACTGGTAGCCGCCCCTATCAATAATCTTCTGCATCTTTGAGCTGGCTTCTTCGGTCAGCGTAAACGTTCGCACGGCCAATTCGTTTTCTTTGGAGCGGACGGTGATTAGCACGTTGTTTGAATTCATCACCGTGCCTTCAAATTTTGGAAAAGGCGACTGCTTTTTCGGCTTGACGGCCTCGATAATCGCAACCGCAGTCGTCGCCACGACGACGGGATCCTGTGCGTGCACTGCGCCGCAACTCAAACCCGCAAGCACCGCCGCAGCGAGAACGCGCTTAACCCCGAAATGAGAAAATAGTTTCATTCAATGTCGTCCGTTGCGATTCGCAATGACTTCAGGAAACGCACGTCCTGCGGCGTCATCGTCAACCGTGCCACGGGCTTGCGTTCCATTTCCGCTTCCTGCAACGATTCCTGGTCCACCTGAATCCGCAGTGACTCCAAGAATCTCCGGTCGAGTGTGGTGAGGCTAGTTTCCTTGCCGTCCGCGTCGCGCCTCGCCAAACCAATCGTCGCATCCAACTTCAGCACGATGTCGTACCCGTGTGCGCGCACTCCGGCTATCGCTCCGGTGATGCGGTCCGACTCGGACACCGTATCGTTGATCGCGTGTCCCAGTTCGCGAAGCAAGTTTTTCAGGTGATCGTCGAGTTGCAAGGGCGGCTCCCGTGTACTACTGAGCCCATTCTAGGACTCAGTTCGGTTGGATACAAGCGGACGTGTTGCCGTTGTCTCCAAACGATTCACAGGCCTTTCGTACAGTTTTTGCCACCTGCGCTAAGATGTCTGCATGGCTGCCGCCGCGCAAACCGTCTCCCCTCAACCGCCCCCGCGAGGGAGATTTCGCCGGTTCTGGCTTGCCTTGAAACAGCTGTTCCACGAACTCGTCGGAGCGCTCTTTGCCGTCCTTGCGTTGTTCTGGTTGCAAAATGCATTTGGCGCCTGGAGCAAGGACGCCGCGCATTGGCTGGTTGGCGCTTCGGCTTTCCTCGCGATTCTGATGACAGCGTTCTCGTTTACGTCGTTTCGCAGCGCCCGCAGAGTGCAATCCTCCTGACAATGTCCGAGAACGCAAAATCGACATCGGGGCAGCGCAAAAACCGTTTCACAACTTTGTCTGGACTCCCCGTCGAGCGCTTGTACGGCCCCGAAGACACGAGCACCTCTGCTACAGACGATAAAATCGGTTACCCCGGAGAATTTCCCTACACACGCGGCATCTACCCCACGATGTATCGCGGACGTCTTTGGACCATGCGTCAGTACGCAGGGTTTGGTACGGCTGTCGAGTCGAACCAGCGTTATCGCTATCTTCTGAGCAAGGGGCAGGCAGGACTTTCCGTGGCGTTCGATCTTCCGACGCAGATTGGCATGGATTCAGATGCGCCGTTGGCTCTCGGCGAAGTCGGAAACGTCGGTGTCGCCATCGATTCGCTCGAAGACATGCAGATGCTGTTCGACGGCATTCCGCTTGAAACAGTCTCCACTTCGATGACCATCAACGCGACTGCGGCGATTCTCTTGTGTCTTTACGTGGCGGTCGCAAAAAAACAGGGCGCCAATCTCGCCAAACTTTCGGGCACGGTGCAGAACGACGTCCTGAAGGAATATATCGCGCGCGGAACTTATATTTATCCCGTGCGGCCCGCCATGCGCATCGTCACTGATATTTTCGCCTGGTGCAAAGATAATCTGCCGCGTTGGAACACAATCTCCATTTCGGGCTATCACATCCGCGAAGCGGGTTCGACGGCAGTGCAAGAAGTTGCGTTTACACTGGCTGACGGAATCGCGTACGTCCAGGCGGCGGTCGATGCTGGCCTCGGAGTGGATGAGTTTGCTCCTCAACTTTCTTTTTTCTTTAACGCGCACAACGACCTTCTTGAGGAAATTGCCAAGTTTCGCGCGGCGCGGCGCCTGTGGGCTCACATCATGGAGGAACGGTTCCGTGCCAAGGATCCGCGTTCGCTGCTTCTGCGTTTCCATGCGCAGACCGCCGGTTCTTCCCTTACCGCGCAACAACCGGAAAACAACATCGTGCGTGTGGCCATTCAAGCGCTCGCGGCCGTGCTCGGCGGCTGCCAATCGCTGCACACCAATTCCATGGATGAAGCGCTGGCGCTGCCTACCGAGGACGCCGCACTGATCGCCCTTCGCACGCAGCAGATCATCGCGCACGAAACCGGCGTGACGAACACGATCGACCCCGTCGCAGGTTCGTACGCCATCGAGCAGTTAACCAGTGAAATCGAAGCTGGCGCGAAGGCTTACATCGAAAAAATTGACGCACTCGGCGGAATGCTGCGCGCCATTGAATCCGGTTTTGTACAGGGCGAAATTCAAAAAGCCGCGTATGATTTTCAGCGCGCCGTCGAATGTAAAGAGCAAATCGTCGTCGGCGTGAATGAATTCGCCGCTGAACAGGAACGTACGATCCCGCTGTTGCGCATGAATGAGGAAATCGAGCGTTCCCAAGTTGCGCGCCTCCAGGCGCTTCGCGCCAAGCGCGATTCCGCCAAGGCACAGGCTGCGATTGCGGAACTTACTCGCCGCGCGGCTACAACCGAAAATCTGCTGCCCGCGATCCTCGCTGCGGTAGAAGCCTACGCAACCGTCGGTGAGATTTCTGATGCGTTGCGCCGCGTCTTTGGCGAGTACCAGGAGAGCGTGGTCCTCTGAATCCGTCAACCACGGCCCGCTCCGTCTGCGCATTTGTTCTGTAGTATTCTGGCTTCGGCGGTGACCTCATGAAGCTCATTCTCGCTTCCGCATCCACGCGCCGTGCGGAAATCCTCCAATCTGCTGGATTGTCATTTAGCGTATTGTCGTCCGCAGTGGACGAGACACCCATTCCCGGTGAATCGGCTAAAGAGATGGTCCAACGTCTCGCTGCTGCTAAAGCCGAGCTTGCTGCAGCACGCGCCGTTGGTCCAGCGATCGTCATCGCTGCTGATACAATCGTCACACTCGAGGGAACGGTGATGGGCAAGCCACGGACCACTGATGATGCGCGCCAAATGCTGGAAAAATTATCCGGGCGCACACACTCCGTCATCACCGGTGTCGCACTCATTCGGCTTCCTGATGCCGAGCGCCGGGAATTTCTGGAGACGACCCAGGTGCACTTCGGCGCGTTGGATGAGGAGGAAATCGTTCGCTATCTTTCCAGCGGAGAGCCGTTCGACAAAGCCGGCGCTTATGCGATTCAGGGACGCGCCGGCCGCTACATTCCGCGCATCGAAGGCTGCTATTACAACGTCGTTGGCCTTCCCCTCGCGCGCCTGTGCTCGGCGCTTGCCGAGCTCGGCTGGTCGGACGAAGAATTTGCGGAATAAAAAAAGCGCCCCGTTTGGAGCGCCTTCTTCAACAACTCCCGCCTTAATTTCTTCGAAACGGTTTCGTCAAGAACTTACGACTTCTTTTCTTCGGATGGCTTTTCCGTCGTCGCAGCTTGCGCCGGTGCTGCCGGAGGCGGCGTCGATTGGGATTGTTGGTGGTTACCGGACATCCCTTCCTTGAACCCGCGTACACCCTCGCCCAGGCCACGCATCAACTCGGGAATCTTGCGGCCACCGAACAAAATCAGAACGACTACCAAAATAATCAGCCAGTGGATTGGAAATTCCATAAAGCCTCCTGCCCCTCACTTCCAAACTAGTTCACGCCTATATCTATTCCACCTGCGGGGCACTTGCGTGAAATCAGAGTATAACACGCTCATCTCCGGCCCGTCGGGTTACCCGTTCGCGGTCTAGATATTCCAGGAGCGGAATGGCGTATTTCCGCGAAATGCCTGCGAGCTCTTTGAAGGCGGGCACTGAGATTCGCTCGCTCTTCGCCTTCTTGTAGACGGCTACCTTTTGGCGCATTTCCAGGAGGGCGTTTGCGTGGAAAATCAGGTCAGCGGAAACGCGTTGCAGCTTCTTTTCCTTCAAAAGCATCTGCAAAAGTTTCTCTGCGCGCCTTGTTTCGACTGCGAGCTGCGCGAGTACTTCCTTGACTGGAGGCACCGCAAGGCCGGCATTCGCAAACGCATTTTCAATTTGATCGCGCGCGCGCTGCTCTTCCGGCAACAGCGTCACCTGCGCACCGGCACGCTTCACTGTTTCGCCATGTAAGTCCAGCTTTTGGTCTTTGGCCAGTTGCTCCAGGGCCGCGCGGAAGATTTCGTGCTTCACCCGCCGGCCAGACTTTGCGCGCAGATCTTCCCGTGGAATTCCGCCACTTAGGGGATTCTCTTTGTGGAATGACTCCAGCGCCGTCGTAATTCTTTGCTGGAGCTCGCGGAATGATTTCTGCCCGACTACCAGCAGCGGCGAGTGGCTAATGATCTTGAGTCGCTCGCCTTCTTCCTTGCCTGCCAACGAACGAATCTGAGCGTCCGTCCAGGCAGTTCGCGCTGCAATTTCCACGTGACTCAGTCCGAACGGCGCACGAATCGCCATCGCATGCAGTGTTTCCGTTTTATCCCATTTTTCGAGCGTCTCAAGAAATGAAATACGCCCAGTATCTTTTGCCGCCGGCCGCCGCGCCAGGTTATCCAAGACAATGCCGCCGCCAATCGTTACGACAGGCGAGAACTGCCGGACGATGAAACGGTCCCCGGGCAGGATTGTCGCCGGCGCCTGCAGCCGCAGATGTGCGAACTCATTCATGCCGCCGCGCAGTTCATCGGCGCCGTGAATCCTAACCTCCGCTATGGTTTCAAACGTCCCACAATGAAAATGCACTTTTGCGCGCTGCTTGACCAACGGCGCGGACGCTAACAGTTCCAGCCGCACATCTATTCGATGTGTCGCGCGAAATCGTCCCGGCGCCGCAAGACTCATTCCGCGCTGGACGGCCGTATGCTCAATACCCGCGAGATTTACGGCGGTTCGTTGCCCTGCAGTCGCCCGCTCGGTGGCCTTGCCACCTGATTGCACGCCGCGCACCCGGAGCCGCGTCTTTCCCGGCAACAACTCCACTTCATCACCGGCCGCAACGCTTCCTTCCATAAGTGTTCCCGTCACGACGGTACCGAATCCCTTGATCGAAAAGGCGCGATCAATCGGCAATCGTAAAATCCCAGCTGAATCCTTACCGGTAACCAGATTGCTTTCCTTCACCAGCGCGCTTTTCAGCTCCGCAAGTCCTGCGCCAGTTTTCGAACTGACCGCAATAATCGGCGCTTTTTCGAGAAACGAACCACGAACGTAGTCCTGCACATCCATCTGCGCCAGCGAGAGCGTGTCCGCGTCCACAAGATCGCTTTTCGTCAACGCGATGATTCCCCGCTTCACGCCCAGCAACCGGCAAATCTCAAAATGTTCGCGCGTCTGCGGCTTGATGGATTCGTCAGCGGCAATGGCCAGAAGCACCAAATCGATTCCCGCCGCTCCGGCCAGCATGTTGCTCACGAATTTTTCGTGGCCTGGAACATCCACAAAACCAAAGCGCACTCCGGGTTCGTCTAGAAATGCGAAACCCAAATCGATCGTAATGCCGCGGCGTTTTTCTTCTTCAAGGCGGTCGGGATTTGTGCCGGTCAACGCCTGCACGAGCGACGACTTGCCGTGATCAATATGCCCGGCAGTCCCGACAACGATGTGTTTCACGGAAGAGGTCATTTTGTGCGCGAACGATGATGCTAAGGCAGGTGCAATCGTTAGGCAAATTTGATCAGGCAACTGAATCTGTTTAAGCAGGAACCGGTAAATTACTTAGCTGCGGCAATCTCGTCCACGATAGATTGCGCCGCAGTTCGAGGATCTTCGGCAGCTAGAATCGGCCTGCCAACGACAAGATAGTCCGCTCCGGCGCGAATCGCTTCGGTGGGTGTAGCGGTGCGGGACTGATCGTCAGTTTTTCCGTTGGGCCCACTCACTTTCGGCCGCACACCCGGCGTCACAATCAAGAAATCGCGACCGCAAACTCTGCGCACTGCCTTCGCCTCTTGCACAGAGGCCACGACACCATCTACTCCGCAAGTTTTCGCCAGTTTCGCAAGTTTCGCCACGCCGCTTTTCGGCGCTCCCCCGATGCCTACTTCGCGCATGGCCTTTTGATCCATGCTGGTCAAAATCGTAACGGCCAGCAAGCGCGGCCGGTCCATTCCGAGCGGCACGCCAGCGCTGATTGCCTGCACTGCGGCTTTGAGCATCGCGCTGCCGCCCAGCGCATGCACGTTGACGAGCTGCACTCCGTTCATCGCGGCCGCAGAGAGAACTGCTCCAGCCACAGTGTTTGGAATGTCGTGGAATTTTAAGTCGAGGAAAATGCCGGGCCCGAGCGCCGCGATTTCTTTAACCCCAGTAGGTCCAGCGGCGGTAAACAACTGATTGCCAATTTTGAACAGGCCCACGAGATCCGCCACCTGCTTCGCAAACTTCACGGCAGACGATAGCGAATCAAAATCCAGCGCGACGATTAGGCTGCTTCGTGGATGGGCGTCGAAGGTCACGGTTTTCGCGACCCCGGCAACCCGGGGTCAGTGCCTGCTAGGTACGTCCAGCAGTTCCAGGCGAACCTGGTTCACGCCGGCGTGAATCAGCCCGATCTTCCGGGCTACGCGGTAGGATACATCAATTTCGCGTCCTTCTTGATAGGGGCCGCGGTCATTGATACGTACCAGTTCAAACTTGCCGTTTCGGGGGTTCACGACCCGGACTACGGAACCGAAAGGCAGGTTGGGGTGCGCGGCAGTCAATGCCTCGGAATCGAATCTCTCGCCGTTCGCTGTTTTCTTGCCGTCGAAGCCAGGTCCGTACCAGCTGGCGTTGCCTACCCAGGTCTTGATCGGCTTGGCTGGCTCGCTCAAGTGCGCTACCAGTGGGGCTTCCATGGCCGGTGCGATAAGGAACATCAGTGGCACCCAGCGGACTGCAGCCCAGATCATGAAGAGTGGTTTTTTCATAGTGTTGTTTTTTTGCTACAAACTTCCAGAAAAGTGTAGCACTAAAGAGTCGTTGTGTCAACCGTTTTCTGCACTAAATCTTCCTCGTATCTCATTCACAGTAAACACTTTAGCTTCGAAAAACGCCTTCGGAAGCTCTCGAACCAGCCGTTCACTGGCCCGAGGGTCAGTGAAGCTGGCCGTCCCTACCTGTACACAAGTCGCACCCACAGCCAGATATTCAAGCACGTCGGAAGCCGTCTCGATGCCTCCGAGCCCAAGGATTGGTGCATTTACGGCCTTGAACGCTTCCCATACCAACCGCAAAGTGATCGGCTTGATCGCCGGACCCGATAGCCCTCCGGTCTTGTTTCCCAGCTTTGACTTTCCGGTGCGGAAATCGAGGCTCATGGCCGGATAAGTATTCGCAACGGTCAGGGCGTCGGCTCCGGCCTCCACAACGGCCTTGGCTATAAGTCCAATGTCTGTAACGAGGGGCGAGAGCTTCACCCAGAGCGGCCTTCTCACGGCTGCCCTACGAGCAGCCGAGACGACTTCTGCCGCCATCGCCGGGTCGCTCCCGAACTGCATGCCGCCCTTCTTGACGTTGGGGCAGGAGATGTTTAGTTCGTACGCCGCGGGGCCTTCTTCCCCCTCCAGAACGCGAATGACCTCTACGTACTCTTCCAAGGTGTAGCCGAAGACGTTCACCACAATCGCCGTATCGATTTTGCGCAGTACCGGGAGTTTTTCGGAAACAAAGGTTCGTACTCCGACATTTTGAAGCCCAACTGCGTTGAGCATACCCGAGGGGGTCTCGCACACTCGGGGCGAGGGTGCACCCTCGATTGGCTCCTTGGAAAGGCCCTTGGTAACAAAACCTCCCAATGACTCCAAATTCACCAAATGGGCAAACTCCAACCCATATCCAAAGGTTCCACTGGCGGCAAGAATGGGATTCCTTAAGCGTAGCGTTCCAACAGTTACGCTCAGGTCGACATCGGCCGGAGAATGGCCGCGTGGTACGGCGTCGGCAGGATTCACTTCACAAAAAGAATACCACGAACCCCGCAGCCGCCGTCCGTGTTTCGCGTGGGGAACGTCAGTGAGGACCAGCAGGGGCAGCGGTCGCGGATTTCCTGGACAGGGCTTCGCTCAAGACGCGCCCATCGTGCGTCGAAAGTGTAATTCCGCAAAGGGCTGCCAGCGTCGGAGCAATATCCGCCGGCGTAGCTGCGCCAAAATATTCACCCTTTTGAATTCCCACGCCCATCAGCAGAATCGGTACGCGTTGATCGTAGTAATACGGCGTTCCGTGTCCAGTGCCGTAGTCGCGTGATTTTCCTGCGGGACTGGATACGCCCAGCCAGTAAGGCTTTGGCACGATCACCAAGTCACCGCTTCGCGCAGGGAAAAAACTGTTTGATTCCGCGGCGCGAAGCGGGCTGTTTGTCGCGGGCCGGTCGGTCAGATCTTCCGCGCGGTAAACATCCGCTACACCGGGAACACCGCGTATCGCAGCCATCACTGCGCTGAGCGCAGCCGGTTCAGCTTTCAGCCTCTCGTAGATTCCTGGCGCGAAATAGACGTCCGCACTGGCGATGCGCACCTCGGCTGGCGCCGCATAGCCAAACGATTTCAGCGTGTCTCCAATCTTCTGCTGAACATCGGGAATGTGCAATTCGCCCGCGTCCGCTCCAGTCTGCGACATGCTCTCCGGCGTCGGCACGACGCCATGATCCGCGCTCAACGCGACGACATAATTTCCCGCGCCCGCCTTTTCATCCAGATGCTTAAGCAATTCACCCAAGTCTTTGTCCAATCTCACGTACATGTCCTGCACTTCCCAACTTTGCGGCCCGAATGAATGACCCACGTAGTCCGTCGATGAATAGCTCACACCCAGATAGTCCGTCCCACCGCCTTTTCCCAATCCCAGCTGGTCAATCGCCGTCTCAGCCAATTTCGTCAAATACGTATTCGCAAAGGGGCTAGTCGCCCACTGCCCATAAAACGCTTCATCGGCTTCGCTGCCTCCGCTTTGCCCGCGTAGCGGGTGCTGAAAACTCAACTCCCAGCCGCCCGGTGCCACGGCACCGACCGCTTTTTCGTCATAGAGATAGGCGTTACGAGGCAACGACAGCGTCCAAGTCTTTCCATAATCCTCTTTCACAGGATGCGCTTTCGCGTAAGCCTCAATAAACGGCAGTGTTCCGTATACGTTTGAAGTCACCCAGCCGTCGCCCTCCAGCCAGGTCGCCGCATCGGCTTTGTGGCCTCCGAGCATGATCGACGCCCGCGCCTTCAACGAAAACGTCACCACGCGCGTCGCCGCTCCAGCCTGAAACCGCAGTTCATCGGCAAACGCCGGAACGCGCAACCGCCAGGCGCTGTCTCCGCCCTTTACGGTCGTTCCTGCGTAACCTGAATTCTTCGCTTTCGGGTCTGCTGTGCACGTTACCATTTTTTGCGATTCACGATCCCACCAGGCGTTTGCTACCATTCCGCTCATCGCCGGCAGCGCGCCCGTGGAAATCGTCGCATGTCCTACACACGTTTCCGTCGCCGCATAGGGATACGCAGCTTCGCGGAACCACGCACCTTGCTCAACGAGCCGTTTCAACCCGCCCGTCCACTGGCCGCGAAACTTCTCGATATAGTCCGCGCGCATCTGGTCGACCACGATCACGACGACCAGTTTTGGCCGTGCGGCGGAGTTCGCCGCCTTGGGAACCGGCCTTGGCAGCGTTTGTGCGCCTGCTGCCGCGCTCAACCCCAACATCATTGCCGCCAAACTCAGCCCCGCGAATCGGTTCATTGGCTCACTCCCCAATCAGAAAGGCGAAAGTTTATCACGTTAATATGTCTCCACTATTTGAGGCCGGCTTCGCAGCTCGACCCACGAGGCAGGGTCGCTTGTGTTAAAATCCTCGGCAATATGCCCATCGTTGAAAAAGGTCAGATCATGTCTGCGGCCGAAATCGACCGCACTTTACAACGCGTCGCCCACGAAATTGTCGAAAAGAGCGGCGGCACAAAACACCTGGCGCTCATTGGCATCCGCCGCCGCGGTGTGCCGCTGGCACAACGGATTGCACAGGCTATGCGCGGAATTGACGGCGTTGACGTGCCGGTTGGCATTCTGGACATCACGCTTTACCGCGACGACCTTTCCAAGGTCGCGCCCCAAGCGGTCCTGCAATCTTCCGACATCAAGTTTGGCGTGGACGGCATGGACCTTGTCCTTGTCGACGACGTGCTCTACACGGGCCGCACGATCCGGGCTGCGATGAACGGCCTATTTGACCTCGGCCGCCCGAAGCGCGTTTCTTTATGCGTGCTGATTGATCGTGGCCATCGCGAAATGCCGATCGAAGCGCAATACGTCGGCCGCAATGTACAGACCAGTGATACTGAAATTGTAGAAGTTCGGCTCCGCGAAATTGACAACGAAGAACGGGTCATGCTCGTGGACCGAAAGGAATAGCTCGGAGTTTCAATTGAGGTTTTTGCCGGACCAAATGTGACGCCTCGTTTCCGCGATCTCCTGGCTCTTGAACCGCTCTCCGCGGACGAACTTACTTTTCTTCTCGATCAAAGCAAACCTTTCCAGGAAATCCAGCGCCATCCCCTGAAAAAACTCGCGACGTTGCGCGGAAAAACGATCGCGCTCGCATTTTTTGAGAATTCCACACGCACGCGCATCAGTTTTGGCACTGCGGCTTCGCGCCTCGGCGCGGATACCATGAACCTGCAGGCCGAAGCGTCCAGCCTCAAGAAGGGTGAAACGCTTCTCGACACTGCGTACAACTTGAACGCGATGAAACCGGATTGCTTCGTTATGCGCCATTCCGCCTCCGGCGCGCCGAATTACGTCGCGCGCCATCTCGATATTCCGGTCGTCAATGCCGGGGACGGCACGCATGAGCATCCTTCGCAGGGCTTGCTTGATGCGCTTACGATTCGCGATCGCAAAGGAACCATCAACAATCTGAACGTGACGATCCTCGGCGACATTCAACACAGCCGTGTCGCGCGCTCGAACATCCATCTGCTCGGCAAGTTCGGCTGCCGCTTTACGCTTTGCGGCCCGTCCATGTGGGTTCCCCGCGAGCTCGAAAGAATCGCACCGGGCACGCTAATTCGTTGCGTGTATCGGATTGAAGATGCTCTTGAAGGCGCGGACGTAATCATCATGCTCCGGGTGCAAACGGAACGCATGAACGAACCTTCGCTCTCCGCAAGCAACTACATCCTGGGTTATCAACTTAACGCCGAGCGACTGCGTCTCGCCAAGCCCGACGCCATCGTTCTTCACCCCGGCCCGATGAATCGCGGAATTGAAATTACGCCGGAAGTTGCGGACGGACCGCAGTCGTGCGTTCTCGAGCAGGTCACGAACGGAGTCGCGGTCCGCATGGCGATTCTGTATCTGCTCGTCACCGGCGCTGCGGAGGACGGCTCGCATCCGGCGATGCAGCAGCCCGTCGCGCACAATCGCCGCGCCACGGACAATGTTCCTGCAAAGAAGGATTCCTAGCATGCTTCTGATTCAAAACGGCCGCGTTCTCGACCCTGCGTCAAAAACCGACGCGGCTATGGACGTTTTGCTCGACGGCGAAGTCATCAAGGAAGTTGGAGCGCGAGGCAAATTTGTCTCGCTCAAAGACGCCCAAGTTTTTGATGCCACCGGCCTGATCGTCGCGCCGGGCTTTATTGACATGCATGTTCACCTGCGCGAGCCCGGCCAGGAGTCTTCCGAAACGATCGAAACCGGGACGAAATCGGCCGCGCGCGGCGGCTTCACCGCCGTTTGCTGCATGCCGAATACGAAACCTGTTCACGACAACTCGTCCATCACGCGCTTCATTGTGGACAAAGCCCGAAGTGTCGGCTCAACGCGGGTTTGGCCGATAGGCGCCGCGAGCGTCGAAAGTAAAGGCGAAGCTATCGCGGAAATCGCTGCAATGAAAGAAGCCGGCATCGTCGCCGTCTCAGACGATGGAAAACCCATCGCAACCGCCAAGCTCACGCGTCAAGTCATGGATTATTGCAACTCTCTCGATTTGCCGGTGATCGAACACTCGGAAGACGTTTCGCTCGCCGCCGGAGCCGTTATGCGCGAAGGCGTCACGTCCACTCGGCTCGGCCTGCGCGGAATGCCCGCCGCCGCGGAGTCCGTTTGCGTCGCGCGCGACGTACAACTTGCCGAACTTACCGGCGGCCGGCTTCACGTCGCCCATCTTTCTGCGAGAGGGTCGCTCGACCAGGTGCGTTGGGCCAAATCGCGCGGCTTGCGCGTTACGTGCGAAGTTACTCCCCACCACTTCACTTTGATCGACGAAGACGTCCAGTACGATTCGCGCTTCAAGATGAATCCGCCCCTTGCGTCGCGCGAAGATCGGGAAGCGCTCATCGCAGGCCTTGCCGACGGCGCGGTCGACGCTATTGCGACAGATCACGCTCCGCACGAGCCAGCGCTAAAAGACGTTGAGTTTGATCGCGCCCCATTCGGAATTCTCGGTTTTGAAACGGCGATTGCGCTCACGCTCGAGCAGCTCGTCCACACGGGAAAAATCTCGCTGATGCGCATGGTCGAGCTCTTCACCACAGGCCCTGCGCGCATTCTTGGCAAAGAACGCAAACTCGCCGCCGGTCAACCGGCAGATGTGACTCTCTTCTCAACAACTCACGAATGGAAGTACAGCGTGAACGATTCGCCCAGTAAGTCTCGCAATTCACCATTCGACGGCCGGACGTTCAAGGGCGCACCAATGGCGACGATCGTCGCCGGAAAAATCGTCTTCAAGCGATAACAGAACCGCATTTTGTTTGGTTTGTAGTCTAGTGCGCGGCCGGTTCTGCCGGTGGATGCATTCCATGATTCGGCAGTTCATGTGTCCCGCGCGCAAGCGGTTCAATCTTCAATCGATAGAAATGATCGAGTGGAATTCTTCCTTTGCCGACAGCGTAGCTCTTTTCAATCGCTTTTGTGACGTATGCTTTTGCCAGCGTCGCGGCTTCGACGAGACTTCTTCCTGCTGCAAGTTGCGCAGCTAACGCAGAGGCAAACGTACAGCCCGTTCCGTGTGTTTGATCGGTTTTCACTCGATCGCCACCCAACTGAACTAGCTCGTTCCCGTCAAAGATCACATCCACGGCGCGTTCCATGTGACCACCCTTGACGATCACTGCCTTCGCGCCCAGCTCCACAATTTTTCGCGCAGCTGCTTCCATGGCGGCTACATCTTTAATTTCCATCCCGGCTAAAATCTCGGCTTCCGGCACGTTCGGCGTAATCACGCTCGACCGCTTCAACAATTCCGTCGTCACATATTTCACGCCGCCGGCGTCCAGTAATTCCGTGCCGGTGGAAGACTTCATGACCGGGTCGTGTACAACAAGCGCAAACTTGTGCGCGTCCAAAAATTCGCCCACCACCACCGCGTTCCCGCGATTTCCAATCATTCCGATCTTTACCGCCGCGATATCGCAGTCCTTCGCAAGCACTTCCAGTTGCTCGCGCAACTCCGCGCTTGGTGTGTTGTGCACCGCCTCCACGGTTTGCGTGTTCTGCACCGTCATCGACGTGATCGCTGCCACGCCGTAGCAACCGTGCGCAGCAAACGTCTTCAAATCCGCCATTGTTCCCGCGCCGCAGCTTGGATCGAATCCCGCGATGGTCAGCAAAATAGGCGGCGCTGCATGTCCGTTCGTGCTCATCGTTCCTTCTCGCCTCGTTCCGCGAAGAAAATTGCCGGTCAGGTTTCCCAATTCAGGGAAAAACGGACCGGCACTTGCGAATGTACGCGCCCGTTCGGTGGCGTGCAACAAAAACTTTTCTTATTTCCGGTGAAAAAAGTAGTGAGAGCCGAGGAGACTCCCGTACTGCGCCAACAATTTCCGGACTAAGTTAAAACTCAGCCTCAAAAACGCGAAAGCGTCTCTCGAGTTCCCATTGTTGCTGTGCTTTCTCATTCGCCTTCAAGAAGGCGCCGCACGATTGCGACGGTTTGTCGCTTCCGGGCAAATCTTTCGCGCAATCGGTCGCGGCTCGCGCAAAATCGTCAGGCTTCTCCCACAAACTTTTGCCTGGCAAAAACGCATGTTCCAAGCCGGTCCTCACCATTTTCTTTAACTCGCCATACTTGAACCCGTACGTCTCCACCGCACGCACATATTCATTCGTCAGATCGATGCGCGAAACGCCCTCATCGTCGGTCGAAAGCGCTACAGGCACTCCGAACATTCGATACATTGGCAGCGGATGATGCATTCCGCTCACACCGAGTATTGAATCGTTGCTCGATAGGTTGATCTCGACCATCACATGCTTTGCCGCCATCTCCTTCAACAATTCGTGCGGCCGGTCTTCATACATCACATCCACGCCATGGCCGATTCGCTCCGCACCAGCCTCGACCGCCAGCCGGATGTGGCAGCACAATCCGTCCGGCGTCACCATCCCGTATCCCAACTCGCCGGCATGCAGCGTGATGTGCACCTTCGGATAAACTCCATGCAGGAATTTCACCATTTTCATCTGCAGGGCGTAATCCCGCATCGAAATGTATCCATCTTCCGGCATCACAAAATTTAGTCCCACCACGCGCTCTGGATCGGCTGTCGCGGTTTCAAACCCCAGCAGCGTTTGTGCAAACACAATTTCCTTCGGCAGCCCCCGCAGAATTTGGTAAATGAATCGCACATCTACTTTGCACGCGTCCGCCGCATTCGCTTCGCCGCAGTGTTCCATCTCCCGCCGCTTCTTCTCGATTCCTTCGAGGTACGCCGTCGCTTCGGACACGTTTTCTTTCAAACCATGTGCGAGCAATCCAGCCCGGAGCGCCGCAAAATCGTCTTTCCATCCGACTTCGCTTGCGGCCTTCGCCGCAATTGAAAAATCCGGCGTCTCCATCAATTCGAGGTACTGCTCGTTCTGCGCCGCCGCTCGCGCCGCCGCTTCGTCTACCCACTCCCCCTTATGCGAAGGAGCCGGTCCGCCAAATTTTGCAAATGTATCGAAGAAATGATCGTGTCCAGAGACGCTCGCGTATGGCACAAAACTTCGCATCGAAAACGAATTGATCAACTGGTCGTAAAGCGATTGGTTTTTGTACACGTCGCTCGCCGGCACAATCGTTTTATCGGCGCCATCCGCCCCGCACTTCGCAAACGCAAGCTTCTTCGTATCGACGCACAATCCGTCTTCCACCGCCGCGCGAATAAACGACTCCGCGTACACACCGCCGCTCAAGTGGTAGTGCAGATCGGCGCCTTTCGGCATTTTTTTGAGGAACTGCCGCAATTGCAGTGGGTTCGTCCGCGCAGCCGCAAGTTGCAGTTCGCCCATGCGATCGCCGCTCGGTGCCGCCGCGCCGCCCTTCGCTTTTGGCGTCTGGCCCGTCGACAAACTCGCGCCAACGCACGACAACACCAACGCCACCAGCATCGCGCCAAACCGGCGCGCCGTCGTTTTCAGTTTCATTTTGATTTTGCCCTCAACGCTCGCGAGTCGAAATTCCGTCTCAGGGAAACAGGCCGCGCACGAGTGTCGCTTCTGCGACGCGTCCCACGGCCAGAATCATCGCGCCAGCTCGCGGCGGAACGTGATGCTTGCGCATCGTTTCCACCATCTCATTGAACGCGCGCACCATGATTTTCTGCAGCCGCTGATTCACTTCGTCAGAATCCCACAGTAGCCCTTCCTGATTCTGCACCCACTCAAAATAACTCACGGTCACGCCACCGGAGTTCGCCAAAATATCGGGCAACACGGTAATGCCGCGTCGTGCCAGAATCTCATCGGCATGCGGCGTGGTTGGCCCGTTCGCCGCTTCCGCCACGATGCGCGCCTTCACCGCTTCCGCGTTGTTCAGAGTAATCACGTTTTCCAGCGCCGCTGGGACGAGGATGTCGCACTTCATCGTCAGCAAATCGTCGTTGGAGATCCGCGAAGCACCGGGCATGCCGACGACGGTGCCCGACCGCTCCTTGTAACGAATCGCCTTGATTGGATCGATCCCGCGCGTGTTCGTCACGCCGCCACGCGTATCGCTCAACGCAATGATTTTCGCCTTTTTCTCAGCGAGTAGCCGGGCCGCAGTCGCGCCTGCATTTCCAAATCCTTGGACCGCTACGGTCGCGCCTCGCAATGGAATCTTCTTAAGTTTGCACGCCTCTTCCACAACATAGACCAGTCCGCGCGCCGTCGCCTCCGCGCGACCCTGCGATCCACCAATCGCGATCGGTTTTCCCGTTACGACGCCAGGAACAGTGTGCCCCACCATCATGGAATACGTATCCATGATCCACGCCATCGTTTGCGAATCGGTGTACACATCCGGTGCCGGAATATCCTGGTCCGGTCCAATCAACGGAAGAATCTCGCTCGCGAATCTCCGCGTCATCCGCTCCAGTTCGCTCTTCGACATGCGCTTCGGGTCACAAATAACTCCGCCCTTGGCTCCTCCGAACGGAACGTTTACGACTGCCGTCTTCCACGTCATCCACGCCGCCAGCGCTTTCACTTCGTCCAATGTCACATTGGGATGAAAACGAATTCCACCCTTGCCCGGCCCGCGCGAAACATTGTGCTGCACGCGATATCCCGTAAGCACTTTCACTTGCCCGTTGTCCATCTTCGTCGGCAGCGACACTTCCAGAATGCGCTTCGGCGTGCGCAGGACCTGCCTCAGTCCCGGATCCAATTTCAAAAATTCCGCCGCCATATCAAACTGGATCTGCGCGATGCGGAATGGATTCAAGTCCTCCCGCGGCGCTATGCGCGGCACGAGGGGGGGAGTTGTGGGCTTTGCGACCGTGGCCATCGGCTTCGGTCCTTTCCGCTGATTCGATTTAAGTTAAATCCGTCTGTTACTGCTGGGCCTAAAATCAAAAGATTTCTAAATTCGTTTCTCGTTCAGCCGTTCGCCGCCATTTTTTGACTACTGCCCAAGTACTTGTCGCGGCACTCCGGCGAGCAGAAATGCGTGACTTCATCGCCAGCACG
>Ga0137409_10002129_pt1 | contig 21338 bp, 16 predicted proteins | sample CZODoug1_16funga_FD_122059 | JGI IMG/M metagenome (GOLD analysis project Ga0137409, IMG submission 122059) | Vadose zone soil fungal communities from Angelo Coast Range Reserve, California, USA - CZODoug1_16fungal (Hybrid Assembly) | ecosystem: Environmental > Terrestrial > Soil > Vadose zone... | reverse complement strand
CAGCTATTCCTCACTTGTCGCGGGCCATCGAAATCGATCCGAACTTTGCGACGGCGTACGCGACCTTGGGTGTAGCGTACGGCAATATGGTGCGAATGAACGAATCGGCAAAATATATTCAAAAAGCGTATGAGCTGCGAGAAAGAGCTAGCGAGCGGGAAAGGCTATACATCGAAGCCCATTATTTTGGTGAAGTTACTAATGAGCTGGAGAAATCAACCGAAGTTTATGAACGATGGCATCGCACTTATCCACGAGAGACGGTTCCACTGGACAACGCGGCCTTGCTATATCTCCGAGTTGGTTCTGCCGACAAAGCAGTAAGAGCTGCGAGTGAGGCCATGCGCATAGATCCAAAGGACGCCTATTCGTACCAAAACCTGGCGCCGGCTTATCTGGAGCTAAATCGCTTCGATGACGCAAAAGCGGTCGCTGATCAGGCTGCCGCCCAGAAGCTGGACTCGATGGGAACTCATGTAGTTCTCCTTTCCGTAGCCGTTCTGCGAGGCGACCGCGTGAGCTGGGAGAAGGAGCTGACGCAGGGAGCGGGTACTCCGGATGAGCCTTTTCTCTTTGTCCATGCATGTCGGAACGAGTATTGGAGCGGTAGAATCAGCCAGTCGCGGACTTACTGTGAGCAGGCGAAGTCAGCGGCAATGCGGCATGGGATGAAGGAATTTGTTTCCATCATATCTGCGGGCGACGCCCTGGGCGATGCGCTGTACGGCTATTCCGAAGTGGCGCGCAAACAAATCAAAAAGGTTGCTGGTGATGCTGGAGATCAAGACACTCGAGGCTTGGTTGCGCTGACCTATGCACAGCTTGGTGATATTGCGAGCGCAGAAAAGATAGTTACGGATCTTGTCAGGGATTTCCCCAAAGATGCTTTCATTAACTACGCCGTAGCCCCGGTGGTGAGGGGCCTGATCTTTTTACACCGTAATAGCCCTGAGGAGGCCATCAAGGCGCTTGAGAACAGCCAGCCCGATGCGGTGATGAAGGATTTGCAGGCCGCGCTGAACTCGACTTCGCTCGAGGTCCTCCGTGGGAAGAGACGCCGCTTCGAGCAGCGCGATGAGGTCGCCGTAATCTCGCTCGCTCGCGGACGCGATCCTCGCATCAAGAGTTGGCTGTTGCATGTCCTGCGTGATCAATTTGGCGCCGTGCGCCTTCGCCGAGTGATACCGAGCCATTCCCGGCGGTCAGGCGACCGGCGCAGCGATCGCGCAGAGCTTCATGTTGGCAAAGTCGATCATCGCCGAAGGCGACAGATAGCCCCGCAGCGCGAACATGACCAGCGCCAGGCAAACGAGTGCCAGCGCGATCCACCAGAGTGCAGCGCGCCAACCCGGAACGATCACGCGGCGCGCGCCTCCGCGCGCACGACCGGCCGCTCGTCGATGGGAAGATTGAGAATCGCCGCGATCACGCCCAAGGCTATGCTGCCGATCCACACCAGATCGTACGAGCCGGTGGCATCGAACAGGTAGCCGCCCAGCCACACGCCGGTGAAACTGCCGATCTGATGGCTGAGGAAGACGATGCCGAACAGCATGGACACGAAGCGCACGCCGAAGATTTGCGCGACCAGGCCGTTGGTGAGCGGCACCGTGCCCAGCCACAGGAATCCGATTCCGGCCGCGAACAGATAGACCGTCAGCGGCGATACCGGCAATACCAGGAACAGCGCGATGATCACGGCACGAAGAACATAGATGCCGGAGAGCAGGTACTTCTTGCTGAAGCGCCCGCCGAGATAACCGGCGACAAACGAGCCGGCGATGTTGAACAGCCCGATCAGCGCCAGAGCAGTCGCGCCCACGGCGGGCGTCATTTTTACGTCCAGCAGGTACGCCGGCAGGTGCACCGAGATGAAAGCCACCTGAAAGCCGCACACGAAGAAGCCCGCGGTCAGGTACCAGAAGCCGGAATGAGCACCGGCTTCGCGCAGCGCTTCACCCAGCGATTGCTGTGCGCCGGTGGCGGCCGGACGCCGCCCCTCCATCATCGCCGTGGCCAGCGGAACCGTCGCCAGGATAATCCCGGCCAACACCAGCAACGCGGTCTGCCAGCCCAGGGTGGAAATCAGGAGCTGCCCGAACGGCAGCATCAGGAACTGCCCGAAAGATCCGCCGGAAGACGCGATGCCGAGTGCGAGGCTGCGGCGCTCGGGCGGAAACGCGCGGCCCACCACGCCGAGGATGACGCCGAAACTCACTCCGCTCAGCCCCAGGCCCACCATCAGTCCGGCGCTCGCATCGAGCATCAGCGGCGTCGTGGAAAACGGCATCAGCGCCAGGCCGCCGGCATACAGGAGTCCGGAAACCGCAACCACGCGCCCGGCACCCTTCTTGTCTGCCCAGGCACCGAAGAACGGCTGCGCCAGCCCCCAGATCAGATTCGACAGCGCCATCGCGAAGGAGAAGTGGCTGCGCCCCCAGCCGAGATCCGTGCTCATCGGCTGCAGGAACAATCCGAAGCTCGCACGGATGCCCAATCCCAGCGTGAGGATGATCGCGCCGCAGACCAGTACGAGGACGGGGGTACGCCAGTTCACAGGGGGATTCATGATGGGGGACCCGGGTCAAAAGGCGAGACAGGCATACCGGGAATTCATTGCAAATTGCATTCTCCGTGCCTCGGATGTGGACACAAGCGACATTTCAGAATGCTTCGCATGCATTTCGGGAATGGCAAGGATATCGAAAAAGGCGTGCCACTCGGCACACCGCGCTTCATCCTTCATCCTTCCTCCTTTATCCTTGCCTTGCTGCGTAGGCTTCGATCTCGACGAGTATTTCCGGCTTTACCAGCCCCGGGACGACCAGCAGCATCGAGGCCGGCCGCGCATCGCCGAGATAGCGCGCGCGCACCACGACGTAGTCCTTGATGTCTTCCTGTCGCACCAGATAGTGCGTGACCTTGACGAGGTCCTTCACGCCCATCCCTGCTTCCGCAAGGATTGCCAGCACGTTCTTCCAAGCCTGCTCGGCCTGCGCGGTGATGCCCTTCGGGCAGGATCCGTCCGGCAACATTCCCGGCGTACCCGAGACGAACACCCATTTCGCATCCGCGGGCACCGACACGCCATCGCTGTAAGTGCCGATTTTCTGCGCCACGCCGATATTGAGAGTGCGGTTCATATTCGTCTCGCCCTTCACCCTTCACCTTTCACCTTTGTCTCTAACGACTATAGCGAAAAAAAACGGCAAGTGCAGGAGCACTTGCCGCTTCGAATCAAACGATTGTGTACCGGTCCGGAATCAGAGTTCCCTGTGGGGCGCGGTGATCGCACCGCCACCGCCTGCCGTCACGGGGATCGCGACTTCGTCCTCGTCGGCCATGTGCACCCTGCGCATCATCACCGTGTAGATGGTCGGAATGACGAACAGCGTCAGGAATGTGCCGAAGGCCAGTCCGCCGACGACTACCCAGCCGATGGCACGGCGCGATTCGGCACCCGCTCCGTGCGCGAGCGCCAGCGGAATCGCGCCGAGAATCATCGCGCCTGTCGTCATCAGGATTGGCCGCAGGCGCAACGTTGCCGCCTCCACCACCGCCTCGAATTTCTCCATGCCCCGGCTGCGCAGTTGATTGGCAAATTCCACGATCAGAATGCCGTGCTTGGTAATCAGGCCCACCAGCATCACCAGGCCGATCTGGCTGTAGACGTTCAGCGTGCCGCCGTTGCCGATCATGGAATTGATCCACATCACGAGCAGCGCGCCGGTCAACGCCAGCGGCACCGTGAACATGATCACCAGCGGACCGACGAAGCTCTCGAACTGTCCGGACAGCACCAGGTAGATGAAGATCAGGGCCAACAGGAAGGTGAGGAACAACTGTCCGCCGGCTTCACGGAACTCGCGAGCCTGCCCATCCAGATCCGTGATGGTTCCGGACGGCAGCTCCGCCTTGACTGTAGCATCGATGGTATCGAGCACCTGGCCCAGAGAGGCGCCGGGTCCGACGTTGCCGTTGATTACCGCAGCGCGCAGCTTGTTGAAGTGGTTGAGCTCCTTCGGCGCGACGGCCTCGTTGAGCCTCACCAGATTGGAAAGCTGAATCAACTGATCGTCCCTGCCGCGTACGTATATCGAGGTCAGATCGGTAGGCTGCATGCGTTTGTTGTCTTCCATCTGCACCACGACGTCGTATTGCTTGCCCTCGTGTTTGTAGCGGGTAACGTCGCGGCTGCCGAGCAGTGTTTGCAATGTGTGACCGATGACTTCCATCGAAACTCCAAGATCAGCCGCCTTTTCGCGATTGATCTCCACGGCCAGCTGGGGCTTGTTGAGCTTCAGATCGGTGTCGAGGGCAATCATGCCGGGATACTCGCGCAGCTTGCCCATGACCTTGCCGACCGCGGTCTGCAGTTCCTCGTAGCTGTTCCCGTAAATCACATACTCGACCTGTTTGGTCAGGAATCCCTGGCCGAGCGACGGCGGGTTGAGCGCGAACGAGAGTGCGCCAGGCAAGCCCCCGAACAGTTTCGGCCCCAGTTCCTTGGTGATCTCCATCTGGGTGCGGTGGCGTTCACTCCAGGGTTGCAGAACTGCGAAAGCGACGCCGAGGTTGACCGGGTTCGGACGGTCGAGCCCGGGAGCGACCACCGCGAACATCGTGGTGATTTCCGGGATCGACTTGGTGATGGCCTCGACCTCGTGCATGTAGCCGTCGGTGTATTGCATGGTAGAGCCTTCGGGCGTGATCACGAAGGCCAGGAACAGGCCGCGGTCTTCCACCGGGGAGAGTTCCGACTTCAACTGTTTGTACACCAGCACCATGGCGCCCAGCACCACAACGAAAAGAACGCCGATGACCCAGCGATGCCGCAGTGTCGCTCGCAGGATCGCCCGGTAACCATTGTTCATGCCCTCGAAAAAGTGCTCGGTCACGTTGTAGATGGTGCTGTGCGCGCCATGCGGCTTGAGCAGCCTGGAACACATCATCGGCGTCAGCGTCAGCGCGACAAAACCGGAAACAATCACCGACGTCGCCACCGTCAGCGCGAACTCGGTGAACAACTTGCCGGTATTGCCGGTCATCAGCGCCAGCGGCGTGAACACGGCCGCAAGCGTGATGGTCATGGCAATGACCGCAAAACCGATTTCCTTGCTCCCCTGGAAGGCGGCTTTAATCGGCTTCATGCCTTCCTCGATGTGGCGATGGATGTTTTCCAGCACCACGATGGCGTCGTCCACCACCAGCCCGATCGACAACACCACGCCCAAGAGCGTCAGCGTGTTGATCGAAAAACCCATCGTCTTGAGGAAGGTGAAGTGGCCGATCACCGAAACCGGGATTGCCACGGCAGGAATCAGGGTCGCCCGCCAACTGCGCAAGAACAGGAAGATCACCAGCACCACCAGCACCAGGGCCTCGACCATGGTCGCGAAGACTGCCTGAATGGATTCTTCGATGAAGATCGAAGTATCCACGGCGATCCAAGCCTTCATCCCCGGCGGCAGCGTGGACTGCAGCCGCGGCAGGACCGCCTTCACCCCGCGCGCGACTTCCAGCGTGTTTGCCGTCGACTGCTTGACGACGCCCAGGCCGATCGCCTCGTTGCCGCTGACGCGGACGATCTTGCGGTTCTCATACGGCCCCGGCGCGGCGTACCCGACGTCCTTCAGACGGACGGGGTAACCTTTCGCCGTCGAGATGATCATGTTGTTGAAATCTTCCGGCGATCGCAGATCGGTGCGAGGCTGCACCGTGAACTCGCGTTGCGTGCTTTCGATGCGCCCGCCGGGAGATTCCACATTCTGGTTGATGAGCGCGGTCTCGATGTCATGGACGGTCAGTCCCTGCGCGGCCAGGCGTTCGCGATCAATCCATACCCGCATCGAATACTTGCGCTCGCCGCCGATGATCACTGACGACACGCCCGGCAGTGCCTTGAGCGGGTCGGTCAGATAACGGTCCGCGAAATCGGTAATCTCCATCGGCGACTGGCGATCGCTGGACACGGCAATCCAGATGATCGCCTGCGCGTCCGCCTCGATCTTTGAAACCACCGGCTCATCGATTGTGGCCGGCAGTTGCTTGCGAATGCGGGATACGCGGTCGCGCACGTCGGCCGCCGCCGCATCCACCTCGCGGCTGGTCAGGAAGGTGACCGTGATCTGGCTCACTTCCTCGCGGCTGTTGGATTTGATGGTCTTGATGCCCTCGATGCCCGAGAGCGAATCCTCAAGGGGTTGCGTGACCGCGCTTTCGATGACCTGCGCAGTCGCGCCCTTGTAGACGGTGCGCACGGAAACGACCGGCGGATCGATGTTCGGGTACTCGCGAACCGCCATGCGCGAATACGACAGGAAACCCATGAGCACGATGACCAGGCTCATGACGATGGCCAGAACCGGCCGCTTGATCGAGATCTCGGAGAGAATCATGGTGCCGCTCCTGACAGGGTTGCCGGACTAACTCTTCGCGGGAACGGCCGTACCCGAGGCGGGCGCGCCCGGCGCTGCGCCGGGCGGCGCACCCATCACCGCCACGGGAGCGCCATCGCGCAGCTTGATCTGGCCATCGGTGACAACCATGTCGTTGGCGCCGAGTCCCTTGAGGATTTCCACCGATCCCGGCTGCCGGTTGCCAATTTCCACCTTGGTAAGCGCGGCCTTGCCGTCGACCACGCGGAAAACGAAACTATCCTTTCCCTGTGGCCAGATCGCTTGCTCGGGGATGACGATCGCGTTGGGGCGATTTTCCATGGTCACGGCCACCCGGACGAACATGCCCGGCTTCAGCTTGAAGCCCTTGTTCGGAATGCGGGCGCGCATTGCGATGGTACGAGTCCTCTCTTCGACCACGGGCTCGACTGCGTATACCCGGCCCCTGAATTCCTCGCCGGGATAGGCATCCAGCCGCACCAGGATTTCCTGGTTGGGGCGGATCTTCGAAAGGTAATTCTCGGGGATGCGGAAATCCACCTTGATGGAACTCACGTTCTCGATCCGGACTATATCCGTGCCGGCCTTGACGTAGGCACCCGGGCTGATCTGCCGCAAACCGACAATGCCGGAGAACGGCGCCCGAATCACGGTCTTGGCCACGCGCGATTCCGCTTCTGCGAGGCGTGCCTTGAGACGATCCACCGCGCCAACTTGAACGTCGAGCGCGTCCTTGCTGATGAAATTTTGCTGATGCAGTTCCTTGGTGCGAACCAGGCGCTGTTCTTCGGTCTTGAGATCGGCACGTACCGCGGCCGCCTGTGCCTCGTACTCGGTGCTGTCGATGGTTACCAGCCGCGTGCCGGCGGACGCCGCCTGACCTTCCTGGAAGTGAAGGCCGACGATGCGCCCGTCGATTTCCGGCCGGATGATGACCGATTCCTCAGCCATCAAAGAGCCCACCGCGGAAACGTCATCGGAAACCTTTGCAACCTTTACGGGTTCCGCCCTGACGGGGAGTCCCTGCGGCTGGGCCGCGGGAGTTGCCGGCTGTTGCGGCGCGGGTTTTGCCGCGTCCGCCTTCTGGCCGGCAGTGGCATCGTTCTTCGAGCCGCAGCCCGCGATCAGCGCTGCGGTGACCAGCGCCGTGAGAATGGCTACATTACGGATGATCGGCGTATGCACTTGCTTACCTCTAAACTCTGGTCGAGGGCGCAAAACGGCCGGCTTCGACTGGTGGAGAAAAAATATCGCCAGCGGGGACTCCTCGCTGGCAACCGGCCGCCATGCGGCCATTTCAAATACGGGGCGCCCGCTGACGGCTTTATTTTGCTGACTGACGAGTCATTTATTTTCCAACATCATAACCGAGTTTTATTGCCTCCACCATGAGAATCTCGCTCGACGCCCTGCTGGTCCTGGACTCGATTGCGCGCAACGGCAGTTTCGCCGCAGCAGGCGAGGAACTGCACCGCGTTCCCTCGGCGATCACCTACACCATCCAGAAGCTCGAGCAGGACCTGGAGGTGAAGCTTTTCGATCGTAGCGGCCACCGTGCCAAATTGACCGAAGCTGGGGACGAACTGCTGCGCGAAGGCCGCCATCTGCTGCGCAGCGCCACCGACCTGGAGTGCCGGGTCAAGCGGGTCGCCACCGGCTGGGAAACCGAGTTGCGCATCGCGGTCGACGATGTCATTCCCACCGAGCGGCTGTTTCCGCTGCTGAAGGATTTTTACCGCGAAGCCTCCGGCACGCGCATCAAGCTGACGGCCGAAATTCTCGGTGGATGCTGGGACGCCTTGATGACCGGCCGTGCCGATCTGGTGATCGGCGCGCCCGGGGAAGCGCCGCCCGAGGGAACGCTGTCGGTGGAACCGATGGGGCAGTTCGAGTTTATCTTCGTGGCCGCCCCGGACCACCCTCTGGCGGCCGCGCCCGAGCCGCTGTCCTCGCAGGACATCATGCAGTTCCGCGCGGTGTCTGCGGCGGATACCTCGCGCAGCCTGCCACCGCGCACCTCGGGATTGCTGGATGGGCAGGACGCGCTCACCGTTCCCACCATGCGCGCGAAGATGGCCGCGCACATCGCCGGCCTGGGCGCAGGTTACCTCCCGCTTGCCTGGGCCGCACCGCACATTGCCGGCGGGCGGCTGGTACGAAAGCAGGTGGAGGGAACGAAGTCTCTGACCAACGTGTATCTGGCCTGGCACCCGCGCCAGGCCGGCAAGGCGCTCAAATGGTTCCTCGAGCGCCTGCGCGACAAGGCAGTCCAGCAATACATTCTGGGCGAGTCGGGTAATTATCCGTCGACCGGGGGCTGACGTTTTATTCCAACTTGCCGCGTCTCGTCGCCGGACAGACACGATGCACCGCCAGCGATTCCCTCGCCGATGTTTCCTGTTCGATCTCCGCCCGCACACGTTCCATGTTCAGCGCGGCGACGCCATCGAGCAACCGTACCAACTGGTCGGCAGCCGCCAGGCCGGTCCCGAGATACATGCCGACACGCCCGCGGAAGATTGCCGTGGCGGTCCCGTGCAGTCCGAACATGTCGAACAGCCCGCGGCTGTTGCGATAGACCTGCGCGAAAGCAACGGCGGGATGCTTCCCGAGGACATCATTCGCAAGCGCGGCAAATGTTGCTGCGTCGCTATCCGCCCCGAAAAAGCCGATCACCGCCGTATCGTTGTCGGTCACGAAACGATCGAAACCGGTTTCGTCGAGGACGGTCGGCACCATGAACGTCATGAGGGCGTGCCGGCCTCGAAGGTCGGGGTGAAGGCGCGGCACGGGCCGCACCACGGCGCCCAGAAATCCACGATCACGGTGTAGTTGCCGGTCACCACCTGCTCGAAGTTGTCTTTGGTCAAAGCCACTGTGGCCATCAATAGGCGCTCCTTGCACGCCAGTCTATCTGCTTGGTTAACCTGCCGAAAGCCGGGTCGCGCCGTTTAGCGCTCACTCGAACCATCGCGCGGTGCGAACCTGCCGAATTGCAGCAGGATGGTGGGCAGGATCAGCAGATTCAGGAGGGTCGAAGTGGCGAGCCCGCCGACAATGATGGTCGCCATCGGACCCTCGATTTCCCGTCCCGGCTCCCCACTGCCCAGAGCCAGCGGCATCAGCGCCAGTGCGGTGACCAGCGCAGTCATCAGGATCGACGGCAGGCGTTCGCCGGCGCCGCGCATGGCGGTTTCCAGGTTCCACGGCAGCCGCTCGACCTCGACCAGGTGTTGATAGTGCGATACCAGCATGATCGAGTTGCGCAGCGTGATGCCGAACAGCGTAACGAATCCCACCAGCGAACCCAACGACATCCAGCCGCCACCGGCAAACACGGCTATCACCCCTCCGATCAGCGCAAAAGGCAGATTCACGAAAGTGAGCAGCAGGTTGTGTAGATTGTTGAAAGCGATGTAAAGCAGCAGAAAAATACCCACGCCGGCGAGCGCAGAATGCACGATCAGGTCGGACCGGGCCCGCGCCTGTGCCCGGGCGGTGCCGGCATACGCCGCATAATTGCCCTCCGACAGTTTCACCCGCGATTCGATGCGGGTGCGTGCATCGCGCTCGAACTTCGCAATGTCGCGGGCCACCACATTGGCGGTCACGGTCTGGATTCGGCGCCCCGCGGAGTGCAGCACCTTGTAGCGCCCGCCGGTCATTTCGATGGTGGCCACGTCCGCAAGCCTGATCAGGCGCCCGTCCGGGTTGCGCAACGGCAGCGCACCGACTTCGTTGATACGGTTGCGATGCTGCGGATCCAGCAGCACCACCAGGTCCACCACCCGGCTGCCGCGATAGATCTGCGCGACTCTCGCGCCTTCGTACGCCGCCTGCACCGCTTCCAGCACCGTCAGCGGCTGCAAACCCATTGCGGCAACGCGCTCGTGATGCAGGCGCACCGACAACTGCGGCGTGCCGGGCGGCGCATGGATCTGCACATCGTGCGCACCCGGCACCGACGCCAGCGTAGTAGCGATCGCCAGCGCGTCCCGGTCGAGGGAATCCAGCGAGGAACCGTAAAGATTCACCACGAAGGGTGCGGCATAGCCGGTGATGGTCTCCTCGATGCGCTCGGTGAGAAAAGTATTTACCGCGAAGGTCACACCCGGGAAGGCTCCGCTGCGTTCGCCGGAAAGCGTCGCGCGGATTTCGCGCAGGATGCGCGCCTGGTCCTCGCCCGCCAGCGCGCCGATTTCGATTTCAAACTCGCTGTAGTGGGTGCCGAAGGTGTCGGCGCCGTTCTTCGAGCGGCCGACCCACTGCGCGACCGACCGTACGCCCTCGATTGAGCCGATCGCCTGCGACACCTTCTGGCCGATACGCAGCGACTCCGCTTCCGAAGTGCCCGGCACCGCGGACATGTGCATGATGTAGTGGCCTTCGCGCAGCGCCGGGATGAATTCTCCCGAGAACAGCGGCAGCATGCCGATGCCTATCGCGATCACCACGCCGGTAACGCCGATCACCCGGCCGGGATAGCGCTCGATACGCCGCAAGACGCCGAGATAGCGCGGCTTGAGCCATTTGACGAATGGCGGGTCGTCGGATTTGAGATCCACGCGCGCCAGCAGCAGATAGCACAGCGCGGGGGTGAGCGTCACCGCCACCACCAGCGAGGCGAGGATCGAGAGGATATAGGCCAGCCCGAGCGGGGCGAAAAGCTTTCCGGCGACCCCGCCCAGCGTGAGCAGGGGCACGAATACCAGCGCGACGATGAACGTGGCGTAAACCACGGAACTGCGCACTTCCACAGAGGCGCCCAGCACCACTTCCCATACCGGCCGCGGCTTCGAGGCCGTGCGGTTCAGGCGCAGGCGGCGGAAAATGTTCTCGGTGTCGATGATGGCGTCATCGACCACTTCGCCCACGGCAATGGCCAGGCCGCCCATCACCATGATGTTCAGGCCGATGCCGAAATAGTCGAGCACCAGCACCGCGGTGAGCAACGATACCGGGATCGCAGTGGCGCAGATGAAAGCGGTACGGCTGTTGAACAGGAACAGGAACAACACCACGATCACCAGAGTCGAACCGATCAGGATGTCGCGCTGGACGTTGCGCACCGCGGTTTCGATGAAGTTGGCGGGCCGGAACAGGTTCGGATGCAGGCGCACCCGCTCGGCGTCCAGCAATGGTTTCAGTTCCGCCAGCGCCGCTTCCAGATCCTGGGTGACCGCATGGGTGTTGGCGCCGAGCTGGCCCTGGATCATCAGGAATACGCCGGGCGTGCCGTCGATCGCGGCGGCGCCGATCGAGGGCGCCGCACCCTCGGCAACCTGCGCCACGTCGCCGATTCGGATCGCGCGCCCGTCGCGATAAGCCAGGATCGTGCGCGCGACATCCGACAACGCATCGGGCTGCGCATCGGTCTGCAACATGATGTGCTGGTTCGGCGTCTTGATGAAACCCGTGCCGGCAACGCCCGCGGCCGTGCGCGCCGCCGCGACCGCGTCTTGCAGCCCCAGGCCATAGCGCTGCAACCGGCCCGGATCGATCCGGATCTGCCATTGCAGCACGTCGCCGCCGAACACGTTGACTTCCGCGACACCGCGCACCGCCAGCAGATGCGGCCGGATGCTCCAGTCCACCAGTGTGCGCAGGTCCATCAGGCTGCGCCGCTCCGAGGTCACGCCGATGCCGAGCACCGTGCTTGCGGAAGAGGTGAGCGGCGTCATCGTCGGCACCACGCCTTTCGGCAGCTGGGCCGCGAGCGAGGCCAGGCGCTCGCCGACCACCTGCCGGTTGAGGTAGACATCCGAACCGTCCCGGAAGAACACGTGCACCACGGACAATCCGGGGATCGACTGCGAGCGCAGGCTTTCCAGCCCCGACGCGCCGGACAACGCGTTCTCGATCGACTGCGAGACCTGGGTCTCGACCAGTTCGGCCGACAGGCCCGGAGCTTCGGTCTGGATGACCACTTGCGCCGGCGAAAACTCGGGGAACACGTCGAGGTGCGCGCGCGACAGCGTGAACAAACCGTAGGCGACGATGGTCAGCGCCAGCGCGACGATCACGCCTGGATAACGGATGGACTGGCGGACGATGAAGGAGATCAATTTAAGGGTGTCCTAACCACAGAGGCACAGAGAACTACAACCCATTCAAAACGAATTTCAAGAAGGAGCAAATCAAGGCACGTCGAGGGAACGATGTCCCTGATGAGCTGCGGGTCCTGACATATCGAATGGGCTTGTTGTCATTCCGGTTTTTCTCTGTGCCTCTGTGTCTCTGTGGTGAAGGTCTTAGTCTTAGTCTTCGTTCTCGTTGCGGATCTGGTACTTGAGTTCCTCGGACAGCAGCAACTGGGCGCCGCTGACCACGACCTCGTCGCCGGGCTGGAGGCCGCCGGCGTTGAACCAGCCGCCGTTGAGTTCTTCCACAGTGGAGACTTCATGGCGCGCGAAAGTCTGTTCGCTCTTCTTCAGGTAAACCCAGGCCTTGCCGGCGTGCCAGACCACTGCCTGTGACGGTACGATCACCCCGGCGACGGGCACCCCGCCCAAGCCGATCCGCGCCGCGACCCGCATGCCGGCGCGGAAGCCGCCGCCGTCCACCACATAAAAATAGGTTTCCCCAGGCAGCCCCGGGTCCACCTGCGGCGAGTCGGCGACGAAGCGGGCAACACCACGCGCATTTTCACGCGCCATCGCCGGCGCAACTGAAATCTTTCCGCGCGCCGCCGATTTCGGCAGATCGTAGGGAAGCACCAGCTGGATCAGGAAAGCGCGTTGCTGCAGCAGCGCCTCGAGCATTGGCGAGTCGGCATGGGTCGCCCAGCCCGCGATCGCGTCGCCCCAGGCGCTACGCATCGCGTCACGGACGCTGGCCGCTCCCTGCTCTGCCGCTGCCTGGCGCGCAAGCTCGGCGCGGTAGCGTGCCTCGGCCGACTTCAGCGTCTGTTCCGAAACGTTGCGGTCGTCCCGATGCAGCATCTCCATGCGCTGGTACTCGGATTCGGCCGCGGCCACCGCCGCGCGCAGTGCCCGCGCTTCCGCGGCGGCGGCAAGATAACGTCCGCGCAGCTCCGCCAGCGGCTGCAGGTTCATCACCATCCCGTATACCTCGATCGCCGCTTCGCTTCTGCCGGCTTTCAGCGCCTGCGTTGCAATACCGCTCGCCTTCTGGCTTTCCGCCGGGACGCGCACCACCGCGCGGCCGCCGTCGATGCCCGCGGCCGACGTGGTCTCGACCTGATCCTTGTGACCTGCCGGTTCGCCGCGCAATTCGTCGCGCGCAAAGTAGATCAGGGTCCACGACAGCACCGCGATGATGACCGCCATCACCGCCATGATTGTGTGACTTGCAGTGAATCTCATTGCCTGGAGACCTCTGGTGAAGGCGACGCACTTGCGCCTGGCAACGACTCGAAATCGCCGAAAAACGGCCTTTGCACGGCGTCCTCGAGCTGCGCCAGCGACTGCAGAACTTCCGCCTGCGCGGCGTAGAGAGCGGCCCGCGCCGCCAGCGTTTCCAGCTGCGCCGCCACGCGCTGCAGGCGATCGGCGGCCCCCGCGTCGAACTGCCGCGCGACCCGGGCTTCCTGCTCCTGCTGAATCCGGGCCTGCTGAAGCGCTGCGGCTACGCGATTGCGCGCCAGACGATAGCGCACTGCCGCCCGTTCCGTGTCTGCGATGGCCCCGGTCTGCACCGCCACGAACAATTGTGCCGCCAGTTCGCGCCTTGCCTCCGCCTCCCGTATCGCCGCAGTCGCTCGCGCCGCGGACGGAACCGACAGCCCCACTGCCAGCGACCAGACATTGTCGCCCTGATTCCAGGCGTAACCCGGTCCAAGCACGATGTCGGGGTTCTGTGCCGCAACTGCCAGTTTCACGCCGGCATCCGCAGCACCGAACTCGAGAAGCTTGCGATGCACGTCGAGACGATTGCGCAACGCGAGCCCGCGCAATTCGCCGTCGCTCGATGCGAATACGGCAGTCTCGACGACGGGAAAACCCAGCCTCATTGCGCGCACCACGTCGAGGGGCAGACCGAGTGCGGACGCAAGCTCGCCGAGCGCGCGCTGATGCCGTGATGTTCCCTCATCTCGCGCCCCCTCGAGTTGTGCGACGGCGACGCGCTCCGCACCGAGATCGCGTGCCGACAGCAATCCCGCCTCCACCCGGCGCGTCACCAGTGCGAGCATTTCCCTGCGCGCTGCCAGCTGCGCCTCGACCTGCTCGAGGTTGGCCCGGCTGCCCTGCAGGTCGAGCAAGCGGTCGCGCACCCTGGCGCGCACCTGCCAGCCCGCGGCCGCAATGTCGACGTCGGCGGCATCAGCGAGAAAAGCACCGCGCTCGACGCGCGCGGCGCGTTTGCTCTGCGCCACCCACGGGACTTCCAGCTCGAGCCCAAGGGCCCACGGTCCGCTGTCCTCGGGAAGGGGGCGGCTGTGGTACTCGGGCCTTACCCGTGCGGATAGAGTCTGCGGCTGCCTGAGCGAAGAAAGTTCTGCGCGCGCGACCTGAGCACGCGCCCGGGCAGTGCGGATATCTGGATGAAAGTACAGCGCCGCCAGCGTCAACTCGCGCAATCCCCATTCTCCGGGTGGCCACGCGGATTCGGAATATCCGTTGGCGACGGCGAGGCGCTTGAGCCCGTCGGCGTTCCCGGAGCGCTGCGCGTACTCGGGAGCGGTCGCCTCGGGATCGAGCGGCCTCGATGAATAAGGCAGGCCGGAACAGGCGGCCACCGTAACCGTGACAGCTACCCAAATCAAGCTTCGCTGTCGTGACGGCATCGCCAGACTAGTGCAGCTTGATGTGAGGCTCGGTGCGCCGTGTGATGATCCGCGCCAGCGTGTCGAGGAACACCTTGACGAATCCGTGCAACGCCAGCTCGTGCATTTTGTACAGCGACAGGTACATGATCTTGGCGAAAAAACCCTCCACCATGATGCTGCCGCGCGTGATCGCACCCATGAGGCTGCCCACGGTGCTGAACTTGCCCAGCGAAACCAGCGAGCCGAAGTCGCGGTAAACGAAGGGCTGGAGCGCTTCGCCGCGCAACCGCCTGGGAAACTGCTTGTACAGGTGGGTAGCCTGCTGATGCGCGGACTGGGCACGCGGCGGAATCCATCCATTCTTTTCCGGCCACGGGCAGCTCGCGCAATCACCGAAAGCAAACACGTCCGGATCGCGCGTGGTCTGGAGCATCCGCGTCACCATCAGCTGATTGATGCGGTTGGTGTCCAGCCCATCGAGGTCCCTGAGAAAATCCGGCGCCTTGATGCCGGCGGCCCATACCACCAGCTCGGCCGGTATTTCCCTGCCGTTCGCGGTCCTCACCCCCTGCGCCGAAACTTCGGTGACTTTTTCCCCCGTCAGCACCTCGACCTTGAGTTTTTTCAGCAGGCCGAGCACCGCGACCGACAGGCGTTCCGGCAGCGCCGGCAGGATCTTCGGGGCGGCTTCGACGATGGTGATGCTGATGTCGCGTTCCGGATTGATGCGGTTCAGGCCGAAGGAGACGAACTCGCGGATGGTGTTGTGCAGTTCCGCGGCCAGCTCCACGCCGGTGGCACCGGCGCCGATGATGGCGATGTGCAGTTGGCCCGGTTGCAGCGGTTCCTGCTGCGCGTTGGCGCGCAGGCAGGCGTTGAGCAGCCGCGAGTGAAACAGCGCGGCCTGCTGCGGGTTGTCCAGCGAGATCGCATACTCCCGGGCACCGGGGGTGCCGAAGTCGTTGGTCGTGCTGCCTACCGCCATCACCAGCGTATCGTAGGCAATGGACAGGGCGGGGATGACTTCCCGCCCGTCCTCGTCCACGGTCGGCGCCAGATGGATTTCCTTTTTCGCACGGTTCAGTCCGTCCATGCGCCCGAGCCGGAACTGGAAATGGTGCCAGCGCGCCTGGTAGAGATAGTCCAGTTCGTGATCGTTCAGATCCATGCTGCCTGCGGCGACCTGATGCAGGAGCGGCTTCCACAAGTGCGTGCGCGAGCGGTCCACGAGCGTAATGAGCGCCTGCTTGCGCTTGCCCAGCGTCCGGCCCAGACGCGTGGCCAACTCCAGCCCGCCGGCACCGCCGCCGACGATGACGATGTTGTGCGACCCGCTTTCGCTTCTTATTTGTTCGGTTGTCGTTGCGACCATCGGGAAATTGTCCGCGGGTTGATGTGAGCCCGTCCCTCGACAGACGGAAGTTTAGCGGGATGTTCCGCGGACTGCCTCAAAAAAGCTTGTAAAAACTCTCCTTCAGACTCTTGGCGCATCCACCGCCAGGGACGCCAAGGACGCCAGGGAAAAGCAAATGCAAGAATCATGTGAGTGTTCAAACCCCGTGCAAGTATCTTCTTTGCGACTGTTCCGTTACCCTAACTCCGCCTCGCCTCCACGCTATCGCTTTTCCTTCGCGTCCTTCGCGTCCTTTGCGGTTAACGCTTGGCCGTAGGGATTTGGCGACGAGTGTTTCCGCCGCGCAATCGATTCTTCAATACCGGAGGCGCCAATCAATCACAAGAATGGTCGAACAACCAAAAAACAAGCCCGCTCGATGAGCGGGCTTTGTTTTCAGTGGCGAACGTCAAACCTGCGGGTTCAGGCGCTCCAGCTTGGAATGCAGCTTGTTGAGCGCATTCAGATAGGCCTTCGCCGAAGCCACGACGATATCGGTGTCCGCGCCCTGGCCGTTGACGATGCGGCCCGACTTGGACAGCCGCACGCTGACCTCGCCCTGCGAATCGGTGCCGCTGGTGATGTTGTTCACCGAGAACAGTTGCAGATCCGCGCCGCTGGCGACGATGGTTTCGATCGCCTTGAAGGTCGCATCCACCGGACCGCTGCCGCGCGATTCGGCCTGCTTTTCCCTGCCGTCCTCGGAAACCACGATGCGGGCGACCGGTTTTTCGCCGGTCTCGGAATGCGCCAGCAGCGACACCAGCTTGAAATGCTCCTGGGTCACGGCATCGTCGGAAGCGAGCATCAGCAGGTCGTCATCGAAGATCTCGTGCTTCTTGTCGGCGAGTTCCTTGAAGCGCATGAACGCGGCATTGAGAGCCTCTTCGGACTCCAGTTCGATTCCCAGTTGCTGCAGGCGGCTCTTGAAGGCGTTGCGCCCGGAGTGCTTGCCCAGCACCAGCTTGTTGGTGCTCCAGCCCACATCCTCCGCGCGCATGATTTCGTAAGTCTCGCGGCTCTTGAGGACGCCGTCCTGGTGAATTCCGGATTCGTGCGCAAAAGCGTTCGCGCCGACGATGGCCTTGTTCGGCTGCACCGCGAAGCCGGTGACCGCCGCGACCATCTTGCTGGCCGGTACGATCTGCGTGGCATCGATGCGGGTGTCGCAGTTGAAGAAATCCTGGCGGGTGCGCACCGCCATCACCACTTCTTCCAGCGAGGCGTTGCCGGCACGCTCGCCCAGGCCGTTGATGGTGCACTCGACCTGGCGCGCGCCCGCCATCACCGCCGACAGCGAGTTCGCCACCGCCAGACCGAGGTCGTTGTGGCAGTGCACCGACCACACCACTTTATCGGCATTGGGAATGCGCTCGCGCAGTTGCCGGATCATGGCTGAAAACTGCTCCGGCATGGTGTAGCCCACTGTGTCCGGAATGTTGATGGTCCGGGCACCGGCGGCAATCACCTTCTCCAGGATGCGGCACAGGAAATCGATCTCGGAACGCCCGGCGTCCTCGGGCGAGAACTCGACGTCCTCGCACAACGATCGCGCCAGCTTGACCGACTTCACCGCCTGCTCGATCACCTGATCGGGCTGCATGCGCAGCTTCTTTTGCATGTGAATCGGCGAAGTGGCGATGAAAGTGTGGATGCGCGAGGCGTTGGCGGGCTTTACCGCCTCCCCGGCGCGGCGGATGTCGTTTTCGGTGGCGCGCGCGAGGCCGCACACGATGCTGTCCTTCACGGCCTGCGCAACCGCTTTCACCGACTCGAAGTCACCGTTGCTCGCGGCGGGGAAGCCGGCCTCGATGACGTTTACGCGCATTCGCTCCAGTTGCCGGCCGATGCGCAGCTTTTCCTCGCGGGTCATCGAAGCGCCCGGACTCTGCTCGCCGTCGCGCATGGTGGTATCAAAAATGATCAATTGTTCTTTCATGGTCGTTCTCCGCTGCGAAATCGTTTCGGACTGGCGCCTCGCTGTCGGATTGCCGGACGCGGGCGTATTGGTGCCTGTTTTTCCTGCTTCGGGCTTTTTGCAGAAACCCGGCAAACTGTTGGGGAAGTAGGTTTTTAGCGCCCGGGGCGCAGCAGCAGGCCGCCCAGCAGAATGCCGGGAAGAAGGGAAGCGAGTTGGCCAAGCTGTTGGGGAAGCATGTGGCGGACTATAAGGAGTTTTCCCCGGCGCTGCAAGCTTTTACAGATCCGAACCGGACGACGCAGGCGGTGGGGCGGTCGGCTTTTTGCGCAGGTGTTCCCACGCCCACATGGCATAGCCGGATGCGGCGTAGATCGCGAACAGGCTGAACAGCAGCTCCGGCAGGTTGTTGGCGACCTGCATCAGCGCCACCACCGCAAGCGCGATCATCACCACCACCCCGAAGGACACGCTCTTGCGCATGTTGATGTCCTTGCCGCTGTAGAAGCGGATGTTGCTCACCATGGTGAAGCCCGCGAACAGCGTGAGCACCCACGCCAGCCAGGGCACGTCGGCGCGCGCCACGTCGTAGGCCTCCATCGCCCACACCAGTCCCGCCAACAATCCCGCGGCAGCCGGGCTCGGCAGCCCCTGGAAGTAGCGCTTGTCCACCACGTCGATGTTGGTGTTGAAGCGCGCGAGCCGCAACGCTGCGCAGGCGCAATAGATGAAGGCGGCGACCCAGCCGAGCCTTCCCATGCCCTTGAGCGACCATTCGTAGATCACCAGGGCGGGCGCCGCACCGAAGGACACCATGTCGGAAAGACTGTCGTACTCGGCGCCGAATTCGCTTTGCGTGCGGGTGAGCCGCGCGACGCGGCCATCGAGCGCATCGAACAGCATGGCGGCGAACACCCCTGCCGCGGCCAGTTCGAAGCGCAGGTTCATCGCCTGGACAATGGCATAAAAGCCGGCGAACAACGCGCAGGTGGTAATGGCGTTGGGAAGCCAGTAAATGCCGCGGTGGCGAATGCCGGTGCGGGTGAGCCACTGCGGTTTGGGTGCCGGGTGATTCATGTCCGATTAGTTGGCCGGAAACCACGCCAGAATGGTTTCCCCAGCATACACCTTGTCGCCGACCGCGGCACGCGGGGTCGCGCCGGGCGGCAAATAGACGTCCACCCGCGAACCGAAGCGGATGAAGCCGAAGCGCTGCCCGCGTGTGAGTTTTTCATGCGGCTTGACGTAGCACAGGATGCGGCGGGCGATCAGCCCGGCCACCTGCACGCAGGTGATGTCCACGCCGCGGTCGGCACGGATCCACAGCGCATTGCGTTCGTTTTCGAGCGAAGCCTTGTCGAGCGCGGCATTGAGGAACGTGCCGCCGTAGTACCAGACCTTCTTCACCTCGCCATCCACCGGGCTGCGGTTGGAGTGCACGTCGAACACGTTCATGAACACGCTGATTTTCAGTGAATCGCGGTCGAGATAGGGGTCGCGGGATTTTTCCACCGCGACGATGCGCCCGTCGGCGGGCGAGACCACGGCGTCGGGATCGTTCGGAACATTGCGCGGCGGGTCGCGGAAGAACTGCAGGATGAAAAGCGCCGCCAGCCAGAACGGAACCGACCACCATCCCCAGAAGTACCCGACGATCAGCGCAACGGCGACTGCCGCGGCAAGGAAGAGCCAGCCTTCCCTGGCGATGATGGGGTGGGGATACGAGGACACGGATTGGGGAATGGGGAATGGGGAATGGGGAACAGCTACCGAGGATGAGAATCGAAGCCCTTGCGCAATCCCCAATCCTCGATCCTCAATCCTAGTTCTTGGATTTGTCTACCAGGCGGTTGGCCTTGATCCACGGCATCATGTCGCGCAGCTTCTCGCCCACGACCTCGATCTGGTGCGCGCGGCCGATGCGGCGCATCGAGCCGAGCTTGGTCGCGCCGGTCTTGTTCTCCAGCAGGAATTCCTGGGCGTAGGCGCCGGTCTGGATTTCCTTGAGGATCCTGCGCATCTCGTTGCGGGTTTCCTCGGTGATGATGCGCGGGCCGCGGGTGAAGTCGCCGTACTCGGCGTTGTTCGAGATCGAGTAGCGCATGTTGGCGATGCCGCCTTCGTAGATCAGGTCCACGATCAATTTCAGTTCGTGCAGGCACTCGAAGTAGGCCATCTCCGGCGCGTAGCCGGCCTCCACCAGCGTTTCGAAGCCGGCCTGGATCAGCGCGGTGGTACCGCCGCACAGCACGACCTGCTCGCCGAACAGGTCGGTCTCGGTTTCCTCGCGGAAATTGGTCTCGATCACGCCGGCCTTGCCGCCGCCGATCGCCGCCGCGTACGAGAGCGCCAGGTCACGCGCTTTCTTCGACGGATTCTGGTGGATCGCGATCAGCATCGGCACTCCGCCACCCTGCACGTAAGTCGAGCGCACGGTATGTCCGGGCGCCTTGGGCGCGACCATCACCACGTCCAGATCGGCCCGGGGCACGACCTGGCCGAAATGGATGTTGAAGCCGTGGGCAAAGGCCAGTGCCGCGCCTTTCTTGATGTGGGGTTCGACTTCGCTGCGATAGACATCGGCGATGTGCTCGTCAGGCAACAGGATCATGACGAAATCTGCGGCCTTGACCGCGTCGGCGATGTCCTTCACTTCCAGGCCGGCCTTCTTGGCCTTGTCCCACGAAGCACCGCCCTTGCGCAGGCCGACGGCAACCTTCACGCCGGAGTCCTTGAGGTTCAATGCGTGGGCATGGCCCTGCGAGCCGTAACCCAGGATGGTGACCTTCTTTCCCTTGATCAGACGCAGGTCCGCGTCCTTATCGTAAAAAACTTTCATGTTCGCCTCTTGTTGTATTCGGGTGATGCGTGATGGGTAATGGGTGATGGGTGAAGGGTGAA
>Ga0137409_10002128_pt1 | contig 21340 bp, 11 predicted proteins | sample CZODoug1_16funga_FD_122059 | JGI IMG/M metagenome (GOLD analysis project Ga0137409, IMG submission 122059) | Vadose zone soil fungal communities from Angelo Coast Range Reserve, California, USA - CZODoug1_16fungal (Hybrid Assembly) | ecosystem: Environmental > Terrestrial > Soil > Vadose zone... | reverse complement strand
TGGCTGGTTCATGGAGCCCACCGTGTTTATTGATGTCGATCCTAAAATGCGTATCGCTCAGGAAGAGATCTTCGGGCCGGTAGTCTCGATCATCGCCTGCGAAGATCTCGAAGATGCCATCCACATCGCTAACAACATCGAATACGGACTATCCTCCTCTCTCTACACCAAAGATGTGAACAAAGCGTTCTCCGCCATTCGCGACCTCGAGGCCGGCATCACCTACATCAACGCGCCCACCATCGGAGCCGATGTCGAACACACAATCGATTTCGTAGAAGCGGCCGATTAGGTGCTCCTTCATGCGGATGAACATGCCCGTCGAAATCACCGGGCTCTCGAGCGTGAAAACCTCGACCTGACTTTTGTCCTGCGCCAGCACGTTGCCGAGATTGCGGAAGCGCGTTTTCAGGCTCATCACGCGGTCTTCGCGCAGCGAGTCGATACTCTGGGAGTGGGACTCTGGACGACCGACGGGATTGCCGTGAGTACTTCGCCCGGCGATCAGCTTGCCCCGGCCATCGACACCGATGGTGCAGGCGGGGCCATCATATCTTGGTTTGATTTCACCGTAGGGGTTGGTTCGGACATCTATTCACAGCACGTTGATTCCAGCGGAGCCATCCAGTGGGGGATGCCCGGCGCCCCCGTGAGCACCCAACCAGGACTCCAGTCGCTGCCGGCAATCACAGCGGATGGCTCTGGAGGTGCAATCATCGCATGGCAGGACTTCCGATCCGGGATCGACCAGGATATCTACGCAGCACGGCTCTTGCCGAACGGGGCTGCGATCGAGATTCCGGCCGCAGCGTACGTCCTGCGATGTGCTCCCAACCCGTTTCGGTCCGAGACTCTCCTGGAATACGGCCTGCCATCGCCAGGCCGGGTCAGGATCCGCATCTTCGACACCGCTGGGCGGCTCGTATCGAGCCTCCTTGATGAGAACCGCCCCGCCGGAGTCCAGGGCGCGTTTTGGAACGGGCGCGACGATCGCGGAACGCTCGTGGGGACCGGAATCTACTTCGCAGAGGTCAAGACCCCAGGCGAATCGCGCGTTCTCAAGATCTCGTTGATCCGCTGATCTGGTCGAGGGCATGAAGGGCTTGACTGGTGAGGCTAAAGAGGGTAAGTTCATGTGCTGCCTCTCAGGGAAGCCTTGGCGCACTCCCCGGCGCTGGGCAGAGGGGCCGCAACTTCCGCATGTCGCAGCAGTGCTTTCCCTCTCTGCTACCCTCGAGTTTCGGTATGCGGCTTAGGTACTTCCGCATTGCGCGGAGGGGCGCCTAGCCAGAGGAGGAGTCGCCATGGCTCGTCTCACTTGTCCTGGTGCTGCGCGTCCCTGCATCATCCGGGGTGCATCCGGCGTCCCTGCATTCCGTCCCGTGCCGTTCCGTTGGCGTTTGGCTGCGGCTACCATGTCAATGTCGCTGGTGATGTTGCTGCTACAGGGCGCGGCCAGACCCGTGCTCGCCGCGAGTACTACCCGCGTCAGTGTCGCATCCGACGGGACCCAAGCCAACGCATCCAGCGGGGAGCCAGTCATCAGCTCCGATGGACGATACGTAACCTTCTCTTCCGATGCATCGAACCTTGTCCCGGGCGACACGAATGCTGTCACGGACGTCTTCGTTTACGACCGACTCACCGGAACCGTGGAGAGAGTCAGCGTGGACGGCGCCGGAAACCAAGGCAATGGCGCTAGCAACGCGGTTAATCTGAGCGGGGACGGCCGATTCGTGGTCTTCAATTCTTCAGCGACGAACCTAGTCCTCGGTGACACAAACGCGGCGGTTGACGTCTTCCTTCATGACCGACTGACTGGGGCGACCGAGCGGATCAGCGTGAACACCGCGGGGATTCAGGGCAATGGCAGCAGTCAAGGAGACACTGACATTAGCGACGACGGCCGTTTCGTCGCCTTTCAGTCGGATGCAACAAATTTCATCACCGGCGACACCAACGGGACGACAGATGTGTTCGTTCGGGATCGCACCGCCGGGACAACGTCACTTGTGAGCGTATCCACGACAGGCACGGTAGGTAACGCACGCAGCCCAGAGAACTCCGGCTGCCAGATCAGTCCAAATGGTCGTTACGTGGTCTTCCCATCCATCGCCACAGACCTGGTTCCGGGCGATACCAATGGGCAGAACGACGTCTTCATGCGTGATCTCCTGGCGGGGACCACAGAAAGGGTCAGCGTCTCGACCTCCGGTACGGAGGGCAATGGACTGAGCGCGTGGCCGGACGTTAGTACCGATGGTCGGTTCGTTGTGTATTCCTCCCTGGCCACGAACTTAGTGGGTGGAGATAACAACAACACGTGGGATGATTTCGTCCGCGACCGCCAGGCGCACACGACGGAGCGCGTGAGTTTAGGCCCCGGCGGAATCGAGGCAAACGCAAATAGCGGATATACGTCCATAAGCAGCGACGGCCGCATAGTTGCGTTCACCTCTCGGGCCACTAACCTCGTTCCTGGTGATACCAACGGCATTAGGGACGTTTTCGTGCGCGACCGAGTCCTTGGGGTGACCGAGCGTGTGAGTGTGAGCAGCTCTGGCGGTCAGGCCACTGGACCCGACAATGAGATAGGCCTGACATCGGTGAGTGCGGATGGACGCTTCGTCGTCTTTTCGTTCTCGGCAACGGACCTCGTTCCAGGTGATACCAACGGTGTCCCCGACGCGTTCATTCGCGACCGAGGGGCGCCGACCACCCCGGGGGCTCCGGCCCTTGGATTGCCACAGCTGACCGCGCTCCTAGCACTGCTGGGCCTGATAGGCGGTCGGGTGGTGAGTCGCAACACGGACCGTGGCTCCGCGTAGAATACGGGAGCGTAGCGGCCACAGACCTTCATGCGGTAGAGACTCGGGGTCACCCGCCGTGGTGTTGGCGCAGAAATCTTTGAGGTCTGTGGAGGCGTAGCATTTGCTCCGGGAGTTCCCATCGCCCCACGAGCACGAGCCACAGGCCAGGTGCACTGACCCACGGCACCGACTCCAGCGTCGACTCGATAAATCGGCTCGCCGCGCTGTCGGTTCCGCCGGCCTGGCCAGTGGTCAGGCGATTCGCGACTACAAAGACCAACACAGCGAGTAGCCCGAACGCCGCCAAGGCGGGCACACCCAAGATGAGGGCCCGTACTCGCACGCGGATGGGCGACTTGTGGCTAGACAGGCACATTGCGGCGTAAACCCCGAGACTCAATGGTTCATGCAAGTCCACCTCGAGGTGTGCCGGGGCGCCCACCGATTCTAGAATCATCATCGCAATCGCTGCCAACGTATCCTGGTACGGCCTCATTAGGAGGTAGCAGGGAACCCCGAGAAACGATACCCACCCAAGGAAGCGCGCGAGCCACCTCATAGGGACTTCTTAGGTCGCCCGCTGAAGTCGCACCCAAGCCACAAACATGGCAAGCACGACCAGCAGCGTGACACTTTGCCAGAGATAGACATGCGCGAACCCGAACCAAGTGGGATGTGAGCGAAGCACGAATGCGAGGGCGAGGACGCGTGCAAGATTGAAAACCCACAATGCCGCCCCACCGGTCGCCATGCCTCCGAGCTTCCAGGGCGCGGGCGAGGGGAACGCGAACATAGCGGCCCATAGCGCCAGCGTGGGCATAATCGGCGTGCAGTCTGTGATGATCTGCAGGTCCGCACCAGCGATTTTCACGTTGGACCCGGAGATGACGCATTCGACCTTCAAGAGGTGCGACGCGATTCCGAGGCCTGCGATCGTGGCTTGGATTGCCAACCGTTCGATTGCGGGAACGAACGCCAGAACTCCCAGCCCCACGAGCCAGGCGGTGCCAAAGCGCCCCAAAAACTCGAGAACTGGGCGCAGGGTTCCCCCACGGTTCGGCCCCTTACCCATAAGCACGCAACGCTCCCATCAAGCCGCGGCCGACTCAACAAAAAACTGAGGAGCGCCGGGTGCCATGATCTTCTCCGACTGTGGTCATTGAAATGACTTTGCTGCAATGATTCCGAAGAGGGTTACGTTCGGGGAGCCAGTACCAAGCGTAACCCTCTTCAAACTGGGTTCGCGACAGCGGGGCCCCGGTAGCGACCGCTGCTGGGGCTTCCGCACATCTGGCGTATGGGCGCGACCTTGTGCCCCTCTCGCGTCCCGCCCTCATCGTAGTCCTGCCTGGCGCTGACCGGCTCAATCCACATGGGAGGGTGCCGGAGAGTGCTCATGTTCCTGCCTTCCGGCTCTCTTCCACGCGAGCCCTCCGGAGGATTCGCTCGTGCGCTCCGTAGACTGCTTTGGGCGCGTTTCGGTGCAGAAATACTCCTGGTTTGCCGCTCGCCGGTGCAGAAATGCCGCTAGTTTTGTGCGCCTAGGGGCGTTTATGTGGCACTTTTCTCCCCTGCGGGGAGGGTGATGCCGCGTCGCAGGGGATCACCGATCGTGGGTAAGGTCTAGATCCGGCGAGCCCTAGCGGGATCCGCACTCCAGCGCCGGTCCGCAATGCCCCTGTTTTAGCGGCCAAAACTGCTGCTGGGATGCCGGTTGGTTAGCTTGACTGTGCCCAAGAACGCTGGATGGACGCCCAACGCTCGTCCTTTGAAGGAAAGACGAATGTCGGATATGGGACTAGTCCGGCGCTGGCACTCCGATCTGCAGAGGAGTACTGTTCTGTGTCTCCCCCACGAGACGGCTATCGCTCAGCGGACCTTAGGAGGTGGCCATGCCCCGGCCACGGTCAACGCCCGAATTCCCGGCGGCAGAGCTACTTTTTCTCGAGAAACGCGTCCGACCGCTTCTCCGCTGTAGTGCGTTTCTACTACTACACGGCAACTACACGAAGTGATACCTATGGGGGCGGCGTGATGTACCCGCTGCGCGCACGGAATCAGTTGGAGTATTACAAGCCAGGTCGCCCAAAGCTGAGAGGGTGGCGTCTGACCCTGGGGTCAGGAGCTCACTTCGCTCTCCTCTTTCTCGTCCTGGGGGTTCTCCTCGTCTCCGCATCGACCGCGTGGTCCGGATGGAGGACCTTCACGCCCGCAGACGGCCTGGCGAGCAACACGGTCCGAGCCATCCTGGAGGATCACAACGGCAATCTCTGGTTTGGTACGGGCGGTGGGCCCGGCAGCTCCTACGGTGTGAGCCGCTTCGACGGATCGAGGTGGACAACTTTTACGACCGCGAATGGCAGGTTCCTAGACGGTGTCTCCTCGATCCTGGAGGACCGGTCCGGAAACCTCTGGTTTGCTACTGATGAGGGGGTTTTTCGTTTTGACGGCTCGACCTGGAGGATCTTCACCACGGCCGATGGCTTGGCGAGCAATCACATTCGATCCATGTTGGAGGATCAGTCCGGAAATCTCTGGTTCGGGACGGGCGATTGTGGTGTGACCCGGTACGACGGTTCAGCTTGGAGAACCTTCACGAGGGGCGACGGGCTCTGGGCGAATTCCGTCTATTCCATTCTCCAGGATCGATCGGGAACGCTGTGGTTCGGGTCGGACGGAGGCGTGAGCCGGTACAACGGAGCGATCTGGACGACGACCACCATCCCCTACGGTGATGGCGTACGGTCCATGCTCGAAGATGACGAGGGGAACATCTGGTTTGGAACGGGTGATGCCTTCAGCATGACGAGGGGTAGTGTCTACCGCTTCGACGGTTTTGACTGGGAATCCTTCTACGGTCTCGGCTATGTCACGAGCATGGTGAAGGACCGATCGGGCAACCTCTGGGTCGGCACGATGCATGGGGATGAGCTTAGGGGTAAGGGTGTCAGCCGCTTCGATGGCAGAACATGGAAAACCTTTACCACCGCGGATGGGTTGGGAGGCAACCAGGTCAATTCCATGACGGTGGACCGCTCCGGCAACGTATGGTTCGGGACTGCCGGAGGTGGCGTGAGTCGGTTCGACGGTTCGTCCTGGGAAACCCTCGCCGCCGCCCCAGGCAACACTTACATCAACAACTCCGTCGCAATCATGCATGAGGATCTTTCGGGCAATTTGTGGTTCGCGACGTACACCTCTGCCTCGCCGTTCATTTCCCCCATCCCAATGGGTGTGAGCCGCTACGACCCTTCCACCTCTGCCTGGAAAACCTTTACCTCGGACAGCGGTCTCATAGGCAACCAGGTATCTGCCATCTTTGTGGATCGATCGGGAAACCTCTGGTTCACGGATGCTTATTACAGAGTAGGCGTCACCAGGTACGACGGCGTGGACTGGACGAGGTTTCCGGGTGTGGCTGGTCCCATGATGGAGGATCGATCAGGAAGTCTCTGGTTCGCCGGACCTGGCGCGGGTCGCTTCGACAGCAGGAGCGGCACCTGGACGACCTTCACCAGCGACAGTGGCCTCGCCAGCAACAACGTCAGGTGCATGCTGGAGGATGCATCGGGCGGCCTCTGGTTCGGAACCGATGCCGGGGTGAGCCGCTATGACCGCGAGGCATCGAGTTGGAAGACATTCACAAGTGACAGCGGCCTCGCGAGCAACCATGTCAGCTCCATTCTGGAGGACCGATCGGGGAATCTCTGGTTCGGGACCGACGATGGCCTGAGTCGATACGACCGTACGGCATCGGCCTGGCGGACGTTCAGGCTGGATGACGTCCCTCCGGGCAATTTCTTCTTCTCCATGTTGGTGGACCAGCGTGGGGACCTCTGGCTGCGACCCCTCTTCGCCGCTGGTGTCCGCCGGTTCGACGGCTCGAGCTGGACACGATTCTTCCCTGGCACTGTCGTTCAGTCGATGTTGCAAGATCGATCGGGGAACCTCTGGTTCGGGACGCAGGACGGTGCGGTTCGGTATGACGGCGCCACCTGGAGGACCTTCAGCACAGTCGATGGCCTCGCCAACAACTGGGTCTACTCCATGCTGGAGGACCGATCGGGGAACCTCTGGTTCGCGACGAACCTTCCCGTTCAATTCAATGTGAGCCGCTATGCGCCGGACCGCATCCCTCCCAACACGAACTTCCTCGCGGCGCCGCCCGGGCTGACGTCGACCAGGAGTCAAACCGCCGCGTTCGCCGCGTTCGGAGAGGCGCAGCGAATCGAATTCTCCTATCGCTTCGACAGCGCGGACTCGCTTGCGTGGTCATCCTGGTCCGCGGTCAACAACTGGTCCGCGGCCGATCTGCCCGATGGGATTCACGTGCTCGAGGTACGCGCCCGCGACTTCCTGGGCAATACGGACGCCACGCCGGCGAAGGCCGTCTTCGAGATCGATGCCACCCCGCCGTCCCCCCAGATCACCTCACCCGCGTTCGCTCAGGCCGTCCGCGGCGTGGCAAGAATCATCGGCACGGCTGTGGACGCGCGATTCAAGAGCTTCCGCGTGGATGCCCGGCCGACCGGCCTGGCCTCCTGGAACCCACCGGACGCCACGCTCTTGTCCCAATCGTCATCCCCCGTGACGAACGACACGCTGGCTCAGTGGGACACGACGGCGCTTCCCGACGGTAACTACGACCTGCGTCTGGCCGTGACCGACTCTCTGGGGCTCGTCGGCGTCGCCCTCGTCACCGCCGTGGTGGACAACCACGCTCCCTATGTCGACGTGACCTCCCCCGCGCGGGTCCCCGCGGCGTCCGGGGGCGAGGTGTTCACGACGAATGGCGGAGCGCATCTGTATTTCGCTCCGCACTCTTTTGTGGGTGACGCGGTCGTGACGATCGGCCAGCTCGACAGCACTTCCGTGCCCGACCGTCTTCCGTCGGGCGCCCTCGGGGCACGAAACGGTTACCACATTTCCTGGAGCGGGGTGACCCTGGAGAAGCAAGCCCGTCTCGATTTGAGCTACCGGGGTGGGGAACTTCCGAGCGGCACGCCCGCAGTGTTCGTTTCGGGGGACGGCATGGCGTGGCGGCGACTAGGTGGCACGTGGGAAAAAGACGAGCGGCGTCTCACCCTGGCCATCAGCGAGCCGGGACGCTACGCCATCTTCACGGAGTCCGGGGATGTCGCCGGGGAGTCGAGGCTATCGGAGATCGCCTTCACACCGCGTGTCTTCTCCCCGTCGGGAACCTTTGCCGATCGGCAGGTGGGGATCAGCTTTACGCTGGGTCGCCCCGCGCCGGTAAGTGTACGGGTGTACAGCCGCTCGGGCCGGCTCATCCGGGAAATTGCCGATGCGGAGCCGATGAACGCCGGTGCGAACATGATTCGTTGGGACGGACGGGACCGGAACGGGGGCATTGTGACCGACGGCCTCTATCTCGTCACCGTGGAGGCGCTGGGCCAGACCGAGCGCAAGGCCCTCGCGGTCGTGCGGTGACCGCTAGTCGCTGGGCTCTCGGCATGTGCCTTGGCGTGTCGGTGCTCGTCGCTGGCGCGGTGGGGTCGGCCTCGGGAGATCGTGTGTTCGCCCTCCCGGTCCTATACCAAACAGGGCCCAATCCCGACTTTCTCGCGATTCAAGATTTGAACGGTGACGGTTGGCCCGATCTGGTGGTGGCGAACTACAACTCTGGCGGCGTATCGGTTCTTCTGGGCAGCGGGAATGGGGCGTTCGGCTCCAGGATAGACTATGAAACAGGCAGCACGCCGACCTCCGTTGCCCTCGGGGACGTGGATGGCGATGGGGTGCTTGACCTGGCCGTCGCGAATATGGGCTCCAACACCGTGTCGGTCTTTCTGGGTGACAGCGACATTGCGGGCAATCCGAACGGTAACTTCGTGTTGCGAACAGACTATGTGACCGGTGACGCACCCACGTCCGTCACGACTGTGGACCTCAATGGGGACGGACGCTTGGATCTCGCGGTGACAAATAGCGGCTCTAATTCGGTGGGCGTGTTTCTGGGCACTGGGGGCGGGGGCTTCGCCCCGAGAGTCGATTACGCCACAGGCAGCAGACCCCTCTTCGTAACGACCGGACTTCTGAACGGCGACAGCGCCCCGGATCTGGCCGTCGCGAACTCCCAGTCCAATACCATCTCCGTTCTACTTGGCCAGGGGAATGGTCGGTTCGATACCAAGATGGACTTCGATTCGGGGAATGGTCCGAATTCCATCGCTCTCGGCGACGTGAACCACGACGGCCATGCGGATCTGTTGGTGACGAATTTCACCTCCGGCAACGTATCGGTTTTCCTGGGGGACGGTACCGGAATGTACCCCGCGAGAACGGACTACACGGCGGGACAAGGTCCCAGTTCTGTGGCGATCGGAGACCTGGACGACGATGGCCGGCTGGACTATGTGGTTGCCAGCCTGTACTCCTACTTCCTCTCAGTCACTCACGGTAATGGGGACGGGACCTTTGGCATGAGCACGTACCACCCGGCCGGGGGAACTCCCGCCTGGGTTGCGATCGGAGACGTGAACGTGGATGGAATTCCGGACCTGGCGGTGGCAAATGGGCCGGAGTACGTGTCCATTCTCCTGGGAACCGACAACTTCCCGCCCGTACTCGTGGCTCCGGCGACGGCTTCAGGTGCCGAAGGAGTGCCCCTGATGATCACGGCCAGCGTGACGGATCCGGATGTCGGTAACACGCTCACCATTACCGCGTCTGGATTTCCGCAAGATCTGTCCTTCGCGTCCGTCGCGGATTCCACCTCCAGAACCGCGACGATATCCGGTACGCCAGGTTTCTTCGACGCAGGAACCTATTCGATCCTTTGGTCCGTCAACGACGGAACCGGGCTCCCTAATGGTGGGAACGGGGCATACACGTTCCTCACGATCGCGAATACCAATGTAGGGCCCGAGCTGGTTCAACCTCTGGACATGACCGTCAGGGAGGGTGCGTCGCAAGGGCAGACGATGTCGGCCACGGATCCGGACGGGAGCATTGTGACCTTCGCGAAGGTCGCGGGACCGGGATTCATGAGAGTGACAGCGACCGGCGCGACGACCGGAAGGATCGCCCTAGCACCGGGATTTGCGGACGCCGCGGGCTCACCGTACGCGGCGAGCGTCCGCGCGACCGACTCGAGCGGGCTGAGCGAGGACAAGTCGTTTCACATCGTCGTGGTCAATGTGGACCGTCCTCCGATGCTGGCCGAAATCTGGAATGTCACCTTGGAGGCGGGCAGGGTTGCCGATGTGCCTATAACTGCGAGCGATCCGGATTCCGACGGGATCGCGCTTTCCGCGTCCCTGCCCAGCTTCGCGACGATGACCACAAGTCCTCAGATCGGGACAACCCAGGCGGGGAGCATCCGCATCGCCCCACCGCCGGATGTCAGCGGTTCGTTCCCGGCGTCGGTGACAGCGACGGCCAATGCGGTCGTGGCAACAAAAAGCATCAACATCACAGTGAAATCGCCGAATCGGGCGCCGACCTTGGCCCAGCCCGTGGACATGACCGTTGACGAGGGCACCACAGCGAATCAGCTGCTAACCGCCGTCGACCCGGATGGCAACGCACTTCCGTTCAGCAAGGTAGCGGGCCCATCGTTCCTGACCGTCACGACAGTCATGGTGGGTACCGGAACGGGAACGGGAAACATTCACCTGGCGCCCTCGTTCCTGGACGCCGGAACGTACACGGCCACGGTTCGCACCAGCGACGGTAGCTCGAATAGCGACCGGACGCTGACCATCACGGTGGGCAATGTGAACCGAGCCCCGACAATCCAAGGGATTGTAGACATGACGGTGGACGAGGGCGCGGTCGCGGATCAGAGGATCGAGGGAAGCGATCCGGACCAGGATCCCCTGTCCTTCTCGTTGGAGGCAGGGCCTGGGTTCGTGACCGTCACAAACACATCCACGAACGCGGGAGCTCCCGGTATGGGAACAATCCGAGTGGAGCCGGGGTTCGCCGATGCCGGTGTGTACCCGGTGACGGTACGCGTGAGCGATGGATACCTTGAGGGGGACCAGCTCATCACGATCACGGTTCTCGACGTGCCGGTGTTGCCGGCCAGGCTCTTTACGCAGGAATCATTCACCAAGGTCAACCTGGCTTCAGGCCGTGGGTACTGGTGCGTCCAGATCGAGCCCCTGAACCGGGGTGATTTTGAGAGCCGCGACGTCGATCCCACCTCTATCGTGATGAGAGTCGGCAACAACCAGATCGCCTCCGACGCCGCAAGCACGATCTCCGGCGGAGATTCGAACCTCGACGGGGTTCCAGAGATCACCGCATGCTTCAAGATTCAAGATTTGCGGGCGATGCTCGGGAGCCTCCCACCGGGGGAGACTCCGGTAACAGCGATCCTTGAAGGCAACCTCCATGCGAGACGGCGATTCACCGGAGAGGCCCGCTTCGCTGTCCAGAGTCCGAGCCCGCACCCGCACCTGTCGGCTTCCGTGTCACCGAATCCATTGAACCCGCTAGGAACTTTGACGTTCTTTATGCCAAAGCCCGGTCGCGTGTGGGTGCGGTTCTATGAGTTCAATGGAAAGCTGGTTCGCACGCTAAGAGAAGGGTCTCTCGAACCTGCGGGCTACCACGATGTGAGTATCGATGGTCGAAATCGGAATGGCGAAAGGCTGGCATCGGGTATCTACTTCTATCGGATTGAAGCTCCCGACGGGACCGTCACCGGGCGCTTTGCGATCGCGAAGTAAGCTGGTCCGAGAGGGGAAGTGCCATGGATCATGTCGCCGAGACGGGCTTTATCTCGTCACGGTGGAAGCTCTGGGACGGACGGAGAACGCTGGCGGTAGTGAAGAAGGAGAGAATGCCCACGATGAGAGCAAGCCACTTCTCCCGCCACCTCCGAAGATTCGGAGGCTGCATGATTCACACTCCGGATGACGTGCTGACCACGAGCGCTCCGACGCCTTCCCGGTCGTGCTCCTCGCGAATCGACTGCCTGCGCGTCGCCGTTGTGCCTCCTGCCCGACGGCCGCGCTTCCGCCGCGACCCAAAGAGTTGGGGCGTCGTCCTGGCAGCGCTCGCGATCTTCAGCGCCGGCTCGGCAAATTATGCCTTTTCGGGCTGGAACACTGTCACTAACGCGAACGGACTTGGGGGCAATTACATTAAGTCCATCCTCGAAGACCGATCGGGGAATCTTTGGGTCGGCACTGACGGGGGTGTGAGCCGCTACGACGGGCAGAACTGGCGAACCTTTACCACCGCCGACGGGCTCGGAGCTAATTCTGTCGGGTCCATCCTCGAGGGCCGCTCGGGGAATCTCTGGGTCACCTCTGGCACAGGTGTGAGCAAATACGACGGCCAGACCTGGAGACCCTTTACCATCGGCAACGGGCTCGGGAGCGAGTATGTCACGGCCATGATCGAGGACCGCTCGGGGAATTTCTGGGCTGGCACAAGCGGAAGCGGCGTGAGCCGCTACGACGGGCAGACCTGGAGAACCTTTACCGTCGCCGACGGGCTCGGGAACAACTATGTCACGGCCATGATCGAGGATCGCTCGGGGAATCTCTGGGTTGGCACCACGGGCGGCGTGAGCCGCTACGGCGGGAATGCCTGGGAAACATTCACCACCGCCGACGGACTCGGCGATAACACCATTTTATCTATGCTTGAGGACCGCTCGGGGAATATTTGGGTTGGCACACATTACGGTGGGGTGAGCCGCTACGACGGGCAGACCTGGAGAACCTTCACATACGTCGACGGAACGGGGGGCGACCTTGGGATAGCTATGTTCGAGGATCGCTCCGGGAACCTGTGGGTAGGCACTGAGGGCGGCGTGAGCCGCTACGACGGTCAGGGCTGGAGAACCTTCACAACCACAGACGGTCTGCCGAGCAATTATGTTTCCTCAATGCTCGAGGACCGATCGGGGAATATCTGGGCTCGCACCTGCTGTAATGTTGGCGTGAGCCGCTACGACGGGAAGACGTGGAGAACGTTCACCACTGCTGACGGGCTCGGGGCGGACTACGTCACGGCCCTTCTGGAGGACCGCTGGGGGAATCTCTGGCTTGGCACCTACCAGAACGGCGTGAGCCGCTACGACGGCTCGGGCTGGAGAACCTTCACCAACGTCGACGGCCTCGCGGGTAATGAGGTCACGGTCATGCTCGAGGACCACTCGCGGAATCTCTGGGTTGGCACTATCCACAGTGGCGGCCTGAGCCGCTACGATGGGCAGACTTGGAGAACCTTCCTCGCGGATTATATGGTCACGGCCCTTCTGGAGGACCGCTGGGGGAATCTCTGGCTTGGCACCTACCAGAACGGCGTGAGCCGTTACGACGGGCAGACCTGGAGAACCTTCACCACCGCTGACGGCTTGGCCGACATCACCGTTACATCTATGCTCGAGGACCGAGCGGGGAACCTCTGGTTCGGGACGGCACTCGGAGGAGTGAGTCGCTACGACGGCTCGACTTGGAGGACCTTCACCACTTCCGACGGGCTCGGAGCTAATTCCGTCGGGTACATGCTTGAGGACCACTCGGGGAACCTCTGGGTTAGCGCTTTCAATCCACTCACCAACACAGGTGGCGTGAGCCGCTACGACGGGCAGACGTGGAAAACTTTCACAACCGCCGACGGACTCGGTGGTAACGACGTCACTTCCATGCTAGAGGACCGCTCGGGAAACCTTTGGTTTGCCGCATTTGGCGGTGGTGTGAGCCGTTACGACGGCCAGACTTGGAAGACATTCACCACCGACGACGGACTGGGAAGCGCCAGTGCCCTGGCCATGCTTGAGGACCGCTCCGGGAATCTCTGGGTGGGTACCTCGGAGGGTGGAGTAAGCCGCTACGACGGGCAGACATGGGAAACTATCACCACCGCCGACGGGCTCAGAAACAAGAGCGTCAGGGGCATGCTCGAGGATCGGGCTGGGAACCTATGGTTTTCCACGGTTGAGGGCGGCGTGAGCCGCTACGACGGGAGCGAGTGGCGGCGCTACTCAAAGTCTGATGGGCTTGGTTCCGACGTTGTAATTCAGCTTCTCGAGGATCATGGCGGAAGTATATGGTTCGGCACCCTCGGCGGGGCCACGCGCTACGATCCAGATCGGGTGCCGCCTCGCACGTTGTTCAATTCCAGACCTCCCCCCGTCTCAGCCGCTACGACCCTCACCGCCGGTTTCGTCGCTGCGTTCAACGAAGCCCAGGTTCAGTTCTCTTCCCGTCTGGATAGCTTGAGCTGGTCCCCGTGGTCGCCGGTTGGCTCGTGGACAGGCGCCAAACTCCTCGACGGCCATCACACGCTCCAAGTGCGTGCGCGCGACAGAGAGGGAAACGTCGAGGTCACACCGGCCTTGGTAGTGTTTGACGTAGATGCCACTCCGCCGGCGCCTGTGATCGAGGCGCCCGCGTTCGGCCAGGCCGTGCGAGGGACCGTCGCGATCAGGGGGACCGCGACCGACGCACGCTTCACCTCGTTCCGCGTCGCGGTTCGGTCGGCAGGAGCTGCGTCGTGGAATTCGCCCGACGCGGCGATCCTGGCCCAGTCCACGACTCCTGTAGAGAGCGACCTACTCGGCTCATGGGACACCTCTGCCCTTCCCGATGGGAATTACGATCTGCGCCTCGCGGTCTCGGACTCGCTGGGTCTGACGGGCGTCGCGCAGGTTACCGTCGTCGTCGACAATCACTTCCCATTCGTGGAGGAGACCGCCCCGGCCAAAGTGACCGCCGCCTCGGGAGGTAACCTCTACACCACCAACCAGGAGCTTCATCTCTACTTCCCACCTCACGCCTTCGACCAGGATATTCTGGTCTCGATCTCGGCTGCCACGTCGCTGACTGACACGCTTCCCTCCGGAGCGATCCGTGTGCTCCCTGGCTTCGACATCGAATGGAGCGCGGCTTCGCTCCGAAAGTCCGCGACGCTCGCGTTCTCCACGGCGGGGAGGGCTCCGGTGCCCGGGACGCTCGCCATCTACTCTTCCTCGGATGGGCTCGCATGGCAGAGGCTCGGGGGGACTCCGGACCACGGGAAGGTTTCGCTCGCCGTTCGTGCACCCGGGCGGTATGCGCTTTTTGCGGAGTCGAGCGTTATCACTGGTACTGGGACCTTGGCCGGACTCGCATTCACCCCGCGTGTGTTCTCTCCCGCGGGCTCCTTCGCCAGCAGCGAGGTGGGCATCAGCTTCACGCTCGGCCGTCCGGCACCGGTGACGGTGCGGGTGTACAGCCGTTCGGGGCGTTTGATCCGTGAGGTGGTGTCTGGGCAGGCGATGAATGCGGGCGCGAATCTCGTGCGTTGGGATGGCCGGGATCGAAACGGAGGTTTCGCCGTGGACGGACTTTATCTCGTGACGGTGGAGGCTCTGGGAAGGACGGAGCGGAAGACGCTTGCTGTAGTGAAGTAAGGGGGGTTATGAAAACGATTCGCTATATCCGTGCCGCCGGGTTCACCGCGTGCCTGCTTGCCGCGATCGCCGGTTCCGCGCACGCGGGCGCGAGCCTGCAAGTTCCGATCGGCCCTCGCGCGATCGCCATGGGCGGTGCCTTCTCCTCGATCGCGGACGACGCGGAAGCGCTCTACTGGAACCCGGCGGGACTCCCTTCGATCGGCCACCAGGAGATCACGGGGACGCACGCCAACCTCTTCGGCTCGGACATTGTTGACAACTATGCGGCATTCGTCCTGCCCCTGGCGCGCCGTCGCGCGGCCGCGATCGACTGGTATCGGTCCGGCTTCAACGATCCCGAGCTCGATTTCGGCGAGAACCGGATAGATCTCTCGTACGGGCAGAAGATCCTCCCCTCTCTCTCGCTCGGCGCCACCGTGAAATATCTGAATCGAAACACGAGTCTCGACGGCGTATCGGTGCGGCGCGGCAGGGGAGCAGGTCTCGACTTCGGAATCATCGCCACCCCGCTCGACCGGCTTCGCCTTGGCATCGTGGCGCAGGACGCGTTCGACACCAAGATCACGTACTCCCAGGGGGAAGGGACGGTCGTCGCGTACCCGCGCACGCTCCGGGTGGGCGCCTCCTACTCGCCGATTCGCGATGCCATCGTCGCCGCCGACCTCGACGACCGCCTCCACGTGGGGGCCGAATACAGGCCGGTTACGTCTCTCGCGCTGCGCGCTGGCGTCAATAACAACAGAAGCCCCGACGGCCTCACATGGTCCGCTGGAACTGGGATTCGCTGGAACGTTTTCCATTTCGACTACGCGTACGTGGACCATCCGACGCTCGGCGGCACGAGCCATTTCGGGCTGAGCCTCGCATTCAACTTCAACCCCTCGCAGATCCGGATCGAGAAGGCCGAGGCGCGCGACATCTACGCCTCGCTCTACAAGCGCTACGCGCGCGAGCCCTTCGGCGCGATTCAGGTGCGAAATCTCGATGATAAGCCGCTGACAGCGCAGTTCAGCGTCTTTGTTCCGCGACTCATGGAAACCCCCTCGATCCAAGAAGTCGTGCTCCGACCCCGCGCCACACAGGAAGTGCCCCTCACGGCGGTCTTTTCGCCGCAGGTGCTATCGCAGTCCGGCGACCTCCCCGCGCAGGTGCAGGTCTCGGCGACCTACCAGAGCCTGCACCTCCCGCGCACGGAGAAGGCCGACGCGCGCTTCGTCGCGTACGGCCATGGCGCGATCGATTGGAGCCAGGGTGTCGATCAGGCTGCCGCATACGTCACCACGCGGGACCCTGCGGTCGATGTGGTAGCCCGCGGAGCCACGCGGACGGTCGCACTCATGGAACACGGGACGTCCGGGAATCGGAATATCGACTTCGCGGCGGCGCTCATCGACGCGCTGGGGACGCTGGGCATCGCCTACGTGCCCGACCCCAACAATCCGTATGAGAAGATTTCGGCGACGCCCAAGGCGGTAGACTCGGTGTCCTACCCCCGCGAGACGCTGTCGCGGCGCACAGGAGATTGCGACGATACTTCCGTGCTCCTCGCGGCCCTGCTCGAAAACGTGGGGATCCGCACCGAGCTTGTGGATGTTCCAGGGCACCTTTTCGTGCTCGCGAGCACGGGCGTGCACGAGCGGAACCGCCTGGCCCTGGGTCTCGATGAGAGCCGCTATGTAGTTCACGACGAGGAGATCTGGATCCCGATCGAGACGACCGCGCTCGGGAAGGGGTTCGCGGAGGCATGGAAGACCGGGATGGACTCCTACGCGAACTTCTCCTCGAGAGGTCGCGTCTCCCTCGTCGATATCACGGACGCGCAGTCGCGCTACGAGCCGGCGGAGCTGCCCGGGTCGGCCGTGATCCCGGTGCTCGATACGAAGAGCCTCGAGGCGCGCGTATCACAAGATCTCCGCGAGGTGGCATCGTGGCGGGAGGCGTACCTTGCGGGCCGCTACAGCGGGACGCGCCAGGGGCTCGAGGTGACGCCCGCCGCGCTCAACGAGGTGGCACAGGTTTACTTCCTCGCGGGGAAGATGGGCGAGGCCCGCCGGTCCCTCGAGCAGGCGCTCGCAAAGGAGCCGGGCTCAGCGAAGACGGTGAACAATCTGGCGAATGTTGACGCCGCGGAGGGCGACTTGGCGAAGGCCGCGGACCGATACACCCAGGCGCTCGCCATGGACAAGTCCGATGCGGGTGTTTGGCTCAATCTGGGGCTCACGCGCTACGCGGCGGGCGACTCGGCGGACGCTGACCAGCCGCTCGCTCGCGGGATCGAGATGAGCGGCGGGTACGAGGCGGCGTGCGCGCTCCTCGGGCTCAAGGCCGAGGAAGCGCCGACGCGAGAGGGCACGAAGAAGATGTCCGCCGAGGAGGCCCGGGACCTTCTCAAGCAAGCGCTCCGCAAGGTGCCCGCTGGAACGGCAGCGGCCCAAGCACTCGAGACGGGGAAGTCCCCCGAGCCCGCACGCAGGTGGACGAGCCGGATCGCCGCAAGCCGCGGCGCCGGGCGCGTGGAGCTGAGCGACCTTCTCTACTGGAAGCGGTGATCGGATGGCCAAAATGAGGCGATTGCTCCGAAAGTTGCGTGACGCTGGCGTCGTTCCGGCTGTGGTTGCGGTCGCCGTCTCGGTGGCTGGGCCAGTTGGGGCGGCCGTTCCGGCCGCGGCGGCCGCAGATTTCTCCAGGCAGCGAGCCGAGTGTGAGTACGGCGTTGCGCTGGCGCTCGCGGGGGCGGACGCGGGCGCGGAGTCGGTGTTCGTGTCGCTGCTCTCCCACGCGCCGGGCGACGCCCGGGCGCTGAACAACCTTGGCAACGTCCACTTCCTTCGCGGGGATCTCGACGTGGCGCTCGCGTTCTACGCGCGTGCGGGCGAGGCGGACAGCCTCGACGCCGGAATCATCCTGAACGAGGGCACCGCCCTCATGCTGCGCGGCGATGAGGACGAGGCCGAGGAGGTCGCGGCCGACGGAGTGCGCCGCGCGGGAGGGCTGCGCCAGGCGGCGCTCCTTTTGGGACTCAAGGCGCCGGACACGCTGGGCAACACAGCCAAGGCCGGAGACCGAGCCCACGTGCGGAAAGAAGAAGTCCTGGCGCTCCTCAGGGCAGCCGCAGCGGGTGTCCCGGCCGACACGAGCCGCGCGCGGCCCGGGGGAACCCCTGGCCGTCCGGTACGCGCGGGCAAACGCTCGCCCACGTGGCGTTCGGCTGGGGCGCGCGGAGCCGAAGGCACGGACGCGGCCACCGTCGTCTACTGGAAGCAGTAGGCGACGCACCCGGGAGGCGACATGGCGCTGGCGGAATCGCAAGCGCGACGGCGCCAGCAGCTCCTCGGAATGGGGATTGCGGTCGCCTGCTGGGCGCTTCTCTCGGCAGCGTACCTCGCGGGCATTTTCGAGACCTTCGACCTCCGGCTGCTCGATTGGCGCTTTCGCCTGAGGGGCGAGCGTCCGGCCGCGGACTCAATCGCGCTCCTCGCCATCGACGATGCAACGATCCGCGCGTACAAGGGTGCCTGGCCGCTCCCGCGCGAATCATACGCGCTCCTCCTGACCGCGCTCGAGCATGCCGGGGCCAGGGCAATCGGCATCGACCTCTTGCTTCCGGATAACAAAGCGCTCGACCCGAAGTCCGACAGGCTCCTCGCGTACGTCTCGTCCAAATACGACAACATCGTTTGTGCGGTGGGTTTTTCCTCCGACTTCCGGGACCCCGCGCGCGATCCCGCGCCGGACCCCGAAGCGCTCGAGGCGTTCCGCCGGCAGGGCGTGGCCGCCGACGGCATCTCCGCGCCCTCCGCAGCGAGCGCGTCGCTTCCGTATCTCGACCTCACGGTTCAGGCAAAGGCGTTGGGCCACGTCACCGTGGAGCCGGACCGCGACGGCGCTATCCGCCGCCAGCCGCTGCTGGTCCGCTACGGCGACCGCCTGTACCCGGCGCTGGCCCTTCGGATGGTGGGCGCTGCGCGCGGCCACACGGCGCCGCCGCAGGTGAGCGCCGCGGGCGCCGGCGTGCGCGCGAGCTGGGCCGCGGACGCGCGCTGGGTCCTCCCTCGCGACCGTGAGGGCTTCACGGCGATCGACTTTGCGGGGGACCGCTCCGCGTTCCCGAACACGTACTCCATGTTGGAGGTGCTCCAGTGGTACAAAGCGGGCGATGAGCGACGGCTCCACGAAGCGTTTTCGAACCGGACCGTCTTGATCGGCCTCATGAGCCGGAAAGAGGTGACGGAGGATGTCGGAACAACCCCCTTCGCGGCGGTAACGCCGCTCGTACTCATCCACGCAAACGTGCTCGACGATCTGCTCCGCGGACGGTTTCTGCGCCGCACCCCGACGGTGCCTTACCTCGCGGCACTCGCGTTTCTCGCGGCGTTTCTGGGCTGGATCTTCTCGACACGCTCGGTGCCCGCCGCGGCCATTGCCGCCGCGCTCGCGCTCGCCGGGACGGCTGCGCTCGACTTCATCCTCTTTTCGAGGTGGGCTCTCGACGCACCGCCGGTCGCCGCGCTCGCCCTCGCACCCGTCGTCTACGCCGCTACCGGGAGCTTTCGCTACCTTTTCCTCGAGCGCCGCTCACAGGAGCGCGAGGAGGATCTCCGCGAGGGGCGAATCGTGCAGCAGGAGTTTCTCCCGGAATCGCTCGTCGGACAGACGCTGTCGCACTATCGAATCGTGAAGAGACTGGGCGGCGGCGGGTTCGGCGTTGTCTATCTCGCCCGCGACCAGCGGCTCAATCGCGAGGTGGCCGTGAAGGTGTTGCGCGGCCGCGCGCTCGCGGACGAGAAATCACGCCGCCGCTTCCGCCACGAGGCCCTCGCCCTCTCCAAGCTCAATCATCCGCACATCGCGAGTATTTATGATTTCGACAGCCAGGACGGCGTGGACTTCATAGCGATGGAGTTCGTCGCGGGAACACCACTCTCGGATCGCATCGGCCGCGGTGCGCTCCCCGAGCGCGAAGCCGTGCTGATCGCAATCCAAGTCGCGGAGGCGCTCGTCGAGGCGCACGCCCACGGCGTCGTTCACCGTGACTTGAAGCCCGGGAATGTCGTGCTCACCCCGAAGGGCGAAGCCAAGGTGCTAGACTTCGGCCTCGCGCGCCTGGCGCGTACGTCCACAGGCTCCGCCACGGTATCGGAGAGTCTGACCGAACCGAACCAGATCATGGGCACATTCGCGTATATGCCACCGGAGACCCTCGAGGGCCAGCGGGCGGACGCGCGCAGTGATCTCTACTCACTGGGCGTCGTGCTCTTCGAGATGTTGACCGGCCACCGGCCATTCCCCGATGAGCAGCCGCACGAGCTCTATTCCGCCATCCTGCACCAGCGGCCTCCGGCTCCGAGCGTTCTGAACGCCCGAATCTCTTCCATCTTGGAGCGTATCGTGCTCCGCGCGCTCGAGAAGGACCCGGCGCGCCGGCCCCAGAACGCGCAGGAATTTCTCCTGGAGCTCCGCGGGACCGCGGCCCGTGCGGCCGCCGCATCAAGGTGAGCGGGGAGCGATGATGCCTCAAAGCGGACCGCCCGACCCCCGATCGACTGCCGTCCTCCTGGCTTGCGCGAGGAACGGCGAGTCGGTCGCCCGCGAGGAGCTTGCTCGGCGCTACCTGGTCACCCTCCGCCGGTGGGCGCACGGCAGGCTTCCCCGAAAGTCGCGCGGTCTCCTGGACACCGACGACCTCGTACAAGCCACCCTGGCCCGCGCGTTTCGCCGGTTGGATGAGTTTGAGCCGCGGCGCGAGGGGGCGTTCCTCGCGTATCTGCGGCAGATTCTCCTGAATCAAGTACGCGACGAGGCGCGCCGGGGGAAGAGGATCCCGGACATGACGGAACTTCCGGAGGAGCTGCCGTCCCACGCGCCATCGCCGATCGAGGAGGTCATCGGCGCAGAGTTTCTCTCGGCGTATGAGGCCGCACTTGGGCGGCTCACCGATGGCCAGCGCGAGGCGGTCATATTGAGAATCGAGCTGGGCTTCCGCTATCCCGAGATCGCCGAGTCGATGGAATTGTCATCGGCGAACGCAGCCCGGATGCTCGTGGCGCGTGCGCTGGTTCACCTGGGCGAATTCCTGAAGGAGAAGAGCGATGGCGAAGATTGAACCGGACCCGACGCTCCTGAGCGTGGCGGAGGCCGTCGCGGACGG
>Ga0137409_10002127_pt1 | contig 21351 bp, 18 predicted proteins | sample CZODoug1_16funga_FD_122059 | JGI IMG/M metagenome (GOLD analysis project Ga0137409, IMG submission 122059) | Vadose zone soil fungal communities from Angelo Coast Range Reserve, California, USA - CZODoug1_16fungal (Hybrid Assembly) | ecosystem: Environmental > Terrestrial > Soil > Vadose zone... | reverse complement strand
ACCCCGAGGTAACCAAAGTCAGGGCCCCGAGCGGCTTCCCTGAAGTGACCAGCGGCACGCAGATGAGTGATCGCGGTTCCAGCGCTTCAACAACGCGACGTTGCTCCGCCTCCGCGAAGGACCCACGAATGAATGCAGGAGTTATGTCTGCCTCGAGGACCGGCGCACCTGTCGCCATGACGCGCATCAGTGGATGGCGCGCGGTAAGCGCGCTTTTCGGAAACCGCGCGACTTCCCTCAGCAGCTGCGATTTGGCCGCATCGACGTGGGCCTCGCCGATCCGCTCGAATGTGTCCTCGGCATCGACAATGTCGAGGGCGCAGTAATCCGCGAGCGCTGGTACGGCCAGCCGCACAAGGGCAGCGAGTGTGGTCTGATAGTCGAATGAGGCGCTGAGAACGCGGCTCGCCTCGGCCAGCAACGAGGCTCGCTTTTGTGAGTTCTCTGCCTCCGCGCGCGCCGCCTGCTCCTGAACAAGCTCGATCTCCTGTTCTTCCGCACGTCTGCGCGAAGTGGCGTCGCGGAAGCTCCAGACCCGACCCACCGGCACATCGTCGATCAACTGAGCCTGCGAGTACCGCTCGAACGTGCGCCCGTCCTTAAGCGCGAGAACGTCGTAGCTGGATTCCTCGGGATGGCGATACAGCTCCATCATCTTGGCCACGAAATCGTCGGGGTTGACGAGCTTCTCGAGTGCCATGTTGATCGCCCGCTGATCGTCGCCGGAGGCGAAAACCTCGGGTGGAATTCCCCACATGTCAGCGACCTTCTGATTGAAGCTCAGAATCTTTCCGTTCAGATCGACGACCAGAATTCCGTCGGCCGTCGATTCGAGCGTGGCTCGAAGCAGAGACAGAGACCTGCTCGCCTCGCTCTGAGCCTCGCGCCGCTGGGTGATGTCCTCGATGAACGCGACCAGGTACAACGGCGCGCCAGTCGCGGAACGGACGATCGAGACTGTGAGGTGAACCCAGATGACAGCGCCGTTCTTCCGAACGTAGCGCTTCTCCATCCTGTACTCGGGCAGCTCGCCCGACCGGATGCGCCGGATGAACTCCAGACTCGCCTCCACGTCTTCCGGGTGCGTGAGTTGCTCGACCTTGAAGGTGAGAATTTCCTCGCGCGAATAACCCGTGATCTCGCAGTAGCGCTGATTCACAGAGATCCACTGTTCATCGAGCGTCAGGTGGGCGATGCCGATAGCCGCCTGCTCGAACGTCGCCAGAAGGAGATGGCCGGGCCCCCCAAGGGGAACGGCGTATTCCGCCGTCCAACCCGGAACCGCGGAGGACGGGGCAAGAATAGTGGAATCTGTTGCTGACATCATAGGCGCCATGCAATCTCCAGCGTGCTGAATCATCCGACTCGGCGAGCGCCGAACGACCCACGCAGCCTACGGTCTAATGTCGCATTGTCTACGCGGGCGGAACAGAAGGAGTTTCGTTACCCGCGTCCAACCTCAGTCAAGCTCGTCGAGCCTGCGCAGCGCGGGGATTCTCCATGCGGTCACTCCGACTACTCCGAGTGTTATCAGGCCCCCGAAGATCACCGAACGAACGGTGCCGAGCAGCTTCGCTGCAACGCCGGACTCGAAGGACCCTATTTCGTTCGACGAGCCGATGAAGATCTGGTTGACCGCGGACACACGCCCGAGGAGGTGCGGCGGTGTGCGCAGCGTCAAGAGCGTCGACCGTATCACGACGCTCACGTTGTCGAGCATTCCGCTGATGACAAGCAGCGCGAGCGAGATCCAGAACCACCGCGAGAGCGCAAAGAGAATCCAGCACGCACCGAAGGCGGCCACGCAGACAAAAAGCATCGGCCCGGCCTTCCGCATCCGACGGTGCAAAAGCAACACTGAAATGAGCACCGCGCCGGCCGCGGGTGCGGCCCGCAGGATTCCCAGCCCCTGGGGACCAACGCGAAGAATCTCCGATGCGAAAATCGGAAGCAGCGCCGGCGCGCCGCCGAACAATACCGAAAAGAGGTCGAGAAGCTGCGCCCCAAGCAGCTCCGGCTGGGTCATGAGAAAACGAATTCCGACGGTGAGATTCTCGCCAATGGTCATCTCTGTGACCACCGCCGGCAGGCGCGTGTACGCGATCTGCGCGAATAAAAGCAACGCGATCGCGCAGAGAACAGTTTCCACGATGTAAGCGAGTCTCGCACCGGAGAATCCGTAGATGATTCCTCCCGCCGCTGGACCTACCACTGCTGCGAATTGCCAGAGAGACGACCGCCACGTGATGGCATTCGTGTAGGTCTCACGCGGAACGATTTCGGCGCCCAGCGCGGTCCGTGCCGGCTGAAGAAGGCTTCTCGCCAGTCCGCTGACGCCGACGACCACGAAGATCGGGAGAATCGTCACGGACAAAAGCCGTCGCGCGTAGACAGTCAGAAGGAGCAGCGCAATGGCGCAGCCAAACTGCACCGTGAGCGCGATGAGTGCGAGCAACTTCCGGTCGTGCCGGTCCGCGATATGTCCCGCGTAGAGAGCCGCGGTGATAAAAGGCAGCGCCTCGGCCAGCCCTACCAATCCAAGCGAAAGCGGATCTTTGGTGATGGCGTACACCTGCCACGCCACGACCGTTGCCTGGATCTGAGTGCCAAGCGTCAGCGACACCAGGCTGGCAACGTACCAGAGAAAGTTGGGGTTCCGCAGTGATACGTACGGATCGTGTCGCTCTGCCATTCCTTGGGGTTGGTGATGGAAGCCGGATGATATCTAATCGTTACCGCTCCATCAATTATCCAGACGTAGCGCACCGCGCTCCCCAGCGTTTTATTTCGTGGCGAGGACATCACCGCCTCGAGGAGGCAACAGTGAGTACCGCAACACCAGTGAAAGCGAGTGCGACACGGCCGGCCAAATCGGAATTCCTCCCCTACTACGAGAGGTACATCTCGCTCGTTCCGGATGGCGATGTGATCTCGACGCTGGCCGGCCAGATGGCCGAAACCCAAGCGCTTCTTCGCGCCCTTCCAGCGTCAGTCGCGACCTACCGTTACGCGCCGGACAAATGGAGCGTAAACGAGGTCGTCGGACACATGCTCGACAGCGAGCGAATCTTCGCGGGCCGCGCGCTCAGGTTTGGGCGAAATGATGCGCAGCCGATTCCCGGCTTCGAGCAGGACGATTACGTCCGCAATGCTACGTTCGACGCGTATCCTCTTTCCGAGCTCGCCTCAGAGCTGGAGACGGTGCGCCAATCGACTCTGTACCTCTTCCGACACATGAACGAGGAGGCCTGGACTCGGCGCGGCATCGCTAACAACGCCGAAGTTTCGGTAAGGGCGCTCGCTTACATCATCGCTGGACACGAGCTTCACCACCTCGATGTGCTCCGCACCAGATATCTCTAGAGAGTGGCAAGCTCCTCAGGGTAGGACAGCTCCTCAAAGGGTAGCACAGCTCCTCAGAGGGAACTCCAGCTCCTCGGGTCGCCCGAGCTAGGCCACCAGTACCGTGCTCGCTCTCCAATCTATTCCGAGAAGAGCGTTGGCAACGGTCGGATCGAAGTGACTCCCGGCCCTGCGCTTGATTTCCGCGAGAGTGTCGTCGATTCCCCACGCTGGCCGGTACGGACGATCGTGGGTGAGCGCGTCGAGAAAGTCCGCCGCCGCAACGATGCGCGCTTCGAGCGGAATGGCCTGACCGGAGACGCGATCAGGGTAACCAGACCCATCCCACCATTCGTGGTGGCTCCGGGCGACTCGCTGCGAGAAGCGAACGAGCTCGGAGCGACCCTTCGAGAGCATTCTCGATCCGATCACCGTGTGGGTCTTCATGATCTCGAACTCTTCCCCGGTGAGAGCACCTGCCTTTAGCAGAATGTTGTCCGGGATTCCGACCTTGCCGATGTCGTGCAGCGGTGCGGCACGCCTGATCAGTTCCACCGTCGTAGCCTCGAGGCCGATCGCTTCCCCGAGAATTGCCGAGACCCGCGCGACTCTCTTGGTGTGATTGCCGGTATCATCGTCGCGGAATTCGACGGCGGCGGCGAGTCTCTCCAGCATCTCGAGCTGCGATTGCTCCAGCTCCTTCGTCCGCTCACTGACCTTCAGTTCCAGCTCGGTGTTCTGGCGGCGAAGCTTCCGATAGAGGAAGCGCGTTTCCAGCAGATTGCGGATTCTCAGGAGGACTTCGGCCGAGTCGAAAGGCTTGCTCAGGAAATCCTTTGCTCCGAGCGCGAGGGCGCGGCGCTTTACGTCCGCGCTGTCGTCAGCGGTGATCATGAGCACGGGAACATGTTCTGCTCCGCCGGCGTGGACGACGATTTCCTCCAGAACCTGGAATCCGTTCTTGCCGCTCATGTGAAGGTCGAGCAGTACCAGATCGGGCTTGAATTGTGTCAGGAGCCTGAGGGCGTCCACAGAATTGGTCGTCGACGCAACATCATCGTAACCGGCATTCGCGAGGATTCGCTCGAGGAGCTTAACGTTCTCCTCCTGATCGTCGATGATGAGGATGCGCCCCGGCTTGTCAGACACTGGCACCTTGACTTGCGACACCTTGGTCCGCGGCATTCAAGCGGACGCAGTAGAGGGCTTGTTCAATACAGCCCGTACGGCAGCGCGAAGCGCCTCGGCCGTGAACGGCTTCTGCAGAAAATCCGTTTCTGACTTCTGGATTCCGCGACGCAGTATGTCGTTGTCGGTGTATCCCGACATGAACAGCACTCTGAGCCCGGGGCTGAGCTCGTGGAGCTCGTCGACCATGCCTCGTCCTCCCAGGTTCGGCATCTCGACATCGGTGAGGACGAGATCGATCTCCCCTACCTGTTCGGCGGCGATGCGGAGCGCCATGGCGCCATCAGATGCTTCGAAAACCTTGTATCCAGCCTCGGTGAGCACGCGTTTTCCGAGCTTGCGCAGCGATTTCTCGTCGTCGACAAGGAGAATCGTTTCACGGCCGGTCGGCTTCCCGTGCTTCAACTTTCTGACCTTTCGCGAATTCGCCCCAGCTGATTCGCGTTGGGCCATTTCCTCACCCGACTCCTTAAGTGGAGAGCCAGGGAGCGGAACCGAGCTCGTGCCCCGATCGAGACCGGTTGCCTGCGGCAGAACCCGGCGGCTCGTCAATAGCAGGTTCTTGGTGATTGCTTCGGCGCGTTCAGCGGCTTGCCGAATGTCGACAGCTTCCTGCGTCGAGAGCTTCGCGTCCCTGAGGCTCGCCTCGATCAGGTCCGCGTTCATGCGAATGACTGTGAGGAGATTGTTCATCTCGTGTGCCCCGCGACTCGCCAGGTCGGCGAAGGTGTGGAGCTCCTGGGTTCTAATGGCGAGAGTCTCCTCGACCGGGCGTCCCGCGGTGAGATCTTCGATCGCCAGCAGCACCGTGGCTTCCGCGGGGTTCGCGGAGGGGACCAGGCGTGCGCTCAGCCACAGAACTCCTCGCCCACCTTCCTTTTCGTCGTGGACCAGCTCGAAATGGTCCGACTGCGGCTCACCGCGGAGTACAGTCTCGAGCATTGGGCGCAGCTTTTCGTCCCACGCCCTTCCGCCGAGCTCATAGACCTTGTGGCCGACGCACTCCGCGGGGGCGAGGCGAAACATGGTATAGAACGCCTTGTTGGCGGCGCGCACGCTGAGCTGTGAGTCGAGAACCAGAAGCGCTTCGCCTGGGGCAGAGGAGCTAATCATTCATGCGTTGAGGCAGTGAGAAAGGAACCATAGTCCGACCTATTAGGACGACCCGAGTCGTGGTTCAGTATCGGAAGGATTCTTGGAGGTTGGGCAAAAAACCACTCGTGGCGGGTTTTCCCTTAGTCGCGCCGCTCCCATCTAATTCGGTCGACGACGGATCGTGACTGCTTTACGGGGGCCGACCGGCCGTTAAAAGAGATTTGAGCCCATGTGCTCAGGCACTGGCCGGGCGCCGTTTTTGGCCGTCAGGCCATGATTCTCGAGACGGAAAGCCTTCACTACCTTGGCAAACCCTGGACTTCCCCTTACCGGGTCGAAACCCGGATCCGCCAAGAAAATCCAGGACGGAGTGGTTTCGCGCGCGGCAGCCGCCGCCTCCAACGATGTGACCGCCAAATCCGGTTTTTCTATACCGAGATATGCGTATGCGTGGGCCGTGTTGATCATCCACGTGTCGCGCGGAAGCGCGTTCAATTTGGTGAGGATTTTGTTGACTTCTGATGTATCGCCAATTCTCCCGAACACGTACGCGCTCATGCCGTTCCAGGGAGTCTCCGGAAGGCCACCGCGGAGAATCGCGCGCGCCTCGTCCCGATTGCCGATCACGGCACGTTCATTGGCGAGGAAAATTCGCGCCGTCGGAAGGTCGGGATCGAGCTCCAACGCCCGCTTGCTCTCCGCGAGGGCCTCGTCGCGCTTGCCGGCCAGGAACAGAGTGTAGGAAAGCCAGACGGATGCGGTTCCGGCCAGTGGGTCGAGACGCCGTGCAATCTGGAATTGCGTGAGGGCCTCCGGGATTCTGTTGAGCATCATCAGATAGCGCGCGTATTGCGTTCGGGAGGTGGGTGAGGTCGAGTCAATCGCGACCGCACGCTTGAACTCCGCCTCTGATTCTTCCCAGCGAAGGGCATGCATATACGCCAGCGCCAGCGCGGCGTGTGGCTCTCCCAGCTTGGGATCCAACGAGATAGCGCGATTGGCAGCGGCGATTGCTCTGGCTTCGACCGAGTACGCAGGCGTTGGTGAGAAATACGGCAGCAGTTCGAGAGCGGCGCTCAACTCCGCATAAGCCTTTGCAAAGCCGTGGTCTTTGTTGATGGCCTGGGTGAAGTAGGCGACCGCTTGCTCGACGCCTTTTCCACGGCGTTCCACGAGATAGCGGCCGCGCAAATAGAGGTCATACGCCTCCAGGTCGTCGGTCCCCGAGCCTTTCAAACTGGAATCCGACTTGGCTGCGACGGGCGATAGTCGCGGCCGCAATGCGCCGACGATCGCGCGGGTGATGTCGTCCTGTACCGCAAAGATGTCTTTGTTCTCGCGCTCATATGTCTCACTCCAGAGCGCGAGTCCATCGTCGGCGTTGCTTAACTGCGCCGAGACCCGGAGGCGACCGGAGGACCGCCGCACGGTTCCTTCGAGTACGGCGTTGACTCCGAGTCGTTTCCCGATCTCGCGAACGTCGAGATCACCGCGAGAGCGCACGGCGAACGCGGACGTGCGTGACGCGACGCGGAGGCCCGGCACCTTCGCCAACTCGCTCGTCAACTCGTCGGCTATTCCTGCCGCGAAATACGCGTTGGCGGTGTCACCCCCCACGTTCGAGAATGGGAGGACAGCGAGCGAGCCCTGAGGTTGTGGACTGTGCGAAGCTGAAAGAATCCGCCCCCGACCGAAGTAAGCACCGATGATGAGGAGTCCCGCCACCACCGCCGCCACCGTGATCCATCTGGATCTTGCCGCCCGAATTGTTCGCGTTTGAGCAGGATCGTATGATAGATGCGACAGCGTATCCGCGATCTCGTGCGCAGATTGCGGCCTCTGTGACGGATCCTTTTCCAGCGACTTCATTACCAGCGTCGTGAGCGAGGTCGGCAAGCCTCTCACGCGTTGGTCGAGTTCCGTTGGTCGCTCACTCAGGTGGGCGGCAATCAACTGGCGTGCCCCCTTCTTACCATCGAACGGATGGACACCAGCGAGAACCTCGTACGCGACGATTCCCCACGAGTAAATGTCCGCTCGATGATCCACCCCTTCCTCGCCTGCTGCCTGCTCCGGTGCGACATAGGCTGGCGTCCCAAGAGACATTCCCGTTCCGGTGAGAGTGAAAGGGAATTGCGACGTGCTTGCTGCGTCGACGTCCGGCCGCAGTGAAACCGACACCGCCTTCGCGATGCCGAAATCGGTGACAACAGCGGCCGTTCCCGCGAGCAGAATGTTTTCCGGCTTAATATCGCGATGAACGATGCCCTCTCCATGCGCGAACTCCAGCGCGCTTGCAACGTCGCGAAGGATGGCGATCCTCTGTTCCATGCTGAGCGCGCCTTCCTGGCGAAGACGCGCCCTCAACGAATCTCCCTTGATGAATGGCATCGTGTAGTAAAGGAGATCGCGCGCTTTCCCGGTCTGGAGCAGTGGCACGATGTTGGGATGCTGCAGCGACGCCGCGAGCTTCACTTCGCGCGCGAAGCGTTCAGCGCTCAACGCCTGACCAATCTCGGTGTTCAGCACCTTCACGACGACCTTCCGGCCCAGGGCCGTCTCCTCGGCCACAAAGACGTGTGCCATGCCACCGCTCTTGAGCTCGTGGTCGATGGTGTATGCGTCGCCGAGCGCCTGCTGAAGCTGATCTCGTAGATCCATTCTGCTCTTGGCACCCGAGTGGCGAGACGACGAAAGTAGGAACCGGCGCGCGTTAAGGCAAACGTTATTGAAGCGGCGTCGACAAAGCTGCGTTGGCGACACAAAAAAAGCCCGCCTCGAAACGAGGCGGGCTTTCAGACGAGCGTGACCCTACGCAGGCTCTTCCACAAAAGAGTCGGGCGGCGTCGGAATCGGATCCGACAGGTTGTAATCGTCGGTCTCCATCGGGATGACCTTTGACGGTGTCTCCGGCCGCGGCGGCTGCTCCGCCGGAATCCCGGTTACCGCCAGAACGATGCGGCGATGAATCGGATCGACCTCGAGTACCCTGAGATCGAGATTCATGGTCTCATAGACGATGTCCGCCGGGCTGTTGACCGGCTGGCCGAAATTGAGCTGGCTCACCGGAACGAAGCCTTCAATGTCGTTGCCGATATCGACGACCACGCCCTTGTCCATCAATCTCACGACTTTGCCCTTGAGCTCGGTCCCGACCGGATAAGTCTCCCCGATACGGAGCCACGGATCCTCTGTCGCCTGCTTCAGTCCGAGCGAGATGCGTTTGTTCTCGGCATCCACGTTCAGGATGACGACATCAACACTGTCTCCCTTCTTCACGACTTCCGAAGGATGCTGCACGCGCTTGGTCCACGACATGTCGGAGATATGGATCAGTCCGTCGATGCCCGGCTCGATCTCGACGAAAGCACCAAAGCTCGTAAGGTTCCGAACTTTTCCGTTGAGACGCGTGCCGACCGGGTACTTCTCCGGCAGCATCATCCACGGATCCTGCTCCGTCTGCTTCATGCCGAGCGAGATCTTCTCCTCGTTCGGATCGACCTTGAGCACGACTGCCTCGATTGCCTCACCGATTGACACCAGCTTCGACGGGTGACGCACGTTGCGCGTCCAGCTCATCTCGCTGATGTGAACGAGCCCTTCGATTCCCGGCTCGAGCTCGATGAACGCCCCGTAGTTGGTGATCGAAACCACCTTTCCGGAGACGCGTGTGCCGACCGGATACTTCTCGGCGACGTCCTTCCACGGATAGCTCTGGAGCTGCTTCAAGCCGAGCGAGATGCGCTCGCGATCCCAATCGATGTCGAGAACCTTGACCTCGAGCTCCTGGCCGATGTGAACCATCTCGGACGGATGCTGAATGCGTCCGTACGACATGTCGGTGATGTGGAGCAGTCCGTCGACGCCGCCGAGATCGATGAATGCGCCGAAGTCGGTGATGTTCTTGACCACGCCTTTGCGGACCTGATCCTTCTGGAGCTCCTTCATCAGCTTCTCGCGCTTGCCTGCCCTCTCCTGCTCGAGGATCACTCGGCGTGAGACGACGATGTTGCGGCGGCGCTTATTGAGCTTGATGATCTTGAAGTCGAAGGTCTGACCGAGCAGCTCGTCAACGTTCGGAACGCGACGCAGCGCGATCTGCGAGCCGGGAAGGAATGCATCGACTCCCATCAGATCGACGACCACGCCGCCCTTGATCTTCTTGATCAGGGCGCCACGCACGGGCTCGTCATTCTCGTAGGCGACCCGGATACGCTCCCACACGCGCATGAAGTCCGCTTTCTTCTTCGAGAGGACGACGGAACCTTCCTGGTCCTCAAGATGCTCGAGGAGAACTTCGACTTCGTCACCGGGCTTGAGGTCGGGAAGATCCTTGAACTCTTCGAGCGGGATCGTCCCTTCGGATTTGAAGCCGATGTCGAGAACGACCATGTTGTCACGGATATCGAGCACACGGGACTTGACGATTTCGCCTTCTTCGATCGAGGCCATCGTCCCGTTGTACATCTCCATCATTGTCTCGAGCTCGTCCTGCGAGTAATCGTCCTCGTCGTAAAGCTCGGGTCTCAGGTTGGCAAGCGGGCGCAGCTGCGCCTTCTGCAGATCGCGCTTTTCGCGCGCGGTCAGCGTCGTGCCGGTTTGGGTTTGTGTTGGGTTGGGAGAGTCTATCATGTTGCTGGTTAAAGGGTTGAGTACGTTCTAATCAAGCCTTTAAATGTAGGTTGTTTACGCAGCGAGGTCAACTTGACGCTGCCTGCTTTCTCAAACACCATTAGAAGTGTCACCCTGGTTAACCCATTAGGAATGTCGCCCTTGGGTTAGAGGTGCCAGTCGGGGTGAACGCTCAGCTTCTGATCACAAGAATACCGAAGCAAGGAGCTCGCTGCTCTGCAGCAGCTAGGCTGGAGCTTTTCCGATTGCGTTCGAGAACGCGCAAACCCCTGGTCCATTCACCCGAATTGGACGATTCGACGTTGGAGAAATCCGGAGGGCGCGATACGTACGCCTGTATGAAAGCTCCTGGCGATCCGGCTTTGTTTACTAACGGCTCCCTGCTTCAGTGCTGTGGATGCCGTCAACGCGCCGCGACTCTCCCAAACTACTTGAGGCCCTTGGTCAGCAGCAGAATCAATTCTTCGTCCGAGAGCCCTTCGAGCGCGCCAACCGGAAGATCCATCGCCACTTCGCTGCCGTCGTCGCACTTGAACGCGACCGTCACACTCGCGGGCTTCAACCGGCGATCTGGAAGACCTCCCGGCCGCATGCTTTCAAACGCGCTCCAATCAAGACCGCCACGATCAGTGAAACGACGCACCTGAGACCTCCGGCCTCAACCCCGCGCCGGGCCCTATCCCGAGCGCTGCTTCGATAGAGTCACAATCTGTTCCACTTGCGCCTGTTGAGTTAAACCGGTCGTGTCGATTATGACCGCGTCGGCAGCCGGAACGGTCTGGAGGGCGTCACGCGCATCCCGCTCATTGATCCGGATGGTCTCGTCGTCGAGGATTTGTTGTGAAGCCGGCGTGCCGCGCTGGCGCAGGCGCCTTGCCGCACGCTCACGTGAGTCGGCGACCAGAAAGATCTTGAGATCGGCATCGGGGAAAACCACGGTACCCATATCGCGCCCATCGACGACGACGTCGCTCGATTTCGCGGCTTCCCGAACTCTCCCATTCACCCACTCGCGAACCCGCGGCATCCTGGCGACACGCGACACACTGCCTGTCACCTCGGCTCCGCGTATCTCATCTTCGATCGCGCGGCCCTCGAGCGCCGGATAAAACGAGGTGCGGGCCGCGAGCAGCTCTACGGGTCGCGCCGCAGCGAGAACGCTTCGCTCGGTCCATTTCGAAGGATCCCGCTCCACGCGCAGCATCGCCGCAGTCGCAGCGCGATAAAGAGAGCCGGAGTCAACGTGGAGATAGCCGAGTTTCTCTGCCACCATCTGCGCGGTCGAAGATTTTCCGGACGCGGCTGGACCGTCGATCGCAATTACAAATGTGCGTCGCGTCACGCCGTCACTCGGCGAAGATCTTCCCAGAAGCGCGGATAGGAGACTGCCACGCATTCCGGGTTCGTTACCGTGATGTGATTTCCGGAAGCCGCGGATAGAATACCGAAAGCCATCGCGATACGGTGATCGCCCCTCGGATCGATCTTGCCAGCCAGCTCGCGGCGCGATGCGCGGACGCGCAATCCATCGGGAAGCTCCTCCGCGTCCGCCCCCACCGCGCGAAGGTTTTGCACCACCGCGTTGATGCGATCGCTTTCCTTTACCCGCAGCTCGGCCGCGCCGGTGATCTCGAGTTCGACACCCGCACCCGCCGCGACGCACGCGAGCAATGGAAGCTCGTCGATGAGTGCGGGAACCTCTGCTGCTGTGATTCTGGTGCTCCTGAGTCGCGAAGGTCGCGCCCGCAGCGTGCCGATCTCTTCTCCCCCGCTGCTGGCGCTCGCTGCCTTGTCAACGTGCGCCCCCATCCGCGTCATCGCCTCGAGGAAGCCCGTGCGCGTCGGATTGAGCAGGACATCAGTCAGCGTCAGCTCTCCTTCGCCCGCGAGCGAGGCGAGCGCCACAAAAAACGCCGCCGAGGATGGATCCGCCGGTACGTTCATCTCGATCGGAGCGAGCCGGCGCACGGGCCTCAGGCAGATCTGGTTTCCATCGATTTCCACGTCGGCGCCCATTGCGCTCAACATCCGCTCGGTGTGATCGCGCGACGGGGACTTCTCCGTCACACGCACTTCGACCCCCGCCACGAGTCCGGCGAGCAGAATGGCGCTCTTCACCTGTGCGCTCGACGCCTGAGTATCCCAATCGATGCTTCTCAGGTCCGCCCCGCGCACCGTCATCGGCAATCCATCGCCATGCTCGAAGTCGAACTGCGCGCCCATGTACGTGAGCGGCTCCGCAACGCGTTTCATTGGGCGTTTGCTCAGGCTCGCATCGCCCTCGAAGCGCGCCGAGAAGGGATTGGCGGCGACCACACCGGCGAGGAGTCGGGTGGTCGTGCCGCTGTTGCGACAGTCGAGCGCTTGGCGCGGGGGCCGAAGTCCACGGAGCCCGGCGCCTTTGACTCCCATCTCTGTCGCCAGCGACGGAATCGCGGCTCCGAGGGAGCGAAGTGCTTCAGCGGTGGCACGCACGTCTTCCGAGTCGAGAATCCCCCGAATGCGCGACTCGCCGTCCGCCAGCGATGCAAGGATGAGCGAGCGGTGGGAGATTGATTTGTCGCCCGGCACTCTAATCGTGCCGGACACCTTCAGCGGAGCCAAGACTCGAGCGCCGTCGCCGCGTCGGTTTTCTCGTCCCGGTATTTCACGATCACTGGAGTCTGCAGTGAAATCCCCTGTGCCTGCCCCCATTCACCCTTTACCGCGCGTGCGCCCGGGACGACGACCGCGTTCTCCGGGATGACTAGCGGTTTCCCATTCTCCGCGCGGTGAACGGTCTGCCGCTCGAGATCGTAAACCGGAGTACCTCTCGTGAGTACGACTCCGGCCCCGATCACCGCCCGCCTGCGCACGACAGTCCCTTCATAGATGCCGCAGTTGCCGCCGACCACGACATCGTCTTCAACTACGACCGGAGACGCGTTCACTGGCTCGAGCACTCCGCCAAGCTGCGCCGCCGCGCTGAGGTGGACGCGCTCGCCAACCTGGGCGCACGAGCCAACCAGAGCGTGGGAGTCGATCATCGTGCCCGATCCGACGTGCGCGCCGACGTTTATGTACATGGGCGGCATGCAAACGACCCCGCTCGCGAGGTAGGCGCCGCGCCTGATGCTCGATCCACCAGGCACGATTCGAATGCCGTTCGCCAGGCTCATCGATCGCGGCGGATAGGTATCCTTGTCGAAAAAACAGAGAGCAATGTCCTCATTGGATGATCGGATCGACATGTCGATCACTCCGCCAACGCGAAAGCCAAGGAGAATTCCTCGCTTCACCCACGGGACGGCGTGCCACTCTCCGGTCGCCGGATCCTTCTCTGCCGCCCTGACACTACCAGCTTCCAGCGCATCGAGAAGCCGTCTTACGACGCTTCGCGCATCCTCGGGGAGTTGTATGCCGGGGGGCGTCGAAGCGAGCGCGTCGACACGCTTCTCGATTTCCCGAGTGCTGGACACGCTCACGCGGTAAGGGCGCCTACAGACACGAGCGCCGCGCGGACGGTCGGCTCGAATTTGTCCGCGAGCGGAACGAGCGGGAGACGAAGAACGTTCGACATCTTTCCCATCATCGCAAGCGCTGCCTTGACCGGGATTGGATTCGATTCGACAAACGCGGCGGCCGTCCACTCCGCGAGGCGATGGTTAACGGAACGCGCAGCGCCGAAATCTCCCGCGGCGCAAAGTTCCGTCAGCTGAGCAACGAGCTGGGGGGTGGCGTTGGAAGTGACGGACACGACCCCATCTCCGCCATCTGCCATTATCTGGAGCGTGAGGGGATCATCACCGGACAGAACAGAGAATCTGGCCGGGCGATGCCTGATGATCTCACCGACCTGCGCCAGATTCCCCGACGCCTCTTTCACTGCAACGATGTTCTCGTGTTCGGCCAGCTCGAGCGTGGTGGCCGCCTCGATGTTGCTGGCGGTGCGGGCAGGCACATTGTACACGATGATCGGCGTCTGAACTGCATCCGCAATTGCCAGAAAGTGAGCGACTATTCCCCGCTGCGGTGGCTTGTTGTACATCGGCGACGCGTGCAGCAGGTGCGTCGCGCCAGCGGATTCCATCTCGCGCGAAAGCGCGATCGCTTTCCTGGTGTCGTTCGATGCCGCTCCGGCAACTACGGGAACGCGCCCGGCCGTTTGTTCGACGGTTATCTCGACCACACGTCGATGCTCGGCGATGGTCATCGTCGCGGCTTCGCCCGTCGATCCGCAGGGGACCACGAAGTGCACCCCACTGGCGATCTGCCAGTCGACAAAGGACCGCAGCGAACGTTCGTCGATCTCGCCGGATTTCGTGAAGGGCGTGACCAGCGCTGTTCCACAGCCGGAGAGACGCTGCGCGTTCATTTGTTAAATGTACGCGGCTCTCGCCGCGGAGAGCGAATCCGGCCCTAGCCGCCGCGCCGCTTTACGAAGACGACGTTGGGAGCGCCTACTCCTTTCAGGAACAACTCACTGGTCCATCCGACTTCCGCGATCAGGGAATCCGCCTTGATCAGCAGCTTATGCGCGTCCTTGGACACACCCATCGGGGGACGAACTTCGCGCAGCAGAATGTGGTCGCCTGAAACGGCATACGCGCCGACCGAGGTCTCCCTGGGGTCCCTTTTCCCGTCGATATTCTTGTCGAGCGTGAGGGTGAAGTGCCGGTCCGGCGTGAGGTCGAGCCTCACGTCGAATTCCCACGGCTTCTTGAAGGTCGACCCTTTGGCAGTGTAGGCGTAAGTCCCGGGCAGACCCAGCGGAACCGGATCCGAGTCACCATTGCCGCTGCAGCCCGTAACACACAGGACTCCAGCAATGATTCCGAACTGAATGCCACGCCGTGTCATGACATTCAATACGAAGTCGCTGTCCCGTGGTTTCACCGACCCTCTCCTAGGCTGACTTTCCCCCTGATAGTTCGAGCACGTCGCGCATGGTAAAGACGCCTTGTTTGCCGATGAGCCAGTCGGCGGCCTTCAGCGCGCCCTCAGCGAAGACGCGTCGATCACGCGCCAGGTGCGTGAGGGACAGCTGCTCGAACGCCGCGTCGAAAATCAGCTCATGCGTTCCAGGGACCGACCCCGTTCTCACGCTCGTCGACGGAATCGGCCGCTCCAGCGCATCGCTTGCTGCCTTGGCGATGGCGATTGCCGTGCCGGAAGGCGCGTCCTTTTTCATGGCGTGGTGGGTTTCGACGATGTGCGCGTCGAAGTCCTCGAGGGTCCGCATCAGGGTCCCCGCATAACGGGCGAGCTCGATCAGGACGTTGACTCCAAGTGAGAAATTTGGCGACCAGAGAAGTGATGTGCCCGTCTCTTTCGCAACGCGCGTCACTTCGGGCAGCTGGTCGTACCAGCCAGTTGTCCCGACGACGACCGGCACGCCGGCCCGCAGGCAAGCCGTCACGTTGCCAACCGCCGCGTCCGGCTGCGTGAATTCCACCGCGACCCCCGGCTCTCCAAGCGAGCGCGCATTAATTCCCTTTCCGCCCGCGCTTTCCCGCTCGCCGATGATGGCGGTGACCTTCCAGCCCTTCGCGACCGCCAGCTGCCTGACAGCCTGGCCCATTTTGCCGTCGCCGATCACTGCAACGTTGTGTGCGCTCATTTGCTCCCTCGCGTGAAGAACGCATCGTGCAGACGCTCCATCACCTGATTCAACTGATCCCCGTCTACGATCATCGTGAGATTTATTCCGGTAGCGCTGAGCGACATCATGTGCACCTTGATTCCGTCGAGGGCGCCGATGGCGCGGCCCATCGATGCGGTGTCCTCGCTGATAGCGGCGCCAACGACGGCCACGATGGCGCGATCGCGCTCGACCGAGACATCACCAAGCTGCGAGAGCTCGACCACCAGCGATTCCAGTCCCGACGGCTCGTCGACCGTTACCGATACCGAGACTTCCGACGTCGCAACCACATCGACCGAAATCCCGTTCTTCTCGAAGATCTCGAACACCCGCCGGAGAAATCCACGGGCGAACAACATTTTGGCCGCGCCGACCTTCACTACTGTAATGCCACCCTTGCCCGCTATCGCGCTTACCGCGCGCCGGGGCGCGTCGAACGTGATCCGTGTTCCCTTCCCGTTCGGCTTTCGCGAGTTGTAGATGTAGACAGGAATGCCGAGCCGGACCGCGGGCGCAATGGTATTCGGATGCAGCACCTTCGCGCCGAACGTCGCGAGCTCCGACGCCTCGTCGAATCGAATCTGTTCGATCAGCCGGGATCCTTTGACGACCCGGGGATCCGCCGTCAGCATCCCATCGACATCGGTCCAGATTTCGATCGCCTCAGCGTGGAGCGCGGCTCCGAGCAGCGACGCACTGTAATCCGATCCACCCCGCCCGAGTGTGGTGGTGATTCCGCGGGAGGTGCGACCGATAAAACCTCCCATCACCGGTACTTTTCCTTCCCGGATCAAAGGCTGAACCAGGTCCCTCGCGGCCTCGGCAATCGCATCCGTCTGAGGTTCGGCCGCCATGAAATTGTCGTCGGTCGCGAAGATGTCTCGCGCGTCGAGATGCTCAGCTGGAATCCCGCGCAGCTTGAAGAACGCCGCGACGAGGTGCGAAGAAAGCTGCTCCCCGAACGCGGCGATCGCGTCGAAGCTGCGCGGAGTCGCGTGACCTAGCACCGACAGCGCCTCAGCCAGGCTCGCAAGCTCGTCGAACGTGGCGCTCATCTCCCCCGCGACCTCGGACGCTTCGGACGAGGTGCCCAGCAGGTTTTCGCACTGCTGAAAATGGCGGTCCCTGAGTGTCTCGACGCCGCGCAACGCGCCGATCAGGTGCCCTTTCGCCGATTGCTCTCCGATCGCCAGCAGAGAATTTGTCGCCCCGCCAAGAGCCGAAACGATTACCGCGGGTTGTCGGTCAAGGCGGCCTTTGACGATTTCGGCGGTGCGCTCGATCGCCTCCGCATCGCCGACCGATGTCCCGCCAAACTTTACGACGATCACGCGGAGTCGAGAGCGCCGTTAGAGGCGAGGAGCTCGGCGTTCAGCACGGACCCGCCCGCCGCTCCACGAACGGTGTTGTGCCCGAGAGCAACCATCCGCAGATCGAGCACCGCGTCGCGCCGCACGCGCCCGACCGTCACCGTCATTCCGCCGCCGGCGTTTACATCGCGCTTCGGCTGCGGACGATCCGGAGCATCGGTCACAACGAGAGGATGCTCCGGCCGCGTCGGGAGTCCATTGGTCGACGCCAATCCCTGCCACGACCGCATTGTTTCGATCGCCGATTCAGGCGTCGGCTTCTCCTCGAAGCCGATCGTCATGCAGATCGTGTGGCCATGTTCCACGGGGACACGGTTGGTGTGCGCGCTCACCTTGAACGTCGCGCTCGTCACCTCGCCATCCTCGTACTTGCCGAGGAGCTTCAGCATCTCCCGCTCGAGCTTGGGCTCTTCGTCGGCGATGTAGGGAATGACGTTGCCGAGGATGTCGAGAGATGGCACGCCGGGGTAACCGGCGCCCGACACAGCCTGCATCGTGGAAAGAAAAAGCTGCCTGATTCCGAACTGCTGATGCAGAGGCGCGAGAGCGACAGCGGCCACCGTGGCCGAACAGTTCGCGTTGGTCACGATGGCGCCGCTCCAGCCGCGGCGTTCCCGCTGGCATTCGATGAGAGCAAGGTGGTCGCCGTTCACCTCTGGAATCACGAGCGGGACATCCGGCTCCATGCGGAAATTCTTGGCGTTGCTGAGCACGAATTTTCCGGCCTTGGCGAACGCCAGCTCCACCTCGCCCGCCACCACGGCGTCGAGCGCCGAGAACACTATTGGCGCGCTCACGATGCCCGGATCACACGCAATCACGCGGCGCGTCTGGAGCGTCTGCGGCGGGGGTGGACCTTCCAGCCAGCGCGTCGCCTCGACGTATTTCTTTCCCGCCGATCGCTCCGACGCCGCGAGCTCGACTATCTCGAACCACGGATGGTCGGCCAGCATGCGCACGAACATCTGCCCCACCGCGCCGGTGGCGCCGAGCACTGCTACAGGCCACTTGTTCTTGCGCTTTCCTGGAATCGGCCGAGTCGTCATCTGGCAAGAAGTGTTTGGGCGATTTTTTCGTACTTGTCGACGCTGACCCTCAGCTCTTCGACATCGATGTACTCATCGGGAGTGTGAGCCACGTGAATCGAGCCCGGCCCGAACAGCAGCGGCTCGCCCCAGTTCGACAGCAGCGGAATGTCCGATGTATACGCGACTGGTCCGGTCTCGAACCCGGGCACCGTCGCGAATCGCTGGGCCGGGATGTAAGAGCCAAACTCAACATCGGCGTGCCCTTTCGCCCAGTCCAGCACCATTTGCTTGATCGGCTCGACGTCGCTCACAAGGCGGAACATGATCTCCGATTCCGCATGCGCGGGAATGACGTTGGCCTCCGTGCCGCCCTTGATCGTTCCGATGTTGACGGTGGTTTCACCGAGCACGGAATCCCTGGGAAGCGGCAGTTTCCGCAACGTCGGAAGTAGCTCGAGCAACGGCTCGATCGCCGACCGTCCGAGATGTGGATACGCGGAGTGCGCCTCTCGCCCGCGCGTCCGGATCGTCGCCCGCAAAGAGCCCTTCGCACCACTCGCCAATTTGCTTTCCGTCGGTTCGCCATTGATGAGAAAGCGACTGTTCGTGCGCAGATTGTTCGCGGCGCGGGCGCCGTCGGACCCCTTTTCCTCACCGACGACGAAGAGCACTCCGACGCGCTTCTCGCCGCCGCTGACGAGGCGATCCGCCGCTACCATCATCGCGGCGGCGAGTCCCTTCGCGTCGGAGGAGCCGCGCCCGAAGAGACGAGTCCCTTCCAGCCGCGGCGGGACGAATGGGGGGACGGTGTCGAGATGAGTCGAGAATGTGACGCCGCCTTCCCCCCCGGATTTCGAGGCCCAGATGTTCGCGCGTCCGCGCGTCACTTCCTGAAGGGTCACGTTCCAACCGCGCGCCACCAGCCAGCGCGACACGTAGTCGACGACAGTCCCCTCGGATCCAGTCGTCGATTCTATGGCCACGAGCTCGGCGGCGAGCGACACGACATCGGTCATGCGCGGAAGTTAGCGCGGGGCGAGGGTGATGTCAGGACGACGCGCGCCGGAATTCCCGCACCGCCAGCAATGCGGGTGGCCTCAGGTCGTCGCGTCGAGGCGTGTGAACGCCGACTGCCGCCTGATACCGTCGATGTCGTCGATGCCCTGGACGCGCTCGACGAACATGTGCTGGGCAAGACGGTTCGCTTCCTTTACGTAAGCATCGTGGTGGCGCTCGCCAATGTCTCCGATCTCCTGAAGAGTCCGGTTCCCCATCATCCTGCCTGCTTCGCGAAAAGTCTTGAAGGCGTCCTCGGATTGGCGGGCCATTACGATGTCGCCGACGAGGCGGACGTAATCGCTCTCGCGCGCCGTGTCAGCGAGGTCGGGTACCACGGCAGGCGTCATTCCGATCTCAATGTTTGCCATCCGTGAATCGCCGACCAGCTGCGACTGATACTCCTCGAGCATGCGCTGGTGCTCACGCATGTTTGACAGGTGACGCGAGCAGAGCGCGGTGAAGCGTGGGTCGTCCGCCTGATCCTCGTGCGCCGCCAGCGCACCGAGGAACGATGCGTGCTGGATCACGGCATTGTTGACCTGGCTTTTCAGGAACGCGAGTCCCTTATCCATGGTCCCTCCGAAATTCGGGTGTCGGTAAGACGTAGCGACAAGCGAAACTTGTGCCCGAAATGACTCCTTTCTCGTACGATTTTTCTCTGCCGCCGAGTGCGTGCTAGTTCCGATTGGGAATGAGCAAGCTGCCGGCCAGTGGGTCGACAGAGATCGATAGCGGAGTGCCGTCGAGCATCTCGCCGTCGGCCTGGGCCGGCATGTGTGGTATGGTTTCGACCCGGAAGTCGCGACCGGATTTGTAAAAGAGGCACGGATCCGGGCTGAAATCCTTCCTCATCATCCGCCAAAGAATTCTGAGAGCATCGCGCGTGTTGTCCGGCGAGAAGACGCAGGCGTTTAGGAGTCCGTCGTCATACACAATCCCGTCGCCGAATGCGACGAGATCGTTGAGCACCGCCCCGAGATTGGCGACCAGAACCGCCGACGCGGCGCGATCGTAAACGATCCCGTCTACCGTCAGACGCAATTTGAATTTCTTGTTGCGAAGCACCGCCTTGTAGCCGCCGATGACATACGCCATGAAGCCGAAGCGCTTTTTCAGGCGCGCCGGTGCCTCGGATATCATTGTCGCGTCAAGCCCGACGCCTACGCCGATCGCGAATCGGCGTCCGTCCCCAAGTCGTCCCAGATCTATCCTCGCCTCATCGCCGTTCAGGAGGATCGGCACCGCGCGCGCGGGATTCAGTGGAATCCTGAAAGTTCGCGCGACGACGTTCGCCGTGCCTCCAGCCAGCACGCCGACAGGTGGTCCCTGGTGCCCGAGGGCGCCGAGCACTTCCATCACGGTTCCATCGCCGCCAAGCGTGAAGACGGCGTCGTACTTGTGGGCGTGCGCCTTCGCGATCGTCGCCGCGTGACCAGGCGCCTCCGTCGACATTGCGTCGCACTCGACGTCGGCCTCGGCAAAAGCCTTCAGCGCCTTGCGGCGCATGCGCGCTGCGCGACGTGACGCCGGATTCACGATCAGCAGCACGCGCCCGATTCTTCTCGGCGTGAATTTCATCGCCGTCGCTGCGCTCATAGAATTTCAGGGATTGTGAAACCGCGTTTCCCGATTCTCCGGGAACGCACGAGACGGGACAGACTCTACGTTTGCACTCGGATGTCGGGGGCCTTATCCAAACGATGAGCGAATAAAGCAGGGCTCAACTCGGACCCTTCGTGCTCACAGAGCGCGGAATTTACTCGATGCTCGGGGCGGGGATCGAACCCGCATGGGAGTTTGTCCCAAGGGATTTTAAGTCCCTCGCGTCTACCGATTTCGCCACCCGAGCGTAGAACGACGAGCCAGTCATGCATCTGGTCGCAAGCAGGCACCGGCCACTTGACGGACGATTCGACACTGACCCCGAGAAGAAACGAAGCGGGAAACGGGACTCGAACCCGCGACCCCAACCTTGGCAAGGTTGTGCTCTACCAACTGAGCTATTCCCGCGTGC
>Ga0137409_10002126_pt1 | contig 21352 bp, 19 predicted proteins | sample CZODoug1_16funga_FD_122059 | JGI IMG/M metagenome (GOLD analysis project Ga0137409, IMG submission 122059) | Vadose zone soil fungal communities from Angelo Coast Range Reserve, California, USA - CZODoug1_16fungal (Hybrid Assembly) | ecosystem: Environmental > Terrestrial > Soil > Vadose zone... | reverse complement strand
CGATGATCATTGTTGCGGATGCTCCGTCTTAGTGTCCGTGCGCGTGCTCGTGGTGTGCGTCGACTGCTCCGCCATTCGGCCGCGGCTTCTCCGGGTGCGCGAACTGCTTGATCACCAGCGCCGCGGCGGCGATTGCGCCAGCAGTTCCCACGATCGCGAAGATGGAGGCGAAGTCCAACTGGCGCCGCGTCAACTCCGCAACCAGGAACGACCCTGCGATGCCGCCGAAGCGGCCGATACCGAGCATCCACGCGACTCCCGTTGCACGGCCTTGTGTCGGATAGAAACCGGCCGCGAGCGCCGGCATCGAAGATTGCGCCGTATTCATCAGCGTTCCCGCAACGAAGACGACCACGACCAGCGCACCGACATTGCCCGCCGCCTGGCCGATGGCGTAGATCGACACCGCCGTCAGCGCATAACCGGCAGCGATGACCCAGTTGCCGTTAAAGCGGTCCATCAGCCAGCCGAACAAGATTGCCCCTACGCCGCCGAGCGGGAAAAGCGCCGTGATCAAGGTCGCGTCCTTTGCGGCGAGCCCGGCGTCCTTGAACAGGATCGGCATCCAGTTGATCAGCGCATAAAAGATCACCAGGCCCATGAAGTAACCCAGCCAAAGCATCACCGATCCAACTGCATAGCTGCCCGAGAACACCACGCCCAGTCCGCTCTTCGCCGTGGTGGTCGAAGGTTCGCGCATCGTGAAGGAGCCGGCAGCGGCCGCGCGTGAAGAAATGCGCGCCAGAACAGCGCGAATCCGCTCCACTGGAAACGACCGCGCAACCATGTAGCGCACCGATTCGGGCAAGAGCAATAGCAGAAGCACGCTCAATATCAACGGTGTCGCGCCGCCTACGACCAGCACGCTACGCCAGCCCCACTGCGGAATCATCCAGGCCGCAAGAAATCCGCCGAATGCGGCGCCGAGCGGGAAGCCGCAGAACATCGCGTTGGTCAGTGTCGCGCGCCGTTGATCGGGGCAATACTCACTCATCAGCGTGACGGCGTTGGGCATCGCCGCGCCGAGGCCGACACCCGTAACGAAGCGCCATGCAGTGAGTTGCGTCAGATCCGCCGCAGTTGACGACGCAAAACACGCGAGGGCGAACACAAAAACCGACGCTACGAGCACGCGCTTGCGGCCGATCCGGTCCGCCAGCGGGCCGGTGAGCAGCGCGCCGGCGGCAAGGCCGAACAACGCCGCGCTCAGGACCGGCGCCAGCGCCGGCTTGCCGACGCCCCACTCGTTGACCAGCGATGGCGCGATATACCCGATCGCGGCGGTGTCGAAGCCGTCGAGCAGCACGATGACGAAACACAGCGCGAAAATCAGCCACTGATAGGCGGAAAAACGGTGCTCGTTGAGAAAGGTCTGAACGTCGACCGTCTGGGTGTACTTCAATTCCGTCTCCCTGCTTGTTGGGTGCCGTTGCCGTAAAACCGCATGCGTCCAAGCGCATGGGTCGTCGCACCACGCAGAGACCCCCGCCCCACAGACCATGAAATTCTGGTCCCGCCGGGCTGGCGGCGCTACGCGACCGGCCCGCTACCAGCTATCGCAGTCTGTTATAGCTCGCGCCGCGCCGTTCGGTGGCCGGGCTTGCGTAGTGCATGACCAGCTCGCGCAGCAAGCGCTGCGCCTGCTTCATCAGCGGCGTCGCCGGCTTGTGTGCCGAGACGGCCAGGCAAAGCGTGCTGGTCAGGACCGGGTCGACGAGCGGCCGGACGTGGAACTTGGCAAGGTTGCCGAATGCCGCTACTGCGCTGCGCCAGAGCACGGCGTGTCCCTGTCCCGCCTGGACCAGATCGAGGATCGATTGCACGCTCGAAACCTCGAGCGCGACTTGCAGCTTCACGCCCGCCAGCGCTGCCTGCGTCTCGAGCAACTTGCGAATCGCGTGCGAACGTTCCGGCACGGCGAGCGGAAACCGCGCCAGATCGGCCAGTCGCACCGCGTCGTTGCCTTGGCTGCGCGCCGTGCGCCCACGCTTGCCAATGCCCGGGCTTATCAGGCACAACGACTCGCGCAGGATCGGCGTTGTTTCGATGGCAGGCTGCACCTCCGGGTTGTGAACCAGGCCTACGTCCACCCTCCCGGTAGCGATCCACTCGGTAAGGTGGGAGGAAAATCCCTCGACGATGGCGAGTTTCGCCTTCGGCAGTTCGCGTTTGAAGATCTGAACCAGCGGCACCGTCAGCATGCGTCCGATGCTTGGTGGCAGCCCGATCACTATCTGACCCGTAGGCTCATCGCGCGACGCGGCCATGTCCTCACGCGCTCGGGCAACAAGCTGAAGAATGCCCACGCTGTGCTCATACAGGCGTTTCCCCGCTTCCGTCAGAACGACGCCGCGTCCCGTTCGCAGCAGCAGGTTTTCCCGTAACTCCGTCTCGAGCAGGCGCACCTGGCGGCTCAAGGCGGGCTGCGCAATGTTCAGGATGAGCGCGGCCTTGCTGAAGCTTCCCAGTTCGGCAACCTTGACGAACGTTTCGAGCTGACGCAGGTTGAGTCCTTGCGCTTCGTTGCGGGCGCGCGCACGCGGCATGGGTCTTATCAACCTTCCACGAATGGCTGACCTGCGGGCAGCTCGAACACGCGGCGTACGAAACGCATGATGTCGGGCACGGCGTCAGTTACCGTGAGCTCGACCGGCGGATGCGATTTTTTTCGTGCCGGCAAACCGAGCGCTTCGGCTTCGCTTTCCCAACCCGACCGGACCCACTCTGCGAACGGGACGAATGTAGCTGCGCCCCGACGCGCCGGCTTGCGCCGTGCGTTGCCGGTGTTGATCGGGGTGACGGCCACCCGCTCCTCGTGCGCAGCGACCAATGCCTGGGCATCGATCATCATCACGACCTGCGGTCGCGCCCCGCACGCGGCCCGCTGCCGGTTGAGTCGAGCCGGATCGAGCCAGAAGAACACGCGTGCATTGACCGCCGAATACCAATCGGAAGGGGTCATGCCGCACAGGCATCGCTCGAGCGCTGCGGGCGGCATCGGACCCTGATCGCGTATGTGCACCTGGTTGGGAAGTTCGGTGTGTTGCAGCCGTTGCGCTCGCTGTAGCCGCTCGCGATCGGCCGGCGCGAGTCCGGCCGCCGCCAACAAGCGCGTCGCGGACAACAAGCCGTCGCGTTGAATCAGCGGCCAGTTCGAGGACTCGGCCAAATGGTAGATACGCTCGGGCAGTCTTCGGTTCACGTGGTGTCGAGCCAAGCGAAGGATCTTGATGGGGCTGCACCGGGATCCCCCGCCTGTGGCTCGGGATGACAAGATGCTCAGACCTCGCCCCACACCTCGCGCGCGGTCTCGACAACCAGTCGCAGTTTCGCCGCCTGCGCTTCGACCGCAATGTCGTTGCCATGCACGGTGCTCGAAAAACCGCATTGGGGCGACAGCGCCATCTGCTCCATCGGCATGAACTTCGCGGCTGCGTCGATGCGGTGCTTCAAGTCGTCCTTGTTCTCGAGCTGGCCCAGCTTGGTGCTGACCAGCCCGAGCACGACGATCTTTCCCTTGGGCACATGGCGCAGCGGAGCGAAGTCGCCGGAGCGTGCATCGTCGTATTCCAGAAAGTAGCCGTCGACCGCTAGCTCGTTGAAAAGCACTTCGGCCACCGGCTCGTACCCGCCCTCGGCCGCCCAGGCACTCTTGAAGTTGCCGCGACACAGATGCACGCAGATGTGCATGTTGGCCGGCTTGTCCGCGATCGCTGCGTTGATCAGGCCTGCGTAGCGGCGCGGCAGTTCGTTGGGATCATCGCCGCGTCCGCGCGCACCCTCGCGCATCTTCTCGTCGCACAGGTACGCAAGGTTGGTGTCGTCGAGCTGCAGGTAGGTAAGCCCGCGCGCGGCGAGCGACTTGATCTCGGCGCGGTAGGCCGCCGCCACGTCGGCAAAAAAACCCTCCATGTCCGGATAAGCGTCGGCATTCACGGCCGCGCGCCCGCCACGAAAATGCAGCATCGTCGGCGAGGGAATCGTCACCTTCGGCGTTCGTTTGGTGACCGACTTCAGGAAGTCCAGGTCTTCGCCCTGGATCGACTTCACGTGGCGCACCGCGCGTTTGATCTTCATCACCGGCGGCGCGAAGTCGACCTCGCCGTTTTGTTTGTGAAAGTGAACCGTGATGCCGCCCTCGGTAGACACGCCTTCGAGTTGCTCCAGGAAATCGATGTGGAAATAGGTGCGCCTGTATTCACCATCGGTGATTCCCTGCAGGCCAAGATCCTCCTGGAACTTGACCACGTCGCGGATGGCGCGGTCCTCGACGTCGCGCAACTGGGCGCGGTTGATCGCGTTCTGCTTGAACTGGTTCCGCGCATCGAGCAGGAATTTCGGACGCAGAAAGCTGCCGACGTGATCGGCACGAAACGGAGCGCGGATACGAGCTGACATGGCTTCCTCTCTATGAAACCGTAACCAGGCGGTGCAATGTGTCGGGATCGTCGAGCAGGCTCTTGCTGTCGGACCGATGCACGATCCGGCCCCGATCGAGCACCAGCGCCTGACGCGACAGCGATAGCGCCAGCCGCGCATGTTGTTCGACGATGATGAGAGCGAGCGCGCCGGAGGTGACCAACTTGTCCATCACGCGCATCAGTTCCTGCACGATGAGCGGTGCCAGGCCCTCCATCGGTTCGTCGAGCAGAAGCAGCCTGGGGTTGACCATCAGTGCGCGCGCGATCGCAAGCATCTGCTGTTCGCCACCGGAAAGCTGGTTGCCGAAGTTGCGCCTGCGCTCGCGCAGGCGCGGGAACAATGCATACACCGCATCGACGTTCCAGGGTCCCGGCCGCGCCACCGCAGTCAGATGTTCTTCCACCGTCAGCGACGGATACATCATGCGCTCCTGCGGCACCCATCCGAGCCCCGCTCGCGCCCGCTGGTGCGAGGCGAGCCGGGTGATATCCGCGCCGCGCAGCCGGATCGAGCCGCGCTGCATCTCGGTGAAACCCATCAGCGTGACAAGGAGCGTGGTTTTGCCGACGCCGTTGCGGCCGAGCACCGCCAGGCTGTCGCCCTCTTCCAGTCGCAACGAGACGTCCTCGAGCACAACCGACCCGCCATAGCCCGCCCGCACGCCGTCTACCGCCAGCAGTTCTGCCACTAAATCACCTCACCGGCTTTGCTGGTCCTATGCATGCGCGGCCTCGCCGAGATAAACCTCCTTCACCTGCGGGTCACGCGCAATCTCTTCGGGCGTGCCCTCAACCAGGACCGATCCGCCGACCAGCACGGTGATGCGCTCCGCGAACTTGAACACCAGGTCCATGTCGTGCTCGATAAAAAGCACCGTGACATCACGCGGCAGCCCCGCGAGCACGGCGAATAGTTCAGCGCTTTCGGCGGTCGGAATGCCCGCCGCGGGTTCGTCCAGCAGGAGGATGCTCGGCCGGGTGGCAAGCGCAAGCGCGATTTCGACGACGCGCTGTTTGCCGTACGCGAGCGCACGTGTCTCGCTGTCCGCATCGCGCTCGAGCCGCAGGCTGCGCAAGATCTCCATCGCTTCGTCGATCTCTGCGTGGCAACTCGCCACCGTTCGCCACCAGTTGCGTGCGCGGCCTTTGCGCTCGTTGATGGCAAGCACGGCCGATTCGAGCACCGTAAGCCCCGGGAAAAGCGTGGTGATCTGGAACGTGCGCGTGACACCGCGTTTCACGCGCTGATGCTGCGCCAGGCCGGTGATGCAATCGTCGCCGAGAAAAACATCGCCCGCGGTCGGCGTGTAGAAACCGGTCAGCAGATTGATGAACGTCGTCTTGCCTGCGCCATTGGGCCCAATCAACGCATGCCGTGCGCCAGGCGCAAACGACAGCGATACGTCGCTGTTGGCCTTGAATTCGCCAAAACGTTTGGACAAGCCTTGGGTACGCAGGGTTTGCGTCATGCGCCGCGCCTCCGTACCTTCGTATAAGCAACTTGCAGCCCGGCCATGATTCCGCCGCGCGCAAACAACACGATCACGACCAGCAACGCTCCGATCCAGAACTGCCAGTAAACCGGATTGATGCCTGCCAGGACGTCCTGCGCGATCATGTAGACGGCGGCGCCGACCAGTCCGCCGTACAGCCGTCCGGTACCGCCGAGCACGAGGATGATCAACAACTCGGCCGAGCGGCCGAATCCGAGCACGTCAAGCGCAACGAACTGCGTTGTCTGCGCGAGCAGCGCACCGGCCACTCCCGCAACCGCGGCGCTGACTGTGAAGATTGCGATCTCGCGCTCGCGCACCGAGGCGCCGATCGCGGGCATGCGCAGGCGCCTTTCGCGTACGCCGCGCAAGCTCAAGCCGAACGGTGAGTGCACCAATCGGCGCAAGACGACAAACACGACGAACAGGACGATGAGGCTGTAGAGATAGGCGGCGCGACCCGCGATGTCGAACCGGAAGACGCCGAGGATCTTCCACATCGTCATGCCGCTCAGGCCGTCGACACCACCGGTGATGAACGACGCTTTGTTGGCGGCCTCGAAGAGCACCAGCGCAATGCCGAGGGTCACCATCAATCGCGCCAGGTCCTGACCGCGCACGACGAGGAAGGCCGCCAGCCAGCCGACTGCCGCAGCGACGCCCGCGGCGAGCACCAGGCCGCTCAATGGCTCGCCCCAGCCGTGGGTGGCAAGTAGTCCCGCCGTGTATGCGCCGACGCCGAAGTACGCCGCGTGCCCAAGCGACACGATGCCGGCATAACCGAGGATGAGATCGAGCGACACTGCAAACAGGCCAACGATCAGGATCTGGCTGCCCAGCACCAGGTACCCAGGGAATGCAAAAAAGGCCGCGACCGGGATCAACCAGAACACGATCTCGAACGCGTGCCAGCGATCCTGCGGCAGGCGATGCGCCGGCGCCGCAACCGCGCCCTCGGCAACGGGCGGAGCGCGGCCGACGCTCACCCGCGCCTCCCATACAAACCGGCCGGAAACAGGATGAGCAGCAGCACCATCAAGACATAGATCACGAACGCGCCGACGTCCGGTACGAAATATTTGCCGGCCACGTCGAAAATGCCGAGGATGAGTGCCGCGACCAGCGCGCCCTTGATTGCACCGGCGCCGCCGACGGCGACGACGAGCAAGAAATAGACGATGTACTTGACCGGAAACGTCGGGTCGAGGCCAAGCACCTCGATGCCCAGGCCACCACCGAGCCCGGCCAGCCCGGAGCCCAACGCAAACGTCAGGCTGAACACACGATTGACGTCGATGCCAAGGCCCGCGGAGGCTTGCTGACTATCGACGGATGCGCGTACCTGCGCTCCAAAACGCGTGCGCTCCAGCAGCAGCACAAGCGCGACGGTGATGACGATCACGACTGCAACCAGGAAGAGCCGATAAGCGCCGAGCTCGAGGCCGAACACCTTTACCTGGCCGATCAGAAACGGCGGCAGTTCGACCGGCTGCAAGCCCGGGCCGAAAACGTAGGTAGCCGTCGCGATCGCCATGAAGGTAAGTCCGATGCTGAACAGCACCTGATCGAGATGGCTCGCCTTGTAGAGCCGACGATAGAGCAGGCGTTCGAGCACCGCGCCGACCAGCGCTGCAACCGTGAACGCGATCGGCAGTGCGGCCAGGAATGGCACGCCCAGGCGCACCATCAGCACGACCGTGGTGTAACCACCGAGCATGGCGAATGCGCCGTGCGCGAGGTTGACGAAATTCATCAACCCCATGGTCACGGAAAGGCCGATGCTGATCAGAAACAGCAACGCGCCGTACGCGATGCCGTCGAACAGCACCCCGATCAGGTTGGCGATCATGGCCCGCCGGCTTCAGCAACGAACGATCAAGTGCCGGGGTCGCGTACGTTTTCGAACTTGTCGAACTCGATGTTGAAGAGCTTGCCGTCCTTCTTTTCGACCTTGCGCACATACACGGTCTGCACCACGTCGCGCGTCACCGGATCGATCTGGATCGGGCCGCGCGGACTGTCGATCTTCATGCCCTTGATCACTTCCATCGCCTTGTCCGGGTCGATCTTGCCGTTGAGCTTGCGCGTCACCTCGTACACCACGGCCATGCCGTCGTAACCGCCGACCGACATGAAATTCGGCCGGATCTTGAAGCGCTCCATGTAGGCCTTGACGTATTCGCGATTGAGCGGCGAATCGTGCGCCGCCGAGTAGTGGTGCGTGGTGACCACACCAAGCGCGGAGTCGCCGATAGCCTCGAGGATGTCGTCCTCGACCACGTCGCCCGGGCCGATCAGGCGAATACCCGCTTCAGCGAGGCCACGTTCGCGATAACCCTTCATGAACGAGATGCCCTGCTCACCCGCCGGCAGGAATATGAACACCGCTTCCGGTTTTGCGTCCTTGATGCGCTGGATGAACGGGCCGAAGTCGGGATTCTTGAGCGGGGTACGCACTTCGCCCACGATCTCGCCGCCGGCTGCGGTGAAGTTCTTCTTGAACGTCGCCTCCGCATCCAACCCCGGACCGTAGTCGGCAACCAGTGAATACACCTTCTTGATGTTGTTCTTGATCGCCCATTGCGCGATCGGCATGGTCACCTGCGGCAGCGTCATCGAAACCCGCGCCATGTAGGGCGACTTGCTCACGATCACCGAAGTCGCCGCGTTCATGATGATGGTCGGCACCTTCGCTTCGGTGACCACCGGTGCGGCCGCCATCGCATTCGGCGTCAGTCCGAAGCCGACCACAAAGTCCACCTTGTCGCGCGTAACCAGCTCCGTTACCAGGCGCTTCGCTACGTCCGGTTGCGCCCCGGTGGAGTCCTTGATGATCAGTTCCACCTTGCGCCCGGCGACCGTGTCGCCGTGGCGCGCGATGTAGAGCCGCATGCCGTTTTCGATCTGCTTGGCAATGCTGGCAAACGGTCCCGTGACTTCCAGTACCGCACCGATCTTCAATGGCTCCTGCGCGTTCGCGCCGGTCGCCGCACCGATCAACGCTGCGGCGGCGGCAGCCAGTACCTCTTTCAGCTTCATTCTTGTCTCCTAGATCGTGTGTTCGGGACCGCGCGTGCGGCAAGGCTACTGCGGCTTGCAAGGTTTCAAAAGACCTTTTCGCCGCAGGGGAGGCAGAGAGCACCTTGTCATCCCGAGCCAAAGCGAGGGATCTCCGTCTTCGAACACCGAGATTCCTCGCTTGCGCTCGGAATGACAGGAACGCGTAGATGGAACCGTCCTTGATCTGCAAGCGCGCCTTCAGCTCGCCTGCCGATTTATTTACGCCATCCTGATACGCAGGACCCTAAATTTCGCCGCGGATACGGTCCAGCCGTTGCGGCCCGCGGGTCCATGCGTGGATAGCACCGGCCCCGTTGCGTGGCGCCGAGTTTGCCGTCTGCAAGAGAAAGAAGGATGCATATGGAAGACCTTGTGTTTCTCGTCCTGTCAGTCGCCTTTTTCGCGGCGACGCTCGGATTAACCACGCTCTTCGAGCGTCTGAGGGAAAACAAATGAGCGGCCTCTACATCATCGGCGCCGTCGTCGCGCTCGGTCTCATGGTCTATCTCGTCTGGGCGCTCTTCCGTCCGGAGGACTTCTCGTGATCGCGAACCTGCTCATTCAGTGCGGGCTATACCTCATCGTGCTGCTCGCGCTGGCCAAGCCGCTTGGCATCTTCTTCGCCAACGTGCTCACCGGGCAACGCACCTTTCTGCATCCCGCCCTGGGATGGCTCGAGCGCACGACCTACAAGGCGTCCGGCGTCGATCCGCAACACGAAATGCGCTGGACCGAATACACGCTCGCCGTGCTGATTTTCAATTTCTTCGGGCTCTTGCTCGTCTATGCCTTGCAGCGCCTGCAGGGCATGCTGCCGCTCAACCCGGCTGACCTCTCTGCAGTTTCACCCGACTCGTCCTGGAACACCGCAGTGAGCTTTGCCACCAACACCAACTGGCAAGGATACGGCGGCGAATCGACGATGAGCTACCTGACCCAGATGCTTGCACTCGCGGTGCAGAACTTTGTTTCCGCCGCGACCGGCATCGCCGTGCTTGCAGCACTGATTCGCGGCTTTACGCGCAAGCAGATCGGCACCATCGGCAACTTCTGGGCCGATCTCACGCGCTCGACGTTGTACATCCTGCTGCCGCTCGCGTTCATTCTGGCGATTGTGCTGGTCAGCCAGGGCGTCGTGCAGACCTTCGGCCCATATGCGAAGGCGCAGACGGTAGAGAAGATCGATTACGAGGAGGCGAAGACCGGTCCGGACGGCAAGCCCGTGAACGATGCGCAAGGCAAGCCGGTCATGGAAAAGAAGAGCACGCAGGAGCAGACACTGCCGCTCGGCCCGGCAGCATCGCAGATCGCGATCAAGCAACTGGGCACCAACGGCGGCGGTTTTTTCAACGTCAACTCCGCGCATCCCTACGAGAACCCGACGCCGCTCGCAAACTTCCTCGAGCTCCTGTCGATCCTCCTGATTTCAGGCGCGCTGTGCATCACGTTCGGCAGGATGGTCGGCGACGATCGCCAGGGATGGGCAATCCTCGCAGCGATGACGGTCGTATTCGTCGGTCTCCTCGTTGTCGCCGTAGCGTCCGAGCAAGTCGGTAACCCGATGCTTGCCGCGTCCGGGGCCGACACCCAGGCAAGCACGCTTTCTTCCGGCGGAAACATGGAAGGAAAAGAGGTGCGCTTCGGCATTGCCAACTCGGCGCTGTGGGCGACCGCGACAACGGCGGCGTCGAACGGGTCGGTCAACGCGATGCACGATTCGTTCACGCCGTTGGGCGGCCTGGTGCCGATGTGGTTGATCCAACTCGGCGAGGTCATCTTCGGTGGCGTCGGGTCCGGCCTGTACGGGATGATCATGATGGTTTTGGTCGCGGTATTCGTGGCCGGACTCATGATCGGCCGCACGCCCGAATACGTCGGCAAGAAGGTCGAGGCGTTCGAGGTGAAGATGGCCTCGGTCGCCATTCTGCTGCCGCCGCTCGTTGCGCTTGTCGGTACCGCGATCGCCGTGCTCGTCGAACCGGGCAAGGCCGGTGTCGCGAACCCGGGCGCGCATGGCTTCTCGGAAATCCTGTACGCGTTCTCGTCGGCCGGCAATAACAACGGCAGCGCATTTGGCGGTCTGTCGGCGAACACACCTTTCTACAACACGGCGCTCGGCATCGCGATGCTGATCTCGCGTTATTGGTTGATCGTTCCGGTCCTCGCTGTCGCGGGCTCGTTCGCCGCGAAAAAGACCGTTCCTGCCGGACCGGGCACGCTGCCGACGCACACGCCGCTGTTCGTCGGGCTCATCGTGGGCACCGTCCTGCTCGTCGGCGCGCTCACGTTCGTGCCCGCACTCGCGCTCGGTCCCGTGGTCGAGCATCTGCAAATGGTTAGGTCCTGAACATGTCTGCTGTCACCCCCGCAATCAGGGACGCGCGCGCCACTACCGTGCGCGCGATGTTCGAGCCCCGCTTCGTCGCTCCGGCGATCTGGGAATCGTTCAAGCGCCTGTCTCCGCAAGCGCAATGGCGCAACCCGGTCATGTTCGTCTGCTACGTGGGCGCGATCCTCACGCTCGGACTCTGGCTACAGGCCCTGGTCGGCAAGGGCGAGGCGCCTGCCGGCTACATCTTCGCCGTTTCCATCTGGCTCTGGTTCACGGTCTTGTTTGCCAACTTTGCCGAAGCGCTTGCCGAAGGCCGAAGCAAAGCCCAGGCGGCCAGTCTGCGCGCAGCACGACGCGACGTGATGGCGAAGAAGCTGCGCTCGCCAAAACGTGACGCGACGTGGGAGAAAGTGACGGGCACCACTCTGCGTGCCGGCGACTGGTTTCTCGTCGAAACGGGCGAGGTGATCCCAGCCGATGGCGAGGTGGTCGACGGCGTTGCCTCGGTAGACGAATCGGCCATCACCGGCGAATCTGCTCCGGTCATCCGTGAGGCCGGCGGCGACTTCTCGTCGGTTACGGGCGGAACTCTCGTGCGTTCGGACTGGCTCGTGGTGCGCGTCACTGCAAATCCGGGTGAGTCCTTCCTCGATCGCATGATCGGCATGGTCGAAGCGGCGAAACGCCAGCGCACCCCGAATGAGATCGCGCTGACGGTGCTCCTCGTCGTCATGACGCTGATCTTCCTGCTCGCCTGCGCCACGCTGCTGCCGTACGCGCTCTATGCCGTCGAAGTCACCAAAAACGGTGAGCCCGTCTCCATCACGACACTGGTGGCGCTGCTTGTGTGCCTCATCCCGACGACCATCGGTGGCTTGCTTTCCGCGATCGGTATCGCCGGCATGGGACGCATGATCGCGAAGAACGTGATGGCGATGTCCGGTCGCGCGGTCGAGGCCGCAGGCGATGTTGACGTACTGCTTCTCGACAAGACCGGGACGATTACGTTGGGTGATCGACAGGCGACGGCGTTTGTTCCTGCCGCGGGCGTGGTCGAGCGCGACCTGGCCGATGCTGCGCAGCTGGCATCGATGGCCGACCAGACGCCCGAGGGCCGTTCGATCATGGTTCTCGCGAAACAGAAGTACGGTCTGCGCGAGCGCGATATTGCTTCGCTCCATGGAACGTTCGTGCATTTTTCGGCGGTGACGCGGATGAGCGGAATTGATCTCGCGAACCGACAAGTGCGCAAGGGCGCAGCCGACGCAGTGCGCAAGCATGTCGAAGCGCTGGGCGGACGCTACCCGGCCGATGTGCAAACGACGGTGGATTCGGTGGCCAGGCGCGGTTCGACCCCACTTGTCGTGTCCGATGGCACGCGCGTGCTGGGAGTGATCGAACTGAAAGACATCGTCAAAGGCGGAATCAAGGAACGCTTCGGCGAATTGCGCCGCATGGGCATCAAGACGGTGATGATTACCGGAGACAACCGTCTCACCGCCGCCGCGATTGCGGCGGAGGCCGGCGTGGACGAGTTCCTTGCTGAAGCGACGCCGGAAGCGAAGCTGCAGCTGATCCGCGAACACCAGGCGCAGGGAAAGCTGGTGGCAATGACCGGCGACGGTACGAACGATGCACCCGCGCTTGCGCAGGCGGACGTCGCAGTGGCTATGAATACCGGCACTCAAGCGGCAAAGGAAGCCGGCAACATGGTCGATCTCGATTCCAACCCGACCAAACTCATCGAGGTTGTCGAAACCGGCAAGCAGATGCTCATGACCCGCGGTGCGCTCACGACGTTTTCGGTCGCGAACGACGTCGCCAAGTACTTCGCCATCATTCCCGCCGCGTTCGCCGCAACCTATCCCGATCTCGGGGTCCTGAACGTCATGCACCTCGCCACGCCGCAGTCGGCCATTCTCTCTGCGGTGATCTTCAACGCTTTGATCATTCCGGCACTGATTCCTCTTGCCCTCAGGGGCGTGCGTTATCGCGCCGTCGGTGCTGCCGCCGTCCTGAAACGCAACCTCTGGATCTACGGTGTCGGCGGCGTCATCGTGCCGTTCATCGGCATCAAAGTCATCGACCTCGTTCTGGAGCTCTTGAAGCTCGCCTAGGGAAACGCCATGCTGCAAACATCGCTTCAATCCATCCGCGCGCTACTCGTTCTTACGGTGATTACCGGAGGCGTTTATCCGCTCGCCGTTACTGGTATCTCCCAGCTTGGGTTCGCGGGCCAGGCGAACGGCAGCCTGATCGAGGTGGACGGAAAAGTGCTGGGCTCGCGTCTGATCGGCCAGCCGTTTTCGGACGCGAAGTACTTCTGGGGCCGCCCGTCCGCGACTTCGCCGATGCCCTACAACGGAGGCGCGTCATCCGGCTCCAATCAGGGTCCAACCAACCCGGCATTGAAGGAAGCGGTCGAGGGACGCATCAAGGCGCTGCGCGACGCGGGGGCCGATCCGTCCAAACCGGTCCCGGTCGACCTAGTTACTGCCTCGGGCTCCGGCCTTGACCCGCACATCTCGCCGGCGGCCGCGGAATATCAGGTCGAGCGCGTCGCCAAAGCGAGGAATGTCCCCGAGGACAAGTTGCGGGAGCTGGTACAGAAACACACAGAGGGCCGGCAACTAGGCATTCTCGGTGAGCCGCGAGTCAACGTTTTGACGCTCAATCTGGAGCTGGACAACGCTCACTAGACGTCCGGTGGCAGCAGGCGCGACAAAGTCTTAACAACCTTCCTACAAGTCCGGCGCTACATTGAAAGCATGCACGCAGCACTGGACTACGCACCGTGCCGCGACCGATCGTCGTAAGTGGGCGCGCCTCTCGATCACCGTCGCTCGCGACGATGTTGAGACTGTGCGCGTCGCATTGTTCAGATCCCTCTATGGCCACATCAAGCAACTGGTCGTCGTGCTCGATGTCGAGCGGGGCACGCGGGAGCCGACGGCAACGCTGCAAGTCGTGCTCGACCGCGACGCCGTCGACGAGGCACTGAAAGTCGCCATGGCGAGGGCGCCCGGCGCCCGACCAGGCAACGTACTGGCCTTTTAGTACCTCAGCACATCCAGTCGCACGGCCGCCTCCGGCCGGGTCTACCAAATCTTTACGCCGACTTGATACCCGCATGCATAGATTGGACGGATCGCGCTGAGTAGAGGCGGCCTTGCTTCGGATGTTCTAGTGACGGCCGCCACAAGAGTATGCAAGCAGAACGTTGGACTACAAGTTGGATACGCGCTGCCTCGCTCCGTCGAGCACAGCCTTGCGCACGCTTTTCGGTCACCGTCGCCCCGCGCGACGCGGAGCCATTGCAACGGGCGCTGCTCGAACGGCTCGATACGCGGATCGAGCGCCTCGTAAGCGCGCCGGTCACCGAACCCGGCACACGCGAGGAGGCAACCACGTTGCACGTTGTGCTCGAACGCGATGCCGTAGATGAAGCCATGCACATCGTCATGTCGACGGCGGGTAGCGCCCGGCTGGGACGTGTTCGTCGCCTTTGAACGAACGCCATGACCTGGACGTTTTCGAGCATCGTGCTGTTGCTTTTGGCCCTGTGCGCGCCTTTGGCTTTGTTCTGGGCTCTCCTGGGACTGAACACCCGGAACAAGGGCTACCGCCGCAGGCACTCGCAACAGCAACCGCGAAAAAACGGCGCTGGCGTGTAGCGCCAGGTTGCGCACAAAAACGCTGAGCGTCGCCTTCCGCACTACGCGAGCGCCAGCGTTGCGCTGCCGCTGCGGAAAGGTAAGCTGCGACGATTTGTCGCAAGAACACGCATGAACGAACGCCGCCCTGACCCTGACGCTCTTCTTGCGCATGTCCAGCGCGAGGAAGCGCGCGCCCTGCGCGGCAGGCTCAAGATCTTCTTTGGCGGCACTGCCGGCGTCGGCAAGACCTACGCGATGCTCGCCGCCGCGCAGCGCAAGAAGGCCGAAGGGGTCGACGTCGTGGTGGGTTACGTCGAAGTACACGGCCGCGCTGAAACGGAGCGCCTGCTCGAAGGCCTCGATGGCCTTCCGCCCTTGATGCTTGCCTATGGCGGATCGACGCTGCGCGAGTTCGACCTCGACGCCGCGCTCGCGCGCAAGCCGCAGCTGATCCTCGTTGACGAACTGGCGCACACCAACGCGGTCGGCGCACGCCACGAAAAACGCTGGCAGGACATCCAAGAACTGCGCGATGCTGGCATCGACGTCTGGACCACGGTCAACGTACAACACCTGGAAAGCCTCAACGATGTGGTCGCTTCGATCACCTCGGTGCGCATGCAGGAAACGGTTCCCGATACGGTGTTCGAGTCTGCCGACGAAGTCGAGCTGATCGACCTGTCGCCCGAGGACCTGTTGCAGCGGTTGCGCGAAGGCAAGGTCTACGTGCCCGAACGCGCGCGCATCGCCCTCGAGAATTTCTTTCGCCGCGGCAACCTGATCGCGCTGCGCGAACTGGCGCTGCGCAAGACCGCCGAGCGCGTCGACGCGGCGATGGATCGGTATCGCACCACCGAAGGCATCGCGCAGCCCTGGGCCGCCGGCGAGCGCGTGCTGGTCGGCGTCGGCCCGCACAGCGACGGCGCAACGCTCGTGCGTGCCGGCAAGAGGTTGGCAGCGGCGCTGCACGCGTCGTGGATCGTGGTGTACGTTGAAACGCCGGACCTGATCCGCCTGCCGGACGCCGAGCGCAATCGCCGGATCGCCTGGCTGCGCTTCGCCGAGCAGCTCGGAGCCGAGACGGTGACACTGGGCGGCCACAACGCGGGACAGGAGCTGCTCAACTACGCGCGTACCCGCAACGTGACGCGGGTCCTGTTGGGTGAGCCGAGCCGCAGCGGGCTTGCGCGCCTGCTGCGCCCGTCCACGGTCGACTACCTGCTTAGGCGCATCAAGGGCGTCGACGTGACGGTGGTGAAAACCACCGAAGCCACCGTCGCGGCGCGCAACCCGTTTCTCGCGCGCAGCGCCGCTTATCTGGCCGCGCCCCCGTCTGCCAAACGGCGCTGGCCCGGTTACGTCGTCGCCATCGTTTCGGTTGCGCTGGCCACAGCGATCGCCTGGTTCGCACGAGCGCTGATCAACGACCTCAACATCGTAATGCTCTACCTGGTGACCATCGCGCTGGTTGCGCTGCGCTTCGGTCGTGGTCCGTCGGTCGCGGCGTCCGCCGCGAGCGTACTCACGTTCAACTTCTTTTTCGTCGAACCGCTTTTTACGCTCGACGTCGCAGACGGCCAGTATCTGATCACGTTCGGCGTGCTGATGCTGGTCGGCCTTCTCATCAGTTGGTTGACATCCAGCGTGCGCATGCAGGCGCGGGTTGCCGGTCATCGCGAGCGGCGCACCGCGCTGTTGTATGCGATGGCGCGCGAGCTTGCGGCCACGCGCGGCCGCGAGAGCATCGCGCGCGTGGCCGTGCGCCACGTCGGCGAGAGCTTCGAAGCGCAGGTCGTGGTGCTGCTGCCGGACGCGCAGCGCAAGATCGGTTATCCAAGCGGCACCCCCGAGCCTGCGTCGCTGCACGCAGCGGACCTTTCGATCGCGCAATGGGTCCTCGATCATGGCGTTGCGGCGGGCATGGGCACCGACACGCTGCCAGGCGCGGCGGCACGCTACCTGCCGCTCACCGCCAGCGAAGAGAAAGTCGGCCAGCTTGGTGTGCTGGCAGTGCTTCCGGTCAACCCACGCCGCATCATGTTGCCAGAGCAAGCGCACCTGCTCGAGACGTTCGCGGTGCAAATTTCGCTTGCGCTAGAGCGTGCGGTGCTCTCGGAACGCGCGCAGTCGGCGGCGGTGCATGCCGAATCCGAGTCGGTGCGCAACAGCCTGCTCGCAGCGATTTCGCATGACATGCGCACCCCGCTTGCAGTTATCAGCGGTGCCGCAAGCGCATTGCTGGACGTCGAGCTCAAGCCGCCGCAACGCACGGAGCTAGCGCGCAGCATCGTCGACGAGGCCACGCAGATGACGCAGGTGGTCGCCAACGTGCTCGACATGACGCGGCTCGAGTCCGGTCGGGTCGCGTTGCGCGAAGAGTGGATTTCGCTCGAAGAAGTCGCGGCCAGTGCGCTGCGGCGCGCGCAACCACGACTCGCGGATCGCCCGGTGCAACTCGACATCGACCGCAACCTGCCCCTGCTCAAGGCTGACCCGGTACTGCTCGAGCAACTCCTGGTGAACCTGCTCGATAACGTGGCGCGGCATACACCTCCGGCCACCAGCGTCTCGATTCGCGCCCGTCGCGGCTTCGAAGAGATCGAACTTACGGTCGCCGACGACGGGCCCGGATTCCCGCCGGACGTCGATCCCGACGCGCTGTTCGACAAGTTCCAGCGCGGCCGCACCGAAGGCGCACAGGGTGGAGTCGGCCTCGGGCTTGCGATCTGCCGCGCGATCGCGCGCGCGCACGGCGGTGAAATCCGCGCCGAGCGGATTCCGGCCGGCGGCGCGCTGTTCACCGTTACGCTGCCGCTCACGGAAGAAGAGCCTATGGTTCCGGAAGAGGAGGAATCGTGACGAGCGCCCAGCACGCCGTTTTGGTAGTCGATGACGAGCCGCAACTGCGGCTCCTTCTGCGTACGACACTCAGTGCGCACGGCTTTCGCGTCATCGAAGCTGAAACCGCCGCGCGCGCCTTGATCGAAGCGGCGAGTCATAAACCCGATCTCGTGATCCTCGATCTGGGTCTTCCGGATGCCGACGGTCAGGACGTGGTGAGCGGCATTCGCAAATGGTCGTCGATGCCGATCGTCGTCTTGTCCGCACGCACCGAAGAGAGGCAAAAGGTGCTTGCGCTCGATGCCGGCGCCGACGACTACGTGACCAAACCGTTTTCGGTCGCAGAGCTGCTGGCGCGCGCCCGCGCCGCGCTGCGGCGTTCAGTTCAGTCGGAGGAAGCCGAAGGCGGGCAACTGCAACTCGGCGAAGTGATGATCGATCTTGCACGGCGCAGCGCGAGCGGGCCGGCCGGATCGATTCACTTCACGCCCATCGAGCACCGCCTGCTCGCCGCGCTGGCACGCCATAACGGACGGGTGGCGACGCAGCGTCAACTGTTGCGCGAAGTCTGGGGACCCGATCACGTCGAACATCCGCACTATCTGCGCGTGTACATGAAGCAACTGCGCGAAAAGATCGAAAGCGATCCGGCACGCCCGCGGTTTCTGTTGACCGAAACCGGAGTCGGGTACCGCCTGGTCGTGAACTAGCCCCCCCTGTCCCGAGCGAATGGGAGGATCTCGGTACTACGAGCGACCGAGATCCTTCGCCTCTGGCTCAGGATGACATTGCCGGCTGGTGGTGAACCAGCTCCTCCTGTCATCCCGAGCGAATGCGAGCGATCTCGGTATCGCGAACGACCGAGATCCTTCGCCTCTGGCTCAGGATGACGTTGCCACCGCGCGCGCCAGGAAACGCAACGCGGTTGGATTCAGGCAAGTCGCCGCGGAAACGCGCATCCAGGTACTCGGCAACTGCGTCGGTGAGAACAGGCTGCCGGGCGCGCAGAGAATGCCTTCCTCCGCGCCACGCGCGGCGATTGCATTCGTGTCGCGACCGAAATTCGCCCACACGAACATGCCGTGCGCGGGCGCATCGAAAACGTGCGCGCCCATTTTTTCCAGGGCCCGCGATGTGCGCGAGCGTGCAGCATCGACGCGTGCTCGCACCCGATCCGCGTGGCGTCGATAGCCACCGTCGGCGAGCACGCGCGCGACCGCGCGCTCCGGCAGCTCCGGCGTGGTGAGTCCGGTCAGCATCTTTAGATCAGCGAGCTGCTGTGAGATTTCCGGAGCGGCGGCAAGAAACCCGACGCGCAAGCCGGCTGCGAGTGTCTTGGAAAAACCACCGAGATAGATCACGCGCCTGAGCTGATCCAGGCTTGCGAGACGCATCGGACGGCCCGGATGCAGATCGCCGTACACGTCGTCTTCGACCAGCACGAAACCGTATTCCTCCGCCAGCTTGAGCAGGCGATGCGCGGTGGCGGCCGACATCGATGCGCCGGTTGGGTTGTGCAACACCGAGTTCACGAAGAACAAACGCGGCTGATGGCGCGTCAACAGATTGGCCAGCACCGTGAGATCGGGCCCGTCGGCGCCGCGTGGCACCGCTACCAGTTTCGCGCCGAATGCAGCCAGGCGCGCAAACATCACGAACCACGCCGGGTCTTCGACAAAAACCGTATCGCCCGGCGCCACGAAGTGACGCGCGACCAGATCGACGCCCTGCGTGACGCCGCAGGTAGTCACGATCTGCGCCGGGTTGGCCGCGATGTCGAATTGCGTCAGGCGGCGCGCAAGCTGCTCCCGCAGCGGAAGGTAGCCGTGTGGCACGCCATAAGAAAGCAGCCCATCGCCGCGCGCACGCCCCACCGCGCGCACCGCCGCGCCGACCAGTTCGCTATCGAGCCACGCGGGCGGCAGCAGGCCCGCTCCCGGATGATCCGTCGCCGGCGCCTGGCGCAGCATGCTGCGCAGGAGCCAGACCACATCGAGCGTGCCGCCGGCAAGCGCCGGTTGCGCCGGTGCGCTGGGCGCTTTGGCAACGCGTTCCGCGCACACGTAAAAACCGGAGCCACGCCGCGATTCGATCTGTCCGGCGGCAATCAAACGATCGTAGGCATCGACCACCGTGGAACGGCTCACCGCCTCTGCAACCGCAAACGTGCGGATCGACGGCAGTCGCGTGCCCGGCTTCAACGCATGTTGTTCGATGCGCAGCGCGACTCGCGCGGCGAGCTGATCCGCCAGCGTGCGTGCCGCGGGCAGTGGCGCAATCGTGGTGGAAGCATCAAGCGGCATGGCGAGGTGGCATGCTGATTCCGGCAGGCCAGTTGCTCGAATTATCAGGGCAACTGTACTGCCACTGTACTGCACTTCGGGCGTAAAGTGGCGCTCTCCCCGCTGTCGAGTCGCCGATGTTGCCCACGCTTGCCGCCATCGAATCCGCCGCCGCACTGGTGCACCGGCACATGCCGCCGACACCGCAATATTGCTGGCCGTTGCTGGCCCAGCGCCTGGGCGCCGAAGCGTGGGTCAAGCATGAAAACCACACCCCGGTCGGCGCGTTCAAGCTGCGCGGCGGGCTGGTGTATGTCGACGCACTGAAGCAGCGCGAACCGCACTGCCGCGCCCTGATCGCTGCCACGCGCGGCAACCATGGCCAGTCGATCGCGCTCGCCGCCCGCCTGCATGGCATCGCTGCCAGCATCTACATTCCCTACGGCAACAGCGTCGAAAAAAACGCCGCGATGCGCGCGCTGGGTGCCGAGCTGATCGAACACGGAACGGACTTCCAGGCCGCACGAGAGGAAGCCGCGCGGCATGCGAGCGCCAGCGGCGCGCACTTTGTCCCCGCGTTCCATGCTGACCTGGTGCGCGGCGTTGCCACCCTTTGGCTCGAGTTCTTTCGCAGCGTGCCGGCACTCGACGTGGTGTTCGTTCCCGTCGGCCAGGGTTCCAGCATCAACGCCTGCGTGGCGGTACGCAACGCGCTCGGCCTGGCCACGCGCATCGTTGGTGTCGTGTCGGCACACGCGCCGAGTTACGCCCTGTCGTTTGCAGCCGGCCGCGTCGTCGAAGCGCCGGCCACGACATTGCTCGCCGATGGGCTTGCGTGCCGACTTCCGGATCAGGCGGCGCTGGATGTGATCCTTGCGAACGTCGATGAGATCGCGCAGGTGACCGACGCGGAAGTCGCCGGCGCGATGCGGCTCACCTTTGCGGCGACTCACAACGTCGCCGAAGGCGCGGGCGCAGCAGCGTGCGCGGCGGCGCTGCAACGCACTCCAACCATCGCGGGCAAGCGCATTGGCCTTGCGCTCACCGGCGGCAATGTCGACACCGACGTGTTCGCGCGCGTGCTGGCCGGTTCGATCTGAGAGACGTTGAAGATGGAAGCCGATCAGGTCATTGCCCTTGCCGTGTTCGCGCTGGTCGGTTCGTTCACGCCGGGACCGAACAATGCGATCGCGACCCTCACCGGCGCCAACTTCGGCATGCGCGCCGCGGTTCCGCACATCCTCGGCGTGCCGTTCGGCTTCGCGTC
>Ga0137409_10002125_pt1 | contig 21353 bp, 18 predicted proteins | sample CZODoug1_16funga_FD_122059 | JGI IMG/M metagenome (GOLD analysis project Ga0137409, IMG submission 122059) | Vadose zone soil fungal communities from Angelo Coast Range Reserve, California, USA - CZODoug1_16fungal (Hybrid Assembly) | ecosystem: Environmental > Terrestrial > Soil > Vadose zone... | reverse complement strand
CAGCAGTGGCTGGCAAGAAATCCCGGAGTGAAGGATAAAGCGCTGGTCGATGCTGTGGCCAAACAGCAGTGGGATCCAAGTATCCAAGCTATGGCGGCACTGCCCGATGTAGTCAAGCGGCTGGCGGACGACATCCAGTGGACCACGGATCTAGGTAACGCGTTCCTGGCGCAGCAAAGTGACGTAATGGATGCCGTGCAACGCATGCGCAAGAAGGCGCAGGACACCGGCAATTTGAAATCGAGCGAGCAGCAGAAAGTGGAGACCAAGGTTATAGAAAGCAAGAGCGTGATCGTGGTCGAACAGGCCAACCCACAAGTTGTGTATGTGCCTTCGTATGATCCCGTGGTGGTGTATGGCCCGGCGGTCTATCCGTACCCACCCATTTACTATCCGCCGGCGGGATACTACGCCGCTGGCATGGCGATTTCCTTTGGCCTCGGCATCGCTATGGGAGCGGCTTGGGGAGGAGGCTGGGGTTGGGGCGCAGGCTGGGGAAACAACCAAATCAACATTAATAACAACAATAACTTCAATCGTAACACGAACATCAACGGCGGCAATCGAAACAATATCAACGGCGGGAACCGCAACAACATCGGAGGCGGAAATCGCGGCGGAGACGCCGGCTGGAAGCACAATCCGCAACATCGTGGCGGCGCCCCCTATCGGGACCAAGCCACAGCAGACCGGTTCGGCGGCGCAACACGTGGCGACTCGCTCTCCAATCGCCAGGCCAATGCCCGGCAACAAGTTGGGCGGCAGGGCGGCTCTCTCGCCAGCAATCGAGGCGGAGACGGTGGCCTTGGCAACCGGGCGGGCGGTGGGCTTGGTGCAGGCGGGGGAGGCGCGGACCGCATAGGAGGCCGGGATCTTTCGCGCAGTGGCAGCGGAAACCGGGACGCATTCGGAGGGGGTTCCAGCGGGTACAACGGCTCGAGTGCGCGGGCAAGTAGCAATCGCGGTGCGTCCAGCATGGGATCTCGAGGCGGAGGAGGCGGCGGTGGCGGTCGTCGTGCCGGTGGTGGGCGGCGCAGATAAGCGAACCAGATAAGCGAACCAGATTGCGGAAAGAAAACAGTGTGGAGCACTGACATGAAGTCGATATCTACGAATCAAAATTTGAAGACGCCTCTCTGGGTTGCTGGCACGATGACAGCCGTATTTGTGCTAGCGCCCACGCTCCCTGCCGCTCAACAATCCGCCGCAAACACGGCTCGTGTTTCCGTTGCCAGGGGTGCTACGACCTTCGCTACCCCGCAACAGGCTGCCGATGCGTTAGTTGCCGCGGCTGAGAAATTTGACGAACGCACTCTCGAGGAAATTTTCGGCCCCGGCGGCAAGGACGTTGTTTTTTCTGGTGAATACGCACAAGACCGGCAGCGAGCCGCTGATTTCGCTGCGGAGGCGCACGAAAAGAGAAGCATTTCCACGGGCCCTCAGAGAGGCAACAGAGCATTCCTCCTCGTGGGTAACGAGGACTGGCCGTTCCCCGTGCCGATTGTGAAGCGCGGTAATACATGGTCCTTCGATGCCAGAGCCGGCCGCCAAGAGCTCCTCTACCGTCGCATCGGCAGAAATGAACTGGACGCTATTGATATCTGTCACGGCTACGTAGAGGCGCAGCAGAAATACGCACTGCAAAAGCGAGAAGGCTATGAGGTGAATCAATACGCGCAGCGTATCATCAGCACTCCGGGCAAACAGGATGGCCTGGCATGGCAAAACCCGGACGGTACTTGGGGCGGCCCAATTGGAGAAAAGATCGCCGATGCGATCGAAAAGGGTTACTCCAGTAAGGCGGAGCCCTACCACGGCTATCTCTTCAAGATTTTGAAAAGGCAGGGACCTGCGGCGCCGCTCGGCGAAATGGACTTTGTGGTGAAAGGTGTGATGATCGGGGGCTTTGCCTTGGTGGCTGCGCCAGCTGAGTACGGGGTGACCGGGGTGAAGAGCTTCATCGTCGGCTACGACGGCGTTGTCTATCAGAAGGACTTCGGGCAGGCTACCCTCAATGAATTTATAAAGATGGAACGCTTCAATCCGGATCCTTCGTGGAATCGAGTCGTAGAGCAATAACCTATTGAGCCTCGGAAGCCGATGAGCGCACTACTGATTTCTCACGAAATTCGAAACTCATTTTCGCGGCTTCGGCATGTCCAACGGTCTTCCTGCCGCTTGGTCGCACTCGGTGGACGGCCTTCACGGCTATCGATTTATTGCTGGCCAAGGTAAGCTCTTGTCGACGACCCCATCGAGAATCTCGGTTAGCTAACTGATTCTGTGACAAATTGCAGGAGGCTTTTGCATTGGTCCCGTATTTCTCGTCGGGCACATAGTGGAGCAATTTACGCAACCTTCTGCGCGCTCTGTGCAACTGGGATTTTGAGTTCCCAATTGAGCAGCCCAGAATAGTAGCTACTTCTCGATGTTCGTACCCCTCGACATCGTGAAGGATAAAGGCGGCCTTGCAGCCGCTTGGCAACAAATCGATTGCCGCGTCAAGATTGAGCCGGTCGAAGAGTCCCGATAGTGTCATATCCGGCTTCGCAATTTCCGGTAGGCCACCGTTCTCCCAATCCGTCATCAGTTCGTCCAGAGATGCCAAGACATGAGTCTTGCGACGAAAGCTCATAAGGACGGTGTTGACTGTTAATCGGTATAACCAGGATGAAAAGGCTGCTTCACCCCTAAACGTATGCATCTTCCGAAATACCAGCAGAAATGTCTCCTGGGCCAAATCTTCAGCTTCAATCGGATCTCTCAGCATTCGAGTGCAAAGGGCATAAACGTGCCGACGGTGTTGCTGGTAAATGAGTTCGAAAGCCGCGCTGCTCTCGTCCCCGGCTGAGCGAACGGTCTCCCTTAGGGATAGGCTAGTTGACTTGGAAGAATTTAGTGCTAGCAAGCGATTCTCCAATCTCTTCAATTTGTCGAATCCACACTTTCCGAACCCGGGCTACTAAGGCCCTCCGACTGCTCACGCCGCGAAGTTTTATTTCCCTCAGCTTGCTTATTGGTCTTGGACTGCGCTCACTGCAGGCTTCGGCCTCTGCCAAAGAGTTTCTGAATCGGGAGCGCTGTTTGGATAAAACTGTAGGGATTCACGGTTTGTGGGCAAGAGAACAACGTCAACTCTGCGGTTGTACGCAAGCCAGGTCGAGCGGAAATTGCGAACTCGAGTTTCAGCTGGTTGATCGGGATTTGCGGCCTGTAGTTCGATTACCCTGCTCTTTTCGAGCGGCTTGTCATCGCCATAAGCGGATGTTTCGATCTTGTCCTCAGCGATTCCCTTGGAAATTAGGAAATCCTTCACGCTTTGAACACGCCGCTCGGACAGGTCTTGGTTGTAAGTATTGGGCCCACGCTCGTCCGCGTGTGCGGCGAGTGAGAGTTTCGCGCCAGGATCGTACTCCAGATACTTTGTGAAACCAGCGGCAAGGGTCGCTAGCGCTTCCTGCTGACTCTTGAGGAGCCCGATTGAGGGATCAGCTTTGGTAGGGTACTCGGTTGGAAAGAAAACGCTCTTAAGAAGGACTTCGGGAATTGGTTCAATCGAGCCTGTGATACGCACGGCTGCGATTCTAGTCTCTGCACCGCCGCAGGCGTTTGTAGCCGTCAAAGTATACTTGACCGTTTCATTCACCGGCCCATCAGACGTTTGCGTCGGAATCATGGGGACGGACTTGCTTCCGCGTGTTTCGACCGAACCAAACGGCGCGAGTGAGGCCGCGTCTGCGTTGGAACTCGACCAACTAAGCGTGGCACCACCCGACTCGATGGTTTTATCTCCGATTTTTCGGTAGCGTACTTCTGCAGGTGAAGCACTCAGTGATGACTGTACGGCAGTGTTGACGTCCACTGTCGCACTGGATTTGGTTACGCCACCAGGGCCCGTGGCTGTGAAATCGTACGCAGTCGTCTGCTTTGGAGACACAGTCTTGTCACCGTTCACGGGAACCGGGCTCATGCCGCTTATGTCCGCATCGATTGTCTCGGCCGAGGTCCATTTCAGTTGACTCGGTTGACCGCAAGCGATTTTGGAAGGACTTGCGGAAATTTCACTGCTAACCGGTGCAACCGTCACTCTCGCACTCGCCATGCCAGCGGTAAAACGGGGCAATGCATGAAGTTTGCCGCCACCCGGCCAATCCTTAACCTTTTGCTTTCCATTAGAAATATCGACGATCACGCGCTGGTTAGCTGCTACGGAGATCGTGCCGGACCAGACTTCGTTCCCGCGTCTAGTCACGGTAACTTGGTGGTTCCCTGGAGGAACAACTAACTCCTGGTGCCAACCAATGTTGTTATTGAACTCGTCGATATGCCCGACAAAATAGTTTGCTGTTTTTCCATTAAGGAGCACGGCATGATCACCTGCGTCGCCTAAACTGAGACGCCCCAGTTCGATCTGGATGCGCCCAAACGGGCCGGGCACATCACTGCCTGATGGTTCAAGGTTGACCTTAACAATTGTCGGTTTACCCGAATCGAGTGCGACATCCTGTTGAAAGAACTTGAAGCCGTAATTCGCCACGATCAAATTGTGGGTTCCGAGAGGAAGCTTGATGCTTCGATTGCCCGGACCAATGGCCTTGCCATCCACAAACGTATACGCCTCGTCCGGGTACACCGACACTTTCAATTTCTCCGTCTCTTGCGAATAACTGCAGGTTGCGAACGCCAATGTGCTAATGGGAATACAAAGTAGTTTGAACACAATAGGCCTCATAAGGCCTCCTTCCGTCGTCACCACATCCGGTGCTTTCTTTACAAAATAGCTAAAGAAGTCAGTTGGAAAACACTGGCAAAACTGACAGCGCTCCAGAAAAACGTAAAACGGAGAAATTTCTTATGGGACGTCATGAGAAGCGCCTTGGTTGTGGCGACGAGCCCTGGACACCGATCGTAGGCGCCTTTCGCCTGTTCCCCCGGCTATGATCGATGAGATACGGACAGGCTCGCGCTATTTCCGCGCAGCCGACGAAAATAGATCACTGACTCGTAAGTAGATTCGTGATGATTTAGCTGAATTTCGGTTTATTGCTGATCTTTGGTCGCGTGCGGATCCCAACGGGAATGGCCTCATTCAATCACAGGGCCGGGGATGGAGGTTTGTTCGAGGGCGGCTTGCACCTTCTTTCGTCCTCGTGAGGGGTCTGCCTCGCTCCCGGGCCCTGTTTTCCCAGCTCTATCAGGCTAAGGCTCGAAGTCACCGGCGAAAACTGTCAGAAGTACCAGAATTCAGTCGGATGAATGGTATTTCCACCGGGCTAGCCTCCATGTAGGGATCGGTGACTCAGAAAATTGCCCAACAAGGCTGTAAACCGAAAACCTCCCGTGCAGACCGATTTATTTCTTGATCGGGGCGCCGTCGCGAGGAGTTTTGCGATTTCGGGTTCAGTCGGCGAGCCACGAGAACGACCGTCCCAGACTGACAGTTTTGACAGTGGCCCGTGTTTCAGACACACCGCACCATGGCGGAATTTCCCAGGCCGAATGCTCATTTAGCGCTTACTCAACCGCCCGTTGTCGAGGCCCTTTATAAGTCGAGAAGTCAAACCTTAACCCAAGCAAGTCGAGGAACATCCCGAAAAGGAGAATGTTATGCAAGTTAAAAATCGTAAGGAATTATTTGTGCTACTCCTTAGCAGTGTCCGGCAGAGCACAGAGCGGTCCGCCAAGCTTTTTCAGGAGCTGAGCGAAGCTGCCCAGAGTCCCGAGATCGAGGAAGCTTTCAGCGCGAGGACGTTCGTTACGCAAAAAACGCTGGCGACACTGGATGAGGCGTTCAGGCTCATAGGTGAAAAGCCGGTAACTCCTAGCAACCGACTTCAAGATGTCTTCGTGGAAGACTTTCGGCGGGAGCTGGAGGAAATCCAATCACCGGAGGCAAGGCGCATTTATGCACTAGTCAAGGCAAATCATCTGACGCATCTACGTATCGGGGAATACGTAGCGTTGATCGCAGCAGCCGATATGTCGGCTCATTATGGAGTAGGCGTGTTGCTGGAGAGCTGTCTGGCAGACGCGCTGGCGTTTGTTGAAAGAACTCGCCGTTTGATTCGTAACATCGTTGAGACCAAGCTGGCCGCTAGGGCAGCGTAGCACCAGCCGCCTGGTCTTGCGGCAGACTACGGACCAAAAAGAGAAGTCACAATTCAACCTGGAGAGCCCCGGGCATGCGCGAGGGGCTCTCCGCCCGAAAAGGTCGCCAAGCTCGAAAAACTATCCTGGATTTGTTCTTAGGACTTTCGTGACTGATACGTCGGATGGCCGAGTCCCTGTCATTGTTCACAGTGTTTTCTGCGCTGGATGAAACCTACGTTACAGATATTGGTGTGCCCCCTGACCGCCAATTTCGACCTATGCCATCGTACAAACGTCAGCAACGGCCTACGCCGCAGGAGATTGACGCTTATCTGCAAGGCCTCGAACATGAACTAAGGCAAGGTCGAGTGCCAGCGAGTCCGCGCCAGCCCCCGGTCCAAATCGAAACGCGCAATTCCGATCTGCTTTGGTTGCTTTGCATCATGGGAATCGGCTTCTTCGTTTGGCTGCTGTGGACAATGGCCTCTTGATCTGCGGAAGAGCTGTGCTTCGGAACTTGTTTTGTCCGCCGGTGGCGGTTCCGACATAAGTCAGTCAGAAGAACCATTTCGCGAATTGAAGCGCGCCCTTGTTCCAGGCCGTGCGGTGTGAAATCCCAGTGTTCCCCTTGCATTCGTTGCGATGAGCTGCGTACCAATCATAGTTGCGAAGGAGTGCGTCCTCATTTGAATATCGGGGTACGAATCCTAATGTGGCTTCGATCTGTTCGGTCGAGACAAAACTGTCTTGAGCTGCCGTCTCGTAAATCCATTTGTATATCGGCGAAAGGCGTGTCTGCTCCAGCGCCCTCAATATCCAAATCGCCGGTTCTGCGGGCAAGCTGATTACTCGCTGTCCGTGGCCGGCGCGGTCGAGTACTGCCTGGAAATTTTCCTTCATCGTCCCGAACTTTTTGGCGCCAACGTTAAAGGTAGCGTTTACGGACTTCCGGTTCAGCGTCGCACAAAGATAAATTGCCTCACAAAGATCTTCGACGTCCAGCAGCTGGTAGAGATTGTTTCCCGACCCTAGCACTGGAAAATTGCGGCCGTCATAAGCCCAATCGTAAAGCAGTTCAAATACCCCAAGCCTCTCCGGTCCGACAAAGCTCTTGGGACGCAATACGGGAACGCAATGTCCCGAATCCCTGAACGATAGACAGTATTCCTCCGCTGCAATTTTTGCCGCGCCATACGGTCCTACACCCTCCAGCCTGTCATCCTCACGCAAGGGGTGGTGGCCAGGAATCCCGTAGACCGAGGTAGAGGATATGACGATGGTGCGGCATACTCCGTGACGGAACGCTGCATCTAAGATGATACGTGCGCCTTCTGAGTCAGTTGTTTGGATGTCTTCAATTGGACTCAAGGGAAGCGCTGCTGCAGCGTGAACTACAACATTCACATCTCTCATCGCGTTTGCGACGGTGTCGGGGATACGGACATCTCCCAGGATGCTCTCCACGACACAGCGTTCCGGGTAATTAAACGGCGCGATGTCCAACGACCTCACCCTGTGTCCTCGGGCCAGCAGGTAGCGACACAGATTGATACCCAAGAATCCCGAACCACCTGTGATGAGAAACAGTAACCCGGCCATAGATTGAGGCGTCCCCGCGCTCGTTAGGTTCGTTACGATAAACGAGACAGCTCCGCATCGGACGCTGACAAAAGTAACAGACCATATCGATGGCCTTTCGAGTCCGCTCCAATCGCGAGAGGGTTCAAGCCGTCGAAAAGATACCGGCGTTTTATGGGGGAGCCACTTGCATCCTTATTATTAGGTTCTCTAGCCGGAACTACCACTCCACAAAAGTAAAAATTGGTTCTTTGATCCAGGGCAAGTTCCAAAGGCTTGCCCCGTACTAGACTCTCAACGAAACTTGCACCCGACTTTCATTGGCAATCGCAGCCTTAGGGGGAACACTGCGACTCACCGTAACGAACCGTAAGTCCAGCGGAATATTGTTTTGTCTACTTGCGCTGTGTTGGGCTGCAACTGCCCTGGCGCGCACGGCGACCCAGGTTGACGTCCTCGAACCGAAGCCTGGCATCCCAGAGAGAGACAGGGACAGTCTCACTGGTTCGCAATTCGCGCAGCACATTTCCCGAATGAGCGCGCAACAGCGGGAAGACGCGATACAACGAGAGATTGAGAAGGGGAATGTGCCCGACTTTCTCAGGAAATTTGTGCCGGTTCAATTGCATTCTGCATCAGCGACTCGCAAGAACGTAACGATCACAGTTTTTGTTGCGCCTGACTATCTTGCCATAGGCTCGGATGCCGACTTCCTGCGTATTCCTATGAACCTTCATACGGCCCTGGCCATTGCGGATCGTTTTGGACTCGTCTTGCCAACGACAAAGATGGTCGATGCAATTTATCTTCAGTCCCGCCATCACCTCGTCCCGCAACCGCTGCCGGCGGGTCCCCAAATGACGTCCACAGCGTATTATCAGACTCACAATCGAATGATCGAAATGCAGGCTGATTCCCTCGGCGTAAAATTGGGCGACTTAGTAGCCGGAGACAAGAAGGACGTTGTAATCACGAACTTGTTGTCGAGGAGAATGGGGAAAATCGCGATCTACGGCTGGCACCGAGGACCCGCACACCCGATCCAACCGTTGAGCACAGTGCACGGTGCGAATTACGCCGATTACAGTCACGGAATTCGCCTGGTCAGCGGCACTGCCCTGATTGACGGTAAGCCCCGATCCATCTATGACATTTTGCGCGACCCATCTGCTGCGAGCATCGTAAGTGATGAGGGTTCGATCCGGGCTATTGACGAATTGTTTTCGCCACATCGTCAGTGACGCTCAGTTCAAGCTCTTGCAGCACCGAAAACTCAAATGATAGTTCGCGTGGCTGTGCTCATCCATGACCCGACTTCCATGCCAAAACGGTGCGCGCCAACGGCACCAATCTTCGTGCGCCCGATAAGTATCGAAGATAAACCAGCTTCCTTTCATCTCTGTATAGCCTAACTGAGTGCTACCGAGACTCGACATCTGACTTTCATTTAGCGGCAGATTCATGTGCTCCGCGGCGTTGCCATTGAGGTCGTATACCTCTAGCGGACTGCGGCACGCGGGGAAAGAACCGGTCGGATACGTGTTCGACCCACAATCGCTCCAGCTTCCGCCATTACAAGTGGGGCTCTTCTTGCTTCCCGCCGCGCAAATTCCTTTTTCGTATGTAGAGCCGTAGCTCCATCTCTTGCTGGCGCTGTATGCCTGGTTGTGTGCATGCGCCATACGAGCAACCGCCGCCTCAGGGCTCACTCCTTTCGCTAGGTCGAAGCGGTAATCTGAGGGTTCCAGGCTCCCTGCACAGGCCCCTTCCCATTCATGCGCATCGCATAGCCGCTTTCCCATGGCCGAGCAAATCTCTGCCGCCTCACGCGCTTTTACCCACACCACTGGATACGTAAATGGGATATCAGGAAACTCGAATTGGTCGATGCAAGCTTTCGCGTCCTCAGGCTGTTCGTGCGTAGAATCGTACAAAGGAGCCATATACTTGGCTTTGCAGATCTTCTCAAGTCGCGGATTCTCATATCGCACTCCCAAGCTCCTGGCCTTCTCTTCACTCTGCTCGGGCGTGAGCGGATGCCGAGTGATTGCTGGATTCCCCTGGCCTATGTAGCCGGACTTGGCGAATATTTTTCGTATCGAGGTCATTTGCGCATCCGACAATCCGTGGACGCGTTGCACTTGTAACAGTAGCGTCTCGTTCTGCTGTTGTAACGGTTGTCGCCCGGCAAGAAACTCGCCGAAACCGACGAACCCCAGCAAAATCGCGAATCCTACAGCCAGCGCTCGAGTGAATTTGACCACGGAGCTCCTTTTAATTGTTTGCCCGCATGACGTAAAAGAAATCGCGATTATCGGGATAACCCACAAAACGGGGAAGGGCTCCGTGCGAATCACTCTTTTCCACTTGTACCATTCCATTTATGAGGTAGTCCACGATGACTGTCGTTCCCTCATGTCGATACAGAGCGAGATACGTGTGCTCGAGAGCGTTGAGGTCTAACAACATGGCATATCTGCATTGATATGCCTGAAACACGCGAGCCATCGCGGAAGGCGTCGCATCAGAAAACACCGCCTGAATCAAAAACTGCTTTCTGCCGTTCGATTGCAAAGCTACACCTGACCGTATTGTTCTCAGCCTCATGTCTTCCGAGCCCGACCAGTTCCCAGCGCCCCAGTTATTCACCCAACGGCCCGGAACTGCCGAGCCTCCTCGCTCGTCAAACTCAATGAGAGGAACGCCGTCTTGGCGGGCATACTTCACGTTCCGTAGGTTCCGATCGTCTTCTACGCTCCAGGTCCTCATGTGTAACGAGCCATCGTTCAGCACAAAAATTGTCGCCAAACCTGGCTGTAGTTTGCTCAGTACCACTCCGTCTACGACAAACCCGTAGTGACTTCCGAAATTCTTGGAGGCAAACTCCCCGAACTTGAATGCACCATGCTCCCGTTTGAATCCTCCGGTGAAAGTCGCAACGACCTTCTGCGTGCTTGCCGGACTGATCAGGCCGGTTGGTACGAGCGGCGAAATGTTTCCTATGCCATCGGGACCAGGCAGCTTTGGATTCGATATTCCAGGTTGAATGTGACGGGACCAGTAGACGCCTGGATGATCCGTGCCCTCGCCATAAGCAATATCGAAGCGCTCCAGATCAAACGCCACTAAATAGCACAGCGCCCAGCTCTCTACCTTATCGAGAGGACTGACGTTTGTGGTACGACCACTCAAAATGGTCGCGTCAATCAATCCTGGTTCAATGACCGTGACATAAACTCCAGGATTGCCCTTCGCGGAATACCACACTCCAGGGCGTAGTCCGCCATGCTCCGGATTTTCTAGTGCGAGCCCTAGGTTCCCGGCGGTGACGACGCGATTCGTGTATTTCGAGTCGATAATCGCGGGAAGCGGCGCAAGTTGTCCTTCTCGGTTTTCAGTTTTCAAACTGCTCGCTTGTATTTCCCCGATATCGCGGTGGCTATCTGCCAAAAGATGATGAAATAAGGTGATCACTGTTTCTCCGCCCCACACCTGGTTCCGCAGGAACTCGGCTGCTGTCTCGAGGCTGGTACGATGTCCCTTGACTGGGTTCCTAAGGTAGAGACGCGAATCACACAACGGCGCGTAGATCAATCGCGAGGCTTTGGCTTGATCCAGGTAATTTGTTGGGCTGCCGCCAAATAGATTGCAGGGAAATCTCGCTGTTTTTTCCAAAATCTCAATGCCAAACACATAGTCCGAATCCAGGATCAATCTTCGGGAACGCGGTTCCGGGTTCTCTAGGTGGTAGGATGCCTCGAAGCCGCTCTGCCAAACGACTTTGAGTAGATACCACGCATTGACGGTCGGATTGAGATTGATAAGGATGGCTGTTCCGTCGCCTTCCGCCGAACGAATGCGGCCCGAACTTGTTTCGCGAAACGGTTGTAGCTCAACTATGTTTTTAGGGGCAATAGTTTGGGATTCCGCTCTGCGTGCAGCAATCTGTTGTTGCACCCCCTCTTGGCGTCGCGCCGCAGGCAGAATTCCAACGTTCGCTACAACAACCAAAGCGATAAGAGTCAGCAATTGAATCGTCGTTACGGTTAGGGGGACGATTCGCCTGAGAGGCAGAAGCATCAGTTCAGGTCGCGCAAGACTGCCGGGTTTCCGCCCGGAGTGACAATCGTCTTTGCTTCTCATCTGTTCACCGCGCGGCCTATGCGGCCAACAGAGCACTAATCGACATCAACAACAGTAGATTGCGGCTGGTCCTGTCATGCAGAGCAAATGCAACAGGGTCTTCCCGCAGTCGTCCCCGATGCGCTATGAGCCAGATATGCGCCAACCAATAGAGCAGCAAAGGACACAAAAACCACATCAATGCGTGTCGCCCGTAAAGTTGAGCCGAACTTTGCCAGATATAAAGCGCAAAGGTTAAGACTGCCGTAAATCCGCTTGCTGCTCCCATCGACGCTAACAATTCTGCGTCGCTCCCCGAGTAACTTCGCGCCTTTGTGTGATGGCCATCAATGCTCCGCATGACCACAAGTTCGTCATAGCGTTTCACCAGCGCCAAGCTCAAAAACAGGAACATGGAAGAAGCCAACAACCATTCGGAGGGCCAGCCGCCTACCACCGCTGCGCCTGAAAGAATTCGTAATGTATAGAGGCCCGCAAGAACAATGACATCCAAGAGCACAACAGTTTTTAGATAGAGTGAGTACGTCAGACTCAGCGTGATATAAATCAGCACTGTTCCGAGAAGAAGTGGAGAAACCAGAGCGCTCAGCGCGCAGCTGATTAAAAGCAAAGCAGGCGCCATCGTGATCGCATAAGAAAGCGGCAATAGCCCAGACGCAAATGGCCGCTGCCGTTTTTGCGGATGCTGGCGATCAGCCCATAAGTCAAATACATCGTTAACCAGGTAACCGCTCGATGTGCAGAGGCACAACGCTACGAAAGCAAGAAGAGTCTTCCCTAATAGCACAGGGTCATTGAAAATGTGGCGGTCAAACAGGGCCACAAATACCAAGCAATTTTTGAACCAGTGTGCAGGGCGCAGCGCGTTCACATAGTTTCTAAGGGGCGCCCGCTGGTCTTCGAATACATCTTGAACTTCCGTCACCCTCGAGACCATTCGCAACAGTCGGACGCTCGGATTGATCAAGACTGCTTTTCTCGCCGCACACCACACGGCCAAATCGCCGCTTCCATTAGCGACGTAGTCGAAGCCTTTCTCTCCGAATGCTTTAACGAGACGCTCACGTTTCAGTTCTGGTGCTGGATTGGCGCAACTACCGTCAGCCATCATCATCCAAGCAGATATTCGCAGCTCCTTGGCCACCCTCCGCGCGAGTTGCTCGTGAGTGCCGGTCGTTAGCACGACAGTTCGGCCCTTAGCGAGCTGGCTTCTCAAATACTCCAATAGTTCAGCCCGATAGGTGATAAGGTGCGCGTCGATTGGAATTCTGCGGTCGATCTCCTCTTGTAAACGTTCTTGTCCCATCAGGAACCACGCAGGTACCGCGAAGAGGCATTCCGGTCGGTTCTTGAGCAGGATCGTCAATGACTCAATCACTAAGGTTTGTTTGTTAAGAGTTGCGTCAAGATCAACGACCACAGGTATGTTCAGATCGGGAAACGCCGCCGAATTGTTTTTGTGTTTAGCGATCGTGGGGCTTGCCCCAGGAATGTCGGAACGAATGTAGTTGTGGGCCGGATGCATTTCTCCACGGTAGTTAGACTTAAGCCTTTAGAGAGCTGTCAAAATCAACAGCGCCCGAACAAATCGCTCAACGAAGTCAAATATCTGCTGTGATGGGCATGGCTGTCCCACGCCGACTTCGCGTTCTGTAAGTATTAACAGTTTCTTTGCTCGGGCAGGAGTTCAAAGTCAGACTTGTTTTGGGTGAATCTGGTCCTTGAAGTTCAGTCACGAGTGTTTCTTTCTTCTCCGCTGACGAGAGGCACGGCCCTGAATTCGCTCCGAACCTATATGAGGAGGCTGACCATGAGGCTATTTAGGGCAACTGCGTTGAGCTTGATCTTGATATTCATGTTTGCGGGCGGAGCTTCTGCCCAAGACCGTCTAATACCGGCCGGCACACTTCTGCAATGCACTATGAACGAACCAAATTTCTCCTCGGCGACGACAGCCATAGGCGATCCTGTGCTGTGTCATTTGAAGACTCTTGAGGAGTTCGGCAGACCTGCATTTCCTCGAGGTGCGATGCTCGGTGGCCACTTAGAGGAAGCGAAGGACCCAGGCCACCTTTGGGGCAAGGGCCATCTGACGATCACGTTTGATCGTGTCGTCCTACCCTATGGCGATTTGCCAGTGCCGGCCAAAGTGATTCAGGCAAAGGGATTTAAGGTGAACAAGACTGGAGACATTAGCGGTAAGGGACATGCAAAGCGAGATGTCGTCGAATGGATGTTACCCCCTCTGTGGGCGTGGAAAGTAATTTCTCTTCCAGCGCGTGGTCCCCGTCCACGTCTCAAGGGAGAGGAACCGTTGCAATTGCGATTAATGGACGACATATCTGTTCCCGCGACGCTGGCTTACGGAACAGCTAGGCCAGACCGGCCGCCCTACGGCACATCGGCACAACCGAGCGCCTTCTCCGCTTCCCGCGGAAAGCCGCGGACGGGGTTCACCATGTTGGTGCTGAAGTCCGACGAAGTTTACAGCGTCACCAAATTCCGCCTCGACGGAGATGTATTGATGTTTGAGGATTCGAGTGGAGGAGTTGGCGCAGTAGACGCGAGCAGAGTGGACTGGCTAAGGACTGCTGAAATGACATCGAGTGCCCGCTTGGCGGCCAGCGTTGCCATCTCGACCACCCAATAAGAAGCATTGGACCAGAAATATGCGCAGGCTAGAGAGCGGCCATCGGAAGATCCATTTAGATCCTCTATCGATGGCCGCTTGGAGTCAGCTTGAGTAACCTGAACAGCGGCACACGGGCCCTACAACGAGTCAGCTCTAGGGCTGTAGACACACATCCAGTCCTTCACCCCAGGTTAGGGGCGACTTCCGAATCTCTTTTGATTCGGTTCTTCGCTGGCAACCAATGTCCGTCCGCACGCAAGGTGACTCCTTCTCTTGCGCCGGTGTCGTAGATCAAAAATTCGTCGGACGGACTGACCGCGCTTGAATGGATAATTGCTCGGGCCATTTTTACGGAACCGACGCTGGTTATCCAGGATAACGAACCATCCGGTTCGTGCCGGTAAATATTAAGAAGCTCCATTTTCTGTACCTCCTGGGGCTACAAATGAACTCGCTGAGCCGAGTCGCGGGGTCGCCCTCAACTTGCGAGAACCTCGGGTGCAAGCAAAGTGTTGGACCTTACAGGACCGAGGCCAAAATGTGAGGTAACGACTTGAAGACGGCACCTGTCAAAACTTCCAGTTGTCCCGCCATCCGTGCTGTCGCAGAGTCTCCTGTGACGCCGACAGGAGCAGCGTTAATACGCGCCTGCTAGTGACGCTCTGTTTAGGTAACGCGAAGTATTGATACGTGTGACGAATCGGCGGGGCCAGGAGGGAACGTGGCGACACAAGCAAGGCAACAACGCGAACCTGCTCAATCGCAGGCAGGGACAGCCACGGTGCAAGACGACTGGACGACGCCACGAGCCATGGCGATTCCAAAAGAAGGCTATTTTAAGCTCGAGCAGGGCAGATATGGTCCAGTGTATCCCAAAAGTCCCGCGTGTTACGGCTTCACGATAATCGCCAGGACGAAACCGGGAGCGGAGAAGATAATCCGCGAATACGGGAAGACAATTGAGAGGTCTTTGCAAGGCTCGCCTGACTTGCTCGCGCCGCTCAAGCTCCACTATTTAAGGTGGGTCCTCTTCGACATCGGAAAAGACAAGTATTTCATGTACCAGGGAATCTTCGACACCGATTTTGACAAGTACACCGAGGACGCCATCGCGTTGTTTGCTGCAGCGGGACTAAACACTGTGTTCGAGAACCTCGAGGGATTTCCAGAAGATTGGAAGACAAATCCGCCGGCGTTCGTCAAATTTGTTCGCGAGCATCAATGTCCGAGCTTTCTAGAGTATGGCGAGTATCCGTTCGTCAGCGCTGGCGAAATCAAGAAGGCTTTAAAGCTGAAGGCGGCCTTCTCCAAGATGCTCGACCAGATGCAGTAGGCCAGTTTACTTGCGGAAAGGCCGCGTGCTGGAACTCGATGACATTCAGCATTTTCTGATTGCACGCCCTCCAGCCCTTGCTGCGCGTTACGAATTTCTAAGTTTTGCCGGCGCGGTAGGCGCTCGTGCATGGTTGGCAGGCATCCTTGCCAAAGTCGGTACCGCACAAACAGTCGAGTCGAGCCAACTCGATTCCAGATGGGTCACCGTCGCATTCACATGGAATGGGCTGAGGGCTATTGGCCTTGATCACGCGTCGTTGCTGACTTTTCCAGAAGAGTTTCGTCAAGGAATGGCCGCCCGAGCGAATATCCTCGGCGCAACCGGAGCGAATCACCCTGGCAATTGGATCGGGGGCATGGCAAATCCCAACCTTCACGCCATTGTCGTGCTCTTTGCTAAGAATGTGGAGGAACGCGGGCGATGCACGCGCGAACATCAAGAGTACCTCTTGCGGTGCACCGGTGTGGAAGTGCTGTCATCCTTGGACCTCGAGGCCCTACCGCCGTATAGCTACGCTCACGAACACTTTGGCTATCGCGATCGGCTCTCGCAGCCCGTGATCGAAGGCACCGGCATGGAGGCGACGCCTGGCTCCGGTCCAGCCATCAAAGCAGGCGAATTCTTTCTTGGGTATCCGGACGAAGAGGGTGAACCTGCGGCACTCCCACAGCCCGCGATCCTTTCCCGCAATGGTAGTTATCTGGCATATGTTCGGTTGCAAGAGCACGTCGGCGCGTTTCGCGATTTTCTGCGACAAAACGGCGAGACTCAAGAGCAGCAGGAATTGGTCGCAGCCAAGCTGATGGGGCGATGGCGCAGTGGTGCGCCGCTTGTCCTCGTGCCGAACAAGGACGATCCCGAACTCGGCGCAGACTCGCGACGCACCAATGATTTTGCTTATGCGGACAAGGACCCGTACGGCTACGCCTGTCCGCTCGGTTCACACATACGTCGAATGAACCCACGGGACACAGCAACTAACGTGAACCGACGCAAGATGATCCGCCGCGGAGGCACATACGGGCCGCCATTGCCCGAAGGAGCACCCGAGGACGGCAAAGAACGAGGCATCGCTGCTTTTATTGGATGCGCGAGCTTAGTTCGCCAATTTGAGTTCGCCATGAATGTCTGGGCGAACGACCCGAGCTTTCACGAACTAGGCAACGAGCGAGATCCTTTCGTAGGCACCCAGGACGGCACCTATGACATGACTATTCCGCATCGGCCGATTCGAAAGAAGATCACAGGTCTGCCCGCGTTTACCACTGTGAGGGGCGGCGCCTATTTTTTTCTGCCTGGTATCAAGGCGCTCCGATACCTGGCGTTGCTGAGTGATGGTCTCTGAAGGAAAGGTCATTGGAAAGTACAGAAAGTAGGCAATCATGAGCTCCGCTCCTCAACCGCCGCGTACTTACAACCAGAATCATGCACCCCGCAAGTACACTCCCGGCAAACGCAGAGTTTCGATCTACTGGACCTGGAGTTACCCCTGGGAAGCCAACCGGGATCCCACTGAATTAGACAATCGCTTCTCGACCATGACCGAGGTCCGGCGAGTCGCATGGCCCGCGTATGAGGGAACGGAATGGGATGAGATGCATTTCCTGCAAGGAATTGCCGGGACCCTTGAACTGTTCCACCGCTCCACGCTCGCCTTTCAGGGGGTCGTAGGTGAAGTCACCGGACATTCAGTCGCAGTATTTCAACGAATCGACCAGGCCGGGTACAAGCTTCCGATAGACCCGCGAATCCTGGCGGACACAGACACGCTGATGGTGTTCGGCCTCGATCACTTGCTTTCAGAGCAGGAAGCCGCCTCGGGGGAAATTGAAGCGCTCCGCGAGTGGCTGAAACGAGAAGGAACTTGCCTTCTACTTGGGCCCCATCACGATGTGGGATTTACAGAAGATCTGCAGCAGCGCCAACTGGAATACACGCACCACGGGGACGCGCTCGTCCCGCGCCAGCAGCGCTTCGGACGATACACGCGCTCGATAATGAAAGCACTTGGGGCGCCGGTTATGAATCAATTTGGACTTCGCCCGGCCCTCGTCAAGGGCACAGGACAAATTGCGCCGCTCACAATCAACAAAGACCTGGATAGGCTCGGCCTACTCAACGGGGTTACCACATTTAATTTTCATCCCCACCTGCCGCATTACGCAGTGACCACCGATGACACGAAATCCGTCCACGTGCTTACGAGCCAGCCGATTGATCTAGACCGACCGCATCCTTTCACCCAGGCGGGCAACACAGAGTTCAACTCGTGTATCTGGATGCCCCCTAATGCACAGCGCGGCGGAGACATCCTGCTGGCGGATTCCACGGTCTTTACTACCTTGTTTGGTGGCGTAGTGTCGTTGGAGACCTTTTGGAAGAACCTTGCAACGATGCCAGCCGGAAGCCAGACGCGAGCTAAGAAAACTCAGGCTATCGCCTGATACGAAACTCACAGCGCCCAAACGCCAGCCCGGAATCACCACAGGTTCAGGACGGAGTGTGGCCCCAGATTTGGAAACGGAACTGTGAATGTTGATCAGGTAAAGTTGACGTTTCGTGTTTTTGCCACGATTGTTCTCGTTGCGGTTGCTACGTTTGTTGGCTTGACTCCCGTCCAAGCGCAAAGCCGAGGCGTCTATCCTGTAGGCATGAATGCCACCAACTCTGGCGCGACACCAGAACCAGGAATCACCTATTCAAACCTTTTCGTTTTTTTCTCGCGTGATGAAGAGAAGGGCCCTCATGGTGAGGTACTGGCTACCGGCCAGAACTCAATCCTGATGGATATGAACAGTTTCGTGTGGGTGAGCAAAAAGGTAAAGGGCCTCCCAGGTAAGGCAGTATTTTCGGCCTCCGCTACCCTTCCAATTGCCAACAACTCGCTCACTTCGGATGTCCAGGGTGCTCTCAGCGGCGGTGGCGGGTTTGCAGATTCTTATTATCAACCATTCGTTCTCGGCTGGCGCAAGCAGCGCGTTGCCATTCGGGCGATCTATGGATTCCTGGCGCCCACCGGAAGATTTAACGCGGGTGCCAACACGAACGTCGGATCAGGTTACTGGACTTCAGTTGTTGCGAGTGGACAGACGATATATCTGGGTCCGGGCAAAGCCACCGCCTTATCTGCCTTTCAGATGTATGAATTTCACGGCACTCAACAGGGTACGAGGGTCCGCCCCGGCCAGACCCTTGATCTCGACTATTCACTAACTCAGACCTTTCAACTTCAACGTAGCTTGCACCTTCAACTTGGACTAGTGGGCTACGGCCAGTGGCAGACTACCGATAAACGTGGCCCGAAGGTTACGCCGGAACAAGGAGCCTCGCACTACAAAGTCAACGCTCTTGGGTTCGCGGTAAATGCAGTAATGCGCGAGCAGAAGGTGAGTCTCGGTCTTAAGTATTTTCACGAATTCGAGTGCAGATCTACCTTCCAAGGATATACATTCCAGATCTCCGCCGCGATTACGTTCTAAACCGGATGTGTTGACCACGTAGGCCGGTACCGGAGCCGCACCTGGCCGCATAGTGCGATCGATTATCCAAATTGGTTCTAAGTCGCTGGTCCATTGAGCAACGATAGTAACGGGAAGTCCGCTTGTGGGAAGTGATCTCCGCGCTTCACATTGACTCTGGACGGATTACGGGCCAAGCGAAAGCTATTATGGGCTAGAAGTTTGATCATGGAAGTGAAATAGATGCTATGTCCCACAGCAACAAACGCGCACTAGGAAGAAACGAAACCCGATGGTAGAGACATGTATTCAAACCAGGGATCGAGGATGCTGTGCGTGTCGACCAACATGGCAGACCGCTCATCACCGGAGTGCGTCTGGAAGTGCGCGAGGACGAGGCAGGCACCGAGCGTAGAATTTTCGAGATGTATGCTGGTGGTAACAGTCTCCAGAAAATTGCCAAACAACTGAACGGCGAGGGTGTGATTTCCCCGTAGCCTCAGAAGGGAAGAATCTCCCATTCCTGGTGTCCTTCGTCCATTCGTACCATTCTCAGAAACGAGCGCTATCGTGGCCGCGTCATCTGGGGCAAGACAGTCAAGGTGCGATCAAAGTCGGGCAAACGCATCTACAAACGCACTCCGCAAGATAAATGGGAGGTCCGCGAACTCGCAGAGCAGCGGATCGTTTCCGAAGACCTTTGGAAGTCAGTGCAAAACCGCATTGAAAGAGTGAAGCAAGTCTATGGCGAGATTGGACGGAAAGGCGGAATGCGGGGCGGTCCGTCAGTTCACCCTACCTGTCCTCAGGTCTGCTGAAGTGCAGCGAATGTGGCGCGAATATCAGCATCGTTTCGGGCCGATGGCGCGGGCGCAGCGATGTCGTGTATGGCTGTCCTCAGAATAGGTTCCGTGGCGCGAGCTTTGCACGAACAGCGTTCGCGTATCTCGACGTGTGCTGGAAGGTAGGCTGCCGAACGGGTTACAAGAACAAATCATGCGTCCGGAAGCTGTGGAATACGTTCTCGAAAGATTTGAAGCCGAACTCGTGAAGGGCCTAGAGAACTTGGGCGGGGAATTGGACCAAATGAGCCGACGTAAGGAGGCGCTGGAGAGCGAAGTGATCAATCTTGCCAATGCGATTGCGCAGGGTGATTTTTCGCCGGCGCTCAGACGCGCGCTCGCGGACAGAGAACGGCAGATGGGTGAAATAACGACAAAGCTCCTCGAAGCACGTTCAGATTCCCTACGCAGCAAACTCCGTAAGACCCGCTCCTTTGTTGTGACCCGTATGCAGGATCTTCGAACTCTCCTCAACTCTGACGTTGGGCATGTGCGTGCTGAATTGGCAAAACACACCGACCAAATTACGCTCACGCCGACCGGCGACGCGTATGTCGCCTCGGGTACTTGGAATTTTGTTGGGCGTGGCAGTATCGGTGGGTGCCGGGGGCCCGGTTTGTACCACGCGTACCACGGAGTTTAGCTTCTCACTGGCCGCATGACTATGTGGCGAACGGTTGCGAGGGTCACACTTTGAACTGACGACCTTCGGGTTATGAGCTTGAGGGTCAGACTCTAAGTCCCATTGATTCGGTTGCCCTTATAGCTATGAGACCCCCGAAAACCGCCCAAAAGGCCAAGTTTTGGACCCCAGTTGGACCCTGAAAGAAACGTGAATTAGAGGCCACCCCAAGTAAGCTGGCGGACTAGTGCTGAGACACCCATAGGATTGTTACCGCTACAACGGTCTGCTAAACCGTTGCACGTCATAAACTGCCTTAAGGGGAGCCTTATCGCCGTTACTCTTGCTCCCGAAACACTTGCCCGTAGGTCTTGCCATAGGGATAAAAGCGATCATGTTCACCCCGTTCCCAAGCGGCTTTCAGTTCGGGCCTACTGATGTCCCAGTCCGGACGGCATTTCTTCAACACAGCACGCAAGTCTTGCCGAAGCTCTTCGATGGTCGGTCGGCCAAAAAACCAGTAGCCGTTGTAGATCTTGAATATAACGAGACCAGGTTCGAGGACGATGACATGCGGGATCATCGGATTGTGCTCGGGGTCCGTGTACTCGGCGATGTCGAGATCCTTCTGAACCTTTCGTCCCGGATCGGA
>Ga0137409_10002124_pt1 | contig 21356 bp, 19 predicted proteins | sample CZODoug1_16funga_FD_122059 | JGI IMG/M metagenome (GOLD analysis project Ga0137409, IMG submission 122059) | Vadose zone soil fungal communities from Angelo Coast Range Reserve, California, USA - CZODoug1_16fungal (Hybrid Assembly) | ecosystem: Environmental > Terrestrial > Soil > Vadose zone... | reverse complement strand
TCAGCGTGGCGTGCCCGAAGCGGTTGTCGGCCACAGTCGCGCGTCCGCTGACGTGGATCGCCGCCTCGCCGGCGCCGCGCAGACCCCAGTCCTCGACGCGATTGCCCGACACGATCGCGTTAGGAACCCCGATGTGGATCCCGGCGGCCTGGGTCGCGCGCACGATGTTACCCGAGACGATCAGCCCGCCAGGCGGATCGGTGGTCACGCCGATGCCTATGCCTCCGCACCCCTCGACATGGTTGCCGATGATACGCCCGTCGCGCATATTCCTGCCCGCAGCGATCGAGCCAATGTTCACGGCGATCTGTCCGGTGAACGGGCCGGACCCCGCGTTAAACACGGTGTTATGGCTGACATCGTAGCGGAAGCAGGCCTCAACCTTAATCGGACTTTCGTAGTCCGTGAGGTGATTGCCGAGAATGCGGATGGCCGCGCAGCCGTAGGCTTTCAGTCCGCGTACCGACCGCTGCGGCGCGACACCCTCGGCAACCTCGCGCGCCCGCTGCCCGTGCAGTGAGTTGTGCGCGAACAGGCCATAGTCGGCGCGCGTGATATTGCATCCGAAGTGCGAGCCGTCCAGCAGGTTGTTGACGAAATGCGCAAAGCGCACCTCCTGAATGTCGCAGATGTCGAAGGGACTCACCCCGCCGGTGAAGCGGCAATCGTCTACCACGGCGTCGATGATCGTGAACAGCTCGACGGCATTGGTGAGCTGTCCCCCATGCCGGAAATTGCGGAACTCGCATCCGTGCACCAGCACCCGTTCGGCGCCGCCGATGCGCAGGGCTTGGCCCGTGTCGGTGTCGTAGGTGCACTCCGAACCGTCGAAGGTTCCGTTGCGACACTCGAACCGCTCGCAGAACAGTCCGGGCTGGTAAGCCTCCGCACGCAGATCGCCGGCCCCGTAAGTGACCTGTAGCGGCGTTCCCAGTTCGACGGCGTTACCTCGAATCGCGACTATGCGGCACCACGCCGGCGGATAGGAGGACCGATCGTGCGCCGGGTAGTCGTTGAGCATGAGGCGCAGCCATTGACCCACTTCAAACCCGCTGCTGCTTTGCAGCGTGAGAACTCGACCGCCCTGACGGGCACCGTCCAGGACGGCACTGCTGGCGGTGGGCGGCGGAGGAGTGCGGAGAAAGCCGCGCCCACCGCCCCGGGGTTTGATCGTGGCTCCCTGCATGTCGATTACCGAGGAGCGCACGACTGGCACGTACTGGTCAAAGCAGTAGACGTGCTCGGGCCCGCCGCCCAGGACGCGATGCCCACTGGCAAGCGCCGCACGCCACGCCGACGAGTCATCTGTCGAGCCATCGCCGGCGGCGCCGTAGCGGCGCACATCCCCCGGCGAAAAACCGGCCCTGACGGTCGCGATCCCTGCCGCCCGTTCCAGCGTCGTCACTGTCGGGGGGGCGCCCTGAGCCGGCAGGTGAGTCTGGTCCGCACCGGCAACCTCCGCCGCAACCAACCCAAACGAGGCAGTGATGGCGTCCCGTCTGTCCATGGTGTTTCTCCGTGTAGCCAACTCGAGACACGTGCATGTTGCGACGGCGTCAACCGGACTGTTCGCACGCCGTTTTGCGATCAGGGCGCCCGATCGCACGCGGGTATGTTACCGCGGTCGATTACAGCAGATGATTCCGTTACAATCGCACGCCTGTCGCGCTCAGGCCGATGATAGTGTTGCACAAGGATGCGAGAGCGAGCTCGCAAATGACGGCGGAGAAGGCATGAAGGACAGACGTGCGGCCGGGGCACACCGAGCATCGGTGAGTGTCCAGGCTGCTGAAGCCATTCTCGCACTGCCCCGCGAAGCCAAACGTTTCATCATGGCGACCGCTGACGCGGTTGCGATTCCCACCGCTCTGTGGGCCGCGCTGGCGCTGAAGTTCGATCGACTCGATCCGGCTTTGGAACGCACGCTGGCATATTTCCTGGTCGCCGTCGCCTCGGCACTGCTGTTCTTCTCGATGTTTGGCTTGTATCGCGCCGTGATCCGCTTCGTGGGACCGAAGGCGATGGTCACGGTGGTCGCGGGTGTCAGCCTCTCGGTGTTGGTGCTCGCGGTCTTCGACCGCTTTGCGGCGAGCCACCAGATTCCTCTTTCGGCGTTCGGGATTTACTGGGCGCTGGCACTGTTGTATGTGGGGGGCAGCCGCTTTGTGGCGCGCTATCTGTTCCTTCACACTGGAGCGAACGGCAAACCGATCGCACGCGTGGCGATCTACGGTGCCGGCAATGCCGGGGCGCGCGTGTGCTCAGCGCTGCTCGGCGGGCCGGATTTTGAGCCAGTGGCGTTCATAGATGACAAAAAGTCGCTGCAGGGCAGCAATATCAACGGCGTCCGCGTGCACGGCTCCGATGACTTAGGAGAGCTGGTGCGTCAGCGCAGGATCGATCGGATCCTACTGGCCATACCCTCCGTTTCGCGCCGTCGGCGGCGCGAGATCCTCACACAGCTGGAACCCCTCGGGGTGCACGTTCAGTCGCTGCCTAACCTATCGGACCTGATTTCCGGCAGGGCGCAGATCAGCGAGCTGCGCGACGTGGATGTGAGCGACCTGCTGGGAAGGGATCCGGTCCCGCCGAAACCCAAACTCTTTGGCTCTTGCATCCGCGGCAAGTGCGTGCTGGTCACCGGGGCGGGCGGGTCCATCGGCTCGGAGCTGTGCCGGCAGATCATCCGCCTGAGCCCCAGCCGCCTCGTGCTGTTCGAGATGTCAGAGCTGGCGCTGTACAACATCGAGCGCGAGCTGGAGGAAGTCGCCGCGCACGAGCAGTTATCGGTGGAGATCGTGCCGCTCCTCGGCAATGCGCATCACCGGCACCGGGTGCGCGAGGTCCTGGCCGCGTTCGGCGTGCAAACCGTCTATCACGCCGCCGCTTACAAGCACGTGCCGATCGTCGAGTACAACGTGGTGGAGGGCATTCACAACAACGTGATCAGCACCTGGTACACGGCGGAGGCAGCGCTCGAGACCGGGGTTGAAACCTTCGTGCTGATCTCGACCGATAAGGCGGTGAACCCGGCGAACGTCATGGGCGCCACCAAGCGTCTGGCGGAACTTGTGCTGCAGGCGCTGCAGGAGCGCACCACCCAAACGCGCTTCTGCATGGTGCGCTTCGGCAACGTACTGGCTTCCTCGGGTTCGGTCGTGCCGCTGTTTCAGGAGCAGATCCGTCGCGGCGGTCCGGTCACGGTCACCCACCGGGACGTCATTCGCTACTTCATGACCATACCCGAGGCTGGGCAGCTGGTGCTGCAGGCAGGTTCCATGGCCAAGGGTGGCGATGTGTTCGTGCTCGACATGGGGCGTCCGGTGCGTATCGACGATCTGGCGCGGCGCCTGGTGAACCTCATGGGGTTGACGGTGCGCGATGCGAACAACCCGGACGGCGACATCGAGATCGAGTACACGGGGCTGCGCACCGCGGAGAAGCTGTTCGAGGAACTGCTCATCGGCTCGAACGTGACGGGCACCGATCACCCGATGATCCTGCGCGCCATCGAGCACCGCCTGTCGTGGCCGAAGATGGAGCAGATCCTCAATGACCTGCTGGTGGCACTCGCAAGCTTCGACTGTCACAGCGCCCTCGAGCTGCTGAGCGCGGCGGTGGCGGAGTACCAGGCGGATGTGGAGATCCGCGACTACGTGTGGACGCACAAGGCGGTGTTGCCCCATGCGCCGGCCGCCAAGATCGCCGATTTCGCCGCCAAGCGCCGCCTGTCGGAAGCCAGCAAGCCCACGCAGGGACAGAATCCCGTCGCTTAAGGCCCAAGCGCGTCGTACTCTCCGGTGGCCGGGCTTGAGCGAGGCGCAGCCTTCCTTTAGGCTTCGGGCCTTTCTTCCTTGCCACTCAAGAACTTAACTCATGCGCGTCACCATTTTCGGCTCCGGCTACGTGGGTCTCGTCACCGGCGCGTGCCTCGCCGATGCCGGCAATCACGTGATGTGCGTGGACGTGGATGCCGCCAAGATCGAGCAGCTGAACCGTGGCGAGGTGCCGATTCACGAGCCGGGTCTGGAGGCGCTCATCAAGCGCAATGCGGAAGCCGGTCGCATCGAGTTCACGACGGATGCGCCGAGGGCGGTCGAGCACGGGCTGTTTCACCTGATTGCCGTGGGCACGCCCCCGGGCGAGGACGGTTCCGCGGACCTGCGCTACGTGCTCACCGTCGCGCGCACGATCGCGACCCACCTGACCCGCTACTGCATCGTGATCACCAAGTCCACGGTGCCCGTGGGTACCGCGGACAAGGTGCGCGCCGAGCTGGAGCGCACGCTGGTCGGGCGCGGCGTGAAGGTCGAATTCGACGTGGTCTCCAATCCCGAGTTCCTGAAGGAGGGCGCCGCAATCGCCGACTTCATGAAGCCCGACCGCGTCGTGATCGGGACGGACAACCCGCGTACCACCGAGCTGATGCGGGCGCTCTACGAGCCCTTCACCCGCAATCACGACCGCCTGATCGTCATGGATATCCGCTCCTGCGAGCTGACCAAGTACGCCGCCAACGCGATGCTCGCCACCAAGATCAGCTTCATGAACGAGCTGGCGAACATCGCCGAGCGCGTCGGCGCCGACATCGAGAAGGTGCGCATCGGCATCGGCTCGGATCCGCGCATCGGTTACAGCTTCATCTATCCCGGCACCGGCTACGGCGGCTCCTGCTTCCCGAAGGACGTGCAGGCGCTCATCCGCTCTGCGCATGAGGCGGGACACGAGCCGCAGATCCTGAACGCGGTGGAGTCGGTGAACGGGCGGCAGAAGGAAGTTCTGTTCCGCAAGATGCAGCGGCACTTCACCGGTGGTCTCGAGGGACGCACCGTCGCGCTATGGGGACTCGCGTTCAAACCCAACACCGACGACATGCGCGAAGCGCCCTCGCGCGCGCTCATCGACCTGCTGCTCAAGGCCGGCGCCCGGGTGCAGGCCTATGACCCGGTGGCGGCCGCGGAGGCGCGGCGCATTTACGCCGGCCAGACGGGCCTGGTGCTGGCGAAGAACGCCTACGAGGCCGCCCAGGGAGCGGACGCGCTCGCCATCGTCACCGAGTGGCAGGAGTTCCGCAGCCCGGATTTCGAGCGCCTGAGGCAGATCCTCAAGGCGCCGGTCATTTTCGACGGCCGCAACCTCTATGATCCGGCCATGGTGAGCCGCTTTGGCCTCACCTACCATGCCATCGGCCGCGGCAAGCCGCTGGTCACGGCCTAAAGCGGCGGCTTCCCGCAGGCCTGCGATGTTCACTCCAGTCATTCTCAGCGGCGGGGCCGGCACGCGCCTGTGGCCGTTGTCGCGCGAGTTGTATCCCAAGCAGCTGCTGGCGCTGACCGGGGCGCACACCCTGCTGCAGCAGACCGTGCTGCGTCTGGAGGGTCTCGCGGCGTCCGCGCCCGTGATCGTGTGCAACGAGGCGCATCGCTTCCTGGTAGCGGAGCAGCTGCGAGCGCTGCAGGTCGAGCCACGCGCCACCCTCCTCGAGCCCTTCGGACGCAACACCGCGCCGGCGATCGCACTCGGCGCGCATGCGGCGCTCGAGGGCAGCACCGTGGGCGCGAATGCGGCCGATCCGGTACTGCTGGTGCTGCCGGCCGATCACCTGATCCGGGACACCCCGGCCTTCCAGCAGGCGGTGCGCGCCGCGCTCAGCGCCGCGCAGGCCGGGCGGCTCGTCACCTTTGGCGTGGTCGCGGTCCGTGCTGAGACTGGCTACGGCTACATCCAGCGCGGTGCTGCGAGCGGCGCGGGGTTTCGCATCGCACGCTTCGTGGAGAAACCCAACCCGCAGCGCGCGCAGGAGTTCCTGCAATCCGGCGACTACTACTGGAACAGCGGCATGTTCATGTTCCGCGCCCGGCGCTACCTGCAGGAACTCGAGCGCCTGGCACCCGAGATGGCGCGTATCTGCGCGACGGCGTTTCGCGGCGCAACGACGGATCTGGATTTCACACGCATTGACGCCGCGACGTTCGAGGCGTGCCCCGCCGACTCGATCGACTATGCCGTCATGGAAAAGACCGCGGACGCGGTGGTGGTGCCGCTGAAGGCGGGCTGGAGCGACGTCGGCTCCTGGGCGGCGCTGCACGAGGCGAGCGAGGCCGACGCGCACGGTAACGTCACGCATGGGGACGTGCTCAGCGAAGATACGCACGGCAGTTACCTGTATTCCGAGAGCCGCCTGGTGGCCGCGGTGGGACTGAAGGACCACGTGGTCATCGAGACCAAGGACGCGGTGCTGGTGGCGCCGAAGGATCGCGTACAGGACGTGAAGAAGCTGGTGCTGCGGCTGAAAGAGCTCGGTCGCTCCGAGTATTCGCTGCATCGCGAGGTGTTCCGTCCCTGGGGCAGCTACGACAGCATCGAGAACGGGCCGCGCTTCCAGGTGAAGCGTCTCAAGGTAAAGCCCGGTGCGACGCTGTCACTGCAGCTGCATCATCACCGCGCCGAGCACTGGGTGGTGGTGGCCGGCACCGCGCGCGTCACTCGCGGCGAGGAGGTCTTCCTTCTCGAGGAGAACCAGTCGACCTACATCCCGGTCGGCATGAAGCATCGCATCGAGAACCCGGGCACGATCCCGCTGGAAATCATTGAGGTGCAATCGGGTTCATACCTGGGCGAAGACGACATCGTGCGCTTCGAGGACCGATACGGACGCCAGGGAACAACCAGCTGAGGGGCCGTTCACGCCGCGCGTTAGGCCGATGAGTCTTGCCGGTGGGGCTCGAACAGATCGTCGATTGTTACCTGCAGCGCGCACAGTCTGCGGCCGGCACAGTCTGACGCACCTAAATGAATCGGGGCGTAACCAGCCGGATGATTGCGGTGTGTCCGGACTCATGCGAGTCCTTGGGCAAATGCAGAGGATCCCCTCAGTGGATCACGATCAAAGTCGCAACGAGTCTGCATTTGCGCGGAACCACGCGTACACCTGCTCAATTCCGGATCGCAACGAAATTCGCGGCCGCCAGCCAAGCGCACTCATTTTGCTCACGTCCAGCAATTTTCTGGGCGCTCCATCGGACTTGCTGGCGTCGAATTCGAGTCGTCCGCCATATCCCGTGACCGCCATCACAATTTCGCACAGCTCTTTGATCGTGATGTCTTCACCGCAGCCGACATTGATAATGGATTCGTCGTTATAGCGCTCGAGCAGCAACACGATCGCGTCCGCCAGATCGAACACGTGCATGAATTCGCGGCGCGGCCTGCCGGTTCCCCAGGCGATTACCCGTTCGTCGCCGCGCACCTTGGCTTCATGAAAGCGCCGGATCAATGCCGGTACAACGTGCGAATTGTCCAAATCGAAATTGTCGCCGGGACCATACAGATTGGTCGGCATCAGGCAGATCGCGTTGAATCCAAACTCACGGCGATAGGCCTGACACAACTTGATCCCGGCGATCTTGGCTACGGCGTACCATTCATTGGTGGGCTCCAATGGGCCGGTCAGCAGATACTCTTCCTTGATCGGCTGCGGAGCAAGCCGCGGATAAATACAGCTCGAGCCGAGAAAGACCAGCTTTTCCACACCGGCGCGCTGCGCCGCGTCGATGACATTCCCCTGGATCAACAGATTGTCACGTATGAACAGCGCGGGGCGCGAGCTGTTTGCTTTGATCCCTCCAACACGCGCCGCAGCGAGAATCACCCCCTGCGGTCGATGCTCGGAGAAGAAATCCTGCACCGGCGACTGCTGCGTCAGATCCAGCTCCGAGTGTGCACGCACGAGCAGATTGCGGTATCCGCTTCGCTCGAGCGCTGCTACGACCGCCGACCCCACCATGCCGCGGTGTCCCGCGACGTAGATAAGGGAGTCTTTCGTTAGCGGCATTCGAGCTACTCGTGATGCCGATAGACCTTGTAGCCTTCTTTCGCTACCAGGGCGTCGCGCTTCGCCAGGGCAAGGTCCGACTCGACCATTTCACGGACCAATGCTTCGAACGAGATCTCCGGCGCCCAGCCGAGTTTGTCGCGAATCTTGCTCGCGTCGCCAAGCAGGGATTCGACCTCGGCGGGCCGGAAATAACGCGGATCCACCCGCACCACCGTGTGCCCGCCGTTGCGATCGACGCCCAGCTCCTCGGCGCCGCGGCCATGCCACTCGATTTCCATGCCCAACAACTTACCGGCCAGAACGACGAAGTCGCGCACTGAATGCTGCTTGCCCGTGGCCACGACGTAATCCTCGGGCTGCGGTTGTTGCAGCATCAGCCATTGCGCACGCACATAGTCGCGCGCGTGTCCCCAATCCCGTTTCGCATCCAGATTGCCCAGATGCAGAGTATCCTGCAGACCGGCGCGAATCCGCGCCAACGCACGGGTGATCTTGCGCGAAACGAAGGTTTCCCCTCGCAGCGGCGATTCATGGTTGAAGAGGATGCCGTTGCACGCGTACAGGCCGTAGGCTTCGCGATAGTTCACGCAGATCCAATGAGCGTAAAGCTTGGCGACGCCATAGGGAGAGCGCGGATAAAACGGGGTGGTTTCGCGCTGTGGCGTCTCCCGGGCGTTGCCGAACATTTCCGACGTCGAGGCCTGGTAAAAGCGCGTGCGCCCCTCCAGGCCCAGGATCCTGATGGCCTCGAGCACTCTCAATGTGCCGACGGCGTCGGCGTTTGCCGTGTATTCCGGGGTCTCGAACGAGACTGCGACGTGACTTTGTGCCGCCAGATTGTAGATTTCATCCGGCTTGACCTGCTGAATGATGCGAATGAGGTTGGTCGCGTCCGTGAGATCGCCGTAATGAAGTGTCAGGCGCACGTTGACCTCGTGCGGATCCTGATAGAGATGATCTATCCGATCGGTATTGAGCAAGGAGGAACGGCGCTTGATCCCGTGAACAACGTACCCTTTTCCGAGCAGGAATTCCGCGAGGTAAGCTCCGTCTTGCCCCGTGATCCCGGAAATCAAGGCAGTCTTCGGCAAAGGACACCTTTAGCTCATCAGTACCGCAGTTTAGCATCTGAAGAGCTCCTGAATGACTCACCGTAGCGACGCGGTCGCCGGTAACGGCAGCAGATTCCTCGTAGTCGCGGTATCGCCGGCGAGCGGCTCGGTACGCGATTTCGATCCGATAGACCGGATATTACGATGCAGCGCGGTTGAGGTTTGCCTCCGGTCATGACGCGGTGGCAGCGAGCGCGACAGCGCGGCCTCATCAGCTGATCCTGTGCGATCTTGAGCCGAGTCCCGCGCAGACTGCCGTAAGATAAGTGCCGGCTGGAGGCCGCGCATGAGCAATCTCGATTCCTTCAAGGCTTACGACATCCGCGGCCGGATTCCGGATGAGATCAACGAGTCGCTCGCCTACGACATCGCACGGGCCTATACGGCGTTCGTGAAGCCGCACCGCGTCGCGGTCGGATACGACATTCGCCTCTCCAGTCCCACGCTCGCAGCGGCGCTCAAGCGCGGGCTCATGGACGTGGGCGTGGACGTGCTCGATATCGGCCTGTGGGGTACGGAAGGGGTGTACTTCGCGACGTCCGCGGAAGCGCTCGACGGCGGCATCATGGTGACCGCCAGTCACAACCCGCCGGACTACAACGGCATGAAGTTCGTGCGGCAGGAGGCGCGGCCCATCAGCGCCGACACGGGGCTTATGGACATGCGCCGCCTGATCGAGACCGGGAACCTGCCGCCGAAGGCCACGCAGCCCGGCACGGAGCGGCCGCTCGATATCCGGGGCAAGTACCTCGAGCACCTCCTGACATACGTGAAGGGGGCTCGGCTTCGCAAGCTCAAGGTGGTCGTGAATCCCGGCAACGGCGGGGCGGGGCTGATCATCGATGCGCTCGAGCCGCACCTCCCGTTCGAGTTCATCAAGGTGAACCACAAACCCGATGGCACCTTCCCGAACGGCGTCCCGAACCCGATGCTGGAGGAAAACCGTGCCGCCACCGCCGATGTGATGCGTCGCGCCGGCGCGGATGTGGGCGTGGCCTGGGATGGGGACTACGATCGCTGCTTCTTCTTCGATGAGGGCGGACAGTTCATCGAGGGGTACTACCTGGTCGGGCTCCTGGCGGAGACCTTTCTCAGGCAGGAGCCCGGAGCGCGCATCGTGCATGACCCGCGCCTCACCTGGAACACGCTCGACATCGTGCGCCGCTATGGCGGCACACCGGTACTGTGCAAATCCGGACATGCGTTCATCAAGCACAAGATGCGCGAGGTCGATGCCGCGTACGGCGGGGAGATGAGCGCCCACCATTATTTTCGCAAGTTCGCCTACTGCGACAGCGGCATGATTCCCTGGCTGCTCGTGCTCGCCGTCATCAGCGAGCGCGGTCAGCCGCTGTCGGCGTTGGTCGGGGAGCGGATACGCCTGTTCCCGGCGAGTGGTGAGATTAACCGGCATCTGAGCACCGACGCCGGGTCGATCCTCGCGCGCGTGCGGGCGCACTACGAGTCGCGGGCACAGGCGATCGATCTGACCGACGGTCTGTCAATTGAATTCGGGCAGTGGCGCTTCAACTTGCGCGGCTCGAACACGGAACCGCTGGTGCGCCTGAATGTCGAGACACGCGGGAGCGAGGCACTCTTGCGCGAGAAGACCGCCGAGGTGCTGAAGCTGGTCGACGGCTGAAGGCGGCGCCGGCGAGGCAGGGTGAAGGCCGTTCGGGTTAAAGGCGCGTGCGCAGACTGTGCGCCGCGCGCTGCGCCGCCCGTCCGTCCCACAGCGCCGGCCTGTTCCCTTTGGGCCACTTCCCCGAGAGCGCTTCCCGGGCCGCCGCCACCAGCGCCGCAGGTTTTAGGAGGCGGTTGGTACCTTCGGTCAGGGTGATGGGTCGCTCGGTGTTCTCGCGCAAGGTCGCGCACGGAATTCCCAGGTAAGTCGTCTCCTCCTGCACGCCGCCGGAATCGGTTATCGCGATCGTGCAGCTCATCACGAGATTCATGAATTCGATGTAACTCAGCGGTTCGGTGACGCGGATCGCCAGGCTGCCGGTGACGGCCTCGAGGAGGCCGAAGTCCTCGAGACGCCTGCGGGTACGGGGGTGGATGGCGAACACGACCGTGAGCTCACGCGACAGTTGCACGAGCGCGCCGACCAGCTCGGCGAGCTTGTCGCGCTCATCGACATTGGACGGGCGGTGCAGCGTGACGACGGCGAATGGCCCCTGGAGATTCAGGCGCCTGCGCGTGTCCGCAGCTTCGATTTTTGCGCGCAGCATCTCGAACGAGTCGATCATGATGTTGCCGATGCAGTCGATCTTGTCTGCAGGGATGCCCTCGGCCAGCAGGTTGGCGTCTGCATCCCTGGAGGGCGTCCACAGAAGATCGCTGATCGCATCGGTTACGAGGCGATTGATCTCCTCGGGCATGCGCCGGTCGCGGCTGCGCAGGCCGGCCTCCAGGTGCACGACCGGGATCCACAACTTCGCCCCAACCATGGCGCAGGCGGCGGTCGCATTGACGTCGCCCACCACCACAATGGCGTGCGGACGCTCGCGCTCGCACACAACTTCGTAAGCGATCATGGTGCGTCCGGTTTGTTGCGCGTGCGTGCCGCTGCCGATTTCCAGGTGATGGGCCGGCTCAGGCAGGCGCAGGTCGCGGAAGAAGGCCTCCGACATGTTCGCGTCATAGTGCTGGCCGGTGTGCACGATGCGCGGGGCGCACCAGCTTTCCCCGGACAGTGCGTGGTACAGGGGCGCCACCTTCATGAAGTTCGGGCGCGCGGCGGCGATCAGATGGATGATTTTTGGGCTCAAGGGCTTCGGTCCTTACGGGCATAGAACAGGGAGCCGCCCGGATTGAGAGGCCCGACATGCTCGTGAGACTCGCACAGGATTACACTCGCAAGGGTAGCCGGGCCGCCGGGCGTGAACTCTACCTTGACAGGCTCTTGTCTGCACACGGAGACACTGGCCCCAAGCCGGTCCGGCAGGTACCTTCCACCGTTCAATCACCACAGGGACTACCCCATGGCGCTTTGGAAAGATACGAATGCCGGAACCGTACCCGCGTCGACCAGCCCGGGCGTTGCCCCGGCGCCGGCCCACGCGCGGGAGCCTGAGAAGACCAACGTCGCGTCCCTGAGCCCCGAGCCCGCTCGCCGCCCGGCGCAGGCCCCGGCGCCCGCCCAGGCGCACCGCCACGATACGAAGGAATCCTTCCTTTCCTCGGATCTCACCATCGAGGGCAAGATCGTGGGTTCCGGGCATGTACGCATCGCCGGGCGCTTCAAGGGCGACGTGCAGGTGGACGGGAACGTGAGCCTCGACGCCGGCGCGCGCCTCGAGGGCCAGGTGAAGGCGCACGTCGTCAGCGTGGGCGGTGAGCTCATCGGCAACATCGACAACGCCAAGCGGGTCGAACTGCTCGAGACCGGCGTGATCAATGGCGATGTCAAGGCTGGATCGCTCACCGTGGCGGCGGGCTCGCGCATGCGCGGCCAGGTTGAGTTCGGCTACGAGGGCGAGAGCCGCGCCAAGAGCGATACCAAGGGCTTCGGCAACGCATGAACGTCGCCTCTCGCCCGGTTGCGGCGGGCAAGACGCGCACCTGTCCGCACTGCAAAGCGACGATCCTCGAGAGCCTGAGCATCTGTCCGGGCTGCCTGCACCACCTGCGCTTCGACCAGGAGGCGGCGAAGCGCCAGGTCGCGGCCACCTCAGCGCTGCGTGTGGAGGGGGTGATCCGTCATCCGCCTTTGGAGGAGCCGTGGGAGTATTTCGTCGTCATTGCGATCCGCAATGATCGTGGCGAGGAAGTGACACGCCAGGTGGTGAGCGTCGGCGCGCTGCAGAGCACCGAGAAGCGCACCTTCGCGCTGTCGGTCGAGGTGCTGCCACAGCAGGCCCCGGTGAGCGCCAACACGCCGAAGGCGGCCGCTGCCGGATCCTTCGGCACGGGACGCAAGCCCTAGCGTCGGCCGCGCACCTTCAGAAGTGTTCCTCGGTCTGCACGAGGAATTGCACCCTCTTGATACTGTTGTCCCCGTTGAACGGGAATGCCAGGTCCACGTGCACGACGTTGCCGAGGCCCGAGCGGGAGTTGCCGAAGCGCAGACCGAAGCCTGCGTCCTTCAGCAGCCCGAGGCTCGGAGCGGCCAGCGGCGCGCTGCCCCAGGTCCGGCCGCTGTCAAAGAAGACAGCAGCCCCCACACGGAACAGCCGGAACGGGTACCAGTCGGTGAAAAAGCGCTGCTCCACCGTCCACAGGGCGCGTGCCGTGCCATCCTGGTAACGCAGGGGATAGCCGCGCAGCCCATTGTCGCCACCGAGCAGGATCTGGTTATCCAGATCCAGACGCCAGCCTTTTGAGGCCTGCAGCGCCGTGAAGAACAGCCAGTTCCGGCCCTGCTCGAGGTAGTAGCGGACCGAGCCGTCCAGGATGGTATTGGTCAGCACGCCGCGCTCCAGGCGGCCGAAAAAGTCACTCGCCAGCAGCAGCGTCGAAGTGCCCCCGCCGGCGAAGCCACGCCCGGCGGTACCGCGGAACATGAGCGCGCTGCGGCTCGAGCCGAGAGCCGAGTCCGCCCAGCCCACACGCACACTGGTGGTGGTGCCGAGATAGAAGTCCTCGGTGCGTGCGATCTGGTCGTGGTTGAAGAGCTTCAGGTACTGATCCTGCACCAGATCGAACTGCACCCACGGGTACAGGAAGCGCCGATCCTGCGGGATGGTGCTCACGCCAGTCGAGGTGCTCAGCGGCTGGAAGCGCCGCTCATCGTAGGTGACGCCCGTCCTCCAGCGGCGCACCCAGCCATTCTGCAGTCCGTTTGACCAGCCGCCGTACACCTGCGCGGATTCGTGCCGGTCCTGGAACTGATCGATGATCTGGCCACGGTCGTAGAGCTTGTCCGTCTGGAGGTCATCGCGGCCGGAGAACCCGCCCGCCCAGCGGGTGTCGAGTGCGTAAAACGGCCGATTGAGCGTGAACTCGCGCAGCCGGCCATCGCTCAGGTTCGCGTAGTTCAGGTCCACGACCGTCCAGCCTCCGAAGGCGTGCATGGCGGACACCTCCAGCTGAGACTCGGTGCGGTCGATGTCGGTTTTGTGGCCCACTTTCACCCCAACTCCCGTGCCGAGCACGTTGAGTTCCTCCAGCTGCACCCCCGTTGAATTGGTGCCGCCGCTGCGCCCGAAGTTGAACCCCGGGTTCAGGGTCCACACATCGCGCGTGGTGACGCGCAGGTCGACCTTACCGTCGTGATACCGCACCGGGCGGATCCAGGCGTCATAGAAGTAGCTGTCGGCGCGCAATATGCGCTCGGACTCACCGATCAGGCGGCGCGAGTAGCGTTCGCCTGACCTGAACAGGAGCTGCTTGCGGACGATGCCTTTGCGGGTTCTGCTGTGCAGGTGGTTCGCGAGCCGGAACAGCTTGACGTCGTCCTTCGGGTCATCGAGGTTGAAGATGTTCTGGTTGTCGATCAGGATCTCACCGATCACGGCGCCGGAAGCTTCCAGCTCAGCCTCGGACGGAATGCCCGGCGTTTCCCCGGGGGGGCCATAGGAGGGAGGACGAATCGTGAATCTGTCGACCCCGGAACCAACGCCCTCGGTGGCGGCGCTCGCCGCGCCCGCCAGCGCCACGGTCTCTGCGTTTGCGTCAGCTTCGCGTGCGGCGTCTGATGCGCACGCCAGCGCGGGAAGGACGAACAGGGCAAAGAGCGGCGCTGCTGCAGGGCGCCGTGCAAATGCGAAGGTGCGATCGAGCGGCGAATGACCTCCCATGGCCGAGCAGCACCCAGGGCCGTCAGTGCGCGAGTCTGTGCATCCGGGCATTCTGCGCCCCCACCCTTGGGGCACTGGTGCCGCAGGTAGCAGTTCGGAAGGCCCGGCCGGAACCGTGACTCACCGCAAGCGCCGCAACGCCCGAGCTTGACAACCTGTCTTACCGAAGGGAAGGAATTATGACAAGCCAGTCGCCGTGCCATGCGCTTGTCGGCTGGGCACTCATGGTCCTCGGGGTCGCGGGCACAGCGGGCGCAGGCACTCCCGGCGAGCACGCGCCGACGGGGCTGCTGGTGTTTGCCGCGGCGTCCCTGAGCGACGCGCTGGAGGAGGTGGACCGCGCGTTCACCGCGCGCACGGGTGTACGCGTGAACGCCTCTTATGCTGCGAGTTCCCTGCTCGCGAAACAGATCGAAGCGGGAGCCCCGGCCGATGCCTTCTTCTCGGCGGACCGCGCGTGGATCGACTACCTGGACGAGCGCGGACTGCTCAAGCGCGGCTCGCGCCGCGATGTGCTCGGCAACGCGCTGGTGCTCATCGCCCCGGCCGACAGCCCGCTGCGCCTCGACATCACACCGGGATTTGATCTGGCTGCCGCGCTGGGCGGCGGACGGCTCGCGACCGCTGATCCGGACTCAGTGCCGGCGGGGGAGTATGCCCGCGCGGCGCTGACGAAGCTCGGTGTGTGGCAGCGCGTCTCGGGGCGCCTGGTGCGGGGCGAGAACGTGCGCGCGGCGCTGGCGTACGTAGCGCGCGGCGAGGCGCCGCTTGGCATCGTGTACCAGACGGACGCGCAGGCCGAGAAGCGCGTGCGTGTGGTCGGTGTCTTTCCCGAAGGCAGTCACCCACCCATCACGTATCCGCTGGCGCTGACGGTCAGGGCTCCCGCGGAGGCGGCGCGGCTCGCGGACTTTCTCAGCGGCGAAACCGCGCGGCAGATTTTCACCCGCTACGGGTTTACAGCGCTGGCGGCGCCCCCCCCCGATTTGCATAGACCCGGTGCTACCGCCGCGCTCACCGAGCCTCCGCAGAGGGGCGCACCGGCACCGTGACGGCGGAGGCCTCAACATTTGCATAAAGAGGTACGGAAAGATTGCCCGTTTTCTGTATATTACTATAATATACAGAAGTGATCGATCTCTCGAAAGTCATTGGTTTCGAATGGGACGAAGGTAACGCCAGAAAGAATGAGCGGCACGGGGTATCGATGGCTGAAGCAGAGCAGGTGTTTTTCAATTCCCCGCTCCTTGTGCTGCCCGATCCAAAACACAGTGAGGTTGAGCCGCGCTTTCACGCCCTCGGCAAGACCAACGAAGGACGACGACTTCACATCTCGTTTACCTTGAGAGATGGCGGCCAGTTCATTCGAGTGATATCGGCGAGAGATATGCAGCGGAAGGAGCGAGTGATTTATGAACAAGCGTCTTAAGCCCGTCCCGAAATTTGCCAATGAGGCCGCAGAGAGAGCGTTCTGGGAAAAGAACGACTCAACAGCGTATTTGGATTGGAAGAAAGCTCAGCCCGCTGTATTCCCGAATCTAAAGCCGTCCACACAGACAATATCTCTGCGATTGCCGCAGCACCTTCTTGATTCCATCAAGACGGCTGCGAACGCCCGGGATGTGCCCTATCAGTCTTTGATCAAAGTGTGGCTGCAGGAGAAGCTGCGAGGTTCTTGATTATCGTGCGTTTGACTCTCATGCATTACCACAGCAACGGATCAGCATGACGCTTGCACGATCGAAGGTGACCGCTCAAGGGCGGATCTCCGTTCCCCCCGAGGTCCGCAAGAAGCTCGGCGTCGGTCCTGGCTCCGTGCTCGAATGGGACGAGCAGGGTGACCAAGTCGTCGTTCGCAGGGCGGGGCAATACACGTCGCAGGACGTCCACAACGCGCTGTTTCCCAAAAGACCACCCAAACGAAGGCCTGCGGACGTGAAGGAGGCAATCCGAACGTATATCCGCAAACGCCTTCCCTGAGCCGGCAGTATCGGCCTACGGGCTGCTCAGAATTTCCCGCTCTGAAAGTCGACAAACGCCTGCTGCAGCTCTTCGCGCGTGTTCATGACGAACGGGCCGTACTTGGCGACCGGCTCGCGCAGCGGCCGTCCCGCAACCAGAATCGCGCGCGCCGTCTCGCCATCGGCACCCGCGCTCACACCCGTGAGCCGGATTTCTTCGCCTTCGCCCAGCACCGCGAGCTCGTGCGCCTGCACGGCCTTTGCGCCCGGGTCCGCGCCGACGCGTACCGAACCCTCGAACACGTACAGGAACGCCGCGTAGTCGGACGGTAACGACTGCACGAACTGCGCGCCCGCCCGGATCGCGAGATCCAGGTAGGTCGGATCCGTGGCCGGCTGAAGGATCGGACCGGCGATGCCCGCCACGCGCCCGGCGATCACTTTCACCCTCACACCCTCTGCGGGAGTCGCGGTCGGGATACGCTCCGGCCCGAACTCCTGGTATCGGGGTGCGGTCATCTTGTCGCGCGCCGGCAGGTTCAGCCACAGCTGAAAACCTCGCATGCGGCCCTCCTGTTGCTCGGGCATTTCCGAGTGCACCAGTCCGCGACCGGCGGTCATCCACTGCACGCTTCCCGGGACCAGCACGCCCTCGTTGCCGTGGTTGTCACGGTGACGCATGCGGCCATCGAGCATGTAGGTCACCGTCTCGAAGCCCCGGTGCGGATGCTCGGGAAAGCCCGCGATGTAGTCCTCGGGCTTGTCGGTGCCGAACTCATCGAGCATCAGGAACGGATCGAGGTCGGGTAGCTGCGGCTGCCCGATAACCCGCGTGAGCCTGACGCCTGCGCCATCGGAGGTCGGCATGCCTTTCACCACACGCCGCACCGAGCGCTCTGCAACCTTGCTATCCATGGAACGTACCTCCGAAGCTCTAAAGGAAGAATGCCTTACAGGAATGCGGCGCGCACCGGGTGCGCGAGCGCCCCTTCAGGCCGCCAGCGCGCTGCGGTCGGCGATCGCGGCGCGCGCGGCGCTCAGGCTCGCGGCGCGCTGCTGCGGTGAAATCGCCAGGCCCTCTGCGCGCACGAATCTCACGTTGTCGATGCCGAGAAATGCGAACAGGAACTTCAGATACGGCTCGCCAAATTCCCCGGACGCATCGGGCGCCCGCACGCCGCCGCGCGCCACCGCCACGACGACCTCCTTGCCGCCCGCGAGCCCTTGCGGGCCGTTCGCGGTGTAGGTGAAGGTCTTGCCCGCGACCGTGATGCGGTCGATCCACGCCTTGAGCTGCGAGGGAATCGTGAAGTTATAGACCGGGGCGCCGATCACGATGGCGTCGGCCGCGAGGAATTGCTCCAGGGCCTCGGCACTGCGCGCCGCCTCGAGGTCGTCGGCGCGGACCAGCGATCTCGGTGACAGATGCGGCAGCTCCTGTGCCGCCAGATCCAGGTACGTGACCTCCGTGTCCGGGCGCTCCGCCACCCAGCGCGCCACGATTTCCCGCGTCAGCTCCCGACTCGCCGACCCTTTGCCCTGAATGCTCGAATCGATGTGCAGCAGCTTCATGACTTTCTCCCGCTTGTTCCGGTGCGTGGGAAAAAGCATAATCTGTGGGACAATCATTGGGTATCCGGCTGAAATGGAACGTATTGTTCTGAATTTGGATCTAATGGACACCTGATGCAACCCCTCGAGGGCCTCTACTACTTCACGCAGGTGGTCGATCACCGCGGCTTCGCGCGCGCCGCGCGCGCACTCGGCATCCCAAAGTCGCGCCTGTCCCGCCACGTGGTGGCGCTCGAGGCGAAACTCAACGTGCGCCTGGTGAACCGCTCCACGCGACGGTTCGTCGTCACCGATATCGGCCATGAGGTCTATCGGCACGCGACCGCGATGCTGACGGAAGCGGACGCGGCACTCGAGGCGGTGGAGTTCGCGCGCGCCAAGCCGGGCGGCACGATCAAGGCCAGCTGTCCGGTCGCGCTCGCACAGTCGGCCGTGGCGGGGATCCTGCCCGAGTTCCTGGAGAAGTACCCCGCCGTGCGCCTGCAGCTGCACGTGAGTAACCGGCGCGTGGATGTGTTGAGCGAAGGATTTGATGTGGCGCTGCGCGTGCGCTCAGTACCCACGGGCGAAGATGGCCTGGTGATGCGCAGTTTCCGGGACGTCGACGAATTCCTGGTGGCAAGCCCCGCCTATCTGGGTCGCGAGGGTGACCCCAACGATCCGGCGCAACTCGCACAGCACGATACGCTCGACTACGCGGGGGAGTCCGACCGGCGCCCGTGGGAACTCGTTGGACCCAACGGCGAGATCGCGCGCGTGGAGCATTCGCCGCGCGTGGTGTGCCATGATTTTGTGGTGCTGCGTGCCGCCGTGCTGGCGGGCTTAGGGATTGCGCGGCTGCCCGAGAGCGTCGTGCGCGAGGACCTGGGGCGCGATGTGCTCAGGCGCGTACTGCCCGCATGGAACAGTCCGCAGGGCATTGTCCACGTCGTGTTTCCGACCCGGCGCGGCCTGCTGCCCGCCGTCCGCGCGTTCATTGATTTTCTGGCGGAGCGCTTGCCGGGCGCCCTGTGAGGGAGCTCGCTTCAGCGATTCGTGCCGCGCGGGCCCTCAGTGACGTCCCGTCCGCCCAACTCAGCCACAGTCCGGCTGGCACGCTCCTCGGAACACAACAGCACGCACTTCGTCAGGGCATCGGCGATCATGGCATCGGGCGCCACTACCGCGGCGCGGCGGCGCCAGGCGGCAGCGGCGCCAGTGCCGGTGCGCACGTAATAGCCGCGATGCCCCGGGGGTCGCCGCGGCTCATCGAGGTCGCTGACGGCCAGCGCGGCGATTTGCAAAGCGAGGGGTCGATAATCGTGATCGCGGTAGCGCAGCAGGATGGTTTCGCGCCGCGCTCCGAACAGGCGCAGATCGCCGCCGGCATTCACCACGCCCGCGTGGCAGCCGGCCGCACGCAGGGCCGCGATCGCGCAGTCGATCGCGTAGCCTTTCGCGATCCCTCCGAGATCGAGCGCCAGCGGCGCGCGGCGCACCACCCACGGCTCCGGTCCCGGCGATGGACCCGAGAGCTCGAGGTCAGTCAGGCACCCGGGTCTTAGCGGCAGGCACGGATCGAACACGCCATCGGTCAGCCCGTTCAGCCGCTGCGCCAGCCTCAACACCTCCCAGGTGGACGCGTGAATCGGCGTCTGGACGCGGAGGGGCGCCGAGTTGATGCGGGCAATATCGCTCCCCTCGCGCTCGGGGTGCATGCGCCGTTCGACCTGCGAAACGGCTGCGAAGGCCGCCTCGATCGCGCACGCGGCAGTGACTTCAGATTCCGCAGCGGCTTCGATCGCCACCCAGGTGCCCATGGCGACCCGCAGCCGTCGAAGGCGGCCTGCGGAGGCGGGCCCGCGAGCGCAGGCAGGCGAAGCAGGCGAGGGTACCGATTCGGCGGAAAGCATGGGACGAACGAGTTGAACCCCAGGGCCGCGTACGGTTATCCTACAGCAATTAAGAATCATTCGCATTCGTATTTGGCGAGGGTGACGGCGATGAGGATCCCGCCCATATGACCGACCCGGATCGCGGCTCGTTAGGTTGGGCCATGGCGCTGGCCGCGCTGACGGCTGCGCCGGTGCAGATTGTCGTCGCCACGGAGTACCTCTCGGTGGAGGGCGCGCAGAAGGCACTCTTCCCGCAGGCCGATCGGTTCACCGAGTTGGTCCTGTCCCTCAACGCGGCGCAGCGAACGCAGGTTGCGACGCTCGCGGGACCCCAGCCCCCGCACCGGAGCCTGCGCGCCTGGAAGGCGATGCGTGGTGGGGAGCTCGTCGGCTACGTGTTCGTCGATGAGGTGATCGGACGGGAAGACTTCATCACTTACGCGGCGGGCATCGACGCCGCCGGTCACCTGAGCGCGCTGGAGGTGCTCGCTTACCGGGAGAGTCACGGGGGAGAAATCAGAAGCGATGCGTGGCGACGTCAATTCGCGGGCCGACAGAGGCTCGGGGAGCTGCGCGTGCAAACCGACATCAAGAACATCGCCGGAGCCACGCTCTCCTGCGAACACGTGACCGAGGGGGTGCGCTGGCTGGTGGCGCTGTGGCAGGTGGCTCTGCGGCCCGCAGCGGCTTCCTCCGGCTGAGCTGCCGTGCAGCACTTTGCCGTGAGTCGCCCCGAAAAGGCTGCCGAAGGGGGCCAGGGCGCCACGCGCCTGGCGCCGCGCAATGGGGCTCGCGCGGCGATGTCCCCGGCGCTGCGTGCGGCGATTCTCACGCTCGGCGCACTCTTGTGGCTTTCCGGCGCGGTGTGGCTCGTGCTGCATTTCGCCTTTGCGCAGCAGACGCAATTTGGTCCGCTGCCGAACCCCTGGGAAGCGGTGGTGATACGCGCGCACGGCGTGCTGGCGGTCGGCGCCGTGTTTCTCCTGGGGTGGATCGTCGGGGGCCACACGATCGAGCGCTGGGGGAGTGCGCGCAATCGCCTCTCCGGGCTCGCACTCACGGGCAGTGCGGCGCTGCTGGTGGCCAGCGGCTACGCACTCTATTACACCACCGGAACCCTGCACGAGGTGGCTTCCCGGACGCACGAGTGGCTGGGAGCCGCCTCGCTGCTCGCGGCGCTCGCGCACTGGTGGCGGAACCGTCCCTGACGGCGTTCCCGTTGTGGTTCACTGGCGGTTCAGCGTCCGCCCGTCATATAA
>Ga0137409_10002123_pt1 | contig 21360 bp, 25 predicted proteins | sample CZODoug1_16funga_FD_122059 | JGI IMG/M metagenome (GOLD analysis project Ga0137409, IMG submission 122059) | Vadose zone soil fungal communities from Angelo Coast Range Reserve, California, USA - CZODoug1_16fungal (Hybrid Assembly) | ecosystem: Environmental > Terrestrial > Soil > Vadose zone... | reverse complement strand
CCCCTCCGCGTTACAGAGATCAAGCCCGGAAGGATTGAGGGCCGCGCCAAGACGGAACCGTTTATAGGCCCCGCCGACGACGAGGTTCTGGGCCGGTTCATCGAATTCCTGATGGCTAATGACAAATCGGATGGTAAGGATAAGAACACGGTCAGTTGGCGGAGCCAGTTCGACGAATTTCTGCGCCAAATCGACGAGATCAAGCCGGATGCCGGCGAGCCGGAGTATCGATATTTCTATCGTAAAGCCAACGCATTAACTGCCTTGCTGGAAGCTGCTCCGCCTGGATCCGGACGGGCCAAACTGTTGCGCCAGCTGGCAGCGCTGCTCAGCTCATCCAATGTGCAGCAAGAAAGCCCGATCGAATGGTTTGCGCAGGTGTCGGTGACGTCCGATGCCATCGGGGAGCACGGATCGGAGGAATCTCAAGCGTTCCTGCGCGAGCTGGAACACTCAGGAAATTCGCTGCTGGCCCTTTACGCGTTAGCAGCGAGTGCGCTGCCACCGAATCCCTGACGACACCATTACGGCGACGCCGTGGACAACAAGCCCAGGCTGATTCCCTCGGCCGACGCCGTCGCGTTGAGAGGGACTCGAGCCCGGCCAGCAGGTACCCGCCTGTGCGACTCGAAGAAAGAGGCGCTGCCTTCGTGTCAACGGGCGTAGCGTCAACGAGCACGCTCAGGACTGAAGGCATTCGCTCGGGACATTTCCGAGCTCCGGGTTCATCGTAACCTAAGCGCTTCGCGGACCGTCTGGTAGCTTCTGCGCTCGAAGGGGAGGGTAAGCCAGATGGTTCGGGGCTCGATTTCGGTGTGCGCTTCGTCAAAGTGGTTCCTCGTGGTTTGGATTCCGGTGCTTTCTCACTTGATCTCGAGCCTATTGCTGGCGCAGGTCACGGGCGCCATGCTCGCCGGCGCCATCACCGGCCCTTCGGGCGCAGCCGTCGCGAACGCCAAGATCTCGGTCAAGAACGCGGCCACGGGGCAGACGAACCAGACCCAAACCAATTCGGCGGGAATTTATAACGTGGCTGGCCTGACACCCGGAGATTACGAGATTTCCGTGTCGGCAGAAGGTTTCTCCACGAAAGTAGCCAAAGTGACGCTCAGGACCGGCGCCAAGGAAACAATGGATCTGGCATTAACAGCCGCTTCCGATAATGCGGCGTCGCCTTCGCTGGGGGATCTTGGGTTCCCGCAGGATGAGGTTCAGGGAAACGCCCAGGATCAAGCAAGGCTCGACCGGCGTACGCGCATGCTCAGGATGCATCAACGGTTCGGCTTGATCACCCTCGCTCCCTTGGTCGCCACCATCGCTACTTCCAACCTCGCCGCTGGAAGGCACAGCACCGCGACTGGCCGTAATGTGCATGGCGTTGATCAGCGCCAGACCTTCGCGTACTCCGCTCTCCGCGAGGCAGGTATTGACGTCGGATGTGATGTTGACCAGCGCGCGGCGAAGTGTGTCCGCGCCGGCCATGCTGCGCCATTTTCGCTCGCGAACGCGGCGGCGCCCGCTTGCCGGGTTGCGGCTTTTCGCAGCGCGTCGCGGCTTCTCGCGACATCGCCACCAGAAACCGTAAAATCGCCGCATGACACCGGAAGAATTCCGCGCGGCGGGTCACCGCCTGATCGATTGGATTGCCGACTATCGCCTGCGCGTGGAGAGCCTGCCGGTGATGGCGCGCGTGGAGCCAGGCGACATCAGGAAGCGCCTGCCGGCTCAGCCGCCCGACGCGCCCGAGCCGTTCGACGCCATCGTCCGGGATCTCGACGCGATCGTCATGCCGGGCCTTTCGCACTGGCAGCACCCGCGATTCTTCGGGTACTTCCCCTGCAATGGATCCCTCGCGAGCGTGCTGGGCGACTACGTGAGCACCGGCCTCGGCGTCCTGGGGCTGGCGTGGCAATCGAGTCCGGCACTGACCGAGGTCGAAGAAGTGGCCACCGACTGGATGCGCCAGATGCTCGGTCTGTCGGACGCCTGGAGCGGCGTGATTCAAGACACCGCGTCGACGAGCACGCTCCTGGCGTTGATCTGCGCACGGGAACGGACGACGGGGTTCAGTTCGAGCCGTGGCGGCCTGCAGGGCGAACCGAGCCCGCTCATCGTGTACACCTCCGCGCACAGCCACAGCTCCGTCGACAAGGCGGCGCTGCTCGCGGGGTTCGGCCGCGCGAACATCCGCGTCGTGCCGCACGATGCCGGCTTCGCAATGCGTCCGGACGCGCTCGCGGACGCGATTGACGCGGATCGCCGGGCCGGCGCGCGGCCCTGCGCCATCGTGGCCACGGCGGGCAGCACGACGTCGACGGCGTTCGATCCGCTCGACGCGATCGGCGCGATTGCCCGCGACGACCGGCTGTGGCTGCACGTCGACGCCGCGATGGCCGGCTCTGCGATGATCCTGCCCGAGTGCCGGACGCTGTGGGACGGCGTCGAACGCGCCGACTCGCTCGTCGTCAACCCGCACAAGTGGCTCGGCGCAGCGTTCGACTGCTCGGTCTACTACGTGCGCGACGCGGAGCATCTGGTCCGGGTGATGTCGACGAACCCGAGCTACCTGCAGTCAGCGGCCGACGGCCGCGTCAAGAACTTCAGGGATTGGGGCCTCCCGCTCGGCCGCCGCTTCCGCGCGCTCAAGCTGTGGTTCCTGATTCGGGAACAAGGCGTGTCGGGGCTGCAGAAGCGATTGCGGCGCGACCTCGGGAATGCGCGATGGCTCGCGGACCAGGTGCGCGCTTGCGCGGGATGGCGTGTGCTGGCGCCGGTGCCGTTGCAGACGCTCTGCATCCGTCACGAGCCAGCCGGCCTCGACGACGAGGCGATCGATCGGCACACGCTCGCCTGGGTGGATCGTGTGAACCGGTCGGGCGCGGCCTATCTCACGCCGGCGATTCTCGACGGCCGCTGGATGATCCGGGTGTCGATCGGCGCGGAGCCGACCGAGCGGCCGCATGTCGAAGCGCTCTGGGCCGCGATGCAGATGGAGGCCGGACGCCTGTAGGGCGACGCGTTCGGCGTCGCCATCAATAGTCTTTGTTCCAGCGCCTGGCGTAGCTCGGGCGCTGCGCCGCGCCGTGGCGGCTGACATTCCACATCTGACCGCACGCCTCGCAACGCCAGTAAGTGGAGGCGTCGACTTTCTCGCTCGGGATCGAGATCTTCACCGACCGGCAGAACGGGCAGGCGGTCGGCGACGGCATCGGTACTGGTTCCGGCTCGGTCGATTTCATGCGAACAGTTACTCGGCCTTGCCGCCGGCCGGAATGGCTGCGGCGGCGGTTTGCGGTTTGCGCGTCTTCATCAACGCCAGGATGCGCTGCCGGCGAAGCATCTTGCGTTTGCGGTCCTTCTGAAACCTGGCGCGATCGCCGTTTCGCCTCGACATGTGCTCCTCTGTTCCTTCCGATGCGTGTGAGATTGCGACGCGCACGCGCTCCGGGACCAAAGTCGCGCCGGTCGCGCGCTCTCGAGGTGGGGCCGTGCTCGAAGGCAGATGGGCCCTGCTCTGAACGACGCGTCCACTATACCACCGTGACTCCTCGCGGCCTGCAGAATGAACGACTCCGGGGCGTCATGGCTTGGACGTCGCGCGCACATCCCGAAAAGGCGCCCGCGTAGAAGAGGACCGCCGCGAGCAAGAGGAAGGTTTCATCAGACAACCGCATTTCGGGCGCCCGGAACAGGCGTGTGCTGAAAGAGACAGCGCGTGGCGGCGCCGCGAGCATAGATTGTCCGCAGACGAGGATTGCCGTGCACAGTTTGACGCCCTCGACGCCAGGCACCGCTCTCTGTCCGATCTGCCGCCGTCCTCTCACATTGCCGCCTGATCGCTGGCTCGCGACGTTCGAAGGCGATCGCTGGGGTCGGCTCCTGGATTTCGACAGCGCCGCTCTGTCGCCCCGCAAGGTTCCAGCCACGCTCACCGGTCTGGCCGGTCCTGACGATGCGTTCCGGAGGCCGTGAGTTCGAATCCACGTTCAACCGCGGAGGCCACGTTCAACCGCGGAGGCCACGTTTAACCGCGGAGATCGCAGAGAGCGCAGAGGTTTTGTGGGGTGTGCAATTCGGTACAGCCGAGCTCGGGCCCAGCCGTCTACCCTCTCGACCTTGATGATGTTTTGTGCTTACTGCGCGCAGCCTGCCACGATGCGGATCGCCGCGAACCCTGAAGAGGTCTGCTTCGAGCACGCCCTGGAGTTCTGGACCGGGCTCCTGGCCTACGTCCGGGACCGCTCAACACCTTGCGTGAAGGATGAGCAGTTGTGCCACTGCCCGTCGTGCGAGGAATCGAGCATGTCCCAACTGCGCGCCATCGCCATTGCCGCCGCCGGTCCGTCGCCACGCGACAACGAGAGTTTCTCGATCCGCCTTGCCTCGTGACGTCGATTTCTCTGCTGGTTCTTCGTCGCGTGACGACATAGACTTTTGCCTGGGAGCGGGACTGAGAGATTAAAGGCGCGAACCTACAGGGACCACGAAAACACGAGAACACGAAAAAGAAATTCTACTTCGTGTTCTTTCGTGCTTTCGTGGTTGCGCCTGCGCTCGCCAGGCGAACGCCGAACTTCATGAACAGTCTCAGGAAGCCCGGGCTCATCGAGTCCAACGGCCGCGAGATCGAAGATTCTCTCCTCAGCGTCGTCCTGCACGCTTGATCCGCTCAGGGTGGGCAGCGCAATCCGCTGCACGGCGGTCTTCACGCACGAACGTGGCGGTGTCGCATTGAGAACACCCTCTCCCGCAGCCAAGTCTGGTACGCTGACGGCGAATTCGAGCCGCCGGTTCGCTGAGGCTCGGCCGGCCGGGAGAAAAGGAATCCACATGCCGAACGACCAGATCCCTCCGGAGCAGAATCGGCAGCAGGCAGAGGGTCTGCGCCAGAAGGCTGAGGACATCCGTCGGGACGCCGAGCAGGACCGCGGGTTCGCCGAGGGACAGCGCAGTTCAGCGGAGTCCGGCAGGAATGAATCGGAACAGTTCAGGCGACTGGCAGAAAAAGCGCGGGAGGTCCGCGACCGGCATCAAGAGGCGCTCGACACAGTCCGGGAGGAGCAAGAGCGCCTGCGGGAAGCCGGGGAGGCGGCGCGGAGCGCCAGCGAGGAGGCGCGAGCCGCGGCCGAGGCTGCGCGTCAGGCGGCTATGGAAGCTGTGCGCGCGACCACCCAAACGCTGCAGGCGACGCTCGAATCCATGAAGGTCGTCGAGGAGATGCGGCGGACGCTCCGCGATCTACGGGGCGAGAACGAGCCCGACTCCAACTAGTGATGTCGACCCGCCGCACGCGGCAGATCCCTGCCTCAATCGTGAAGCACGACGCTCAGGAGCGAGTTGTTGATCTTGAGCGGCAGCAACTCGCCGTCGTACTCGATGAAGCCCAGCTTCTTGAATTTGTTCAGAAAAAAATTCACGCGAGAGCGCGTGGTGCCAACCATTTCGGCGAGCGTCTCCTGGGAGATCTTCGGCACGGCGCGAGTCGGCCGGTCCTGCACTCCGTAGCGCGCGAGCAGCAGCAGCGTGCGTGCCAGCCGCTTCTCGCTCGAGTTGAAGAGCTGATCGACCAGATCCTCCTCGGTCCGGATGTTGCGCGCCAGCATGTGGCTAATGAAGCGATCGGACATCGCATGCTGTTTGTGCAGCAGGCGGACCATCTTGGCTTTGTCGACCAGGAGGATCACGCTGGGCGTGATCGCCGTGGCGCTCCCGACGCGCACTGGCTGGCCGGCGAGGCAGGCCTCGCCGAAAAAGTCGCCAGGTCCGAGCATCGCCACCACGGCCTCTCGCCCCGTCTTCGAGAGCACCGACAGCTTGACGCCGCCGCCTTTGATGTACATGACGTGGCGGCAGGGATCGCCCTGAGTGAAGATCGTCTCTCCTCTCCCATACTCACGGACGGTCTTCGAAACGCCCGCCGAGTCGAGAAATGCTTGCGCGCTGAACGCCGACACCGCCCGAGCCGCACCGCCGCGCGAGACTCTTCGGCGTTCCATCCGCAGAGCATCTCATGGAATGGTGCCCCGAACGTGTCTCCTATTGAACAATCCTTTGCGTGTGCAAAACTGCACACGAATGCTGGCGCGCGTGAACTATGCTGCCTCGTGGCGCCGTTCCACAAAGCCAGCCTCGTGAAAAGCAAGATGATCCCCGGCGAGTGGGAGCGCGCTCGAACCCGTCCGGTGCGCCCACAGGAAACCTCACGTCTTCCCGTCGATCCTCGTGTCACCCTGGCGACGGTCGGACCAATACCAATGGACGTGTGGCATCGCCCCGGCCTCCCGAGGTGGGTGAAGGTCTCGATCCTCGGAGCGGTGCTGCTAATCGTCTTCCTTCTTGACCTCTTGACGCCGTAGAGTGGTCAGACGGCGTTCAGACCCTCCTCCGATCCAGAAGTATCTGGAGAATTGGTACGCGAATGTGGTCGTCCTGACGTTCGCGGAGACTGAGGACATCAGCGGTTTGGCTTTGCAGAGTCTCGCGCTGGGTCTCCGGCAGTGGTGTACAAACGCAGACTCCGACGTTCGGCGCGGCTACGCGCTACCCTGGATTCGGGCCATAGGATGGTCAGGCCGAGTCTGCCGGCTTAGCCGTTGCGCTCGGGGGCGCACAAGCGATTTCCGTGGCAAAATATCCTTGAAGGGGGCGAGGGGATGGCGAAGACCAAGCCGCGAAGGCGCGGGCAGACCCCCGGGTTCGATGCCCAGCAATTCCTCGATTCTTCCGGCGCGACGAAGCAAATCGATACGTACGAGCCGTTGGCCCGCATTTTCGTCCAGGGCGAGCCGGCCACGACGGTGTTGTACATCCGGCAGGGAACGGTGAAGCTTTCCGTGGTGTCCAACACGGGCAAAGAGGCGGTCATCGCCGTTCTGGGGCCAGGTGATTTTTTCGGAGAAGGCTGTCTGGCGGGTCAGGCGCTTCGCATGGGCACGGCGACCGCGATGACGGCGGCCACCGTGCTGGTCCTCGACCAAGCCAAGATGACCGAGTTGCTCCACAAGCAGTCGGCGTTCTCGGACCGGTTCATCACCCACATGCTGGCGCGCAACATCCGCGTCGAGGAAGACCTCGTCGATCAGCTCTTCAACTCCAGCGAGAAACGGCTGGCGAGGGCGCTCCTGCTGCTGGCACGGTACGGCAAGCAGGACCAGCCGCAGCGCCTGCTGCCCAACATCTCGCAGGAAATCCTCGCGGAGATGGTTGGCACGACCCGGTCGCGGGTGAACTTCTTCATGAACAAGTTCCGCAAGCTCGGGTTCATCGAGTACAACGGCGGCCTCAAGATCAACAGTTCGCTACTGAGCGTGGTCCTGCACGACTGAGCTGGCGCCGGCGTCGCCCTTGTCGCGACGCTGCTCGCGCCGCGGGCGGCGGGGTCCGGGTGTCGAGTGCGTCATGGCCGCCAACCGCCCGTGCGCGTGAGCCTCGATCGCGCATCGATCGAGAGCATCTGGCGACCGATGTCGGGGCCATCGCAACGCATCGCGCGTCGCGACACGGCAGAGGACGCTGCTAGCCTCTATTTCCCACCGTCCGACACGGCTGGAACCGGCGGTGCCGGTAACTCGGGCCCGGGAGGGACCGTGGCGGCGTCAGCCGCGCGCTCTTCCGGTACCGCGTCGACAACGCGTCGGACCCGTTGACGACGCTCGAGGAACTCTGCGTAAGGCACGACCACTCGGCGGGGTGTCAAGGACATGGAACCTCCGAACGGCGCGGCCGACGTGAAGCGGATCAGCCGATTCAACGTTCGACCCACTCGACGAAAGCTTTCGGAATCTCGCTGCGCAGGACCATGACGCGCAGGACGCGATCGTCGCGGAGGAGGTCCGCGCCGCCCGCGCGCGCCGCCTCGAACGTCGGATAGCGAGCCCACGCTGGCGCCAGACCGGCGGCCGAGCCGCGACGCATCGTGGCAATGAATCTGGACATGATGCGCAGTCTGGACATGACGCCGTCCAATCGCCAGAGAGCAGAACCTCAACAGCCTAGGCCGAAGCCTCGCGTGCGGACTGTCCCTTATTGCACAGGCGCCCGCAGACGCACCTCGACCCCGGAAGTCGCATGAATGGACATCGCCGACCTTCGCGCGGCGCGGATCGGCCGTGTCGCGGTGCTCATGCAGCCCGCGCAGCAGCAGCCCGCCGAGGATCACCGCGTCGCAGGCTCGATCTCGTGGCTCGCTTGTGCCCGGCGAGCAGCAGCGGCAGTTTTCTCGGCCGTCGGCGACTCAACGCCATCTCGCGCTCTGCTTCTCTGCGTGATCCCGTTACCTCGGTCCCCTCTACCTGCCGGGGGCCGTGTTTCGCACTACCTGGTATGACAGCCATCCAATCGGTCCGAACAGAAACGTGAGGACCAGGCACGGCAGCACCACCCACTTCGAGATGCCGCGCGCGGCGGCATCGGTGGTCTCCCACGTCCCCACCAGCAGATCGAACGCGAGGTAATGGACCCATCCGGCCAGCAGCAGCCAGGGGTTCGAGAACAGCTCGGCGACTGCGCGCAGCGACGAGAATCCGCCGTGCGACTCGCGAATGTGCAGCGCGAGCAGCACGAGATAGGTGCCCGACAACAGCGCGGGGATGACCGTGCCGGCCGTGGCGATCGCGCGGCGATCTCGCGGCGCGGCAATCAGCAGCAGCCAGCCGGCGATCGCCAGTAGATTCAAGGTCGAGAAGACGGCTTCAATCGTCATCACAACACCGCCAGGGGCGCCGCCGCGTCAGGTGCGATGTCGGGCTGCCGCGCCGACAGCGCGAGCAGCGTTCCGGCCGTCGTCGCAACGAGCCACGCGGCCAGCGCCGCGCCCGGCAGACCGTGCGGCGCCAGCACGGGCTGGCCGGCCAGCGCCTGCGCCAGCAGCACGAGGAGCAGCGTTCCGTAGCTGACACCCGCGACCAACACCAGCCGCCGGCGCCGCGCGGGCGAGAGGCCGGTGATCAGCCAGGCGATCCCGGGCAGGATCTGCACGCCGTGCAGCCCGATGAAGTGCGGGACGCGAAGGTCGCCGTGCTCGCGGCTCCATCCGGTGCCGGGCATCCCGGGGCCGCCGTCGGGGGCGCCGACGGTGTGGGCGCCGGCAACCATCAGGCGATGCGTCTCGCGCGTCGCCGCGAGCTGCGCGTGCGTCGGACTCGTCATGAGGCCGCCGATCGCCGAGCCCACGACGGTCGTCAGCATGCCGATGCGGATTGCCCATCCCATCGCGCCATCCGCAAAGCGTTGGCGGAACAGCGCGACCGACAGGGCGATGGCCACGGCCCACGCGATCACGATCGCGACACCCATCACCGCGAACAACGCCGCATCAACGGGCGTGGCGACATTGAAATGGCTCGTCACGCCGCGCGCCGCCTGGGCGTCGATGATCGCGACTTCGAGGACCAGGACCGCCGCCGTCGTCCAGCCGACGCGGCGCACCAGGCGCGGCCGGTCCGGCAGATAGGTGAAGAGCCACGCGAGCGTCAAGGCGTAGATGGCGGTCGAGATGGCGAATTTGGCCGGCTTCAGCCAGGCGGGCGCGCCGGTGATCACGCGCGGGTCGAGCGCGACACCGGCGAGCGAGAGCACGAACACGACGAGCATGCCGAGGCCGACCGCGGTGAGCGGCCGGCTGGCCCCCCAGAGGCGCGGCACGTGAGTGGCGATTGCGTCCTTCATCGTTGGTCCCTTCTGCAATGTTGTCATCGTCAACATAAGATAGGTCATTTATGTTGACGATGTCAACACCTTTCGGTATCCTTGGGGTAATGGCAGCGGGACGCCGGACGATTCAGAAGAAGCGGGCCTACCACCACGGCGACCTGGAACGCGCGCTGGTGGAGACCGCCGTGCGCACCATCCAGGAAGAAGGGGTCCACGCGCTGACGCTCCGGAGCGTCGGCGCCCGCCTTGGCGTCTCGCGCACCGCGCTGTATCGCCACTTCGACGGGAAAGAGGCGCTGCTCGCGCGCGTGGCGGCCGAAGGCTTCCGGCTGCTGCACGCGGCGCTCACGCGCGCGATCGCGGAGGCCTCCAGACGCCGCCGCGACCCGCTGCCGGCCATGGCGGCCGCGTACGTGCATTTCGCGCAGGCGAACCCGTCGCATTACCACACCATGTTCGGCGGCGTCCTCACCGACTGGAGGCGTTATCCCGATCTGATCGGGCAGGCCGAGGCGGCGTTCAACGTGTTGCTCGAGGCGATTCGCGACCAGCAGCGCCGGGGCCGGATCGTCGCCGGGGATCCGATCGAGCTCGCCGAGATCACGTGGGCGTTGAGCCACGGCGTGGCGACGCTCGGCATGGCCCGGCAGCTGCAGCGCACGCCGAAGACGGTCGAGGAGCTCGCCGTGCTCGGCAGCCATTTTCTGCAGGACGGACTCCGTCAGAAACAGCGTGCAAACCGTGCAAGGGCGGCGGCAAGTCCAGCGCGCGGCCGCGCCTGATGCCCTCGAAGGATCCCCGGGAGCGCGAAGCAGTTCCATGAAATCGATCGGGCCGGCTGATGAGAAATATTCATTTGCGCCGCAGGCGCAAACGCGACATCGTGCTGATGTGATCGATTGGCTGCTGCTGATCCTTCCCGGCTGCATCTGGGGTGCATCGTTCCTGTTCATCGCCGAAGGGCTCGACGCCGTCGGACCGAACGGCGTGACGTTCGTCCGCATCGCCGTCGGCTTCCTCACGCTGTCGCTCGTTCCGGCCGCGCGCCGGCCGATCCGGCGGTCCGATCGCTCAGGCGCCGCCGCGCTTGGCATCGTGTGGCTGGCCTTCCCGCTCAGCATGTTTCCGTTCGCCGAGCAGCACGTCTCGTCCGCGCTGACGGGGATGCTGAACGGCGCGACGCCGCTGTTTGCCGCGGCAGTCGCGGCCGGCCTGGCGCGCCGCATGCCGTCGCCGGCGGTGCTCGCCGGCATCGCCGTTGGATTCACCGGCGCGATCCTGATCGCGCTGCCAGGAATGGCTACGGCTGAAAATGCCGCGGGTCAGACGAGAGGCGTACTGCTCATCCTCGTTGCGCTGGTGTCTTACGGCTTCGCGATCAATCTCGCGCGCCCACTCCAGCAGCGCAACGGCGCGCTGCCGGTCATCTGGCGAGCGCTCGGCATTGCGCTGATAGCCACTGCGCCGCTCGGCGTGCCGGCGGTCCTCGACGCGCACTGGTCGGCGCGGCCCGTGGCGGCGCTCCTGACGCTCGGCGCCTTCGGCACCGCCATCGCCTACGTGATGGCCGCCACTGCGGCCGGCCGCATGGGCGCGACGACCGCGTCGGCGACGACGTTTCTGATGCCGGTTGTGGCGCTTGCGCTGGGGATCGGCGTGCGCCACGAGCAGGTCGCGCCGCTGTCGGTGCTCGGTGCCGCGGTCTGCCTCGCCGGCGCATGGATGATCAGACAGGCACGCGCGTCTGCAGAACGCGAAGCGGCATCGCATCCCGAGCCTGCCTTCGCGTCCCCGCAGCCGCCGTCGTAACGAGGAGGTAGAAGAGTAGAGAGGAGTCCACGCTCCGTTTCGATTACTTCCGTGCGTTCCGTCCGCCTTCGCCGTCTCGAATGAACGTGCCCTCTTGAAGCTCCGCCACTGCCTGGCGAAGCTCTGCCTGCGTGTTCATCACGATCGGCCCGTACCAGGCGACCGGCTCTTCGATGGGCTTTCCCGACACGAGAAGGAACCTGATCCCCTCGTCGCCTGCCTGCACGACCACTTCGTCTCCGCTGTCGAACAGCACGAGCGATCGGTTGCCGGTCAGCTCGCGGCGCACGCCATCGTTTCCGTCGACCGATTCGGTGAGGACGCCACGCGGATCGGAGGCGTCCCGAAACGTGCCCGACCCGGCGAAGACGTACGCGAACGCGTGACGGGAGGTTTCGACCGCGAGACGCTTGCGTTGTCCCGGCGGGACCGAGACGTCCAGATAGCGCGGATCGGCAGCGACTCCTTCGACCGGTCCGCGTTTACCCCAGAAGTCCCCCACGATGACCCGCACTCGCGTGCCGTCATCGTCTGTGACCTCGGGAATGTCCTGCGCGGCGATGTCCTGGTACCGGGGCGCGGTCATCTTGAGCGACGCGGGCAGATTCGCCCAGAGCTGAAACCCATGCATGCGCCCTTGCGCGTCGCCCTGCGGCATCTCCTGATGCATGATGCCGCGGCCCGCGGTCATCCATTGCACGTCGCCCGCCCCGAGAGCGCCCCGGTTGCCGAGGCTGTCGCCGTGCGCGACGGTTCCAGCGAGCACGTAGGTAATGGTTTCGATGCCGCGATGCGGATGCCACGGGAAGCCGGCGAGGTAATCGCGCGGATTGTCGTTGCGGAAGTCGTCGAACAACAGGAACGGATCGAATTCCGCGGTATCGCCAAAGCCGAACGCGCGCTGCAGCCTGACGCCGGCGCCTTCGATATGGGGTTGTGCCTTCGCTACTCGTTTCACCGATCGAATCGACATGGTGAACTCCATACGTTCATGTATGAACTATAGCACAACCCTTCACAGCCCAGCAAACAAAAAGGCCCGATTTGCTCGGGCCCCTGGGATCATTCAGACCACTCCGGCACCGAACTCCGGCACCAGCCTCCGGCACCGATCCCGGACAGGACGAGATCAGGGCCGCACGAACTCGCGCTCAGGATGGCGGAGAGCGAGGACCGGGCACGGGGCCTGTTGGACGACGCTCTCAGGTACATCCCCCACAATCAGATCGATGGCGTGCGTGCGCGCGTAGCGGACGATCTCGGTGGCCGTGTCGCCCGATTCGACAGCGAGCACCGGGCGCAGGCGGATGTGATCTTCCTTCCCGAGCACGCTCTGGAGCTGAGTCCAGGCGGCGACCTCGGCGTCCCTCTGAATTGCCGCGCGTGACTGCACCGGCAGCGCGACCGGATCCTCGGCGGCGAGGGCGTCGATCACGTGTAGCAGGTGCAGAGCCGCGCCGAACTCTTCGACCAGCGCGATACCGTATGTCACCGCGACGCGCGACCGATCGCTGAAGTCGGTGGGGACGAGGATGCGCTTCAGGACGATCTTCATGAGTGACCATGACCCCCGCGGCGCGCTGCCGCAGCCGGAGCGCGAGCGCCATTTTGCCCCTGCCCTCTGCCTCCGCCCTTTTCCCGGTGCCATCTCTAGAACGAGATCGTGATCCTGTTCTCCACCGCCGTCACCCCCGGCGCCGCCCACGCCTGGCGCTCCATGATGAGATTCGTGACGCCCTTCACACCGGTGAGGCGCCGGACGGCGCGCTCCGCGTCCAGCTTCTGATACTGCCAGTCGACCGCGCCCTTCAGCGTCACCCAGCCCTTCGAGACCGTGACGTCGATCGCGCCGTCGGGCAGAAACGCGTCCCACTTCAACGCGCGCGCCGCAGCCGCGGCAATGTCGGCGTCGGTGCGCTCGTCGGCCGTCAGAAGCCGGACTTCGATGTCGTTCGCGACGGCCTTCACGCCGCGCACGCTGTGCGCCGCCTCTTCGGCGGCCCAACGCTTGGTGTAGGAGTCGACCCAGCCAGTCAGCGTGACGACGCCGTCTTTCACGGCGACGCCGATCTCGTTCGGCGCAACACGAGGGTCCCACCTCAGCTCCTGCAGTACATCCTGCTGAATCTCCGCGTCGGTGCGCACCTCTGCTGTCGTGGCGGTGGCCATGACTCGACTCCCCTGTCTTGAAGTCTCCGCCGGCTACGCGGCTTCCTGAATCTGAACCTGGCGCGGCTTGGCTTCCTCGCGCAGCGGGAGCCTGAGCGTGAGCACGCCGTTCTTGTACTCCGCGGACACCTTCGTGTTGTCGACCGTCGGCGGCAGGGCGAACGAGCGGACGAACACCCCGTACTGGCGCTCGACGCGGTGCACCTGGTCCTGCTTCACCTCTGCGCTCAGCTTCCTCTCGCCCTTGATGGTGAGCACGTTGTTGTCGACGGTGATCTCGATATCCTCGCGTTTCAGGTCGGGGAGCTCGGCCTTGATGACGAGCTCCTTGTCGCCGTTCTGATAGATGTCGACCGGCGGGATCCAGGCCCCGCTGTTCATCAGTCCCTCTTCACCGCGCCCGTAGGTCTCCGTAAAGACGCGGTTGATCCGATCCTGCAGCTGCGTGAATGTCATATCGCCTCCTCCATGCGTTTGATGCCTATCCGTTTGACGTGTCGACCGGCTCCGCGTCGACGACTTCTCCCTCCTGCACGTCCGACGCTGCGCGCGGTCGTGCCGTGGCGACGCTCTGCGTCGCACGCTGGAGCGCCTCGACGCTCCGTTTGATCGCCGGCACGTCCTCGTCCTGCATCGCCTGTCGCACGTCGGCAATCGCCGCCTCGAGCCGCGCGCGGTCCGCCGCCGGCGCATCCTGATGATCGGACAGCACCTTTTCCGCGGCGTAGGCGAGCGCATCGGCCTCGTTGCGCGCCTCGATCAGCTCGCGCCGCCGCTGGTCTTCGGCTGCATGGCTCTGCGCGTCCCTGACCAGCCGGTCGACCTCCTCCTTGCTCAGGCCGCTGGTCGCCGTGATCGTGATCTTCTGCTCCTTGCCCGTCGCCTTGTCCTTCGCCGACACATTCACGATGCCGTTGGCGTCGACGTCGAAGGTCACCTCGATCTGAGCGACGCCGCGCGGCGCCGGAGGAATCCCGACAAGGTGAAAGCGCCCCAGCGTGCGGTTGTCCCTGGCGAGCGGCCGCTCGCCCTGCAGCACGTGAATTTCGACGCTCGTCTGGTTGTCGGCAGCGGTCGAGAAGATTTCGCTTTTCTGCGTCGGGATCGTCGTGTTGCGCGGTATCAGCACCGTCATCACGCCGCCGAGCGTCTCGATGCCAAGCGAAAGAGGCGTCACATCGAGCAACAGTACGTCCTTGACGTCGCCGACGAGCACGCCGCCCTGCACCGCCGCGCCGACGGCGACGACCTCATCGGGATTCACCCCTTTGTGCGGTTCCTTGCCGAAGAGGTCCTTCACCAGTTGCTGGATTTTCGGCATGCGGGTCATGCCGCCGACGAGCACGACTTCGTCGATCTTCTTCGCGTCGACGGCGGCATCGGCCAGCGCCTGCTTGACCGGGCCCATCGACCGCTGCAGCAGGTCGTCGACGATCTGCTCCAACTTCGCCCGCGATAGTTTCATCTGCAGGTGCTTCGGCCCGCTGGCGTCTGCGGTGATGAACGGCAGGTTGATGTCGGTTTCGGACGCGCTCGAGAGCTCGATCTTCGCCTTCTCGGCAGCCTCCCTGAGCCGCTGCAGTGCCATGCGGTCTTTCGTGAGATCGATGCCGTCGGTCTTTTTGAATTCCGCCGCAATCCAGTCGACGATGCGCTGATCGATGTCGTCGCCGCCCAGGTGCGTATCGCCGTTCGTCGCCTTCACCTCGACGACGCCGTCGCCCACTTCGAGGACAGAAATGTCGAAAGTGCCGCCACCGAAGTCGTACACCGCGATCGTTTCGTCCTTCTTCTTGTCGAGCCCGTAGGCGAGCGCGGCGGCGGTCGGCTCGTTGATGATGCGGCGGACGTTGAGATCCGCAATCCTGCCGGCGTCCTTCGTCGCCTGGCGCTGCGCGTCGTTGAAGTACGCGGGTACCGTGATGACGGCGTCGGTGACCTTCTCGCCGAGGTACGCCTCCGCGGCGTCCTTCAGCTTGCGGAGAATCATCGCGGAGATTTCGGGCGGCGAGTACTGTTTGCCGCGGACCTCCACCCACGCGTCGCCGTTCTTCGCCTTCACTACCTTGTACGGTACGCGCGAGGCTTCGTCGGCGGCCTCTTCGAACTTGCGGCCCATGAAGCGCTTGATCGAAAAGATGGTGTTCTCGGGATTCGTGACCGACTGCCGCTTCGCGACCTGGCCGACGAGCCGTTCGCCCTCTTTCGTGAACGCCACCACCGACGGCGTCGTCCGCGCCCCCTCCTGATTCACGATGACGGTCGGCTCGCCGCCCTCCATCACCGCGACGACCGAGTTGGTCGTGCCCAAATCGATTCCGATGACTTTTCCTGGCATGCGTGCCTCCCGCCCAGGCGAAAGAAGGCAAGCCGCCTGCCGTGCGCGACGTCATTGAACGGGTTGGAATTACGCGCAGTCGCGACCAGGCGGATCGCGAAGAGTCACGAACCCGCGAGTTTTCGCGTGACTGCTCCTGCTCTGCACGGCCCTGCGTGATCCACTGCGATCCGCTCCTGTTGCGTTACGCCCGCGTCGGCGGTCTCGGCCAACGCGCACGCCTGCCACCGCTGGCTCGCGCAGCAACCGCCGAACATGATGGAGGCGAACGAGAGCCTGGCGCACATCCAGCGTGACTGCCAGCGCGCCGCCGACGTCGTCGGACGCATCCGCTCGCTGCTGAAGAAGAGCCCGCCGCAGCCGACGCTGCAGGATGTGAACAAGCTCACCGAGGAAGTGGTCGCACCCCTTCACGATCGACTGTCCAGCCACGAGATCACGGCGACGATGCGGGGGTTCGCGAGGCCCTCGGCAGTCTGATCCGCTCGGTCGGCTTCCGTCCGCAACTCTTCGCCGCGGCGCTGGACTTTCTGGAGAGTCCGAAGCCCGACGCGCCCGCGTGTCTGATCCTCGACGTCCGCATGCCTGGCCTCGGGGGCCTCGACTGCCAGCAGCGGCTCGCGGACGCCGGCATTCACATCCCGATCATCTTCATGACGGGCCACGGCGACGTTCCGATGTCGGTCCGCGCCATGAAGGCGGGCGCGGTCGACTTCCTCAATACAGCCCCGGTCTTCCAGTCGCGAAAAACGGAGAGTTCGTGACCAATCGTCGGGCACAGCGCTCAGACTTCAGGTGAACTCTCCAGCCGGTGGCCGATACGACGAGGGATGGCCAGGCACACCGCTTGCGCCAGCACCACCGGAGGGGGTCGGCGCATGGACGTATCGACTTTCTGGCTCATCAGAGGGCTCATCGGCGTGGTCGTCGGCATCCTTGCGGTGGCGTGGCCTGGGATCACGACATCACAGGCGAATAGCTGCTGGCGCTGAGCGGCGTCATGTCGGTGCTGTTCGGCATCCTGGTCTTCGCCTTCCCGGACGCGGGCACCGTGGGCATCGCGTGGGTTCTCGGCATCTATGCCGCAGCGGCCGGCGTGGTTCTGATCGTGCTCGGCTTGCGACTGCGGTCTCCGGCGCTCGTGTACTCATCGTGAAGCAGCGCCCCCACTCTCATGGACAGGACGTGTTGATGAAGCGTCACAGGGCGTGGTCAGAGACCATCGAATGGTTCTCGACGAGGGTGAGCGAATGGACAGGAAGCACGTTCGCGTTCATCTGCTCGCTCGTTCTCGTGATCGTGTGGGTAAGCACCGGCCCGGTGTTCAGGTACTCCGATACCTGGCAGCTGGTCATCAACACGATCACGAACGTCGTAACCTTCCTCATGGTGTTCCTGATTCAGCGCGCGCAGAACAAAGATGCGCTGGCGATGCAGATCAAGCTCAGCGAGCTCCTGTCGGCGGTCAAGGATTCCGTTGACGAGACGATTGCGGTCGAAAATCTCTCCGAAGTGGAGCTCCGGCGTCTGCACGCGCGATACCTCGAGCTGGCTCGTCCTGGCGATCGCCCCTCACCGCGGGTCCTCCAGACGTCCTTGCCGAAGGAGGCGCAATCGCCGTGACGTCACGAACATTGTCAATCGGCCTTGCCTTGTTCTCTGTCGCAGCCAGCGGGCAGTCCGCGGGACGCGCCCGGACGCTCCAACAGGTCGCGGTTCCACACCGGCAGGCGAAGTCGATTTTTCAGAGCGAGCCCGGCAAGCCGCACGCGTTGCAGATCGCGTTCGACCCGCAGACGCGGCGGGTCACGGTTACGCTGTCGGTCGAAGATCCGGACGGATATTTCATCCCGAACCTGCGCCCGGAGAACTTCGCGGTATACGAAGACGGTGTCCTGCAAAAGGACGCGACGGTCGACATCGACCACGCGGCGGTCTCGTTGTCGGTGCTTCTCGAAGGCGGTGGCAGGTACCAGGAGATCAACCAGATTCTGCGCACCGAAATCCCATCCCTGGGGCACGCGCTGGTCAACGCCTTGATACCCGACGACAAGGTGGCCGTGTTCTCGTATGCGAACGCGGTGAAGCAGCTCCAACCCGGCGCACCTGCGGCGTCGGGGACCGCGGGGCTCCACCCGGGGCTGGCGAACGTGGACCAGCAGCGAGACCGGTTGGATGCTCTCTTCAGCCAGGTGCGGATCTCCGGCTTTTCTGAAGCCAACCTCTACGATGCGCTCATCGAAACCTTGAACCGTACGCGCAGCATGCCTGGCCGAAGAGCGTTGCTCCTGATGTCGACGGGCCTCGATTCGTTCAGCCATGCGACGTTCGACGAGGTCGTCTCGAATGCCGGAGGCGCGGATACGCCGGTGTACTGCATTGGCCTGGCCGGACTGGTTCAGCAAACCATCGTGGGCTCTACCGGTCCATTGTCGAAAATTGACTGGAGCCGCGCGAACAATCAGCTCAAGACGCTGTCCAGGGTCTCGAACGGCCGGACCTATCTGCGCGACACCGCCCTCGAAATACCGGCGATCTACGATGACATGATGGAGCATCTGCGCGTGCGCTATGTCATCAAGTACACCTCCTCCGATGCACACAGCGGCACCTCGATGCGGCGGGTTCGAGTGGCGCTGGTCGATCCTCGTACCAAAGGGCCGCTGCGGATCACCGACGCCGCGGGCAAGGCAATCACCGCTCGCGTCAGCGCGGACGCGAGCTATACGCCGTGAGTGATCTCACAAAACCCTGGACCGTGCCCGGTGAACACATTCGAGGCGTACGCGTAGAGAACACCTGTCCAGTCCCCTGGGTGCTACCGAAGACGACGGCGACTTTGTCCTTTTCGAGGAGCTGGCTCGCTTTTTCGGCGAACAGCGGCCAGTTCGAGGCGGGATCGACCACGACCGCTTCGAGCTTCTTGCCGAGCAGCCCGCCCTTCTTGTTCTGCTGATCGACGAGCATCAGGATCGTGTCCTTCAGGGTCGTCTCGCTGATGGCCATCGTGCCGGACAACGAATGCAGGACGCCGACCTTGATCGTGGCCTGGGCGAGGGCGGCGCCCGGACACGCCAACGCAGCCGCGACGGAACACACGGTCAGGAATCTCTGCGCAGTAGCACTCATGGCGGCACTCCTTTGCTGGATCACATTTGCACCTGGAACCCGACCCCGACCTGCTTGTCGTTCGCCTGCACGGCAGAAAAGTCTTTTTGCAGGTAGAAGAGCATCACGCGCGCTCTGAAATCCCTGATGACGTAGTTCAGATTGAGCTCGGTCGTCTTCTGGTCGTAATCGCGATCGATCGCGGTGATGCCGTTTCGAAAGCCCGCCTTCGCGAACTTGCCGAGAATCTCCAGCCGGCCGGTCATCCCCGCCGCAGGCGGGAAGAGATAGCTCGCCAGGACATAGCCGCCCTGATCGGTGCCGTACCGCGCGTTGTAGCCGCCCAGCCTGTCGTACTTCGCCGCTTCGGCCTCGACCGAAAACGTGCCGCCGCCGCCAAGCTTCTTCTCGAGCAGGAAATCGCCGTTGTACGCCTTGTTGCCATCCTGCACCTGACCGGCGGCGCCGACGGCCAGAATGTTCTTGTCGCCGTAGAACGTGCCGTTCAAGTAATAGCCGGGCTCCGGATCCCAGAAATCGATCTGGACTCGACCGGTGCCGATCAACTTGCTTTTGCCGGTCGACGAAAAACCGTCGTATGCGCCCGCCTGAAGCTTCACCTTCCCGAACTGCCCCCAGTAGAGCGCGCCGTTATCGCGCCCGGCGGAGATGAACGGGTAGCCGTCCTGCACGCCGTCGGTGAACGTGGCCCAATGGTGCGCGTAGTACGGCCCGTAAAGGTTCGCGCGGTCGCTCGGCGGCAGCATGCGCCCGACCCAGAAATTCAGCTGATCCGAGATCTCGAACTGCGCGACGGCGTCGAGCACCGTGACGTGATTGCCGGCGCCGTCGTACTCGGTGTTGAACATGAACTTGATCTTGCGCGCGGGCGATCCGCTGACATACAGACGGACGCTGTTCAACGCGAACGCGTCGGTGCCATCCGCGCCCTCCGGCGCGTCGTGGATGAAGCTGGTCTGTACGCCCGCCCCCACGGTCACCGGGGGCAACGCGGCATCCTGCGCTCGCAGCGGCGCCGCGGCCCACACGACAACACACACCAAGAGCGCAGGCGTCCAGCGTCGTCGACGGGCCGCGGGCTCGTCGTTACGGAGGCGTTTGTCGAGCAAGGTCCGTCCTTTCGTCCCGCGCGGGAAGGCGAGATCCTGAAGCGATTGAAGTCTCGATGAACTGGTGCTCAATTGTTTTTGCATATTTTGCAATCGATGGACATCGCCTCTGCACGCTTTGGCCTTGCTATGCATTGGTGCGATCCAGATTGTGCGTACTTGGCACAGATCAGTCAACACCAAGAACGAGCCGATGAGCGCGACGGTTGTCGAGAACCTCGCGCCCGGCAGCGAGAATGGCGACGAAAATGTTTGAACGAGGGCGACGTGCGACGTTTTTGTCGGCCAGGGCCGTTCTGACCTGCATCTCTCCGCGTTCAATCGGGCAAAGCCCCAGCGCTATCATGGAAAACGTGTCAGACAGGGCGCGCCCGGTCTCCAGCGGCCCCCAAACATCCGCCATCGCGCGAGCCGCAGTATTCTTTTTCTTCTTCGTCTTTTTCGCGGTGGGTACGGCGTTCGGCATCGGAGTCTTCGGCAAGCCACTGCTGCACATGCTCGCCGCCCGCCAGTGGCGGAGCGCGATCCGGTCCTTCTTCCGCATGGTTGCGGTGCGCGAGCCGGCCACAGTCGGCCTCGCCACCCGGATCGTCGCCATTCCAATGAAGCGCACTGATACCAAGGTGCGCGACTACGTGACGTGCGAAGAGATGGACTGTGCTCGCGAGCCTGGATCGGACGCGCGGGTGCGGACGACGCGACTACGCTCTGCTGCTGACGATGTACAACGCCGGCGCACGGGTGTCAGAGATCGCCTCGTTACGCAGCGGCACGTCACCATCGGATCCACCAGTTACGTCCAGTTGCATGGGAAGGGGCGCAAGGAACGCTCGATTCCGCTCTGGCCCAAGACCGCGCAGATCTTGAAGGAATGGTTTCGCGAGATCGACGCGCGCGAGGATGCCATGACGTTTCCCCGTGTCCGTCGCGCACCGTTGACGCGGTTCGCGGTCCATCTCTTGCTGCGCAAGGCTGTGCAGGCCGCCTCGATGCGTTGCCCCAGCCTCACAGGCAAACGCGTCTCGCCTCATGTGATTCGACACGGGACCGCGATGTCGTTGCTCCAGGCGGTCGTGGATCCGGCCGTGATCGCCGTGTGGCTGGGACACGAAAGCTTCGAGACCGCGAACGTGTACGTCCACGCGAATCTCGCCA
>Ga0137409_10002122_pt1 | contig 21362 bp, 45 predicted proteins | sample CZODoug1_16funga_FD_122059 | JGI IMG/M metagenome (GOLD analysis project Ga0137409, IMG submission 122059) | Vadose zone soil fungal communities from Angelo Coast Range Reserve, California, USA - CZODoug1_16fungal (Hybrid Assembly) | ecosystem: Environmental > Terrestrial > Soil > Vadose zone... | reverse complement strand
CCGCAGACGCGCATAACGTAAAATGAAGTAATTTCACGGTGAAATTAACTCTGCGTGACGATTACAAGGAGTTACAACGTTAAATTGACTCTGCGTGACATTATTGTCTACACGATGTGGTACAGCGTTACGGAGCGTAGGCGTTGGGGTGGTGGGGTGGCTCTGCGTGATGGTGGGCGGTTGCGCAGCGTGATGGGAGGATGCGGGATGGGAGGGTTACCGTGGGTAATATGATTGGATGGTAGATGAAATGGGAAAGCGGCCCCTCTGCTAAATGGATAGCAGAAAGGCCGCCTGAATAGGTTATTGGGCCGAAGGATTAAACAGCCCTATCTATTCATCGGGGTGGTTACCATGAGTGCCAACCCGCCGTATGCGGAGATAGAGCAAATAGGCCCAAAGCTTGAAGTATGTGCTAGATTTCATCAACGCGCTCCTTGTGAGCCTTGATGGCAGCCGCCGCGGCGTTGACAAAGCCTTCGTGGATCTGATTGGCCATGGAGACGACCTCAACCGGGTCTCCATCAACGCGGAGATACACGCATTGAGAGAACTCTGGCGAGAAGAAGCCGAATACGACTGTGGGAAATTCAGCGTCGATAGCGTGCGTAATCGAGAGTTCCATGGGTGTCCTTATGAGATGTTGTAAAGCGGAAACGTGCCGTGAACGCAGTAATTCTGACCGTTGAGAAGTGCTACAGCATTGTTGACAGATACTGCACCCGTGTTGGTAATCATAATGCCTGTTGAGCTGTTGATAAGACCGCCAGCGCTGGAAAACGATGACACAGGGTAACGTATCGAATTGGGCGGAATATAAGGTGACGGCAGGGTGAATACTGTTGCGGCAGGTGTCAGACTCGTTGCATTGAAAGTACCCGAAATGACAAGATTGTCTTCCGCATCAAGACGATAGGCAATTGGCTCGAATGCTGATCCCGCAGTGCTACTACCGGTTGCCCAACCTGCCCCCAGAATAGGAGTTTGCCATTTGTAGGTAGTTAGCGTAGTTGCTGGAATTCCACTCTTGACAGCTTTTAGAATCGAACCGCTAACCCATATATTTGAATTAGGATTAGTGCCAAAGTTGTCGATAAGCTCTACGTGAGCATCGGTATCCTGAACTCCGGTCTCTGTGCCAGATACCATATCCATAGCAACTGCGCCAGCAAATGTTGCATTAATGCCAGAATAAACGCTTAGTTGAGCTGGAATACTGGCGCTACCAGAATCCCAATCTATGGCTGCGCCATTTCCAGTAAAGCTAGAGTCGTCCCAATCGATGTTGCCACGATCTAGAGCAACGCTGCGAGTTGAATTGGGATCATACGATATGACAGCTCCGAGGGGGCCGCCAATGAATGTAACCAGCGCACCACTGGAGTTATAAACCTTGATAGCACCATCATTACCAACATTGATGGTAATGCGCTGTCCGGTCGTAGCTCCGGTGGGAATAATAAGAAAAGTGATAAAGGTGCCAACGAATTCCATTAGCGACCTCTCATTTCCTCGTCAGATGAGCTCAATTCGCGATATTGTGCTCTAACCGTAAGTGTGTCAGTAGATATTATCGAACTGGCGATAATTTGCAAAGTGTCCGATGCGTTGACATAGACGTAGGGAAGCCCTGCTGCCGTTTGACCAATGGATGCCGCCCCGAATGGATTTACCTGTGGCGCCAACGCCGAGGTAGGCGCTACGAGATTCCCATTCTTATAGATAACGATTTGGCCACTGACTGAAGTGGGGCCGACGCTGCAACCGATTTGCTGAACTTCCCACACAACAGCAGGGTTCTGCTGTGTGAGAAGTACGGTAGCACGACCATTTGCAGCCGCCTTGGCTTGCCCCAACCAGTCTGGCATGTCAGATCACCTGAGAATCAATATCAGAGTCTCGGTATTCCCACACCAGACAGTTGGCCGAGACCATACCGGTCACTCCGTCGGCGGTGGCGGTGACATTGAGGAACAGTCTCTCACGGTCATGCACGACGTATCCGTGCTCATTTTCAGTGGTGGTGAATGGAACGGGCGTCCCGTGACGAACGCACTGGGTGAGTCCGACATTCGCATCATCCCCGATATATACCGCGGCAACGACATTTGTCTTGAGGGTATGGTCGTCGTCACCCAACACGGTCACCCGAGTGAGAACCCACACGCGACCCGCTGACGGACTGCCAAGAATCAGCTGCGCAGTCTGACCATTGCTCAACGCCAAGCCGCTCACAGCCTGGCTGAGCGGACGCATGATGCGCTTCGGCTTGCTACTACCCTTCATGTCGGCGCGCAACGCCGCGAACCCCGACTCGACTTCGCTACCGCTGGCGATATCGAGCTCGGCACCCAACACAATTCGAGCATCAGCCACGAACGTACTCCGCTTCTTCCACATACGACCGATAAGAATCAATCGCCTTACGCTGCGCCCATGCGGCCAATTTCCAATCAGCCAAGTACTTTCCCCGCTTGACATACATCATGACGGGAATGTTGTACTCATTGCAGTAAACGGCAGCTACGAATATGACGTAGATCAGAACCTTGGTTAGTGTGCTCACAGAAACACCTTGTCGCCAGGGTAAATCTCATCCGGGTGAACGATTTGAGGATTCCGCTTTTTGATATCCGCCAGAGTCAACCCATGCGCGATGGCGATATCAGAAAGAGTGTCACCCTTTTTCACCACGTATGTGCTCACGGTGGGGTGACCTGAAATGTTGATCTGCTCGTGCGGATAAATGAGGTTCGGGTTGGCAATCTGCGGATTGAGCTTCTCGATCTGCTTGAGTGAAATTCCATACGTAGCTGCGATACTGGAAAGACTGTCACCGTCACGAGCAAAATAAATGGCGCTCTTGGGCGGAATGGGCTTGTTGGGCTTCTTTGCCGGAGGCTTGGGAACTGGCTTGGGGTCGACGCCGGGCCAGTAGGTAGATGCTACGGACGTGTCATAATGCGGATGGTTCTCAAACTGTTTTGCTACAGCACCCTTTGGAATCGATATGACGCTATCCCATTTGGCAATCCAGTAGTGAGGTTCGGCAATGCCCGAGTCTCGAAAGACTTTTCGGACCTCATCCCATTGGGAGACATTGACGTAAACCGAGGGATCAGCTCCGGCACGTCGTCGCATTTGAACCCAGGAGAGTGCTCCGAGGGGACTTGCGTCCCCCTTCTCGACGTCGAGAACCTGCCCATCATCCGTGAGAGCAGAAACCGCAATACTGACCACGACAGCATGAGGAAAACGCGCACGCATGAGATGAATATTCGCGTAAAGTCCGTCAACGTATCCTGCGACCATTTGAGCATTCGCAGGAATGCCCGACGGGGTGACGGAGTCATACATGATCCTTGTCATTTGTGCCTCACTATGACAAATACACTTACGCCGATGAGCCCTAGCCCGACAAGCGCTTCCATGCCCCAGACGAGCGAATTCATGAGGATTTGGAAAGGCGCCGTAATAGAAGAGATGAAACTATCAGACAGCTTGGAAGGATCGATACTGGTAAGAGAACTTGCGGTTTGTACATTCGCTGACGTGCTACCGGTATATGGCCCTAGCGTGCTGGTAGCTTCATTTCCTTGGAAGTAGGGATAGGTCCAGCCGAGATAGGACTTTCCCCATTTGCTGGAAATCGTCGTCGCTGGCACGGTCGTTACCGTGCCATTGCCTCCGATGTCCGTTGAGACAATACTACCATTGCCCAGGCTCAACGCTACGTGACCACTCCCACCGCCCCAGTACATAAGGGCCCCCGCGGGAGCATTCATGTCACCAGCATGTTTGAGGTTGTTTGGTGTCGCATTCCAGTTAGCCATAGCGGTGGCGTAGCCAGAACTTGAATACCCATACATATTGGCGACAAAGTTATCACACATACCAACGGCCCAACGCTTAGTGCTTTGCGCTTTGGCGATGGCTGAATTCACTGCGCTAGTTGGCGTTACCGGCATTAGATGCCTGCCTTTTTCGCAATGCTCGTTTCTGCTGTGAGTTCGGGCGCTGCGATGGTTATTGCGTCACCCTCTAGTTCTTTACCCGCGGCAGAGTTGTTGATGAGAACGATGACAGAGCCGATGAGAAGAGCGATGCCTAGTAGCGCTTCGGTGCCCCATATGAGCACATTGATTACCGGGCTGAAGACTGACGAGATGGCATCGCCGAGTCCCTTGCCAATGGAGTCGCCTAGGTCGCTGACGGCAGACGCGTCCTGCACCGAGGACGATCCGCTTGGAAGTCCCGTTGTGACAGGTGCAGCACCGGACATGAATTGCTTGTACTTGCCAGATGTATACGTACCCCATGCACTGAGACCCTGCGATTTGACTTTCTTCACTGCCTGTGCAGCATTTACGTTGGGATCAAGAATGTTGGCAACCGGTTGGTTATGAGTTCCATCGGAGATCTGCCAAAGGCCCCACGAGGTTTGAGTTCCACCATTGTCGGTGGCGTTGGTGGCGGTAGGATTTCCGCTGGATTCTGCGAGCGCGATAGCGGCCATGATGGGTGCGAGGGCCGCAGATCCACCATTGCTGATCCACAGCCCCTCAAGTTGTGCATATGTGTAAGCCATCATCCCTCCGTAGCGGGATGCGCAATCATGTACTCATAGCCACCGACGAACACGGCAGAGATGGCAACTGCTGCGACGAGCGGTGCACCACGACCGGTGTTGTTGGACACCGCCCAACCGGTAGCAACGACGATGAGCGTTGCCGCTATCTCGCCCCATCGAATGCGCTTGACATTGCCATCCTTCGCCGACTGCTCATGAAAGAAAGGCGAGGCGACCGTGAACCATGAAGGACAGAAGCCAGCGAATACGCCAGCGGCCATGCCGATAAGCAGGATGATGATATCCGCGTCATCGCTATCCACGGTTGCTCCTTACGAAGTCATCGGCAGGCTTTGACCCTGTGCCGCGGTGAGAAATTGGTCAAAGGTGGATCCCGATTGGGTTCCGCCCTGTTGTAGATATTGCTGATACTCGGAATACCGGTAGTTCTGTGTAACGCTGTCGCCGATCTGCCCGGTGCTAGCCGGATAGAACGAACTGTTGATAAGACTACCGATACTGGTGTCTGTCGATGCGCTGAGGCTTTGGTTGGCTGCCTCTACGGAAGCGATACGCCGTTTGTAGTACCAGTAGGCGACGATGACTGTGAGTGCGCCACCAAATACCACGGGCTTGTTCATGGCGCCTCACGTACTCATGGGGAGGCTATTGCCTTGCCCCAGGGTATATGTGACACCGCCGCCGGACGGAACGCTGTACGTGGGAGCATCATTCGAAAAACCGATGTTGGGCGGCGCGGTATAATTCGTTTCCGCTTCTGTGGAGGGAAGCTGTGAATTGGTATTCGCCGCGGCATCGGTACTGGCAGTCTTATTCTTGATGACATAGCCAGTACCGATCGCGATAACCGCAATAAGCCCTACCAACATCCATGCCTGCTTACTCAGATTCATACCGTTGAATCCTTCTTGTAAGTAGGACGCCCCAGATGATCGGTCAGCTGAGAAGAAGTCACCGTAGTCTTATACGGAATCTTGACATGGACGAGATTCTGCGGCGAGCTGATCGTACTGTCCGATCCCTTGAGGCCCATATTCAGAAGTCGAATACCGGTCATCCCATTCATGTCAGCTCCAAGTCTTCGGAGGAATAACAACGGTTTCGCCAGGAATCAACTTGTTGTCAGTCTGGCGAACTTTCATCGTGGCCGCCGCGCCCGGGGATCGAACGCCAGGAAACGTGTTGTACTTCCACAGCGTCGTAGATGTGACACCATACTTCTTTGCAATGGTCGCCATCGTGTCACCCTTCTTCACCGTATACGTGGCGACAGGAGCAGGCGCCTTGGGCATCGGCACGGTAACCGGCCCCGTCGTCTTGGTCGGCGGCGAGGCGGCCGTAGAGGTGGTGTTGACGTACACATCGCCACCCTGGTACGGCATGAGTCCGGCGACATTGAACAGGTTGGCCAGTTCGGAGGCGCTACTCAGATTTGAGTTGGTCTGATCGGCCGCGGCGCCGGTGGTGTCGGCATTCGTGGTGGACTTCTTGCGAATCAGTACAAGAGCCAAAGCAGCAGTACCCAATAGGGCCCACACCCATACCGGCATGGGCCCCATCTTCTGTTTCAAAGTGGACATGAAGTCATTCACGACTTAGTCCCCTTCGTGTTGTAGTAAGACGGCTGAGCAGTGTACTTCTTAATAGCCTGAACCGACGTGAAGCGCGGACGCCGCGTCATGCTACTAGTTCCCACGCCGCCGGACGTATTCGTCTGAACCTGCGAAACGCGGAACGACGGGTACTGGTAGCGCTCAGCTTTCTGGTGACTGAACATACCAGCGCCAGTGCCATTCCACGCGATGTACCATTTATCGTTGGTCTGCCAGTCGTGAAGCTGAACCAATACCGGCTGGAAATCGGTACGCCGAACAAATCCATTAAGGCCGCCACCATCAACGCCGGGAAGCGATTGTGTCTGCTTTCCCATATTGATGCCGCCCCATGACCAATTGAACTTGAGTCCATTCAGCCTAGGCTTGCGCGACACGTAGGCGGCGTCCGTCTTGGGTCCGACGGTAGGTCGGACAAGGCGAGATGAGAGCGGGGAAGTAGCGGTCGCATAGGAAGTAGCAGGCGGCTCCAGATCGGCATTGTAGACGCTAAGAGAATCGGCCGCGCGCTGAGCATAGGAGCTCTTCGACGGGACGATAGGCGACGGAGCCATGTTGCGCTGCTCCTTATTGCGACCGAACAACATTACTGACCCCCGTGCTTCTTACCTACGTAGTACCCGACGGCCAATGCGACGATGACAAGAACAATGAGTTGTCCCATTTTTATCAACCAGTCTTTCCGAGCATTCCATTGACGGACGTCTTCCAGACGTTGCCCATTCCGTTGAAGAGGGCATTGGTTCCGGAAGGATTGGCGACGAGATCGGCGAGCATGACGCCCGCGGCAACGATAACGAAAAGGTTTACGAGCTTGGCGCCCATGCTTTCCGCCTTCCTAGTTATTAGCTACTGGCGTTGTCTTGATGTTCGCAGTGTTCGTCGGCTGGGTTCCAATGCCCCATAGCAGATTGAGACCCTTGAACACTTCGGTAGTGCCTGCTACGTGTGCAACCAGGTCGGCGATGATTACGCCAAATACAATAACGAGTATGAGCTTTTCAATTTTCATACTTGCTGCACACCTCCGGACGAGCCGAGTGCGCTGGATCCGGTTGCACCGTTGTTGATGGGATTCTGTCTGTCGGTAGATCCGGGTGCCTGTGACATGAGCCCTGCCGTAGCGCCGGTGGGATTGGTGGTGACTTGGAAGAGCAGTCCAATCACTACGCCGATGGCTACGACGGTGGCAATTTTCGGGGAGAACATGTCGGATACGATGGTGAGAATTCCGAATACCACCGCCGCCCACGTGAAGCGGTAGGGCGGTGGTACCGGTCCGAGAGGCCAGGAGGAATCGGGGGTTTTGAAATCCCGATAGGTGATGAGGACAAGGCAGGCAATGAATGATGCCATTACACCTTTGCCAGTGTTCACAGTACGATCCCCCTGGCAGTGTAGTAGGCGGCGTTCGTCTTCTGGCAGTATGCTTTCGCGGGTCCACTGACTGAAGCACACGGGTCATTCTTTGCATTGTCTTGTTCGCAGAAAGTCTTAGCCGATCCAACGAGCAGTCGGCAGGGATCGTCGCCCGAGCTGCTACTCCCGCCGGAGGTTGAATCACTCGATGACCCGCTGCTGAACAGGTCGCCCAAAGAGCTGTTCAACTCACCCTTATTGAGAAGGGATTGCAGAAAGCCCCAACCCTTTCCACCGCTGAAGAGATTAGACGCTCCAGCGTAGAAAAGCGCATAACCTACGATCGCAAAAGCAATTCCAGCGGCTTTCATGACTCACCTTCCGAATGCCTGATAGATGGCAACACCGGTGGTTCCAATGAAGGCGGAACCACAGATGGCAATTGCCCAAGCTCGGTACGCGTAATGTGTCGTCTGTGCAACCACGCTGGTATTCCTGTGAGCCCCGCTCCGATTTCCAGAATCACCGGATCGGGACTCTTGCTGAGAAGCTCTTTCGAAATCAAAAGAATTCCCAACACCGAAAGAACTGCGTCCCTGAGGATTAGAACCCACAACGAATCAACCCTTCATCTTGGACTCGCACCACTTGTAATACGCGAACACAAGTAGTGCGCCGACCACCAGTCCGACAGAGAACTTGATATCAATGGCCATTAGTCGTTGTCCTCGGCTTCCTGGAAGAACAGGTTGCCTGTGGTCAGCGTCGGCGCGTTGGTGAATGTCACCGTGAGAACGTAGTTGGAGACACCGCCCGCAGCAGCCACCGCGGTATCAAGGCCGGTGAAAGGGAACGTCTGGGCAACGCTCGCCACGGGGACGAGAGCGCTGGACGTATATACGGCGGTACCGGTCAGCGAGTTCTGTCGGACACGGATGGTGATAGTACCGGGGGTCGCGTTGGGGGTCGTGTTGATGGTTCCCCACAGCGCGTAACCAAGCCCGCCGGGAGGTGCCGTACTGATGGTGGGCGAAGTGGCCAGCGCGATTTCTACGGTCGAAACCGTAGTCGCCGGGCCAATGGCAACAATGGGAGCACTCATTTAGCTAGCCACCTGTCCGCGAAGTCCGCCGAAGCCGAAGTAGGAAACGAGAATGAAAAGGATTGCAGCGCCGAACCACACGTACGACCACGCTGCCGGAGTGCCGGACACCATGCCAGGATTTCCGTTCAAAGCATTGAGGCTCGTATTGAGTTGAGCCTGAGTGACTACGCCCGCCTGTACCGTTGCCATGATTTATCAGCTCGCAAGGTGGGTATAGGGGATGCCGCCGACGGGATACAGCTCGCCCGTAACGGCCGTCAGAATGGCCGGGGCGTTGGTGATGGTTCCCCACGTACCGGAGATCTCCAGAAGCGTTGCGGGGGTCGTGGGAAGCAGCAGATCGTAGGTGTCCGCGGTCGACACGGCATTCTGTACCGAGTCGCGGAACGTGTAGACCATGACACCAGTCGGACGGTTGTTACCGAACTGGGCATACAGCTTGTCGGTGCGCTCCTGAAGCGTCTCGAAAAGAATGGGCACACCATCAACCCACAGGGTGAGGTCGCTGGCGGGCCACGCCTCAAGGCGAGCACCGGTAGCATCGCGCAGCACGAGAATCAGCGTGTGAATGAACGTACCAACGCGGGGGAGCTGAATGCGCTGGAACTGCGCCGACGCAACACCCGCGGCAGCTCGTGCCTCAGACCACTGAGCAGACGAACCAACGTCCGGCGGGGCAATCTGCGGCTGGTCGACAGGAGCCATCCAGAAAGGCTCATTGATGGCACTGGTAATCGTCGGAACCGTACCGGTGATCGACGTATAGACCGTGGCCGAAGGGTTCCACTGGACCTGAAGCTGAGGCTGCGAAGCGGCGTTCATGCTCGGCAGCGAGCAGTAGCCGGACGAGTCCATTTCCAACGGAAGGTGCAGCGAGAAGTTGAATGCACCGGTGACGGAACTGGGGGCCTGGTAGGAGGGAAGCTGCGTCGGGTCGTTGCCGAATCCGAGCATTCCATGCTGACCGCCGTAGCGGTTGATGAGGTACATGGAATAGCCAGACGCCTGAAGCACGGGCTGACCGAACGGGTCGCGCAGGAACAGGTTCTGAATGACGTTGTACGGGGCGTCGGCCGTTGCAGTTGCCGCGGTAGCTCCGGCGGTGACAGCGGTGACGGTGAACAGGAGGTGTCGCAGATATCCACCGACGGGCTTGAGGGTGGGAGTCCACAGAGAGGCGAAGGCCTGACCGGCGAGAGCGGTGCCGAGAATCTGACCCTGACGGCTGACGCGAGTAAAGGGAACGGATCCCGGCGCTACAGACTGACCTGTCGTCTGCGGCATGCGGGAAACTGTTCCCATACTCGGGTTGGCAGTCTGGAGAGTTGCAACAGGAGTGGGCAACGTACTTCCCCTTACGCGAGGTTGGCGAGCGCCTGCCAGGCAGGCGATTCGGCGTGGTGAGCAGCAACGCCCCGGATGAGGAAATTCCAGAAAATCATTGCAGCGAGAACGGATAGCAGGAAGAACCCTGCAATGTGAATGTGGTTTTCCACGTTCGGTTTCCCTTCGGTTCCAAGGCGCGGAAAGGCCCCTACCCATATTGTAGCAGGGCAGGGGCCTTATCAGCCTTTGAATCTTAGGTCAGGCCTGTCGTAGGCTTGGGAATGATTCGGCCAATCTCATGTGCAGTTGCGTACCGGCTTGTGTGAGGGTCTGGTATTCCAGCAGGGCGGCATTCTTGATGAAGTCGGAGACTTCCTCCCCGTCGGTAATCTTGTTGAACTCGCCGAGAAGGTAGTTGTTGAAATGAATCAGCGCGCGGGCTACCGTCTGCGCTTCGTCTTCTGTTAGATAATACGTCTCATCGTCCACGTATTCAGGCATTGCTGCCACCTGCGATTTCGGCGACGGGGAGTCGGGGTGTCATCTGTCCGGCAGCACCCTTGTTGCAGTTGCCGCACATGTGCAAGGTCTTCTGTCCTACGACGACGGGGTGGGAAGACTCGCGGTCGACACGTGTCTGCTGACTGGTGTAGGAAACCCAGTTGTCGCTGTTGCAGGAAAAGATTTCCCCGCAGTTGTCGCACATCTTGATATCGCTCATGGTCAATCCTTCGAATATCGCTGAATCAATGCGGGCAAGCACGTCGAGTGAATATCGAATTGACGTGGATCTATATTCTGAACTGTTCGACCATGCAAGATGTCGATTCGAATACATACCATCTTTTCGGGAGTCAGTTCTTCAGTGCATCCATCGCATAGATAGACCTGTTCCCACTCCCTGTGCGCTCTGTCTAGGTAGACAGTTTCCCCATTGATTTCAGCTCTGTAGGTTGATGTCATTATTCGACCTTTGTAATCCCTCGGTACCGCAATCCGTCGTCGTCCAGATTGTCGGTATAGATGAAGTGGTGTCGTTGCAGACTCTTGATTACGGGCAGATGGTACCTTTCCATACCTCCAATCTCGCGGAGCCGTTTCTGTGAATCCTCATCCTCAATGCGACCTATCCAGTGGAACTGCGCTTGTTCATAGAACGAGCGCGGTACCCAACGTGGCCCCTGTGTTGCAGCAACAACGTTGATGCCCTTGCTGCCGCCGCGTAGCCAGAGTTGTTCGACCAAAGGCGAGAGGTTGAGCCCCGGGGGTCGTGGATCGGTGAGCGCGCGTGTCTCGTCAAGGACAACTGTCCAGTCGTGTTCTCGGTAGCAGTCAGCCAGAGCTTTCCCGACCTGCTGCCGTGCGTCCCCCCAGTCCTCCCGTACAACAAGCCGGTACCAATGTTCCCGCGGCTTTTCTTCAGAGAGCCAGTCATTGAACGAGCGGTTGAACCGGCTCGGTATCTTGTCGACCGGCCTCCCGATTTCCGCGTAAGTCGGGTCGTCGCCCTTGACATCGATGATGAGGACACGTTCCCGCTCCTTGTGTTTCAGGATCCCATTACCAATGAGGTAAGACTTTCCGCCTCGTGTCTGAGAGACGATAGCGTGATGGGGTGCATCGCCGGGAATCCAGAAACCACCTACGCGACCATGGATTTCATCCCATGGGACGTGAGGGATGGTGGCATCTACTTCCTCACGCCAGGGGGGCAAAGCGTTTGGCATGAGTGGTCTGCTCCGTCACGTTGGGATTAGCGGACTCTTCGTATTCGGGATTCAGGAAATACTTTTCCATTATCTCGTGTACGCCGAGAGCCTTGGGGAGTACTTCGTCTCCGGTGAAGCGGCCCATGTCTACGCCTAGAGCGACGATCATACCCATGGCGAATCGTCCGAGTTCCATGCCGTCGGCGCCGTCGGCGATTTTGAGCAGGGCCTTCATGACGGCCGGTCGGCGCTTGCCGATGTCCAGGAGTGCCTTGATTGCCTTGGGGGCGTTCTCGGTGCCGTAGACAGCCGTGACGGGTGCTACGGGGGACACCATCGCCAGGATGACAGTGAACTTGTCTTCCAACGTGACAGCAATGTCCGCGGCCGTCTTCTCGGCAGCCGAGCCGCGCGGCATCTTCGGAACGCTGGTGGTCGCTGCGACAGGCTTCTTCACCCCACCCGCGGGAGGCTTGACCCTGGTTTCAAATCCGGGATCGTTTACTCCTCCGACTGGTCCTCCGTCAGACCCTTGAAGAAACCTGTCGTCAGGAAACCCTGCTTTCGCTTGGGCGCCGCCTGCTTGCGCGGCGAGGGCGAAGAGGTCTTCTTCGGCTTTTGTTTTGCCTGCCATTCTGCCATCGCCTCATTCACGCTGTCCTTGACGGTGGACTTCATCGCAGCCCAGCCATCTGTTTCGGTAGTGTCGTCAGTCGTGTCGTCGGTAGTGTCGTCGGTAGTGTCGTCAGTCGTGTCGTCAGTCGTGTCCTCAGCCATTCTTCTTTCCTCCCATCAGGGTTCCGAGAAGACCGGCGACGCCACCCTTCTGAACCTCTGCCATGATCTGATCGAAAGCCCCGGCGACACCATTCATCATCTCGCCGATAGTATTGATGCCCACCTTGAGTGCGTCGAGGGTTTCGGTATGTTGTCCCATGCTGAATTCGATGCTCTCAAGACGCTCTAGAATTTCATCATCAATCGTCGTTTCCGACTCTTCCTCAAAATCCTCATCCGAAGACAGTTCAATCTCGGGGGATCCGGAGTAATCCTTCATCTCGTACTCTTCAAGCTCTACCGGCGGATATGGAATGTTCGACATCTGCTCAATGTCATCCATGGCGAATCCTTTCTAGGAATGAATTACTCGGACTTGAGCTTCGCGAGCAGTGCCTGCGAATCGGCGATGAGCTTCTCGACATCTTCGATGGTCGGCGTCGGACCATCTGCGGCCAACGTCTCCAACGCCTTCACGGTCGTACCGAAGTCCGCAACAACGGGATCGGCCTGGCTGGCAAGATGCTCCACCTTCGCGGCCTGCACCTTCGCATACGCTTCTGCCTTGGAAAGGCCCTGATTCCACGTCGGATGCGTGGAAACGAGGTGTTCGATAACGTCAAACAAACCACTGAGAGCGGACACAATACCTACCTGAATTCAGTGTGACTTGGGTCACAGCGTGGGTGTGGTGTGGGGCATAGAATGGCTGTACGCGGAAATCATCCGCCGATCACCTCGTTTTCGGAGGTTATACCCCAATGGTATCATCCAAGGCTTCAGAACCCGCGACTCCCGAAATCGACTGGGCAAAGATAGACAATATCGCCGACGCCCGCGCGGCAATGAAGCTGGTCGTCAAGTCCAGCGACGTTATCGGGGATGGTGCAGAATTCATCACTGATAAGAACAAGCTCGTTGAGGTTCCTTTCCTCGTTCTGGATTGGAAGTTCATCACGGACGAGGAGACGCAGCGCGAGTATGTGAATGTGCTCATCATGGGCGTGAACGGTGACAAGGCGCGATTCAACGACGGCAGCACCGGCATCTACGCTCAGCTGAAGCAGGTTTCTGAGAACGTCGGTAAAGTTGGAATTGAGGTAAAGCAAGGACTGCGACGCAGCGACTACATCAAGGTAATCAACGGCAAGAACGAGAAGGCGACCACGTATTACCTGTCTGCCTAATAGACCGCGGTCCCAGCCCTAGTTGCAGGGGGCTGGGGCCGCTTCAGCTCTGGAGCACAACATGGCAGATAAAAGATACGCGCATTTCTTCTTCGAGGCGCAAATGTGGGTGAGATGTCTCGATTGCAAAGTCGAGATATTTGGAAGAGCAGACGCATCCGGCGGAGTGAATCATAGCGTAATCACCTACGCTGTGGCATTGCATGAATCCACTTGGCACATACCTAGCGACGATTAATCGTGGCAGGCTTCTTTGATGACGAGCCTAGTGCGGCCGAAATTGAAGAAGAATATATTGAAAGGCTCATACCTACCGAGGGTATCGATCTGTGGGAACGCTCCACAGAAGCCTCGCCGGTGTGGGAATCCATGACACCAGAACAACACATGTTGGCCGCGGACATGTTCGCACAAGCCGCCTACTCGGGCAGCATTTATGAAGCTGAGGACTTCACAGACTACCTAAATGTCGAATGGGACGACGCTGATATCAGCGACTATTGGGATATGTACGACACGCTGGTGGGATAATGGTCACGTTCTTCTCAGAAGAAGAATTCATACCTAGAACGCGTGCCCGGAAGTCTCGCAAGAGTGGGGCTTCCGGGGCCAACCGAATGGAGAATCGTGAATTCGTTGGATGGGACGGAGAAGGATGGACCGACCACGTTTGCAAAGATCCAGATAACTGTTACAACCTATCGGGGAAATGCAAGCATCACTACTACCTGTTCGGGGCTAGTACGGGGCATTACGTCAGAGGAACTTCGCTCTCGACTAGAGAATGCTTTGACGTCATGCTTGCTGCCGAACGCAATAGCCCTGACGCGATTCACGTCTCCTTCTCTTTCAAATACGACCTAGACATGATTTTCAAAGATATTGCACCAGGGGCCGTGCGATATCTGATGAAGAACAATCACATGAAATGGGCAGGCTACTATCTTGAAGTCCTGCCTGGCAAATGGTTGCAGGTCACCAAAGATAAAGTCACGTGTCGTATATACGACCTGTTCTCATTCTTCGCCTCATCATTTGTCAACGCACTGAAGACGTGGAATGTGGGGACCAATGAGCAGCGAGAAAAGATACTTGCTGGAAAAGAACAGCGTGGATCCTTCACACTCGATAATCTGGAAACAGACGTCATACCCTATTGGCAGCAAGAACTTGATTTGCTGGTGCAGCTCGCCGATTCACTCCGTGACATTCTTTATAGTGCAGGAATCCGTCCGTCGAGATGGCACGGTCCGGGCGCGGTCGCTGATTACCTTTTCAGAGAATACAAAACAAAACTCTACAAACCAGTCTACGAGGACATTCCTTCGCCGGTATTGGACGCTGGGCAAGGTGCGTATGCTGGCGGGCGATTCGAAGCATTTCGAATAGGATTCTACGATGGACCAATCTACTCCGCGGACATCAATTCCGCCTATCCTTACGCGATGTCAAAATTGCCGAACCTGGCAACCGGTAGCTGGGTTCGAATTCAGGGAATGCCCGATGAAGCAGTTCTTCAGGGGGCGCGAATGGCGATGTTCCATGTTCGTTATGAGTACGGGCCGGAGGCCAACCGAGCTATCTGCTACGGAGGAATGCCCGCCGGAGCTCATTATCGCTATCCAAAATCCGGAACGATGCATTTCCGCAACCGAAACCCAGGTGTCTGGGTGCACCTACCCGAATACAGGAATCTGTCCGAACAGTACAAACTTGGCATGTTTTCGCATTTCGAGGTAATGGAAGCGTGGGTGTACATAGACGATGGAACTTATCCCTTTGACTGGATACGAGAAATCTACCATCAAAGGCGGGAATGGAAGTCTGCCGGGAATCCTGCTCAACTCGCGGCTAAGTTGGGGATTAATTCCCTATACGGAAAACTCGCACAAAGGGTGGGTGGAAAGAACGGAGTTCCGACGTGGCACAACCTTGAGTGGGCAGGTCATATCACATCGACGTGTCGGGCGATGCTATACGACGCTAGTTGGCGACAGTACGATGACCTTGTTGCTTACGAGACAGACGGCATTTATTCCAAAGAGCCGATGGACGCGCTACCAAACGGTGAAGGTACCGAATTGGGTCAGTGGGAAACCGAAACTTACTCAGGAGTTCTATATCTACAATCTGGAGTCTACTGGCTACGCGACATGGAAGGAAATTGGAAGAAACCTAAAACCAGGGGAGTCCCCCAACAGCATATGGATTTCGACCGTGCCTACGATTCACTAGTCAACAAGACGGAGCTTAAAGTTGAACAGAACCAGTTCATCCGATTCGGACTCGCCGATATGCGTCGTGACGGTATGCGTATCTGGCGAACATGGCAGCGTAACGAAAAAGATTTTTCTTTCGGAGGACATGGTCTTGGCAGTAGTGGGAAACGGATTCACATCGCCAAATCTTGTAAAGAATGCGCTCAAGGAGTGGGACGACATGAAGGACTACATACTCTAATGCTTTCGCCGAAAGGCTTCGCGCAAGTAAACGGTGAGTATAGAGAGTCAGCACCGCATTACCTTCCGTGGCGAAGTCTCGGCGAACAGAACGAAAACGAGAAGAGGGCACGTATTTTGAAGAAGTGGGGTGAACCAGACGCATGAGACATAGGGAGAAGAAGATAGCCAGGATGGGACAATGTCCAGCACTATGGGGCACACACGGATGCTACAAGCAAAAGGGTCATCTCGGACAACACTACTGCTCCAACCGATGTCCCAGGCTAGGTCACGGAGCGGAGCTGAACGACTACGGATGGGCTATGCAGTATGTTACCGGCTAGTACAAGATCAAAAGGGCTGTACGGCCATCTGCGAGCCTCCCACCAGGTCCCCGGTCCGGTCATACCAGGTGCCTGCCCGCAGGCCGACACAGGGGAAATCACTCTAGGTGAGGACTAGACCACTCATCATTGCAGGTCAGAGGCGTGATCAAACTGAGGGAGCGTCAGAATGACGTACAGTAGGCAATACGTCCGTGTATTGCTATACGGATGCGCGCATAAACCGAAGTTCAGCGCCATGTCTGTTCCCAAAATTGGTGATTGGATGACATGCTACGCATGTCGGACAGCGCGGCAGGTGGTCGGCATCGAAACTGGTTGGAAGGAAGCACGCGCGAAGTGCAAGACGTGCGAGTGGACCGCCGCCAGTGAGACCATGACGCGCAAGAACATGATGTTTCTGTCACAGCGACACGCGAACGCCAGGGAGCACAGAGTCGGCATAGAGAAGGATGGATATGAAGTCTTGGTCAGGCCCGAGAACTTCACCCAGCAGCCGCTGATCGATGACTTGCTGCTCCCCGACTGATTGCCAAATCTTTACTTGACACGGTTGGCGTACAGGAGGAGATTGGTCATGGCAGAACAAATGAAGGAAACCCACTGGGGACGCGAGACCGCTAGGTCGGACTCGGAAACCGGAAAGGTCCTTAGGATACCGGCGATCCTTGTCAACCGGGTTTCATGGAAACCAAATACTTGGTAGTGCGGATCGCATAGCGGTCCAGAGGTACGGTTTTAGAGTCGATAGGCGACGCATATGGGGGACCCTGACAAGGGTCTCTGTGATGGCGTTGAAAGCGTAGCTTTAACCAAAAGGCCAACGTCCGATGGGGCGGGATGGTCATTCCACACTGGAACGCACCGCGATCCGCACTACCAACCATGCAAATCTTCGAGGAGGACGAAATGCAAAACTACCGAGTGACAATCATCAATACTCGCGGTGTCGAAATGGGCATCATCGTCAAAGCGTCCTCCGAGAAGGCTGTGCGGGATCGTCTGTCTAACAACAAGACCGTGAGCAGGGTCGTTAGGATTTCATCATGACGGAAGACGTACCGCAGGAAGCAAAGGACTTCGCCGCCGAGCTGTGGGCAACAGCATTCGAGGCGGACCAGTACGAGACCGAAACGGAGACAGACGATGAACGTTGACATGCACGCAAAGGCTGGCCAGCTTCTCAAGGTCGCTGGCGAGTACTACGAAAGCGACTTTACCGGCGGCGACTTCGCCACGCTCCGTTTCGAAACCGAAGATGGCGTCATCAAGATCTACACGCACAGTCTTTCGGACATTGAGGCCATTGCGTTTCACGCCATGGCGCTGGCCCGTCAACTGCGCGACGACCGGGGATGGAATGACCCGATCCCCGCAACCGAAGAGCTCGCCAACCCCGAGTGGTAGAAAGAATGGTGACCATGAAAAATCCCAACAAGAGCTGTTACTGCAAGCTCGCCAAGGTTCCCACCCCGGATCCCGCGATGGAAGTCAGGACGATCGGCCTGGTCTGCGGCCACGGGTACACCGACCCTGCACCCGCGGTCGAGTTCTTCGGACACCCGACGCAGCTCATCCATCTCGTCACCACGGTCGTAGGCCTGTGGGGCGACGGTGAAGAAATTGGGAAAGAGCCTCACGTCTTCGGCTACGTCGTCAACGACGGCGACCCCGACGAGGTGCACATCTGGAAGTTCGCGGACTACGAGCCGCAAATCGGGTGGGACGTATGTCGGCTGGGTGACGACTCTGGTCAAAAGCTCCTGGCTCCCCACCAGGGAAATTCGGTCCAGAACTGGGCGGTGGAGATCGCAACAGACCTCATGGAAAAGGGCCTCGGTCTGGTAGACTGAAAGCCCCACCAGGGGAAGGGGGAGGACCTGAAACCCCTGCCTAGGCACACATTAGGGTCCTCCCCCGACCATATGAAAGGATCACAATGCCGAGTTTTGTTACCGACGAAGAGTTCGTGCCGAACGAGCGCGCCTACGCAACAGGCCCCCGCGGCCCCCGCAAGCGCACCGAAGACCAGGAACCTTGGGATGAGGCCTTCGGTCACGCCAACGACTCCACGGGCTACCTCCACGCCCAGGTAGCCCCCGACGAGGTGGAAGACGCGCGGAAGCGTGTTGCATCCGCGGCGCGATACCACGGCAAGGGAATCACGGAAGGTCAGGCCCGGCCGGGCAAGACTAAGGGAACCGTGCTCCTGTCCTGGAAGATTCGGGACGTCGTCAAGCGCAAGCCGAAGTCTGGAGACGAGACTTCCGAGTAGGGTGTTTGCGTCAACTTGATGAGCGGAAAGCGGACCGGAGGATTCTCTCCTTCTCTCCCCCCACTCCGCGTGTACCTGTCAAGTCCCCTGTTCGGAATGAGAAGGTGAGCGCGTCCCGTGCCGCGCCGCCTTCGTTGGGACCCCCGATGATCTGCCGTCGTCGGGGGTCCCTTCCATTTACTTTCAAAGGAATTAGCAATGTTGTTGGTTGTGACCATTCGCCGGGAAGGTGACCGTTTTGCGTACGGTCACATTTCGGACAGTAATACGGTGCGGGTTTTCTGCGGGCTGTGGATTCCGTCCCCCGTGTTGGAAACGGGATTGGACAACCCGAAGAATCCCTATGTTGGTAAGGTGACCGTCAGTTGTTTGGAGTGCCTTTCCGAGTATAACAACGGTCGGCGCGACGGGTATTTGTCGGATGAAGTGGTGACGGAGGATGACGGACACGGAGTTCATGGTTCTTGAGGATGTGCTTTTGCGGCGCAAGTCGACTCCCATGCGGGAAGAGAAGTTGCGCCGACTAGAGCGCCAGGCGCTGTACGAGGAGTGCCTCTGTGCGTTTCCCATATCCCCCTGGCGGCACGTGGGGGGACCTCGTGGCCGGATGCCCCACCCCAACCCGAGGAAGCGGCTGTGAGCGATCTGAACGACTTCGGTTTCAACAACCGAAAAGATGTTCCGAAAAAGCGGGCCGTCGTCACGGGGCCGCGTTGTCAGCGCTGCGGGAAGGCCGTCGTGATTTTCTTCACGACGTTGCTGTGTGATCGGTGTCTCGATTGGGAGATCGATTATCTCCACTCGCTGAACCATGGAGGTGGGACAAAGTCATGGATGGAGTCCCGATGAAGCACTTTCAGACAGTCACCTGTCACAACTGCAAGACAAAGGACGTTCTTGAGGTAGAAGTGGAAGACTGGAAGAAATGGTTGACAGGCCACTTCTTCACTCAGGACGTATTCCCTTATCTGACGGCTGGAGAAAGGGAACTTCTCATTTCCGGGTGTTGTGATTCCTGTTGGAACGCAATGTTTTCAGAACCGGAGGCCTGAATGTCATTTCTCATCGTGCTTGGGGTCGCGGCCTTTGTGTACTTTGCATTGCGGCGCGGCCCCATCAGCGGAAGGTTTCCCAAGGAGACGCACAGTATGATTCGGTTTCCGGACGGTCAGATGGTGCACGACCCGGAATGTCGACAGGGAGCTTGTAGCAGGCGGAAGGTGAAGTGATGAACGGTGGGTTTTACGCCATCATGGTGATGGTGGTTCTGATCGTGTTTTGGCCAAGGGGAGGAAAGAAGTGAGAGTTCGTAGTCAGGCTGAGATTCCGGCGCCGACGTTCGGTGTGCTGGCGGTCGGCGACACTGTTGCGGAGCGGTCGGAGCGTGGCACGGTTTCGTTCACGGGTAGGGTGCGGTCGATTGGGCCGTGCACGGACGCTGCGAACGTGCATCTGGAGCTCCTGGGCGTTGGCAAGTACGTCGGGGGCAAGAAGACGTGGTGCGCCGTCAAGGCGGACAGCGTGGAGCGTTGGGACAGGGAGATCTGATGGCTGTCTACCAGGTGTCCATTCACGACCTCCGTGATGAAATCACCGTGCTCATTACGGAGGCCAAGAATCGTCGCGAGGCGCTCGTGAAGGCGCTGGAGGCAAAGCCGGGCCTTACCGACGTTGCCAGCGTCTACGTTATACTCATCGCCGACGCGGTGTTGCTGTGATCATGTTTGCGACTGCAAACACCCCTCCGCCGTCGAATGTGGCGCCGATTTCGGGCTTTGCGGTCGTCATGATCGTGGGTGTGATTCTGGTGCTGTTCGGCGGTCGAAAGAAGTGAAACTGTGGCTTGAGCTAGTGGCAGTGGAGGGTGCATTCATTGGATGGACCCTCCTCTGTCTCTGGATCGGAATGCACTTCAGAGACGAGGAGAAATGACAATCGACCAACTTATCACCCATTCCGACCCGCTGGTCGGCATCGTGTTCCTTCTGCTGTGCCTGTGCATTCTTCGGGTGCTGTTCGGCCTGATGTCAGGTCGGTGGTCAAAGTGATCCGCTACCGCGTGTCACGCAACTCCGACGGTCAATGGCAAGTCTGCTATCGCTACCGGCCTGACTCCCGGTGGTATCGCATTTCGACCTACGACAAGTGGTCCGACGCCATTGCTCACGCGTTCGAGTCCGCGGGCCACGCTCGCATCCGCCTCGCCATCGACCAAGCCTACGGAAAGTGATTCTGCCATGCCCGTCTCCCCGCTGAAGCTCGTTCGCGAGTACTTCAACACTCCCGCTCGTCCGATGACGCTCGCAGACATGAAGGCCGAGTGGATTCCGCTGCCCGACGCGGACAAGGCGCAGATCATCGCCGGTCTGACCGACGGCTCCCTCACCTACTAACCCTCAATCCAATCAGCCCGTCAGCCCTCCGCGGCTGGCGGGCTTTTTGCTGTCTCCATATCCCACAATACCAATTTCCCGCCATTACGCTGCGTAATAGCAATTCTTCAGGCAAAGTTTAGGTAAAGCCTCTCGAGAATGTAACGGAGAGTTAGTTTAACCCAGGTAATCCAATTCCACGGTCACGCAGAGTTAATTTCACCGTGAAATTACTTCATTTTACGTTATGCGCGTCTGCGGGG
>Ga0137409_10002121_pt1 | contig 21364 bp, 19 predicted proteins | sample CZODoug1_16funga_FD_122059 | JGI IMG/M metagenome (GOLD analysis project Ga0137409, IMG submission 122059) | Vadose zone soil fungal communities from Angelo Coast Range Reserve, California, USA - CZODoug1_16fungal (Hybrid Assembly) | ecosystem: Environmental > Terrestrial > Soil > Vadose zone... | reverse complement strand
ACGGTGAGCCCGTCGATCGCTTCGCTGAACTGCCACATCACTTCCGGCTTCTCCGGGCTGCCAAAATTCAAGCAATTGGTCGCCGCCATCGGCCGCGCGCCGCTCGCGGCAACATTGCGAGCCGCTTCCGCCACCGCGTGCATAGCCCCAACCCGCGGATTCAATTGGCACCAGCGGCCATTGCCGTCGGTAGCCAGCGCCAGCGCACGCTTCACGTCTCCGGTCTCCGGATCCTTGATCCTAATAACCCCGGCATCGCTCGCGCCGGGTCCGGCCAGCGTGTTCGTACGGACCGAGGTGTCGTACTGCTGTGTGATCCAGCGCTTCGACGCAATCGCGGGCGAAGCCAACAGCTTCGCAAAATTATTCGTGAGGTTGGTGCCATCGGCCGCAAATGAAAACCAATCAGTCGCTGGTTCTTTACGCAGCGACGGCTGCGCAATTGGCCGGCGGTAAACCGGGCCTTCTTCGGCCAGGGGATGCGCCGGGATTTCTGCGGCTAACTTATCGCGATCTCTCACACGCAAGAGTCCGCCTTCAGTCACTTCGCCGACCACTACTGCGTCCAATCCCCACTTCTTGAACACGTCGAGCACTTCGCGCTCGCGGCCGTCTTCGGCAACCAGCAGCATGCGCTCCTGCGATTCGCTCAGCATGATCTCGTACGGCGTCATGCCTGATTCGCGTTGCGGCACTTTCGCCAGATCGATTTCAATGCCGGTCCCGCCGCGCGAAGCCATCTCCGTAGTCGAGCAGGTCAAACCTGCGGCGCCCATGTCCTGAATCGCAACGACTGCGCCCGTTTGCATGGCTTCCAGGCAAGCCTCGAGGAGCAGCTTCTCCATGAAGGGATCGCCAACCTGCACGTTCGGCCGTTTCTGCTTGGACTCTTCGGTGAATTCGGCGGAAGCCAGCAGCGAAGCGCCGTGAATTCCATCGCGACCGGTCTTCGCGCCCACGTAGATGACCGGGTTGCCGGTTCCGCGCGCCTTCGCAAAAAACAAATCTTCTTTTTTTGCAATTCCGAGAGCCAGCACGTTCACCAGCGGATTTTGCGAATAGCAAGGCTCAAAGCCGACTTCGCCGCCCACCGTCGGCACGCCAAAACAATTTCCGTAATGCGCGACCCCGCGAATTACGCCATCGAGAATGCGACGATTTTTCGCGGCTTCCTCGTCGCTGACGCCATTCCCGGCGACGATCGGGCCAAATCGCAGTGAATCAAGCACTGCCACCGGCCGCGCGCCCATTGTGAAAATATCGCGCAAAATCCCGCCAACGCCTGTCGTCGCGCCCTGAAACGGCTCCACATAACTCGGATGGTTGTGCGATTCAATCTTGAACGCGGCGACCAGGCCGTCGCCGATATCCACAACGCCAGCGTTTTCCCCCGGTCCTTGCACCACAAGCTTGCCGCGCGTCGGCAACCGCTTCAGGTGCACTTTGCTGGATTTATACGAGCAGTGCTCGCTCCACATCACGGAGAAAATGCCCAACTCCGTAATGTTTGGCTCACGGCCCAGGATCTGCTTCACGCGCGTGTATTCTTCCGCCGTCAGGCCGTGTTCCGCCGCAATCTCCGGGGTCACTCTGATTTCAGTGGGTGCCGTCGCCATGTCTGCGTCTAGAATCCAAGAGGCGCAGCATGCTGCGCCTCTACAAAAAAGTCCAGCTGTACCGCAAAAATCAAGCGGTCGCCTTTGCCGCGCCGACCAAGGCTCCCGCCATGGAGCGGAAAATGACCAGGCCGTCCGCGGAGTCCAGCGCCGACTCCATGGCGCGTTCCGGATGGGGCATCAGGCCGGCCACGTTGCGTTCGCGATTGCAAATGCCTGCAATATTGTGGAGCGAGCCATTGGGATTGCCCGCGGCGTCATTCGCGCCTTCTGGAGTCGTATAACGGAAAAGGATCTGTCGATTCTTTTCGAGGTCAGCGAGCGTGGCTTCGTCGGCGTTGTAATTGCCGTCGTTATGGGCGATAGGGACTTTCAGAATTTGGCCTTGCGAAGCGCCGCTGGTAAAGGGCGTATCAGTCTGCTCAACGCGCATGAACACGTGACGGCAAATGTAGCGAAGGCCCGAATTGCGCATCATGGCGCCGGGAAGCAGGCCCGCTTCGCAGAGCGTTTGAAAACCATTGCAGATGCCGAGGACCATGCCGCCGGAGTTGGCGAATTTTTCAACCGACTTCATGACGGGAGAAAAGCGGGCGATGGCGCCGGTGCGGAGATAGTCGCCGTAGGAGAAGCCGCCGGGCAGAATGATGGCGTCGCAATTCGCCAGGTCTTGCGACTGGTGCCAGATGAATTCGACGGGTTTGTGCAGGACGCTGCCGAGCGCGTAAAACGCGTCGTGATCGCAATTCGAGCCGGGGAAGACTACGACTCCGAATTTCATCGTGTTGGGTCTCCCAGGAGCATTCGGGGAAAGATTATTTTAACACACGATGGGGAAAAGTTGGTTTAAGTCCTACGTCGAGTCGGGACTCTTCTCCTTTGATGGTTCTTTGGCGAATGCTTGAAAACTTTGCTCGACGCTTGGAATGTTGGCCGGCAGCGGCGGCAATCTGCGATACGCGAATGTGCCGCGGACGCAATTTACGAATGCCAAAACGAACAGCAAAGAAAGCGCCTGATAGGGACCGAAGCCCGGAGCCCAAAACACAATTCGCTGCAGGACGTAAAGGCAAAGCGCACAAATTGCGGCGATTCTGGAACGGCGACGGATACCAAACGCTAATCCGGCGAAGAGCACTGCGAGGCCCAGCTGATAGAAGTCTACGGAACCCGCATCGCGAAGGACACTTATGAGAGCGAAAGCCGCGGCAAATACCGCGACGAAACAGGCAGCCCAGAAGCCTTCTTCAATCGCGTTCTGCGCCTTGCGGCGCAAATCAACTTTCGGCCAAAGCCAATCTTCGGTCCAGCTCACGGCTGGGAACTCCTTCGCATACGTACCGGGAACGATAACATTCTCGCAGAAGGGCTTCAATGATTCAGGCGCGCGATGGCGAAGTTCAGCGCCTGCGGCGTGGGCGGGATTTTTTGGCGGCGGAGCGCTTCTTTGGAGACTTCTTGCCGTGGTTCGATGCGGCCATTTCGCGGCGTTTTTTGGCGGCCCACCCGGGTTTGGTGGTTTGGCGGCTGCGCGCGAGGCCGAGGGCATTAGGCGGAACGTTCTCCGTAATCGTGGAACCGGCGGCAACGTAGGCGCCGTCGCCGATTTTTACCGGCGCAACGAGAACGGAATCGCTTCCGACAAAAACGCGATTGCCGATGATCGTGGGAAATTTATTCACGCCGTCGTAATTGCAGGTAATCGTTCCGGCGCCGATGTTGGTGTGCGAGCCCAGTTTGGCGTCGCCGATGTAACTCAGGTGCGGAACTTTGCTGCCCTCGCCGATGACCGCTTTTTTCGTCTCGACAAAGTTTCCAACGCGCGCGCCTTTTTTCAGATGGGATCCCGGACGAATGCGCGCGAATGGCCCGACCGTATTGCCGCCATCGAGATGGCTTTCGAAGATCATCGTGTGCGGTTCGACAGTGACGCCATCGCCGAGAACGGCGTCGTGCAGGACGCTGCCGGTGCGAATCGTGCAGTTGGCGCCGAGTTTTGTCTTGCCGAGCAATTGCACGCAGGGCTCGATGAGGGTGTCTTCTCCTGACGTTACATCCGGACCGACGAGCACGGTCTCCGGCAATTGGATCGTCACGCCGGCTGTCATCAATTCGTTCCGTTTGCGTTCGCGGAAGATGGCGTCCACTTCGGCGAGGTCGGCGCGCGTATTGCAGCCGAGCACTTCGCGCGGGTCTGGCGCAATTTGCGCGAGAACCGGTTCGCCCTTGGCGGCGAGAATCGCAATCGCGTCGGTCAGGTAAATTTCACGGTGTTTGTTTTCCGGCTTTACTTGCGCGAGCGCGGGCCAGAGTTTGTCCGCGGAAAAACAATAAATACTGGAGTTGATTTCGTTCAGCTCGCGCTGTTCCGGCGTCAATTGTGAATCTTCGACGATGGCGGCGACGCTGTTTTCCGACTTGCGGAGGATGCGGCCATAACCGGAAGGGTCGGTCACAACTGCAGAGAGAATCGTGGCCGCAGCCTTGCCATTGCGATGCGTGGCGATAAGGCTTTTCAGCGTTTCGGTGCGAACCAACGGCGCGTCGCCGGGAAGTACGACCACTAATTTCGCGTTGCCAATCGCCCGTTTGGCAACAAGCATCGCGTGACCGGTGCCGTTTTGCGGTTGTTGCAAGACAGACTCGACGTCCAGCGGCTCGATCGAGGCTGTAACTTGTTCCGCTTGATGGCCAACGATCGCGAGAATTTTCTTCGGCGCCAGCGGGAGGCACGCACGGACAACGCTTTCCATGAGCGACCGGCCGCCGGCGGGATGCAGCACTTTGGCAAGCGAAGATTTGAGGCGCGTCCCTTTTCCTGCGGCGAGGATGACGATAACGACGTCTTTGTTCGGCATGGCCCGAGTATTCTCACCCCTCCCTGCCCGTTTGACAATTGCACGTAACGCGACAGGGGTGGCCACTGTGTCCTAGACGGCATGAGGATTTTGCCGTACAGTCCAGTCAATCGTCCGTTGAATTCATCCTTGTTCACGTACCTCGAAGGGAGCGTCCCGATGAAGAAGTGTCCATATTGTGCGGAAGCGATTCAAGATGACGCGCAAACTTGTCCGCTTTGTAAGATGAATCTGGCGGCTAACGTCTACGCCACGCAGCAGCCCGCTCCGCCGCCTCCGCCGCCGGTGTATGCAAATCCCGTTGCACCGCAACCGGGGCTGGGCGGTAACAGCTACGCGACGGCACCAGCCGAGACCAGCGGTAAAGCTACGGCGAGCCTGATTTCTGGAATCGCCGCGTATGTTATCGCGCCGTTTATCGGTGCGATCGCGGCTGTCGTGCTGGGCCACCTTGGCTTAAGCGAAATAAAGAAGAGTGCGGGCCGCTTGAAAGGCGACGGCCTTGCAATCGCCGGATTGGTGTTGGGTTATCTCCAAATAGCCGGCCTGCCGGTCATCTTGATTATCGCGGCGATTGCGATTCCGAATTTGATTCGAGCGAGAATGGCCGCGAACGAAGCCTCCGCGGTCGGTTCCCTGCGAACAATCACGACGGGTGAAATCGCCTATGCTACGGTGTGTCCGAAGATCGGTTTCGCCTACGCGCTCGCTGAATTGGGTCCGAATGGTTCCGCTTGCCCCGAGGGGAAAAATGAAATCGACAGCACGCTAGCGACGGGATTTAAGAACGGCTACAGATTCACGCCCAGCGCCGCCAATTTTTCAGGCCAGGCGCCGGAAACCGGTTTTGGTTGGAACGCGGACCCTGTTTCGCCGTCGAGTGGAACGCGCCATTTCTTCGTAGACCAGACCGGCGTGATTCGATTCACTATGGCCGCGCAAGCGAACGCAGACAGCCCGATGTTGCAATGAGAAGAAGGGCGGGTGCGGCGAACCCTTCATGAAAAACTGCCCGTATTGTGCGCAGCAACTGCAGGACGAAGCGATCCGATGCCGCTTCTGCCAACTCTGGCTCGTGCCGCCGCCACCGGCGTTCGCGCAGAGTGCAGCGCTACCGGTGCAACGAGCCCGCAAGACGAGCGGCATGGCAATCGCGAGCCTGGTGCTCGGGATTCTCTGGATTTACTGGCTTGGTTCGATTTTGGCGCTGGCATTCGGCTATATCGCGAAGAAAGAGATTCGCGAATCACAAGAGCCGATTGAAGGAAGCGGCCTGGCCACCGCGGGAATCGTTCTGGGATGGGTCGGTATCGGAACGCTGACCGTTGTGATCGGACTGATCGTTCTAGCGGGCGTATTCGAGCAGCAAGAAAAGAAATCGTCCGGGAACGCGACGTCGAAGGTGACGGTGCCTAATCCGCTGCCGGAACCTGCTCCGAAATCGCAGCGGGTACGGTATTTTCTGCCGGAGTTCCATCCTCAGTCGTAATCGTCCAGAGAGTTGGGTCCGCCAGCAAGTTGCTGACAAGTTGCGTGTGAAGAGCGTGACCGGCCTTGTGCGCTTCCACGCGCGCAAGTAACGGCAGGCCCACGAGCGCGAGGTCGCCAATCAGGTCCAGCGTTTTGTGGCGGCCAAATTCGTCATCGAAACGCAGTGGGCCATTCATTACGCCATCGTTGGTCAACACAATCGCGTTATCGAGAGAACCGCCGCGAATCAGCCCCATGGTCCGAAGCGGTTCAATTTCCCGTTCGAAACAGAAGGTACGCGCCCGCGCCAACAATTGGCGAAAGCTCTCCTGGCTAACGTGCATTTCGAACTGTTGCTTGCCAACAAGGGGATGCGCGAAATCCACGAAGCACTTCACGTGAAATTCGTCAGCGGGGTAGATGCCAATACGCCGGCCATTTTCGATGACTTCCAGCGGCCTCAAGACTTTCAAGTAACGCCGCCGTTTGCGCAGACGGCGCGTGCCGGCTTGCTCGAGCATCTGCATGAATGGCTCGGCCGAGCCATCGAGGATGGGCACCTCAATGGAGTCGATATTGATGAACACGTTGTCTATGCCGCAGGAGTAGATCGCCGCCAGAAGATGCTCAGTCGTGGAAAGGAGGACGCCCTGTTTCATCAAGCTGGTGGCGTAGCTGACACGAGCGACGTTTTCCCCGCGTGCCTCGATGATGAAATTGTCCAAGTCCGTGCGCCGAAACACGATGCCGGTATCGGCAGGCGCCGGAACCAGGCGGACATGGCCAAAGACTCCGGTATGAAGACCGATGCCCTCCGTACTGACTTCACGCTGAATAGTGGACTGGAACATTCGATTCTATTGTAGCAAATGCAGGGCCAGCTAAATCACGGCTTCTGCTTTGTTTTCATTGTCTTACAGAACACAAACTCCCCTGAACTTCTGGCCATGTGGTAATTGTGCAACAAATTCTTAGTTTCGCGTGGTTTTGGCGACCAGATCGAAGGTATTCGGTTTATCCTTAGGCTTCCTTTACCTGGGGCGCTGCGTCCCATACAGAGGAAGTGATATAATTCCGCTTTGTCGGCGAAAGACGGGGGGCTCATGAATCGAGCGGCTCGTATTGGCATCGTTACCATCTCGGTGGTCATCTTCTGCTACGCGGGATTGGGCCACGTCCTTGGCCAAACGCATGACGACAAGGCATACAAGTCGCTGACTGTCTACGGTGAAGTGCTGCAGAAGATTCAGAACGATTACGTCGACGATCCGAACATCCCCCTGGTAACCGCAGGATCCCTGCACGGTTTGCTTGAATCGCTCGATCCTCAATCCAGCTATCTGACCCCGCGCGAGTACGCCGAATACAAGCAAAAATTGGCCGCGAATGCTGCCGGCGAAACCGGCCTGACCATGAGCAAACGCTCGGGCTACATCATCGCGGTTTCGGTCGTACCGGATAGTCCTGCAGAAAAGGCCGGCATTCACAGCGGCGACTTTCTGGAATCCGTCGCAGGATTCACGACGCGGGAGATGTCGATCGGTCAGGCTCTCAACTTGCTCCGCGGTTTGCCGGGAACCAGCGTAAAAGTTGGCGTGATTCGGAGCGGCAAGGCCGAGCCGGAAGAAGTGGACCTGGTTCGCGAAAAAGTGACGCCGCCCAAGATGCAGCTCACAAAGGTGGATTCAGATGTGTATGCAGTGCGACTGCAATCGCTAGACGCGGGCCGCGCGGAAGAGTTGCGCTCACGCATCGGGGACGCGGAAAAACAGGGCGGGCACAAGATTATTCTCGACTTGAGGAATTGCGGCCGCGGGCCGGCATCGGAAGGAATTGCCGCGGCACGGCTGTTTCTTTCGAGCGGCACGATTGCCACGTTGCGGGGCCAGACGGTTTCGGCCCAGGTTTTCTCGGCCGAGCCTAACAAAGTAGCCTGGAAGGGCCCCGTTTCGATTTTGATGGATGGCACCACTTCCGGAGCCGCGGAAATTCTGGCGTCGGCGCTGGAGATGAATCATCGCGGCCAACTCGTCGGCGAGCGAACCTTCGGCCTCGCTTCGGAACAGAAACTGATTACGCTGGATGATGGTTCGGCTTTAATTCTAACCGTCGCCAACTATTACAACGGCAGCGGCAAATCCATTCTTGATGAGGGCGTCGTCCCAACGGAAGTTGTGCGCGCCGCGCTTGTAGACAGCGGCGATGGCAGCGATGACGACGATTCGACTACGAATACGGGCGCGGCAACAGCGCAGACGCCGCCGTCCATCAAGCCTCTCTCTCCCGATGACCCTGTTCTGAAGAAGGCGCTTGAACTTTTCAAGACTCCAGCGAAAAAAGCGGCCTGATTTAGGCTAACGCTTCACAAGATTTCGTAAACCGACCGACTCTCTCTTACAATCTTTTTGTGAACTGCCGCAAACTTGCGCCTCTGTGTTGTATTTTTCTTTGTTTGGCGGTTATCTTCGGCGGATGTCGCTGGCCTTCCGGCGAATCACGTTCCAGTCCGGCAACAATTCACCAGATGACTCGAGAATTCGCGGCCGCGGCGCAGAAGTCTACGCCGGCCGGCACCGTGATTCGAATGAAGCTGCAAGCGTCGCCAAAGGGCCCGGCAATGCCTGACTGGCTGGAGGTGACCTTGTTCTCCGCAAGCAGCGACGCCCAGCGCAATGCTCAAACCGCGCAACTCTTGCGTGCGCTCAATGTCGTTGCGGAGCGCCACAAGCTTCAGCCCGGCGCGCGCGGCGATGAGCCCAACGTAACGTCGATCGCTTTTCGCGCGGGTTCTCGCACGACTCACTCGATTGAAATTCGCTTCGCGCGTCGCGCGGTTCCGGCCCAGCGCGAGACCGTCGACGCCGATGCCCCACGACTGGCTATCATTCTCGATGATTTGGGCAGCGATCGCGCCGCGGCCGAATCTATCTTCGCCATGCCCTACCCGCTGACGATTTCCGTTTTGCCGAATCACGAACATTCAAAAGAAATTGCAGACGAAGCGCTGCAACGCGGCTTTCAAGTGATGCTACATCTGCCGATGCAATCAGTCGCCAACGAATCGCCAGAAAAAGAAGAGTTGCGGCCGGGAATGTCGTCGGCACAAGTGAAATCACTGCTGGGCGAAATGGTCGAGTCGGTTCCGAATGCAGTGGGCGTGAATAATCACCAGGGTTCGCAGGCGACATCCGATCCGGCGTTGATGAATGAACTGATGCCGGCGCTTCGCGGCTTTAATCTCTTTTACGTGGACAGCCGCACGACCGCCGCTACGGTGGCGTTCGATACGGCACAGCGCGATGGCGTATCTACAGCATTTCGAAATGTTCCGTTCCTTGATGACGTGCAGGACGCCGCCGCGATTCGTAAACAACTTCAACTCGCCGTGCGCGGCGCAAAAGAGAAGAAAGCCGCGATCGCTATTGGGCATCCCCACGCTGCCACGCTCGAAGCTCTGCGCGAGTTTTTGCCGACGGTGCGCGCCAGTGGAGTTCGGCTCGTGTTCGCTTCCGATCTCGTGCACTAAGGCCAACAGGCTTCAGGATTCCGTTTGCGGCTGCTTTGCGGCAGGGAACAAGAAATGAATCAAGATTGCGCCAAACACCAGCGTAAGGAATGCGAGCAAGCTTCCTTCAGGGCCAACTTCACCGCCGGTCAGCCACGTCCGCCCCGGAGCGATAATTGCGTTCGAAAGGTGACCTTCGAAAATTCCACCGCTGTCAGGAACGGAAAATAGAAAGCTTTCGCCGAAATCGAAAGCCGCGTGCCATCCTACAGCCAGCCACAACGAGCCAGTTCGCCGCAAGGTGAACGCCCACAATAAACCGGTAAAAAATATATTGGCCACGCCGAACCAGTTTTCTCCGCTATTCCTCAGATGGACCAGGGCAAAAATTGCGGAGAGCACAAGAGCCGCCGGCCAGAAACCGATTCCGTCCGCCAATGTATGTTGCAGGTATCCGCGAAAGAGAAATTCTTCCGGCAAGGCAATCAAGATCGCGGCTGTAAGCCAAAGCGCGCCCCATTGCAAGATTTGCGCGCCGTGAAAAGACAGCGGGCCAAACGAATAGGCGTGAAAGGCCGCGATACAGCCGACGATCAAGCTGATCTCGCAAAGGCCGATCAGCATCCCCTGCCAAAATCGTTTGCCGAAAGCGCCTTCGACTGGCAAACCATAGATCGAAACCGGCTGGGCTTCGATCCTCGCCATCAGCAAAGCGGCGCCGAGTGCGGCCAGAGAAACCATCGCTTCTCCCAGGATTATGGTGGAGACTTTGTAGGGATCCTGGGCATGCAAAACGAAGGAAACCGGCACCAACTCAATGCCGTAGAGGAGAAGGGTCAGGCAAACATAGACAAGAATGCGCCAACCGGAACGGATTCCCTGCTTATTGTAGAAGACGGGATTCGGCGAACTCGGCGGCGGCTGATTCCAGGATTCGTTTGATGGCGAGTCGCTCTGCGGCGTCTGCGGCGCTGCTGTGGAATCCATGGCACTCCCCAACTAAAATGCAGCCGCAGTTCAATCGTGCGTTGCGGATTAGCTTACGGCGCCAGGTGCACGCTGGCTGCTCCCAGAATATGACGCGTCTTTGCATCCTGCACAAACGCGACCACGCGCAGGTTTTCTTTCTTCCACCCGGGATCCAACTGCACATCATGCTCGGCGGAGTAAGCCGCATCGCGACTCGGCGCGGTTTCTCCGACCTTGCGCAGACTACGCACAACTGCCGCGTGACGCAAGTCTTCGCCGGCGTTTTCGCCGCGCGAAACGTTGGAATGCAGTCCCGTTTCCGTGATCGCCAACCAGACTTGCGCTTTTTGCGATTCCGGCACCGGCAGCATTTTCACTGCGATCGAAACTTTCACCCTTGCATCGGAGCTGGGGCTGTTCGCCATCGTAACCTGGGCTTTCGGCTCGCGGACGGCCTCCGCAATCGCACTCCGCGCCCGGCTCTGCGAACTTCCCACAAATTCTGCACGTCCATCGACAACCATCTGCGGCGTGTAGACGCCATCATTTCGGAACGCAGCCGCATAGTCCTGCTGCCGCTTGGTCCACTGGGCAGAAGAGAACGGGTCGCGCCAACCTAATTGGTCCCAATAGTCCACGTGCTCTTCGAGCGCGATGATCTCCGCATTTCCGAGACGTTGCTCGTGATCCAACTTTGTCAGCAATGCATCTGCCGGCGGACAGCTGGAGCACCCTTCCGACGTAAATAGCTCCACCACGACGGGTCGAACGGGAAGATTTGGATTGGCGAGTTCGTTCTGCGAGTTTGCGCGACGTAATACCAGCACCAAACCAAACACCACCACGGTGGCGACGGCCGCAACACCAGTAAACAGCTTCACGGAGCACCTCGGACCTTACTCGGCGATACTACCTCAGTCAGATGCGTGCCACACTGTAAGGAAACACGGAGGGCTGATTCCCATTTATTTCTGCTTGCTTTGAACTAACCTTTTTATTAGTTTTAACCGGTTAATCGTTCGCGCGGAGTCCAACATGCTGAATTCCAGCTCTACAGGGGTCGGCGGTCGCCTCGCCATTAATTTTGCCAATCTTCCGTCCCTGCCAGCTTCGCCTGGCTCGAAAAGCCTTGGTTGGGAGGATTTAATCAGTTTTCTGCGCGCTGCCCGAATCATCTCTGCCGACCGCGCTGCGGAACTCATGAGCCTCACGGAAATAGACCCACAAGCTGCGTTCGGGTTGCTGAACCGCGCCGAGCGGCTTCGCGACGCATTGCGCCTGGCTTTCCGGGAGCTTGCACATCGCCAGCGTATTCCGGGCGACCAAGTGCGGCCCATCAATGACGTGCTTCGCGTGACGGAAGGCCACGACGAACTGGTCGAAGCCGATAAGTCCTGGCGCATCGAATATGTTGCGCGCGAAGGGGGGCTCGATTGGCTGCTGGCCGCGGTCGCGCGTTCCGCCGCGGAAATTATTTCCGAGGGAGAAGCCACTCGCGTGCGCCTCTGCGCGAATCCTTCCTGCAGCCTGATTTTTTACGACGCTTCCCGGACGCACCGTCGCCGGTGGTGCTCCATGTCCCTTTGCGGCAATCGCCACAAAGTCGCCGCGTTCGCTCGCCGGCAAAGTACCGGTAGGCGTGGCTCGTGAACCGCGCCTATTTTATGTACTTTGGCTCTTGCCTTTTCGCCCACGGATCGTAGCTGTGCGCGAACACCAAGCGGTCGGCCAGCGGCGGATGGCTGTACAACCAAAACGTAATGAAAGGCGGCGGGTTCGGGTCGGACAGATCTTCCTGCCCAAGCACTTGGAACGCGTGTGCGGCTACTTCGCCGGAATTCGGGACGATTCCGTGAATTACTTCTAGCCCGAAAACATCCGCGCTGTGTTCCTCCGCCCGAGAGAATGCGGACTCAACTGGCATCGAGAGAAACGAGAAGATCTTGAACAGGAGAAGCAGTACCGCGAGGCAAGCGAGATCCTGCGGTCCGTAGATTCTCCATTCACCTCCCCAGTTTTCAAGGCTGAAATTCACCACCCGATAGCACAGATACATCGCAACGAAAAACGCGAGTGCGAAAAACATGATTCCGTTGCGCACATGTCCCAGAACGTAATGGCCCGCCTCGTGCCCAAAAATAAAAAGCGTCTCGTCGAGCGTGGTTTTGCGGATCGTGTTGTCCCAGACGACCACGCGCTTCGACGCGCCCACGCCGGTTACATACGCGTTGATTTGATTCGTTTTGTTGCTCGCCCGCATCAGGAACATGTGGTCGCGCGGAATGGAAAGCCCGGCGCGCCGCGTAACCTTCTCGATGGCGGATACGAGTTCCGGATTCGTCTTGTCGAGCGGCTCATATTTATTGAAAAGCGGGTCGATGAACCACGGACTTATGAAGACCATAAAGATGACAATTGGCAACGCGCAAAGCCAAAAAAACGTCCACCATCGGCGCGGACTCCGGCGGATCAGCCACAGGAGAATCGAGCCAAACAGCATGGCCGCGCCCAGAAAAAGTGCCTCCTCTTTGGCCCAGTCCAAGGACCAGGAACCCCAACTTTGAACGGATTGCGCGTACCGCAGCGATAGTGAATGCCAATAAAGAAGTGCCGGCAATTCGCAGATTTCCACGCCAATTATCAGAATCGGGATAAAGATCAGGCCCTGCAGCAAACGGTGCTCGGTCAGCCGCTCCGCGAAATCGCGAATTTTCGCCACGATGCCCAACCGCAAAAACAGCCACGCGGCGGCAAGCCCCAAGCCCACCCAAAGGAAATAGACCGCGTAGCCTGCGCGCGAATACGCCACTGCTTTTTCATAACGTTCATGGGAGAGTGTGAAGCGGTCTGTTTCGGTTTTCGCTTCCGTGACGGGAGGATTCTGCGGAGGTTCAGGAGGCTGCGTTGTTGGCGGATCCACCGTCGGCTTTTCCTGCGCGCCGAGGACCTCCGTACAGTTCCCATTCGCATCAACCTCTGCGGCACGAGAATCATGCGTCTGCGCGGCGGTACGGCACACCAGCACAGCGCAACAAATCACCAGTGTCGCCAAGAAACGGCCCATAAAGCCGCTCCCTTTCATCGACCCTCCCTGCTTCCTACTGTGGATTCTGAAGCGTCCGGAGTGCCTGGCCCCGGCGAGCGCCGCGAGTATGCAGCACAATGTCTTTCGTCCGCAACGTCTTCTGTGAACCACCCGGCGGGCACCAGTTCGATTCACACGTTCTTAGATGCACGAAAACGCCTTTGGAAAGCAGCCACCCTCGGCGCGAACGAACTAGGGTGTTGGAGTTGTCGCGGGATGGGCCGTCCTCAAACAATAATTTCTAACGGCTCCGGTAGTCGCGGCGCTGATATGAACAATGGAAGTCCATCGTTCCAGCTTGTGGTGGCCGGTCCGATGAAAGAGATAAGCCGCGCCGATCGAAACTCCCGTACCCGCCGCCTCGATCGCGGCAAATGCCGCATGATTATCCACCGCGTCGTTGGTCAGAAGGATCTCCTGCCGCCCGCGCCGCCTCATGTTCAGCGTCGAAAAGTAGTCCAGTGTTCGCGAAGCGCCCGTCCCGGCGAACAGCCACGCATTTGTCCCGTCCCAGAACTTGTGTCCGTCGGATTTTTTGATGGCGACCGCGGCAGCGTCTTGCTTCGGAGTCGGCGCCACGGGCACGTCTTGCGCCCAACTAGCGGGTAAAAACAGTGCCGCAGAGTAAAGCATAAACCCGATTAACAAATATCTCTTACGTGCCGCTGGTCCGAATTTTCTCAAGAAGGTCCTCAATTGCAAATGCATTCAGTATAAATGCAGTTGCCCGCCCGGCTCGCAACTTCAATAGAGTGCCTCATTCGCAGCCCTGTCCTTTCGGGCGATTGCACGTCATGCGGTGCTGGGCGTATTCTGCAGTTTGAGTCCAACGAGAGAAGAACCATGAAAATACCAATGAACTCTTACGTCAGAAATCTTGCACTCGGGTCGGCCGTGGCATTGATTGCCACTTTCGCCGTTCCGACACTCTCCTTTGCGCAGTCGCAGGACGACTCTTCGCAATCCGTGGCCGAAGCCGCTCGCAAGGCCAAGGACCGCAAAAAAGCTACTCCGAAAGAAAATCACGTCATCACGGACGACACGCTAAAGCTTCGCCCAGCCTCCTCGGACTTCAACGGCGCGCCTCCGTCGGGCACAGTCATCAATACGACTCCCACTGTCGCAGCCGGTGACGCAGCAGCGACCGACGCGACAGCTGCTACTGCTTCGACACCAGCCACGGAATCAACGGAAGTTGCTGCAACCACCCAACCGGCCGACGCGTCCACCGCGGCGGCCGATCAAAAAAAGAAAGCCGAAGCAGCTGCCGCCGCAGCCAAGACCAAAGAATTGCTCGCTCAAGCGCTGACTCAACTCGATATCCTCAAACGGGAACTCGCACTCGACTCCGATTCGTTCTTTTCGAATCCTGACTACGCTCACGACGCGAAAGGCAAAGCAAAACTCGACGACCTTAAGCAGCTGATCGGCGACAAACAAACATCGGTTAAAGAATTGAAACGGCAACTGACCGAGTTGGCGAAAAAGGCCGGCATTTCGTTAGACGACGCGAAACCCGCCGCTCCTCCCCAAAGCTGAATCTAGCTCTGTAGATGCCGATTTTAATAGCGGATGTTTTTTCGCCATCTCGTCTTTCTCGTCGCGGCATACGCCATCCAAGACCTTCTCCCTCGCAATCCGTATAATTAAACCCGGACCAAATGAGCTCAGGGACCACTTCCTTCGACTGGAATCAGCTTCTGCCGGCGCGAAACCTCGCGTCGGTTTCCGAATCGCTTCCAGTCATTCACTCTGGAAAAACGGTTCTCGTCACGGGCGCGGGTGGCAGCATTGGTTCTGCGCTGGTCCACGCGGTCGCCGCGCAATCTCCCAAATTGCTCATCCTGCTCGATCACTCCGAACAAAATCTCTACGAAATCGAAACCGCGCTTTCCTCTAGTTCCGCGGCTCCGCCGTTTCTTGTGGTCCTTGGCGACGCTGGAGATCGCCAGCTTCTCTCCTCTCTGTTCGAAGAAAATCAGCCGTCGATTGTTTATCACGCCGCCGCGTTCAAGCATGTTCCGCTCATGGAAGCGAATCCATTCGCGGCGATTCGCAACAACGCGCTGGTCACCTGGAATCTCGCGCGCCTCGCCGCCGAACACGACGTAGCGCAGTTCCTACTCATTTCCACTGACAAAGCCGCGAATCCGCGCAGCATTATGGGCGCGTCCAAACGCCTGGCCGAGCTTGCGATCCTTCGCGCGGGATCCGCCAGCGCAAACTGCCGCGCCATTCGCCTTGGAAACGTTCTCGGCTCCCATGGCAGTGTCGTCCCGCTGTTTCTACAGCAAATTGCGCGCAGCCAAAACCTCTCTGTCACGCACAAAGATGTGACGCGCTATTTCCTCACCATCGACGAAACGGTGAATCTGATTTTTCGCGTCGCGTCCCTGGTCGCGGTCGACGGTCTTTTTCTTCCGGAAATGGGCCAGCCTGTGAAAATTCGCACCATCGCCGAACGCCTTTTACAATTGGCTGCCCCTGACGCCCCTTGGAAATTCGCCATTGAATTCACCGGCCTTCGATCTGGCGACAAACTCTCTGAAGATTTGCTCTCGCCATCAGAATCCCTCGAACCGACTTCCCTAACCGGCATTCACAGAATCTCAAGCCCGTTCATCGCCGGCTCAAGAATCGACGCCGCATTCGAACGGCTCGCATCGCAAACCCGTGAGCGCGACCTCCCCGCTCTCCTCGAAACCATCCGCGAAATTATTCCTGAGTACGAACCCAGCGCCGCACTGATTGAGCGCGCACCACTCCCCGTAGCGAAATCCACGCATCATGACTGACTCGCGCCGGAAAATAGCAGTCGTTACGACTTCGCGCGCCGACTATAGCCATCTACATTGGCCGCTCCGTGCGCTCTCCGAACACTCTCTCGTCAACCTGCAGCTCATCGTCCTCGGCGCGCACCTTTCGCCTGAATTCGGCGCCACCATCCGCGAAATCGAAAAGGATGGCTTCCCCATCGTCGCACGCATCGAATGCCTGCTCAGCTCCGACTCCGACATCGGCATGGCCAAAACAATCGGCGTCGCCACGTTGAGCCTCGCCGATCATCTTGGCGCGCTCCGCCCCGATCTTCTGCTCCTCATCGCCGACCGCTACGAAATGCTCGCACCTGCTTCCGTGGCCCTTGCCCTGCGCATTCCCATCGCGCACATCGAAGGCGGTGAAATCAGCGAAGGCGCAATCGACGACGCCGTTCGCAACGCTCTCACCAAAATGGCTCACGTTCACTTCACCTCGACCTTCGCCGCGCGCGACCGTGTCATCTGCATGGGCGAAGAACCATGGCGCGTCCATCGCGCCGGCGCGCCCTCGCTCGACCACCTGAAAAAATCCGCGCTCCTCAAGCGCGACCATCTCGCCGCAAAACTCTCACTTAATCTGGAAACGCCCAGCGCCGTCGTCGCTTATCACCCCGTCACACTTGCAAACGACACGCTCGAAGAGGCGAATGCGCTTTTCTCCGCACTCGAACAACTTCCTGAACAGCTTCTCTTCTGTTATCCCAATGCCGACGCGGGCAGCCGCGCGCTCATCGAGCGCACAAAATCTTTTCTCAACGCACGCGGCAACGGCCGCATCTTCATTAATCTCGATGCAGTCGCCTACTGGAGCCTTCTCCGCCAAGCTGCTCTTTTCCTCGGCAATTCCAGCAGCGGCATCATGGAAACGCCGTCCTTCGCGCTGCCCACAATCAACATCGGCATTCGCCAGCAAGGCCGCGAACGCGCGCGCAACGTCCTGGACGCGCCGGCAAACACCGAAGCTATCCTCAACGCCGCGTCAACGGCTCGTAGCAAAGCATTCCGCCAATCGCTCGAAGGTATGACCAATCCTTACGGCGACGGCACCGCTTCCGAAAAAATCGCGGAGGTCCTCACGACTGCGCCGCTCGGCCGCAAGCTCCTCATCAAGCGCGCCATTTCTTAAGAAAATGAGAATCCCTCTTTCGGCCCCGGATATTACCGACGCGGAAATCGCCGCCGTCACGCAAGTTCTGCGCAGCGGCCGCCTCAGCCTCGGCCCGCAGCTCGACGCTTTCGAATCTGCAATCGCCCAGTACACCTGCACAAAACACGCCGTCGGCGTTTCCTCCGGCACTGCCGGGCTTCATCTCGCAATTCGCGCGCTCGGCCTCAAGGAAGGCGACGAGGTTATTCTTCCCTCCTTCACGTTCATCGCCGCCGCAAACGTTCTCCGCTACGAGCGCATCACGCCGGTCTTTGTTGATATCGATCACCTTGAACTCAATCTCGATGCCAACATGGTGGAAGAAGCGATCACCCCGCGCACTCGTGCAATTTTGGCTGTGCATACTTTTGGCAGGCCGGCAGAAATGCGCACATTGCAATCCATTGCGCAGCGTCACAATTTGTTTTTGATCGAAGACGCCTGCGAAGCCCTCGGCGCAGAGTATCGCGGCAAGAAAGTTGGCGCGATCGGCGATGTCGCCGTATTTGCTTTTTATCCCAACAAACAGATTACGACCGCGGAAGGCGGCGTGGTCGTAACGCAGGACTCCGAACTCGCGTCGCGCGTCCGTTCCCTGCGCAACCACGGCCGAAGCAATTCTGGTGACTGGCTCCAGCACGCCGAAGTTGGTTACAACTACCGCCTATCAGAGCTGCACGCTGCTCTCGGATTGCCGCAACTGCGGCGCATCGACTCGATTCTCGCGCGTCGTGACGAAATCGCGCTCTCCTACAACAAACGGTTTCAGTCTGAGTCCTCGCTGATTAGACCGCTCGTTAGGGACCACTACAAAACGATCAGCTGGTTCGTGTACGTCGTCCGATTGCGCGACGAAGTTGATCCCTCGCACCGCGAGCGGATCGTTGGGGCCATGGCCGCGAAAGGAATCGCCTGCGGCCGCTACTTCCCGCCGATTCATCTGCAACCCGCTTACGTTGCCCTGCACCACCGGCCGCTTCCCATCTCGGAATTGGCCGGCGCACGCACCATCGCCCTGCCCTTCTTTAACCACATCACCGAAGCACAACTCGACGAAGTCGCCGAAACGCTCCGTTCCCTGCTCTAATTTTGTTCAAAGATTCTTACTTCGGCTCAAACACGAGCGGCAGTCCGTTCTTCGTATTTCCTATTACCACGATCTTCGTGTTCTGGCTCGCTGCCAGTTTCTCCGTCGCTTCGATGCCCTTCCATTCCAATAATTGTGCGCTGATTCCTTGCGCCACAATCTTCTGGAAATCCGCAATGCCTCTCGCCTCAATGCTCTTCCGGTCCGCTTCCTGTTTTTCCTTTTGCAAAATAAAACTCATCCGCAGCGCATCCTGCTCCGCTTGCTGCTTCGCTTCAATCGACGCCTTCAGCAGCGGCGGCAGCTGAACGTCGCGAAGCAACACGTCCTCGACAATCACGCCGCGCGGCGCGAGCTTCGAAATCAGGTCATCTTTAATCTGTTGCTGAACCAATTCGCGCCCGTTCGTATACAGATCATTGGCGGAATGCGAAGCCGTCGTTCCGCGAATCGCCGACCGCAACTCCGGCTCCACGATCTTTTCCGCGTAGTCTATGCCGATCGTTCGAAGCACCTGCGCCGCCTTGTCCCGGTCCAGCCGGAATAGCAGCGATGTGTCCAGCGAAAGCGTAAGACCTTCTTTCGACGGCACGCTCGCGCTCTCTTTTCTCGACTGCGTCTGCACCGTCATCTTCTCCACCGACTTCAGCGGATTGATCAAATGAATTCCTTCCGGCAGCACATCTCCAGTCACCCTCCCGAACAAGGTCAATACGCCCACATGACCGGTCGGAATCGAAGTGGTTGAAGCCATCAGCAGAATAAAGACCACCACCGCACCCACAATGGTAAAAAATCTCGACTTCAGCCCGCTCAAGTTCGGCATCCCGGGCTTTCCCCCTCCAAAACTGAATTCCACATTTGCCATAAATCCTCCACTCTCTACCTTCTATTACGCAGTGCCTGCTCTTACATTTCTCGGCTGCCATCTTACGTGCCGATTTTCCACACCGCAACCCCACCACTATATCTTGTAGTGCTTTTCCCTTGACACCAAACCCCCTCCGGAGCAAAATCCCCGCCATCGCAGTTATCTTGCCGCCGGGGAACCCTTCTCGGGGAAGGCGGCCACCGGAGAACACGCGCATGCAATACCTGCCCGGCTGGACTGTGCAATGCATCAATCAGCAGTGTTCCGCTCGCGGACACTGGCTCCGTGCCCATCTTTCCGGCCCCAACGCCGGTCTCGAATTCTGCCCAAGTTGCGGCTGCTCGCTCCAGGCTGTTCCTCCGCCGCTTGGTCCTCGTTTCCGCATGCGCCCGCGGTCCCTCGCCGCCCGCCCGCCCCTGCGTCCCCGTCCTCGCTAGCGGGCTGCACAAAAATGGAAAACGCCGAAGGACGAATCCCTCGGCGTGATTCCGGCTAAATTCTGTATTTCTTTCTACTCTTCGACCAGCCCCTTCTCCACCATCTCTTCGTCGCTCAGCCACAAGTCTGGAATATTCGCCGAGCCGAATCGTAAAATATCTTCCAGGGCTCCGCGAACCTGTTCCATGCGAAAATCCACGCCGATTTTTTCTAGCAAATCGATCAGCGCTTCCGCTCCCTCCGCCATTGCCGGCCTCGGGAGCGTTCCCTGTGCATCAAGCTTCTGGTAAGTGATGATATAAATCGCCGCAGGCCCCGCACCGTGACGAACGATGCGTAAGAAGCCTCGCGTTTTTTGTTGGACCGGAACCGGGGTTGCTGCCAGTGCTGTTCGAGTGGCGTGTGCGCTCATTCAGTCGCTCGCGTCTCCTTTTGTCCTTACTGGATCAGCTGCAGCCGCTCGTGCTCCCGCAGTTTTCGCACTTATAGCAGGCGCCATTGGGCACCATCAACATGCCGCACTCGCTGCACGTCGGCGCGCCTTCGTGCGCATTGGTCATCGAATTCGAGAGCGGGCTCGACGGCCTCACGGCAGGCGGCATAGTCATCATTGAGCTCGCCGCTGGCGGCATCATTGCCGTTCCCGCCGCGCCCGTTTCCACCGGTGCCGATCCGTTGAGCTTCAGGTAGTCTGCTGAAATAAACCGCCCGCCCAGCCACCGTGCAATGTAGTCGAGCACGGACGAAACGAACCGGATATTCGGATTCGGCGTGATTCCACTCGGTTCAAACCGTGTGTTCACGAGTTTGTCCACGAATACCTTCAGTGGCACGCCGTACTGCAATCCGAGAGAAATCGTCAACGCCAGCCCGTCCATTACTCCGGACAGCGTTGATCCTTCTTTGGACATCTTGATAAAAATTTCTCCCGGCCGTCCGTCTTCATACATCCCGACCGTGATGTAGCCTTCATGCCCGCCGACGCTGAACTTGTGCGTCACGCTTGCACGTTCTACCGGCATCTTTTCGCGCTGCGCACGCGCAAAGAGTTCGCGCTGCATCGGCAACAATTCCTGAGCAATCGCGGTCTCCGCCTTCTTTTCTTCTTTCTTGCCCGCATTTAGCGGCTGCGATTTCTTCGAATTGTCGCGATAGACCGCCACGGCCTTCAGTCCAAGCTTCCACGATTCGAGGTACGCATTTGAAATGTCTTCGATCGTCGAATCTTCCGGCATGTTAATCGTCTTCGAAATTGCGCCGGAAAGGAACGGTTGCGCCGCCGCCATCATGTGCACATGGCCAGTCCAGGCAATCGAGCGCGCCCCAGCTTGAGCCAGCGAGCAATCGAACACCGGCAGGTGCTCCGCTTTAAAGTGCGGCGCGCCTTCCATTTTTCCTTCCTTATCAATGTAGGAAACGATTTCGCTCGTCTGTTCCGGCGTATAGCCCAGCTTCATCAACGCCGATGGCACGGTGTTGTTCACGATCTTGATCAATCC
>Ga0137409_10002120_pt1 | contig 21371 bp, 13 predicted proteins | sample CZODoug1_16funga_FD_122059 | JGI IMG/M metagenome (GOLD analysis project Ga0137409, IMG submission 122059) | Vadose zone soil fungal communities from Angelo Coast Range Reserve, California, USA - CZODoug1_16fungal (Hybrid Assembly) | ecosystem: Environmental > Terrestrial > Soil > Vadose zone... | reverse complement strand
CACTGTCGAAGCGGCCGGCTTCACCAAGGCCGAGGCTAGCGGAGTGAGCATCACGGTCGGACAGATGGCTGAGCTTCCAGTCGCGGTTTCGATCGCCTCCGGCAAGGAAGTTGTTGAGGTCAGTTCAGAAGCCGCACTGGTCGAGACGTCCCGCAGTTCGACCACCGACACGATTGGGCAGCGCCGCATCGACAATCTTCCGATCAACGGCCGTAACTACATCAATTTCACGCTGACCGACTCCCGCGTCGTGCGCGACAATGCTCCGAACACCGGCGCCGCGCCGACTTCCGGACTCAACATGAGCGGCCAACGCGCTCGCTCCAATCTGGTAAATGTGGATGGCGCCGACGCCACCGACAACTCCGTGAACGGCGTCCGCTCAACTGTTTCGCAGGAGGCGGTGCAGGAATTCCAGATCATCACCAACAATTACGAGCCGGAATATGGCAGGGCATCGGGGGGTGTGGTCAACATCATTACTCGTTCCGGATCCAACGATTTCCACGGCGATGTCTTCGGATATTTGCGCAATCGCAAGTTCCAGGTGGTGAATCCGTTCAGCACAGTTTCCGATCCGGCCTACACGCGGGTGCAAGGGGGCTTGGCTTTTGGCGGGCCGATCCAGAAGGACAAGACTTACTACTATTTCTCGTTCGAAACGACGCGACGGCATGAGACGGGCTTTTCTAGCATCGGGCAGGACAATTTCGGACTCTCGCCCTATGATGCTTCGGCTTTCCTGGGGCTACCGCCAACCGCCTACGTAATTCAAGCCACCACCGAGCAGGTCGATTTCCTGAACAAGACTCCTCCGGGTACTCCCGGAGCGGACCAATATGTCGTTCTGGTCGGCAGGTCTTCTGGGATGGCTTTAGATGGAGTATGGCCGGGGCCTCCTGCTCTGGGTGGAGGCGCTAGCGGATTCACCACGTCTTGCCAGGTTCCTCCGTGTTTTGTTCCTGCGTCTTACCAAACGTTGAACTCGCAGAGAGGGAATTTCCCTGTCTTTGAAGGAACGAGTCTCTACTCCTTACGCCTCGACCACAATGTGAGCAATAACAACCGGCTGATGTTGCGTGGAAACGTCAGTCCCAGTACCGTGACCGGCATTGAAGTTGGCGGCCAGGATCAGCCGTTTGGTCAGAACGCTTACTCACGCACTTCTCGCCAAACCTATCGAGATGTCGCTATTACTGCGCAGGACACATGGGCGCTTGGCAATAACAAAGTCAATGAATTCCGCTTCCAATACGCCCGTCGAGGCCTCTCCTATTTCTTCAATACCGACACACCGGGGGGCTCCGATCCGGCGGTGAATATCCCAGGCTTTGCTTATTTCGGCCGCGAGCCTTACTCCTACATTCAACGGACTGAGAAACGCTACCAGTTCACGGACAACTTCTCCTGGACCATCGGCCGCCACGACACCAAGTTCGGCGGCGACTTCAATTACTTGCCGCTCGATGCAACGTTCACCGTCAACTACGGCGGCGTCTACGATTTTGGCCAATTTAGTGTTGCGCCCTTCGGTCTCCCAGGGCCGCCGCTGTCGGCGGTGCAGGCGTACGGCGCGGGCTTACCGGCCACATTTGTGCAGGGACTCGGCAGTCCCCATGACTCGTTCTCGAACAAGCCTCTGGGTCTGTTCTGGCAGGACTCCTGGCACATGCGCCACAACCTCACGCTGAACTTCGGCGTTCGTTATGACGTGGAATTTCCGCCCCAGTTCAAAAAGCCTACCGGCCTGGCGCAAGTCGGATACGACTTTCTCGGATTGCAAAAAGGCATCCAGACCGACAAGAACAACTTCCAACCGCGTATCGGTCTGGCGTGGGACCCGAAGGGTGATGGCAAGACGGTTGTCCGCGCTTCCTATGGTCTGTTCTACGATCACCCGCTACTGGGTTTGTATTTCCTCGGGGACGCGTCCGACGGTTCCACAAGCGGCCAGCTAGCTTTCGGAGGCACGGGGATCTGCAGTGGCTTCGGAAACCCGGGGAACCTTAATGCCATCCCGATTTTTCAAGGGTTGCCGATCAACGTCGTCAACCCCGCCAACCCTTGCGCGGCCTCGACTAGTCAGACTGTCGCTGATGCCATGGGATATTTGCCCGATCAGCAACAGTTCAAGTCCCTGAATTTTCCGCAATCGGCATTCCTGAACCAGAACTATTTAACGACAACACCATTGCCGCTTGGATTCCAACCTTTCGGATATCCGCAAGGCAAAAACTTCGTCTACGCCTACTCACAGCAGGCCAACCTCAGCATCGAGCGGGACTTGGGCAAGGGCTTTGCCTTGAACCTAGCCTACAACTTCAATGGTGGACGACATCTCAATCGTCCTATTAACGCCAACACCGTTCGCGGTGACTTGATGACCGCGAACTTCCTCACCGCACTTGCCGACGGGCAAAATTTCAGTAGTCCATTCGCCATGAGCTTTTGCAGCGATCCTGGCCATCCGCTCTGGGTAGATCCGGCTCTTCTCAATTTTTTCCGCCGATCCGGCCTTAACCCCTCCGTGGTTGGGTTCTACCATGCCATCGGTAGGGACGACTGTATAGGTGCGGCTAGCGGGATACTTCAAGGCCTCGACAGTCAAGGCTTCAACACTGCCTGCGATCCGAGCACTCTGGCCAACTGCGTACCTTTCGGTGATATGGATGCCAATTTCTCCAACGGAAGTTCCGTTTACCACGGCTTCAGCGCCAACCTGCGCAAGCGCTTTAGCGGCCACTACGAATTCCTGGCGTCCTACACCTGGTCGCATGCGATCGACGACTCGGTAGACCTGCAATCCACGACCACTCCTCAGAACAGCTTTTTCCCTGGACATGACCGCTCCACTTCGCTGTTTGATCAGCGTCACCGTTTCGTGTTCAGTGGTGTGTACCAAACCGGCAAACTCTCGGGCAGCGGTTTTGTCAGCAAGGTCTTCAGCGACTGGACGTTTGCTCCCCTCGTTGAGTTCAGCTCTGGACGGCCGTTCAATATCATTACCGGGAGCGGCGACAACCTGCAGTTATCCTCGCTGACCGGCAGACCGAACACGTTCGAAACCCCGGCATGTACTGCTCTGTTGGGAAATGCAGTCGTCCAATCGAAGTTTTCTCCCACCGGAATTTTCCAGGAGCCTTGCATTTTCGGTTTCGACGGCACGCTGATCTCGCTCGACGGCAACCTCCGCCGCAACGCCGGGATTACTCCCTGGACCGTATTCAACGACCTTCGCGTGGCCAAGCGAATTTATTTTGGCGAGCGTTTCAATATGGAACTGATCGCCGACATGTTCAACCTCGCGAACCGGTACAATGTGTCTGCCGTAAGCCCGCTCTTTACCAATGCCGGACAGGCCACGGCGGCTTACGATCCGCGTCAGTTCCAGTTTGCGGTGAAGCTGAATTGGTGAGTTTCAGGTTGATTGCCGTACTGAACAAGATCACCGCGGACGAGCGTTGCAATGCTCAACCTTCTGGGGGAATCGAACGAATGAAAGCCGGGTTCGGGCCACGTCTGATAGTGATTTCGCTCACTGTAGTGTTTTCCGTCTACACTTTTGCGGAGTCGGGAGAAGACATCTTCAAGAGGAAATGCGCCGGCTGCCATGGCGCGAACGGCGCAGGAAATACCACAATTGGAAAAAACCTGAAACTGCGCGACCTCGGGTCTCCCGACGTCCAGAAACAGACCGACGAAGAACTCTCCGCGATCATCGGCAAGGGCAAGTCGGGAAAGATGCCACCCTTCGAAAACAAGCTGACCAAAGAGCAAATTAGCGACGTAGTGAAGTTCATCCGCACGTTAAAGAAGTAGGTGAAAACCGGGATTGCCGCGGGTCCTTCACGAAAGTCAGTTAGAGATCTACGAGCCCGCCCGTTTTTCAATCTTCGCCCAAGTGTCTTTCAGGGCCACAGTGCGGTTGAAAACCAACCGCCCTGGTTTAGAATCCGGATCCACACAAAAATATCCGAGCCGCTCGAACTGATACCGGCTCTCGGGTGCTGCGCCCGCAAGCGAAGGCTCAACCTTCGCATCTGAAATTACTTCCAGAGACTGCGGATTCAAATTAGCCGTGAACTCCTGGCCGTCGTCCACCTGGTTCGGATCTTCTCTGGTGAACAGCTTGTCATAAACGCGCACTTCGGAATCGAGCGCGTGCGCCGCCGAGACCCAATGGATCGTGGACTTCACCTTGCGGCCATCGGGAGAGTTCCCTCCGCGTGTGGCCGGATCGTAGGTGCAGTGCACCTCGATAACTTCTCCCTTGTTGTTCTTGACTACGCTGGTAGCTGTAATGAAGTAGCCATACCGCAGTCGCACCTCGCGCCCCAGCGAGAGCCGGTAGTACTGTTTGGGCGGATCTTCGCGGAAGTCGTCCTGTTCGATGTAGAGGACTTTCGAGAATGGCACTTTTCTTTTGCCGGCACCTTCGTCTTCAGGATTGTTCACCGCCTCCGCTTCCTCGACTTGGCCCTCGGGATAGTTATCAATCACGACTTTGAGAGGACGCAACACCGCCATCACCCGCGGCGCGCGCTTGTTCAAGTCTTCGCGGACGAAGTGTTCCAGCATCGCCAGTTCGAGCGTCCCGTTCGTTTTCGAAACTCCAGTGGCTGCACAAAAATTACGAATCGCCTCCGGTGTGAACCCCCGCCGTCGGATGCCTGAAAGCGTCGGCATGCGTGGATCGTCCCATCCGTTGACCAGATTCTCCTGCACCAGCGTGAGCAGTTTGCGCTTGCTCAGTAGCGTGTGGGTCAGACTCAGGCGATCAAACTCGATCTGTTGGGATGGAAAAATCCCGAGCTGCTGGATGAACCAGTTGTAGAGCGGACGGTGATCTTCGAACTCCAGCGTGCACATGGAATGTGTGACCCGCTCGATGGAATCCGACTGTCCATGAGCGTAGTCGTACATCGGATAGATGCACCACTTGTCGCCGGTCCGGTGATGCTCAGCGTGCAGGATGCGGTACATCACGGGGTCGCGCATGTTGAGATTCGGCGACGCCATGTCGATCTTCGCTCGCAGCACGCGGGAGCCGTCCGGAAATTCGCCCTTGCGCATGCGCTCGAATAGATCGAGGTTTTCCTCGACTGCGCGCGTTCGATATGGGCTGTCCTTGCCCGGTTCGGTGAGCGTACCCCGATACTGGCGAATCTGGTCGGCACTCAAGTCGTCGACGTAGGCTTTGCCATCTTTGATTAGCTTGATCGCCCAGGCATAGAGCTGATCAAAGTAATCCGAGGCGTAGTAAAGTCCGTCCCACTCAAACCCCAGCCAGCGGACATCCTTCATGATGGAGTCCACGTACTCCTGCTCTTCTCTTTCGGGATTGGTGTCGTCGAAGCGCAGGTTCGTCTTGCCGCCGAACTCGTCGGCTAGACCGAAGTCGAGGCAGATCGCCTTGGCGTGTCCGATGTGCAGGTAGCCGTTGGGCTCGGGAGGAAAGCGAGTCTGAATGGCGGCGTCTCCGAATTTCTTCGCTTTTACGTCTTCAATGATGATGTCGCGGACAAAATTGGACATGCCAGATGCCGGCTCAGGAGACGGCTTCGCCACAGCTTCAGTCGATGGATTCGCAGAATTCATGGGCTAAAGTCATTTTATAACTACCGGCGGACCGACGTGTGGACGGCCGCCAGTCTTCAGCGCCATTGCGATGACCTAGCCGGCGTGGGGAGATAGCCTAAATAGGTTGAGTTTCCGCCTTCTTCGCCTCGGTGACGTTGGAGGGAGTGTCGGTAAAGGACTTGCCCGATTCAAAAGCCCGCTTCTCGTACTTGGTGCCCACTTTCCGAATCGCGTCGTGCCAGCCATCATCCCAGCTGATACGGGCCTCATTGTCGACGACGGTCCAGGTCCCGTGGCTCGCTCCGATGGACTTGGTGGCGCCGCCGTCGCGATCGAGCGTGATGAAGAAGGTGCTGCCATTGCCGTCGCCGACCTTCCATTTCCCGAGAAAGCTGTTTCCGCGGATTACGGCACTGTTGCTGGTGGGAGTCTTGAATTCGATCCGTTCGATGTCGGCCATCGAAAAGGTCTGCTGGCGGCCGTCTTTGAAAACGATGACGATCTCATTTCCACTGGCCGGGGGCGCAGCCGCCAAGCCCGCGGGAACAGCCAACAACAGCACTAACCCGAGCCACGGTTTTTCGCTTTTCATAGTTCCGTTCCTCACAATGCGCGCACTTGACTGAAGAAAAAACGGCGCCGCTTTTTAGTACGCTGTCAGGCGGTGTTTCGTTCCATGAATTTCACCACCTCCGGGCGCCAGCCGCCGACCCCAACTGGCTGCGTGAGTTCCACTTGCAATGATCGGAAAAACGCCTTACCTCTTACCCTGCACCAGATACAGCACCGAAGCGTGGGGTTTAAGCTTGACAGTCAGCGACTGCGCATTGCCCAGGTTCTCGCGTTCCCAAAGATCGCGGATCTTGTAACTCTTCTCGGTCAGGCCGAGATCTTTCCAGTCATGGTGGATTGTTTGTTCGCTGTCTCCAATGTTAAAAACCGCGATGTAGTGGCCTTGGTCGGTGCGATAGTACACTCCCGAGTCGCCACCCCTCGCCAGCCACACCGCTACAGTATCCGTAGTAATCACGGCGCGGTTTTCATAGGAATGCTGGTCCACCGCGATCACCTCGGGATTGGTCAAGAGCGAGGTGGTCCATTCGTCGGCAGAAACCAGATCTCCGCCTATGATCAGAGGCGAACGGAAGATCGACCACAGCGTCATCATTGTGCGCTGCTCGTCTTTCGTGAAACGCGTCTCGCGTAACACGCCGTCTCCCGGATGAGGACCGAGATGTCCGAGCGGCAGCATGTCGGCGTCGGGCCAGCCGCCGGGCGCAACGTGCGGAGCCCATTTCGCGGCGGTCGCGAACTGCTGGTAGAGGCTTTGCGACCAATCGTGCTTCTCCCACGGTCCCCAGTGATCCCAGAAGTCGTCGCAAATGCGCCACATCTCCGCGTATTTTGAAACCTCGCTGGCGTTTTCGAGCGCGGTGGGCCCGGGCGAAAGACTGAGCACCATCGGCCGTCCCGTCTTCTTGATCGCACTGGCGAGCATGCGAATCTCTTCCGGTTTGTAGGGATGATCTGCAATGCAATCGGCTTTGATGAAATCCACATTCCAGCTGGCGTACAACTTCGCGATCGAGTCGTAGTAAGCCTGGCCCGCCTCAGAACTCTTGACTCCGTAGTTGTAAGCGTTCCACGGACAAGCATCCGACCGATCCGCTGCATCCGCCGCGTGGTAGGACGAACCCTCGATCGCCAGATTTTTGGCCACCGCTTCGCGAGGAATTCCGCGGATGATGTGCAAGCCAAACTTCAAGCCGAGGGAATGTACATAATCGGCGAGCGGCTTGAATCCGGCACCGTTGGCCGTCGGGGGAAACCGAGACGGAACCGGAAGAAACTGTCCACTGTCGTTCACCAGGAATTTGTAATCTTTTGGGGCGCTCTCCGGATTCAGCACGTACCATCCTTCGTCGATCACCATGTACTGCCAGCCAAAACGTTTGAGGTGCGCAGCCATCCAGTCCGCGTTCGCCTTGAACTGCGCCTCGGTAATCGTCCGGCCATAGGAATCCCAACTGTTCCAGCCCATCGGCGGAGTCGGCGTGAGCGCGGCATTACCCGCCTTAGTCGGCGGGCATGCCAGCAACGCAAACAACCAGACCGCTATCAAACGAGACGAATATCTACGTGTCATCGCGAACTCCTTAGGTTCTGGATAAGAATGACCAATGATTCTATGACTGCTGCGCTCCTACCAGTTCTCAAGATTCTGTCATCCCGAGCGAAGCGAGAGATCTGAAGTCCGTCCGCAAGAGATGCGTATCCCTCACGTCGTTCGGGATGCCAATTCGTAAGGGTATCGCCAACGGATTTTTCCTTTTTGCGCTCTGACATCGCGATCACAGGATGCCAGAACTGCGCTCGTGATTGTATTCTGGTTCTTCGTTCAATATGGCAAATTGCATCAAATGTGGCCGCAATCTCCCGGGACTCTCGTTTGGGAAGAAACTCTGTTCGTGGTGTGTCCAGCACGAGGCGATACAGCGCGGACTGGAACCGGACGACGGCGTCCAGCGGGTGGAGACGCCGCCTTGGCTGCGGCGGCAATCGACGTCCATGATTGTCACCCAGGTCTTTTTCGGGATCAACGTTGCCGTGTTCCTGGGCATGCTGTTCGCCGGCGTGTCGATGCTCGACAACCCTTCCGGGCAAGACTTGGTGCATTGGGGCGCGAACTTTGGGCCTTACACACTCGGCGGCCAATATTGGCGGCTTTTGACCTGCGTGTTCGTGCATGGGAGTTTGGTGCACATCGCGCTCAACATGTGGTGCCTATGGAATCTAGGCACGCTCGCTGAGTCTCTCTACGGTCACTGGACGTTCGCCGTGGTTTATTTGCTGGCGGGCATTGGTGGCAGCATTGGTAGCATCGTTTGGAATCCCGAGGTCCTAAGCGTTGGCGCATCGGGCGCGATTTTTGGAATCGCGGGGGCTCTGATTGCTTCTTTCTACCTAGGTGAGTTTTCGTTGCCCCGGGGAGCCATCGCCGGTACCCTCCGCAGCGTGGTAATGTTTGTCGGATACAACCTGGTATTCGGGGCCATGGTGGCTCGGGTTGACAACGCCGCCCACATCGGCGGCCTGATCACGGGTCTGCTTCTGGGCGCGCTCATCGCCAAAGCCGCACCCGACCGGGACAATGTTGGTCAGCGCATCGCCGTGCTGGCGATCGGGATCCTCCTGATCGGCGGAGGAGTGGCCTGGTGGCTTCATTCGCGCGATTACATTCGCCACATGCAGCGCGGCAAGGGATTTCTCACTGAGGCCAAATCCGATCAGGCCATTGCCGAATTTCAGACTGTCGTGCACAACCGGCCCGACTACGCTCCCGGGCACTTCGCTCTCGGTCGGGCGTATGCGCTCAAGCGCGATTTTGCCAGTGCGGAAACTGAATTTAAACGCGCGCTCGAGTTAAGTCCACGAACTGAGTACTACTGCTACGCGCTGGGGTTCGTCTATGTCGACGAAAAGAAACTGCCCGAGGCGCGAGAAACTTTCCAGCGCCTTCTGACGCTGAATTCCAACAGCGCCGACGCCCACTTCGGCCTCGCGGCTGTCGCCATGGACGAGCAGAAATATCAGGACGCCATTCAGGAATACCAGATCGCCGCGCAATTGAATCCGGATCTCGAGGGCGTCCACTTCAACCAGGGCCGGGCGCAAATAAAGCTCGGTTTGTTCGACGATGCGATTGCTTCCTTCAAGAAAGAACTTGAGACCGTCGGAGACGACTACGACACCGAAATCGCGCTGGCCAGTGCCTATGAAGCCAAAGGCATGAAGAAGGAAGCTGCTGAAGCACAGGAGAAAGCGGCGGCACTGAGTGGGCAGCGCTAGCGACGACGAAGAACAAACTATTCAGGACGCACTCCGGTCACGGCCATCAGCCTTCCAGTGATGCCCTTTTCTGCGCGGTGACTGAAGAGCAGATCAGTGTGGCACGCGGCACAGGGAGACGATGCGTCAATGTTTTTCGCCGGCACGCCGCCATCGATGAGTTGGCGGCGATTGGCTTCCACCAGATCCAGATAGAGACTCACCGGAAGTTCGCTGTGGCCGGGGGCGCGAGCGGTCAAAAAGAGCAGCGGATACTTTTCGCGGACCGGATCTGACTCCTTCACTTCGCGGAATAGTTCGGCGGCATAGGCGAACTGGGTTTCGAATTTAGTGCGAACTTCTTCGCCAACCTGATAACAACATCCCTGCACACCGGGACCGATGGCTGCGATCAGGTTTCGAGGGTCGCTGCCGAAGTAGCGGCGCATCTCGCCGATACCTTTTTCGACAATTCGTTTGACCGTCCCGCGCCACCCGGCGTGAAAGACACCTACGGCTCGATTCTTCCTGTCTACCAGAATCACAGGAAGGCAGTCGGCCGTTAGGATGGCGAGCAGCAGGCCGGGCGTATTAGTGATGAGTCCGTCGCCGGCCAGTGGCTCGTTTGGCAGTCGGTCGACGCGATGGATCAGGTCGGAATGAATCTGTCGCAGAGTGATCAGAGGCCAGCTTTTGCGTCCGTGAGTGACGCCTAGCTCTCTCAGCAAGAGGGCGCGGTTGCGTTCGACGGCAGCCCGCGTGTCATGTTTGGTGAAACCGAGATTCAGCGCGTTTCCGCCGTAAGCGCGGGAGACGCCGCCGCGGCGCGACGAAAATGCGTGGATGAGCCAGGGAAGTTTGGCCAGCTTTTCAGAATGCAAGAGTTGCAACTTGGATTTGGCGGGGGTCTTGGTCACCACGGTTTCGATCATACTTTGAAAGACCGGTCTTTGCGGCCGAGAGACTGCGGCGATTCCTGGAACCCCTCTCTACTTCTTGTCCCCTTGCTCGACGAAATATTTTCCGGTCTCTCCCACCGAGAAGTAGCGCGAGGTCACAGTCTTTTTTCGCGTGAAGAACTCAATCGCATCCCAGCCATGAACGTGCAGATCGCCAAAGAAAGAATCCTTCCATCCGGAGAATGGGAAGTACGCAGGCGAAGCTGCGACCCCGATGTTAACTCCCACCATTCCCACTTCTACGCGCCGGCTGTACTCGCGGACGGCTGCGCCGTTCTCGGTGAAGATGGAAGTGCCGTTGCCGCGGGGGTCACGGTTCACCAGCTCGATCGCTTCATCGAGCGTTTCGACGTGCATCACGGAGAGGACAGGGCCGAAAATTTCGTCGGTAGCTGCGTGCATTCCCGGCTTCACTTTGTTCAGAATTGTGGGACCGACGAAGTTACCTCCGGCGGGGACACCGCTCGGACGCCGCCCATCCACCAGCAACTCCGCTCCCTGTTGCACTCCAGTTTCGATCGCCTCGTGAATACGATCGCACGCGGAACTGGAAATCACCGGACCCAGACTGGCCTTAGGATCGGTGCCATCGCCTGCGATCAGCTTCTCGGCTTCTTCCTTCAAGCGTCCCATGATTTTCGCTTGCGCGGCTCCCACCGTAACGAGAACTGAGCCGGCCATGCAGCGCTGTCCTGCGTTGCCGAAGGCGCTGCTCAGGACGTTCGACACGGTCTTGTCCACGACCGCGTCCGGCATCACGATCATGTAATTCTTTGCGCCGCCCAGTGCCTGCACGCGTTTGCCATTTTCCGCGGCACGCCGATAAATGTATTTCGCGGTTGTAACCGACCCGACAAAAGACACTGCGCGGATTCCCGGACTGTCGAGGATCGCGTTCACCGCGTCGTGCCCGCCATGCAGAAGATTCACTACGCCCGGAGGCAGACCGATGTCTTGCAGGATATGGCAGATGATTTCAGACGTCAGAGGTACTTGCTCCGATGGCTTCAACACGAACGTATTTCCGCAGACGATGGCAAAGGGCAGGAACCACATTGGCACCATTGCGGGGAAATTAAATGGAGTGATCGCGGCGCAGACCCCGACCGACTGCCGGATAGTTTCAGAGTTGATCCCGCGCGCAACGCCTTCCAGAATTCGGCCTTGCATTGTCATGGGCGATGCGCACGCAACCTCAATGACTTCGATGGCGCGCGAAACTTCCGCGCGCGCATCGGAAAGGACCTTACCGCCTTCCCTTGTGACGGACGCCGCGAGTTCGTCGATTCGCTTGCGAAACTGTTCGCGAATCGCGTAGATGAACTCTGTCCGTTCGCCGATCGAGCGTGCGCGCCAGTCCGGCCAGGCGGCGCTTGCCGCCGCCACCGCCGCTTCGACATCTTCGCGGCCCGATAAAGGCGCTCGCGCCAGAATTTCTCCGGTCGCGGGGTTGGTGACGTCCACAAAAGCAGAAACCTTCGCCGACACCCAGCGTCCGCCGATGTAGTTCTGGAGAGTGCGCGCGGGCGAATCCACGGTTGCGATCGGTGCAGTGTCTTCCTGCGTCAGAGTTCTGGTCTGGGATGTCATGACTGCCTCTCCTAATTCACTCGCTCGATTACCCTTTCCATCAGAAGAACCTTGTCGGCATTGTCGACTTCGATGAGCTTCACTTCAATCACTTCGTTCATGGTCGTCTGCACGGTGCGGCCAATAAATGTTGCTTCGATCGGCAGTTCGCGGTGTCCGCGATCAATCAACACGAGCAGTTGTACCCGGCTCGGTCGACCGTGCAGAAAAAGCGCGTCCATGGCGGAGCGAATAGTTCGGCCGGTGAACAGCACATCGTCCACCAAAACGATCTTCTTGTCTCCAATGGCAAAACCGATTTCCGATTTCTGCACGACTGGCTTGGGACCGAGTGTGGAAAGGTCGTCGCGATAGAACGTAATATCCAATGTGCCGACGGGTACGGGAGATTTTTCCTTCTGCCGGATGATCTTGGCGAGTCGTTCCGCCAGCGGTACTCCACGTCGGCGAATCCCGATCAGGCCCAAACCGTCCACCCCGCCGCTCTTTTCAAGGATTTCATGAGCCAGTCGCACCAGCGTGCGCTCCATTTCAGAAGCGGACATCAATTGCACTTTCTCGTGCAAGGTGGTTTTTGGTTCCGCGCTTTTGGTGCTCGTGCGCAATTTATGCCTCGTCGAAGGGTGCCAGATTTCAGGTCTGGAAGAAGTCGCCCCAGCCTCGCTGGTATGGCCCTGGAAGCCCCAGGTTGCTTGCCGGCTAGTGCCTTGACTGTAGTGGACTGCCGTCTTGGAGGTCAAGCGCCAAGCATCCCTAGTCGGCGACGAAACGCTAGCGCGATTTCTCCCGTGTTGAAGTGGTGTCTTGTTCGGCATTGCGCAGTGCCTCCTGCTGGTTATATATATGACTGCCGAATACGTGACGCAGAAGGAATCGTGAAAAATGAAAACGCAACACCGACGACCGCTGATGTTTGCTCTTGCTGCCTTTACCGTGCTCATCGTGGAGTTGGTCGCCGTTCCGGCCTGCGCCGCGCAGAGCAACAAGGCCCTCAACGTTTCTCCGAACAGAAATCTACCTTTCAGCGACGGCATGGTCGCCGGCAATACTTTGTATGTCGCGGGACAAGAGGGAACTGACGATCAAGGCAAACTCGTTGCTGGCGGAATCAACGCTGAGGCCAAAATGGCACTCGAGAATGTCCAGAAGGTCGTCAAAGCGGCGGGCTTCGAATTGAAGGACATTGTTTCCGTTACTGTATATCTGGCCGACATTCGCGAGTTTGGCGACATGAATAAGGTTTACCGGGAATTCATGCCGGACCCGAAACCGGCACGCGCCACGATTCAGGCGGTTGCTCTCGTCAACGATGCGCGAATTGAGATCTCAGCGATTGCTGTAAAGCAAAAGTGACGGGCGATTCGTTCACCATAACTATCAGCTTTGAAGCAGCTTCCTCAACTTGGAGAAATCATGCAACGAAGACGCGCACTGCTTATCCTGACATTTCTTGCAATCATGCCGTTCGCGTGGGCGGAGAACACCCACTCGAACAGCTCGTACGTGGTTTATGTAGGGACTTACACTGGCCCGGAGAGCAAGGGCATTTATGCCCTTCGTTTCGATCCTGCTTCCGGCAAGTCCACTCCCCTGGGACTGATGGCGGAAACCACGAATCCGTCTTTCCTGGCGATCGATCGCAACCAGCGCTATCTCTATGCGGTCAACGAAGTGACGGACTACAAGGGAGAGAAAAGTGGCGGTGTCAGATCCTTCGCGATTGACCGCAAGACCGGCAAGCTCACTTTCCTGAACGAGGTTTCCTCGCGAGGCGCGGATCCGTGCCACATCACCCTTGACCATACCGGGAAATATGTTCTGGTTGCGAATTATACGGGAGGCAGCGTAGCAACTTTTCCGGTACTTCCGGACGGCCGGCTTGGCGAAGCGGCAGCCGTGGTTCAGCACAGCGGTCACGGTGCCAACGCGGAACGACAAGAAGGGCCGCATGCACACGAAATCCAGTTGACGCCGGACAACCGTTTTGCGATCGCCGCGGATCTGGGTCTGGATGAGCTAGTGGTCTATCGCTTCGACTCTGCCAATGGAGCGCTCGCTGCCAACGATCCGCCGTTTGCCAAGGTCGATCCGGGTGCTGGTCCGCGGCATTTTCTTTTTCATCCCAATGGCAAATTTGTTTTTGCGCTGAACGAAATGGGTGGGAGCGTTACCACGTTCTCGTTCGATGCGCGCGCGGGTGGGTTACGCAAACTGCAAACGGTCTCGTCAATGCCCACAGATTTCAAGGGCAAGAACGAATCCGCTGAGATCGTAGCCGATGCATCGGGCAAATTTCTCTATGCGTCGAATCGTGGGCCGGATGACATCGCGGTATTCGCCATCGATTCGGAAAAGGGAACACTTCGGCTGGTGGAACACGTCTCGACGAAAGGCAAGGCTCCGCGTAACTTTGCCATCGATCCGACGGGGAAATATCTGTTCGCCGCGAATCAGGAGTCCAACAACATCGTCGTTTTTCGGATCGATCCCAAGACCGGGCGCCTGACCGATACAGGCCATGTGCTAAATGTGCCATCGCCGGTGTCCGTCGTCTTCCTGTCTACTGAATAATCTTGGAGAATTCATGCGCTTTCTGACTCTATACCTGCTCGTGGTCGCGGCTTCGACTGTGTTTGCTCAGCAGTACGACTTCGTCATTCAAGGTGGACGAGTGCTCGATCCCGAAACCGGGCTCGACGGCGTCCGGAATGTTGGCGTCAACGGGGGAAAGATCGCGTGCATTTCCACCGGTGCTCTACACGGCAAAAGAGTGCTCGACGCCAAGGGCCTGGCGGTTGCGCCCGGCTTCATCGATTTGCATCAGCACGGCCAGGACCTGGAAAGTCAGCGCGTGAAGGCCTTTGACGGCGTCACTACAGCTCTCGAACTGGAAATCGGAGTGCCCGATGTTACTCAGTTCTTAAAAGCGAAAGAAGGCCACTCGCTGATCAACTACGGGACGGCGGCGAGTCATGTGGCGGCACGAGCGCTAGTGTTCGGCGCGCCGCTCGGGATAGGACCAACCACCACTCATGCCGGCATCCCTGAGATTCTGCCCAAGAGTGGACCCGCAACTGACGAACACGCAACCGTGGATCAGATCGAAGCGATGAAGAAGCGGCTGCGCGCGGAACTGGACGCGGGCGGCCTGGCGGTTGGGATGGGGATCCAATACACGCCCGGAGCGACTCGCCTGGAAGTAATTGAAATGTTCCGTCTCGCTGCCGAGCGAAAGGTGCCGGTTTATACCCACATGCGCAGCGCGGGCCGCGTCGAGCCGGGTTCGGCGATTGAGGCGACCAGTGAAGTGATCGGAGCGGCCGCGATCACGGGGGCATCGCTGCACATCGTGCACATCAATAGCACGTGTGTACGCGATGCGCTCGAATGTCTCTCCATGGTGGAGGGAGCGCGTGCCCGCGGCCTCGATGTTACCACCGAGGCGTATCCGTACATCGCGGGCATGACCTCCATAAACTCGGCGTTATTCAATCCCGGCTGGCAGGAAAAGCTGGGCGTCAGTTACAGCGAACTCGTGCTCCCCGACACTGGTGAACATCTCACCAAGGAGCGTTTCGACGAGTTGCATAATTCCAGCGCAACGCGCTCGATCCTGATTTTCGCCAATACGCAGGAGATGGTGGACAAAGTAATTCCCCACCCGCTGGTGATGATCGCCAGCGACGGCGCGCAAGGTCATCCCCGAAACGCCGGAACCTACGCGCGCGTACTCGCGCAATATGTGCGCGAGAAGGGCAGCCTGACTCTTATGGATGCGGTGCGCAAGATGACCCTAATGCCTGCGCAGGTGCTGGAGAGGTCCACGCCGGTTGCACACGCCAAGGGACGATTGCAGGAAGGCGCTGATGCCGACGTTGTGGTGTTCGATCCGCAAACGATCGCTGATCGCGCAACCTTCAAGTCTCCGATGGAGCCGAGCGTGGGCGTGCACTACCTGATGGTCGGCGGCACTCTGGTCGTCGATCAGAGCAAGATGGTGCCCGACGTGTTCCCGGGGAGGGCTATCGTCGGGCAGGGCACCATCCAGTAACAGGCTAATCCTCTTACTTGGACGAGCCCGAGCCTTGCGTCCTATTGCTGGGCGGCGGTTCCGTCATCTCCATCGCCCAAATCGCGGCCGGACGCATGTACATACTCGCGCGGTAATTGCCGGTGATGTCATAAGCCTCCGGTGTCCGAAACCAGTAGCCTTTGCTCTCGTAGGTGACGTGGTAAACACCCCAAGCGGTGCGATATCCTTCATCCTTCAGGCCATCGGCCAGCATCAGCGCGGCCACGCTGAAGGTGGTGCCGGTCCACACTTCCTGAACCTGCTCATTGGTCGTGATGATGGTGCCGTCCGCCGCCATCCCGTTGACGGCACCCATTTCACCTTTGCCGAACTTCATCACGTTGAAGTCGAAAATCTTCTTCAACGCTTTGCGCTGCATGTCCGCGGGAACCAAATCGCCCAAGCCAGTCATGTGCGCATACCATTGTCCGGCGAGTTGGTCGGCCTGGATGCTGTCGCGATAGTCACTGCCGGTGTCGTAACGGAAATATTCGCCATTCCAAAGCTTCTTGATGTAGCTGGCCTGGCTCCGCGCGAACAGGTCGTGATATTTCGTCTGCGCAGCGGAGTCATTCAAGACCTTGGCAATCTCCTCGGCAGCGCGTAACGATGCCAGCCAGAGGCCGCCGCAGTACGCGCTTTCGCCGCGGACTACCCATTCATCGTAAGTCTGATCGGGGAAGCCATCGTTCTCTGGGATGCCATCGCCGTTGCGGTCATACTTACGAAGATAGTCGATGGCAAGTTGCACCGACGGCCAGGTATCGCGCAGGAACTGCTGGTCGGTACGCCCGCCGAAAATGTAGTCGCGATAGACCATGAGCACGAACTTGGTGTTCAGATCTTTCCAGTCGTCGGTGTTCTGCCAGCTGAACTGATTCACCTTAAATATCGGATCTTCTTCGGGTGCCCCCAGGTCGTGCGGAACAGCACCCCTGCTTTTACGGGTTCGATAGACGGCCTTGTGCTCCTGCATGGTTTTCCAAAGCCAAATTAACTTCTCCGGCTCGTCGCGAAGAACCGTTTCGGCAAACGTCCGCATCTCCTGCTTGTCCAAGTCGGGCCAGAACTTGACCAGCGGCATGGAACCGTAGAACCTTACATCCAGGGTGGAGTAAAACGGATAGTCGTAACATTCCATGAACGAAAAAATAACCGGAGCTTTCGGATCCGATCCGACGGGCCGCCCCCAGAAGGAACCGCCGTCGGCAAGAATGTACATTTCATTAAAAAGTGCCGCGCGATACCATTCCGGTTTGCTGTTGTCGTTGACGTAGGGAGCCTGCCAGGCATCGATCGCATCGCTCCACTCCGTCGCATGCGTCAGGCCTTCCGTTGCGACTTTGACTGCATTCTTTCCCGAGGCGCCAAAGAAATCGGTGTAACGCCGGTGCCACTTGCGTCCGGTGCCAAACTCCACGATTGGGAGGTCCCACGAAACGACCATCGGGACAACCCGTTTTTCTCCGGGTTGGAGCGTGAATCGCACCGCGATCGCGCCCGCCAATGTCTCTCCGCTGCTGGTCCACTTGAAATCGCTGTTGGACAGGCGGCCGTCTTTAGAGAAAGGCGTCCAGACATCATCGCCACCGCCCTCCGGAGCGAATGTGTTCTGATACGTGATCTCTACTCCAGGAGACTCCAGCGCCGCGATGGCAAATTGGCCGTCCCAATCGTCGGCTACATCGGCGGGCCGGATGCGGTCAAACAGTACTCCCTTCATCGTGCCGGCGCTTCCCAGGGGTGTGCTGACGACGCTGTTGAAGTTACCGGAGCTCATCTTGCCGTTGAAATCGTGCGACGGATAGCGCAGCCAGCCCAACATGTTCGCCCAGGAGAGAAGGATCGAGACAGTAACCGGCTTGTCCGTAGGATTGTCGGCATGCCAGCGATACACCGCTACCGGATAACTCGATTCGCGGTAGTTATTCGGAAGAACGGGAGAAAACTGCTCCAGCATCACGTGCGCGGGAAGTTTGTTCCAACGGTAGTCGTACCAGGATTTCGGATAGAGAGCGTAATAATTTCCCGCGCCTACGGGATAATCCCACTTCCAGGAATTGAGTTGTCCGTCCTGGGGATGATCGGCAGTCAGAACTTGCGCAATTCCTTCGGCTGCTCCGGCTGATTTTTCATAGATTGCAAACTGGTTTGCGGAGACGACCTCATACTTGTGGATGCCAGCCTTCAAATGCCAGCGCGAAAATTCGCCTCGGTAGTCGCGGGAAAATGTGCCCGAGCCAAATCCGCCCACCGGCGCTCCTTGCCAGTACCCGTCGTCAATATTGCTGGTCAGCTGGGGCTTACGCGTGCCAGCATTCGCCATCGGCTCGCCAATCCCGCGTTTGAAGGCTATCTTCGGAATTGAGTCTCCCGCCCACAGAGAAAGTGCAGAGAAGGCGAGTAGGAGTAGGACGGAGCACTTCGTAAGACGGGATTTCATGCAGCCTCCAAGGGGTATGGTTGGATCGGATTATTCCCTTTAGACGGGAATCGCTTCCCAAGCTAGAAAATCGTTATTGTAGATGGTTCCGAGCAGCATGGGAAGGACAAAAGTAAAGTCGATCGGCAGAAAGTCCGTCAGCCACTTTGGGTACAGAGATGATTCCGTCGAGTAGAAAATCGGTTTTTCTAGTAACTCGCGTTTACCGCTCACCGCTGTCCGAGTATAATCCGGCCCGCATCCATTCTTCAGGAGTCGCCATGCTTTCTGCACGACGCTGCGAACGGTGGTCTGTCATTGCCGTTCTCATTGTCCTCTCGTTTCCCAACGCTTTCGCCGCACCGCCGACGGCGGTCGCTCTACACTCGGGCTGGCGTTTCCGAGCGCTGAACGACAAGGGCCATCCGGGTGTGGAGCAGTGGCATGCCGCTGAAGTTCCAGGCCTGGTGCAGACGGACCTGCTAAGTAACAAGCTCATCCCCGACCCGTTTTATCGCGACAACGAAAAGTCTCTGCAGTGGATTGGGTTGACGGACTGGGAGTATCAGACCGAATTCGACGTCGACGCCGCGACTCTGGCTCGCGGCCATGTCGACCTTCAATTTGACGGACTCGATACCTATGCCGATGTGTACCTCAACGATGCCGAGCTGCTGAAGGCCGACAACATGTTCCGCGCGTGGCGTCTTCCAGTTAAAGACCGCTTGCACGCGGGCAAGAACACGCTGCGGATCGTCTTCCATTCGCCGGTAATGCTGATGATGCCGAAGGTGAAAGCCCTCCCCGTCCGCCTGCCGACCGTCGGCCAGGTTCAGATTGTCAGCGAAGAGGGAATTGCAACGGACCCCTACACCCGAAAGTCGCCGTATCACTACGGTTGGGACTGGGGTCCGCGCTATGTCACCGAGGGTATCTGGCTGCCGGTGAAGCTCATCGCCTGGGACGATTTGCGCATCGACAACTTCCACATCCGACAACAAAAGATCAGCAAGGACGAAGCCCAGCTGTGGGCGGAGTTCGACATCGTCGCAGCCAAGAGTGGCGATGTGAGTCTTACGGTCGATCATGATGGCGCCACTGGGAAAAAGATCCCGGCCGCCGAGCAGAAAGCCCGTCTTGACGAGGGACTGAACCGCATCACAATACCGTTCCGCATCGCCAACCCGAATCTGTGGTATCCCAACGGCTATGGGGCGCAGACGCTCTACAAGTTCTCTGCGACATTGTCCGCGGGCAAGGGCAAGAAGCCATTGGTCGAAGACCGCGCCGAATTGCGCACCGGACTGCGCTCATTGGAATTGCGCCGCCAGCCTGACCAGTGGGGGACATGTCGTCGCCCGAGGCAAGCCCGTAGTCAGCGCAGGTAGGAGGAACACCCAGATGACCAGGTCGGTCCGGCTCTATACCGCGACGCAGTTCGAAGAGGTGAAAACCCTGGTCGACCTAATGGCCGAACGGTCCGACTTGCCGCCCACCGAACGCGACTTCATCGTCACCTGCTGCTCGACGTACTCGTAGAGCTCCTGCAGGCTCACGATGCCGTCGCGGTTGCCGTCGGCGGCGCCCTTGAGACCCTGGACGAGGTAGTAGGTGAAGATGCCGTGGCCGAGCTCGGCGAGCTCGATGGACAGCTCGGACGGCCGCGAGGCGGTCACGATCGCGCGGCCCTTGGCGCGCGTGAGCCGGTCGAGGAAGATCTCGTCCACGTTGACCGCGCGCGTCTTGTTGGAGGCGAACGTGCGGCCGCCCGCCGCGCCGCTGTAGCAGGCGTCGAGGAACACGGTGACCCGCTCCGCCTCGATCCGGGCCAGGACGTTCTGCATCTCGTCCATCGGCAGCGCGGTCGAGTAGAGGTCGTCGGGGTCGGCGTCCACCGGCACCAGGTACTTCGAGAGGCCGTCGCGCTCGATGCCGCGCTGGTCCACCTCGGAGGCGCCGTGGCCCGCGAAGTAGATCATCACCAGGTCGTCCTTGTGGGCGGAGCGGGCGAGGAAGGTGCCGAGCGCCCACTTGATGTTGCGCAGGGTGGGCTTGCGCTCGGTCTTGTCGGTGAGCAGGAGGATGTTCTCCTTCTTGAAGCCGGAGCTGAGGAGCGTCTGGTAGATCGCGTCGGCGTCGGCCACCGAGTAGCGCAAGCGCGGCACCGCCGAGTTCTCGTAGCCGCCTACCCCGATGATGACCGCCCACTGCGTGGACGGCGGGGGGGCGGGCGCGGCGGGGGGCGCGACCGGGGCGGCGGGCTTCACGCGCTCCATGATGACCGTGCGCACCTCCTGCCGGGCCGCGCCGTCGGCCTCGCGCGCGGTGATCACGATGGCGTTCGCGCCCTCGCGCAGTGTGAGCGGCGCGCTCACCGCCATCGTCTTCTGTGGGCTCCGCTCCTCCTGCTGATGGACTTCGGTCCCGTTGAGGGTGACCGTGATCCGGCTGATGCCCTTGCTCGAGCGGGCCACCGCCGCGACCACGCTGGCCTCGTCGGTCACGCGCGAGCGATCCTCCGGATAGCGCACGTCCACCGCGAGCGGCACCAGCTTCTCGTGGTGGATCGTGCGCATCTCCTGGTGCATGGTGCCGTCGGTCTCGGCCGCGGTGACCACGAGGGTGTTCTGGCCCTCGGCCAGCTTGACCGGGAGGTTCACCGCCATCGAGGGCTGCTGCGTGCGGTTGTCCTGGCGGAAGAGCTCCACGCCGTTGGCGGTGACGAGGACCTGGCGCACGCCGGTGCCGCCGTAGACCACCGCCGCGAACGTGACCGACTCCTGCTCCACGCGCGCCTGGTTCGTCGGCGTCGAGATCGTGATCCGGAAGGTGGCCGACGGCCTCACCGCCGACTCGGGCGGCACCGCCACGCCGGTGGCCGGCGCGGGCGCGGCGGGCGGCGGTGACATCGCCGCGGGGG
>Ga0137409_10002119_pt1 | contig 21373 bp, 16 predicted proteins | sample CZODoug1_16funga_FD_122059 | JGI IMG/M metagenome (GOLD analysis project Ga0137409, IMG submission 122059) | Vadose zone soil fungal communities from Angelo Coast Range Reserve, California, USA - CZODoug1_16fungal (Hybrid Assembly) | ecosystem: Environmental > Terrestrial > Soil > Vadose zone... | reverse complement strand
CTTTTCAGCAGGTTCCCAACCGCCGTCAGAACGATGTCGCCGGCCTCGTGCCCGTAGGAATCGTTGATCCGCTTGAAGCGATCGAGATCGATGAGCAACACGGCGACCGGCGTCGCGTTGCGGCCCGACCGCGCCAGCTCGCGCGGCAGAAACTCGCTCAGATAGCGCCGGTTGTACAGCCCCGTAAGCGGGTCCGAGATCGCCTGTTCTTGGAGCCTCTGCTCGCGCTGTTGCAGCGCACCGGCCATATCGTCGAATGCATACGCAAGCTGCCCGAGCTCTTCCTTTCCATAGGGGATTCCGGTGCGCGCGTTGAGATCCCCGGCGCGCATCCGATCGGCGGCGCCCAGGAGCGCCCTGAACTTGCGCAGCATGAACCACTCCGCCCCGAACCACGCACCCACAAGTAGAAATACGGTCGCAAGCGTAATGCCGAACAGGTCGCGAACCAGCGCCCGATTCGCTTCGGCGAAAACTTCCCTCAAGGGGACCGTGACCAGGACACGCAGGGGGAAAGCGCCGTCGGGATTCTGGTAGACGACCTGGTGTGCGAGCAGCCAGTCCACGCCGTCCTCCCCCTTGGCCTCGAGCACCCCTTCGCTGCCAGCGAGTATCGATTCGATCACCTGCGGATTCCAGAGCTTCTGGCCGATGCGTTCCTTCAGAGCCGGTTTGCGCGAGAGCACCGTGCCTTTCACGTCGATCACACTCAGGATTCCTTCGGGCGGCACGGGGGTCTCTTCGGCCATTCGCGCCAGATTCTCCAGGTCGAGCCCCGCGAAAGCCACGGCGCGGACCTTGTTCTGCGCGTCCCGGACCGGAAATCCAAAGTTGATTCCGGCCTGTCCCGTGACCCGGCCGATCTGATATTCGCCCACGGCGAATCGGCCCGTTTCCTTGGCGAGCCTGAAATAGAGCCGATCGCCGCCGTACACCTTGTCGCGCCAGGTCGCCGCGTTGCAGAACAATTCGCCGTTCTCTGCAAACAGGCCCATGGAGTGATAGCTGTCCCGGTTTTGCGAGAGCAAGATCGCGAAATAGCGGGTGCAGCGCTGCTTGTCCTCGAGCACTGTCAGGAGTGTCTGCGAAGACGCGACCATCATTTGCCTGGCGCCCTCGACAACCTGCCATTGCTGCATGGCGGCCAGTTTCACCAGGCGAACGAGCTCGGCGCGCGCCTGCCTCTCCTCCGACCCGCGTCGCTCGATTGCGCTGTACCCGGTGAGGATCAACGCCGGAAGGGCGGCGAGAATCACCAGGACCAGTATGCGAGCGCGCGTCTTCAGGACGAGCATCGTGGGGGGGTGCCGGCCCGCCTGGCGCGCCCCCGGCCGCTTCCGTGGCGCAAGTGCCAAATTTTCACGCGTTCACGATCAAGAAGCGTCGGGAAACTGCTGAGCACTCAGGCAAATAACCCATGACGGCGGAATAGGACAATGGAATAAAAGCAGCTTGTCAGTTGTCGGTTTGGGAGTATATTCTCCGCAAAAGCACAAAATATCAACATTTCTTCCACACACCACCCCACACCAAAGAAAGGGAAAAACCATGAACGCACCGGTCGATTTCAAAGCCATTGAGGGGATGTTCAAGCGGGAATACGAGCAGGTCGAAGTGAAATTCGAGCCCGAGCACGCCGTGGCGTGGACTTATCTGAATCCCATGGGAGCACCGTGCTTCAACCTGGGCATCCTCGAGGAGCTGCGCGCGCACGACGAGGCAATCGAGTCGAGCGGTGGGCGCTTGCTGCACGAGGGAGACCTTCGGCAAATCCGGTATTACGTGGTGGCGTCCAAGACCGAGAATGTCTTCAATTTCGGAGGTGATCTGGCACTCTTCATTCAACTGGTCAGGGCTCACGACCGCGACGCCCTGACGCACTACGCCAAGCTCTGCGTCCGGAATATGTATTCAAGGATCTGCAACTACAACAGCCCCTTGACGACGATCTCGCTGGTGCAGGGTGAGGCGCTCGGCGGAGGATTCGAGACCGTGCTTTCCTCGAACGTCATCGTCGCCGAGCGTTGCGCACGCATGGGAATGCCCGAAATCCTTTTCAATCTGTTCCCCGGCATGGGCGCCTACAGCCTGCTCGCCCGGCGCCTCGGCATGAAGCGGGCGGAGGAGATGATTTTCTCCGGTCGCATCTACACTGCGGCTGAGCTCCATGAGATCGGCATCGTGGACGTCCTGGCAGACGACGGCCTCGGCGAGGCCGCGGTTTACGACTACATCCGCAGCAACGAGCGGCGCCGCAACGGTATGCAGGCGGTATTCAGCTGCCGGCAGCACTTCCAGCCGGTCACCTATGAGGAGCTCCTGAATATCACCAACGTCTGGGTGAACGCGGCGATGCGTTTGGACGAGAAGGACCTCAAGCTGATGAGCCGTCTCGTGAGCTCGCAACTCCGGCGCGCCAAGGGCCCCGCGGTGCTCCAGGCCCCCAGAGCCTCGACGCCCGAGAGGTCGACGCACGAAGTGCTGGACACGCCGGAAGGCCTCAACTACGCGATCGCCTGAACCGCGAAAAACCGCGGCGCCACGGGTCTGCTGCAGGACGCCCCTTCCAAAGGGGGCGCCTATTGTGCGGGCAACCGCCGAGGCCGTTTCCGTTCCATCTTGACCGGTGCGTTTGGAAACGACTCGGCGGGTCTTTTTTTTCCTTACAGCGCAGCTACCGGGCCACGCTTTGCCGCTTCTTGAGGTATTCGAGCAAAGAAGTACGCGCCTGCTGAAATTGATCCCGTACGACCTTCACGACGCGCGCCCCGCTTGCTCCGAGCTCGGAGGGCGTCTGCGTGTTGATCCCGGCGCAGGTGCCGCACAGTTGTTCAGCACCTAGCGTGACGGCCGAGCCTTTCATGGCGTGAACGAGGTCCCTCAGCGCCTCAAACTGTTCGGAGGCCACGGCCGCGTCCATCTGCCTGAGCAATGCCTCGCCATCCTGAATGAATCCGTTGACGAGCTCCTGCATGAAGGAGCCGCCCGAGCCGATCAGCTCGAGCTCGGCCAGTGCGGCCGGATTGATCACGGCCAAGCCTCCGTCGGCGCTCTCCTTATCGGCTGCGGGTGCCTGGGTGCGCTTGGCGATCAAGCTGGCGATGGTGTCCAGCATGCGTCGAGCCTCGACAGGCTTGGGCAGGAAGGCGTCGATTCCCGCCCCCTCGCACTCCTTCATCGTCTCGGATGTCACGTCAGCCGAAAGCATGATGATCGGAACGTGCATCGAATCAGGGTCCATGAAGCGGTAGGCGCGCGCCGCGTCCAGCCCGCCCAGCTGCGGCATGTTGAGGTCCATGATGATGACATCGAACCGCTCGTTTTCGAGCGCATCGAGCGCCTGCTCGCCGTCTCCTACCACGCGCACGGTGTGGCCGGCCCGCTCGAGAATGCCGACAATCACGCGCTGATTCACGACATTGTCCTCGGCGACCAGTATCTGGTAACGACGGCGATTCGAGTCACGGGCTGCGTAATAGTCGCTCAGCGAAATAACGCCCTCTTGGCCGCCCTGCACCGCCGTGGCCGAGTGAATGGCGTTGAACAGCAGTCGCTTCTTGAACGGCATCTCCAGGACCGCCGCGAAGCCGGCCGCGAGGGCCTCGCTCCGGCGAATCTCGGAAACGCCGGGAGTGCACAACACCGTCGGAGGGGTCTTTTGGCCGCGACTGCTGCGCAGCCGGGCTGGAATTCGGCCCGGATCGGCACCTTCCTCCCGGACCAGCACCAGGTGGTAAGGATGCCCGAGCGACCTCGCCTCTACGAGCCGCGCAGCCGCGCCCTCCACGCCCGAGGCGCGTCCGGTCCGTGCTCCCCAGGTCGCGAGGTCCTGCTCCAGCGAGTGCTGCTCGTCGTCGGTGAAGCCGAGCAGCATGATTCGGATGTCGTTCAGCCGTAGCGACGCCTCGGGGACATAACCGTTGGCCTGTTTCTTCAACGGCAGCTCGAACCAGAACGTGCTGCCCTTTCCGACGGCGCTCTGCAAGCCTATTTGCCCGCCCATCATTTCAACGAGCTGCTTGGCAATCGTGGTGCCGAGGCCGGTGCCGCCGTACCGGCGCGTGGTAGAGTCGTCGGCCTGCACGAAGCTATCGAATATGCGCTCCTGCACCTCGGGAGCCATGCCGATGCCCGTGTCCTCGATTGCGAAGCGCAGACGCACCGCGTGGTCGCCCTCACCAAGGCTCGTTACAGTCAGGGTTACCCCGCCCGACTCGGTAAACTTGATCCCGTTTCCTATGAGGTTGTAGAGCACTTGACGCAGGTGATACGGATCGCCCCGCAACTCGTGGGGCACTTCGGGCATCACATGCGCGCGAAGCTGGAGACCCCGGATCTCCGCTTGCGAGACGAGCACTCCGGTCGTGCCGTTTATTAGGCCGTGCAGGTCGAAGTCGGTCTCCTCGATGGTGACCTTGCCGGCCTCGATTTTGGAAATATCGAGCACGTTCTCGATCAGCTTGAGCATCGACCGCGACGCGTCGTGCATCGCCCTGACCATCTCCCCCTGCTCCGCATTCAATTCCGTATCGCGCAGCAGGTCGTTCATGCCGATGATGGCATTGAGCGGAGTACGCATCTCGTGACTGACCGTCGACAGGAACTTCCGCTTCGCCTGGTTCAGGGCTTCTTCGCGGTGCAATGAATCAAACAGCCTGGCTACCAGCGTGCTCATGTAGAAAGAGAGTACGACCATGCCGACCAGGAGCCCGATGCTTAGGCCGCGGTTCTGTGCCCAATAGTCGTTGAACACGATGACCAGCGCGAAGCCCAGAATGCTGAGCGCTAGCGAGTTGTACAGGTACGGCTTGCCGTAGCGGAAGCCATTGCCGAAGATAGTCCAAAGATAGACGATGTAAAGGGGTGCCCCATACTCGCCCAGGTTGTACATGAAGATCGTCGTTGCGCCGATGTCGAGAAAAGACCCGCAGATGCGGCGCGCCGGCGACGCGCCGGGCGAGACGTAGATCCAGGCGAACACTGCGCTCGCCAGCGCCATGAAACAGACCATGGCGGCGAAGAACAGCACGTGCGCTTCGTTCCGGACCTCGGCTCCGCTGAGCGCCTGCGGCAGCAGGTATACGAACAGTATTGCCCCGATCAGCAGGCGAACGATCGCCTGCTCGTGTTCCGTATCCGGTCGGCCGACCAAGCGCTCCCGCAGGCGCGTGAAAAGGGATTTCGACGCTAAAGGATTTGGGTCCTTGCTCACTATGCCACCTGATCGGCAAATCGTTCGCCGATGGAAAGCACTTCTTCGCGCTCGCGCGAAAGGATTTCCACCAGTCTCGGGTCGAAATGCTCGCCAGCGTGCTCCACCATATACGCGAGCGCTTCCTCGACCGGCCAGGCCGGCTTGTAGGGCCGCACCGAGGTCAACGCGTCATAGACATCCGCTATCGCGACGATGCGTGCTTCCAAGGGAATATGCTCGCCTCTGAGGCCGGTGGGGTAGCCGCTGCCGTCGTACTTTTCGTGATGACCGAGCGCGATCACGGCCGCCATCTGCAGATATCCGGAGGAGCTGTCCTTGAGCATGTCGTAGCCGATACGTGCGTGCGACTGCATGACGCGCAAGTCATCCCCGTCCAGCCTACCGGGATTCTGAAGAATGCGGTCGGGGATGCCGATCTTGCCGATGTCGTGCATGGGAGCGGCCAGTTCGATCGCGTCCTGCTCGGCCGAAGACAGCCCGACGCCTTTTGCGATCAGGGCGGAATATTTGGCCATTCGTACCAAATGCATCCCGGTTACCTTGTCGCGCTGCTCCGCCGCCTTCGCCAGCCGGAATAGCGTCTCGACTTCGCGCCTCCGCAACTCGCGAGTGGCCTCGTCGATCTTCTGCTCGAGGATCCGGGTCCGGTTCTTCTTCAGAATCTCGTGTCTGCGCAGGCTCAGAAGGTTGCGGCACCGCGCTCCGCATTCCAGCCGATCGATGGGTCGGATCAGGAAATCGGTCGCCCCGGCTTCCAGGGCACGGTAGCGAACCTCGCGGTCGCTGACGACCGTGATGCACACGATGGGAACGTCTTCGTAGCCGAAGATTCTGCGAAGCCGGCGAATGACTTCGATTCCATCCAGGTTCGGCATCTTGTAGTCGGTGAGCACCATGTCGACCGCGTGCCGGCGCGCGAACTCTATAGCCTCCAGCGGATCGGCGAAGGTGGTGACCTCGAGGCTGGCATCGAGGCCTCTCATGATTTCGCTCAGAACGATGCGTCCGGTCGACTGATCGTCGATGACCAGGATCTTGAGCGGCGCAAGCTTGGCCTCGACCGAATCGTGTACCAGCGTCAGCGGTCTTGATGATGTGGTTTTCATGATTGCTCCCGGCCCCGCATCCGATGGGCGGCTGTGCTTCGGGCACCATCCCCTCAGACGGCATTACACTATATTTGCGGCGAAATTGCGAGCAATTCCAACCCGTTATATTTCCTCAAATGGAATTTCGCCTAGGCCGCGCGCTGACGGGGCGCAGTGAACTGGGATTCCATCTCCCGACGCAGCCTCACGGCGTCATTCGATGTGTCAAAAGTCACGTCGGACCAATGTACTGGTTCACCCGCCTTCAAGGGATTCAGCAGCTTGACCTGGTGAGCGAGCCCTAAGGGAAGGGCGCCCACGCGCAGGGAATCGGCGGCCGGCATCAGCGCGCCCACTACGGTAAATCCCCCTTCCCCGTCCAGTATCTCCCCGGCCCGCAGGTCGCGCTTCGCGCTCGCCACGGCGTCGGCGCGAAAGCCGGTGGGGCAGCCGGTCGGCTCCCCCCTCAACCCCACGGAGGCGACCGAGATTCCGACCTCGAGCCCGATCAGATGCCAGCGCTTGTACATGCATGCATATCGTCCGGAGGGGTCGGTTCGTACGCCGTATTCCATGAAACATCGGCGGATGTACTCGGTCTCCCCCTCGAACACCACCCAGACGCCGAAGCGGATGTCGTAGGGGATGACGCGTCCGTCGCGCTCCAGGGACGAAACCACCTCGACCTGTCCCTTGTGGTGCAGGCACCCGCCCTCCGCCTTGGGGCGCATGATCCCGGGGAGCGCGTCGATCGACACACTTGGGTAGCTCAGCCCGCCCGGTGCGGGCGTGAGGCCGGTGGCGTTGCACACCGCAGTCGATTCGATCGCCGGCTTCGAGCCGTCGAGAAAAGAATTGAACATTTTGGGATTGAGCCCGCCGACGCGGGCCTGCTCAGGGGTAAGCCCGTAGTGCTCCCAAACGGTCTCGGGCGTCGACTGAGCGAAATGCGGGAGCCATTTGTGGCCGCGGCCCGCCGCCACAACGGAAAATCCGGCGGTGCGCGCCCAGTCGACCAGATCGCAGATGATCGCCGGCTGGTCGCCGTAGGCGAGGCTGTACACGACTCCCGCTTCCTTCGCCTTCTTCGCAAGCATCGGTCCGCAAACCGCGTCGGCTTCGACCGTGACCATGATCACATGCTTGCCGTTGCGAAACGCCGCAAGGGCGTGCGTCACCGCCGCAACCGGATTTCCCGTCGCCTCGATGACCAGGTCGATCATGGGATGCGACACGAGCGCCTCCCAGTCTTCCGACACGTGCGTGCGACGCTCCTTCAACGCCGAATCCAGGGAAGCGGCGGCATGGCTCTCTGGCTTCCATCCCACCCGCTCGAGGTTGCCGCGCGCGCTCGCCGGCGAGAGATCGGCGATCCCGGCGACGTGCACCCCGGGCGTTCGCAACGCCTGCGCGAGGTACATCGCGGCGAATTTTCCCGCGCCGATCACACCGATCCGCAGCGGCCTCCCCTGCGCTTCGCGGTCTTGAAGTTTTGCGTAAAGGTTCATCGGCGCCTATGCCGCAAGGAGAGGCTTTAGCGCTTGCTCGGGCGTGCCGTCTTTCCAGGGCAGAGGGACCTCGTAGTCCCGAAGCAGGCAATCGTCGGGCAGGCACTGCAGCGGCGTGAAATCCCGGTGCGCGATGTATTCGGGTCGCTTGAAGCGCCGGATGTGGTTCGACACGGCGCACAGGCTCAAATAGACGCTCACCCGATTCCACGGCGACAGGTTCGAAGTGGAAGCGTGCACCAGACACGAGTGAAACAGGATCATCGACCCGGGCGCACCCTTGGGCGCGACGATACCTCCGCGCTCCACCAGCTTGGAGATCGTATCGTGGTCGATCGTCCAGAGGGGATAGCTGGTCGTCGAAGTATCGTGCTGCGCTTCGAGCACGCCGCGCCGATGGCTCCCGGGAATGAGCATCAGCGGCCCGTTGAACTCGTTGACCTCGTCGAGAAATATCGCCACGTTCATCGCGCGAGGCTCGGGCATCAGGTCGTCGTTCTTCCAGGTGCCGTAGTCCTGGTGCCACTGCCAGATGTCGCCGTCGAAGGCCATCTTGCCGTTGATCTTGAACTGATGCATGTACACGTCTTCGCCGAATAGCTGCACGATCGGCTTGACCATTCGCGGATGGCGCGCCAGCTTGGCAAAGGGAAAGCTGTACATGTGCGCGGCGAAATTGGTGCGCACCGCGTCGCTACCGTTCTCGCGCACGTTCTCGGGCCGATCCTGGGCGTACAGACGCGGTACCTCGTCGGTCAGCACTTTCACTTCCTCGGCCCGGAACAGGCTGGGAAAGAAAAGGAACCCGTCGTGCTCGAAACGATCGATCTGTTCTTGGTTGAGGTTCATGGCGAAAACTCCCCACCTTGGCCCCCTCGCCCTCGCGGCGCAGGCGGGCGGAAAAACGTCAGGCTTCCATGACTTCCGATTATAGACCGAGGAGCAGCGCCGTCTTGCGGCCTTTGGCCATTTCTATGTCATTGAGTAATAACATCTTCCTATCCTAGCTGGAGAAGCGGCGGTCGACTCAACATGGCGAGAACAAGTCACGAGTCCTGAATACCTGATAGGGAATCTCCTGGCATCCCTGTTGCTTAACAACCCTTGAGTCCGACGGCACGCCTCAGTCGAATGACAAGAGAGGAAACCATGTTTAAGACGCGCACTCTGTACGTGATGACCGCCGTTCTGCTGGGCCTTGCGGCGATCGAACCGTCGTCTGCCGATTCGCAAGGAAAACTCTCCCTCGGGCGAGACCTGCCGGCGCTCGCTTCGGCGCAGGATTATTGGTCCGCGAGCAAGAACTCCCTACGGCTGGCGAATGAGTACAGCCGGCAAAACAGGACGACCGCGGCGTGCGAGGAGGTTGCGAAGTCCCTAAGCTACTACCGCAAAGCGCTCGACATGGATACCGATCGCTCCGCCCAGGACGCTTTCGTCAGCGGCGACGAAGGCGATGGAATGCAGCAGATTCGCTCGCGGTTCGGTTGCACCCGTACATAATTCAGCTGAGCGGGGCTGTCGAGTTGCAGTTAGCAAGTCCGCTCTAGTTTTCCTCTCATCCGTGCACGCGTCCGGCATGACCGGCGTGTGCACTTTCGCTTCTCCCCTGACAAGGCGCTCGCAGCGCTGTCCCTGACCACGACTCTCGCGGCGAAGACGCGAGCGTGAGTATTTCTCATCTTGAACCGCAAGAACACTACGAGACGATGAACGCGGCAACTGCGGCCCTTGTGACTATTTTTCCACTTAAGCTGAGAACGCTGCCAAAGTCGTAGAAACCTGACATCAACTGTCCGGTACCCCCGACATGATTTTGCGCTCCGCTTAGCTATTCTCGCCTGATTGATCGGCTCTCGCTTAGGCCGACTATTCTTCAGGGGGGAACGCGTAAAGCACCTATGCGAAGGAACATGAAACGGTTGACGTTCAGAGCAATTTGCGATGTTTCGCGATTGGTGATTCTCTCGTTGGTGCTCGCTGCCTATTCGACCTCGACCGCCTTTGCTCAAAAACAGGCGGCGAAGGGCACAGACTCGGATCGCCGGGTCGGCCTCGTAATGGCGATCAACGAGGGTGCCGCAGGGAATCTCACAGCCACCGACGTAGTGTTTCGCTATGAGACATTCAAACCTGTTGTAGAAAAGGCCCTCGGCATCCCAATCACCTTGGTTGCTGTGCGAGATTCAAAGGAGCTTCGCCGCTCGCTGGCGACCGGCTCCTTCGCATTGGTGCTTTCGCGGCCAGCCGACGTCCTGGCCGAAGCAGTAAAGGACCACGGCTACCAGGCCGTCGTGTCGTCGACCGAACCCGCGCACGCGATTTTCATCGTGAGGAAGGACTCTCCTCTCACGAAGATCACCGACATCAAGGGAAAGAGCATCGTTACGCCGGACCGCTATGCCTACATGTGGCGGATCGCGAACGCCATGATGCGCGACAGCAAGATTTCCATCGCCAACGAGCAGGTGCGCACCATGAGCGATCAAGCTGCCATCGGCTGGTCGATGGAAAGCGGTTTCTTCGACGTCGGGGTCGTGGCTTCCTATTCGGGTGTCGGGCGGAGTTGGGAGAAGAACGGAGGGCGTGTCATCGCACGCAGCCCGGAGGTACCGAACACCCCGCTGATCGCCTCCCCGAAGGTCTCCTCGGCTCAGGTCCAAAAGCTTCGTACCGCGCTCGTGTCCCTGGATTCCACGCAGGGCGGCCCCGCGATTCTGAAAACCATCGGCATCACCGGCTTCAAGGAAGCGTCATCAACGTCGCTCGTTGATTTGATTGCATGGTTGGGCGACTTGGAGTCTTCCAAAAGTCAGCAGGCCGGAATGGTACAAGGCAAGTGAGCGGGAAAGTGCGGCGGCGCGGTGAAAGCTCCGTGGTGAGAATGAAGTGAACGGCCTTTAGGACCGGCTTCCGGCGTTCGGCGGAAGTCTTTGGAATGAGCGGCGGCAAAGAAGCCAGCAAAGAATCACGAAGCAACGATTCACACACTGCGATCCGCCCTTCGTTGTTGTCCCTGTTTCTGACCTTTCTCCGGATTGTATGTACGGCATTCGGAGGATTCATGGCTTTGATTTCAGTCGTGCAAACCGACATAGTCGAGCGGCGGAAACTCATGGCACCTGCCGATATGCTCGACGGAATTTCGCTTGCGACCATCCTTCCCGGACCGGTAGCGGTTAACGTCGTCGCGTACGTCGGCTACAGGTTGCGGGGGGGAGCGGGCGCGTTGGTGAGCGCGGCTGGTGTCATTCTCCCCGCGTTTGTCCTGGTCGTAGCGTTGAGCGCCGCGTACTTCCGGTGGGGGCAGATTCCGACCGTCAACAAGCTGTTCCTCGGCTTCGTTCCGGCGGTAACCGCCGTCGTCGTCAATGCCGCCTGGGGAATGGCGCGCAAGACCCTTCTCGGTCTTCCCGAGATGGCTATCGCCGCGACGGCTTGCCTGCTCCTGCTGTACAAGGGCAGCTTCGCTATCACGCTGTCGATCATCGTCGGTTCCGGGATGATCGGCTGGCTCGTATTCGCGCGGTTCGCAAGTACGCCCTCTCCCACTACCCCGCCGCGGATCCGGAAAACCGGCCGGCGGCAAAAAACTCCGCGCGCAAGGCTGCTTTCTTTCGGCGCCCCGCTCGCGGCTGTTCCCCTCCTCGCCCTGGATGCAGGTTTGGCGGCGAAGCTCTTCTTTACGTTCGCCGGAATGAGCGTGCTGCTGTTCGGGGGCGGTTTCGTTTTCATCCCGCTGATCGAGCAGATCGTGGTGCAGGAGCACTCCTGGCTTACGCACCAGGAGTTCATCGACGGGATTGCGCTGGGCCAGATCACCCCCGGGCCGATCCTGATCAGCGCCGCCTTCATCGGCTACAAGGTGTCGGGTCTGATCGGCGCGACGGCCGCCACGATCGGCATCTTCCTACCTCCGGCGCTGCTGATGCTCGCGAGCGCCCATTTTCTCGGGCGCGCAAAGGATTCCCCGGTCGTGAAATCCGTCATGCGCGGTATCCGCCCCGCCGTCATCGGCATGATCGCCGCCGCCGCTTGGAGCATCGGCAGCACCGCGGCGCCGAGCTGGCAGTCCGCGGTCATTTTTCTGGCGGCGCTCGCCGCATTGCTGCGCTTTCGCGTCGATGTCGTCTGGATCATTCCATCCGCGGGCCTCGCGGGACTTTTTTTCTATTGACGATACGCCGGCACATCGACCACGCCCATGGCAATTTTCATGATAGGAATTCAACGCTCAGGCTCCAACTTGCTGCGCCTGATGCTCAACGAGTCGCCGGAGATCGCGGCGCCTCATCCGCCTCATGTCCTGCAGCGCATGATGCCGCTCGTGCGGCATTACGGAGACCTCAGCGAGGCCGGCCGGTTTTCTCTGCTGGTCGACGATGTTTGCCGCCTTGTCGAGCTCAATCCCGTGCCATGGGAAGGCGTGGTACTGGACCGCAAGGACGTCGCCGCACGCTGCAGAACTCAGAGCCTGGTTGCGGTATTCGGAGCCGTGTACGACATCATGGCCCGAGCATGGGGCGCGAAGACTTGGTGCTGCAAGAGCCTCGCCAACATCTACTATCTTCCAGAAATCGAGGCTTATTTCAAGGACGCAAGGTATATCTACCTGTACCGAGACGGTCGCGACGTTGCGGTGTCGTTCAGCAAGGCAGTGGTCGGCGAGAAGCACTTCTATCACATCGCCAGGGAATGGAACGAAGCTCAGCAGCTTGCGCTGAGTTTCCGCGAGAAAATTCCAAAAGACCGTTTTTTCAACCTCAGTTACGAGGACCTGACGACAGAACCGGAGCGAACAGTACGGGCTTTGTGCGCCTTTCTCGAGGTGGAATACAAAGGGTCAATGCTCGAATTCTACAAATCCGACGAAGCCAAGCGCGCGGCTTCGGCAAGCAATCTGTGGGAAAACGTCACCACGCCGCTGATGAAGAACAACAGTCGGAAATTTCTCAAAGAGGCGCGCGAAAGCGACATTCGTATCTTCGAATCGGTCGCAGGTGAATCGATGGATAGGTTGGGCTACGAGCGCCTTTTTGCCAAAAACGGCGAGGAGCTGCGTTTTGGTCCGGCTCAAATCCTCGGATTCGATGCGGAAAACAAGCGACTGAAGGACGAAATTCGCCAGCGTACAGATCCGGCGGATATCGAGCGACGCAAACGCCAGGAAAGCGTAATCCAGGAAATCGCAGCGCGCGGCGGGAAGGGATGAGCCGATGTCTCCAGGGTCCCTGGAACCTGTCGACCTGGATCCGAACGTGAGGGAGCTGGCGGTAAAATCCGTCCGCCCTGCGCTGGAAGAAGTCCGGCCCGAGGCGCCCGAATCTTCGAGAATTTTTCGGTTTCTCACCTGCGGCAGCGTCGACGACGGCAAGAGCACGCTGATTGGTCGCATGCTGAAGGATCTCGGGCTGGTACCTCAGGACACCTGGGAACACGTGCTCGTCGAAAGCGAGCGCCGCAGTTTCTCGCGCGAGAAGCCCGATTACTCGCTGTTGCTCGACGGACTGCTCATCGAGCGGGAACAAGGCATTACCGTAGACGTTGCGTGGCGGTATTTCGCGACCCCTAGGCGCAAGTTCATCGTGGCCGATTGCCCCGGACACGAGCACTACACGCGCAACATGGTTACGGGAGCGTCGCACTGCGATGCCGCTCTAGTCCTGGTCGACGCGCGCAAAGGGCTGCTGACGCAAACGCGCCGCCACCTCGCGGTGCTCGGGGTCATGCGCATGCGTTCTGTGCTCGTGGTGGTGAACAAGATGGACATGGTGCATTGGGACCGCGCCTGCTTCGAGGCAATCCGGCTCGAAGCGATGGAGTGCGCGTCCCAACTGGGTTTCGCGGAAACGATCGTAGTCCCGGTCAGCGCGGTCGACGGCGGCAACGTCGTGAGCACATCGCCCGAGGCCCCCTGGTACACGGGGCGCACCGTCTTGCAGGCGCTGGAAACGATGCCGGTGCGCCGCCCGCAGGGAGCTTCCTTTCGTCTCGTGGTCCAGTGGATCAATCGCCCGAACCAGGATTTTCGTGGCATCGCCGGAGAGGTGCTGGGGGCTTCTTTGAAGGTCGGCGACACCGTCCGCGTGTTGCCGTCCAAAGCGCACGCTCGGGTCAGCCGGATCTGCACCTTCGACGGCGACCTGGAGCAGGCGCGTCCGGGCCAGGCCGTCACGGTCGTGCTGGACAGGGAGCTCGACGTGGCCCGGGGCGACTGGCTGGTGAAGGCCGACGATGTCCCACCTGCGCTTGTCGACCAATTCGAGGCCAACGTCGTCTGGATGTCGGAAACCCCTCTGCTACCCGGTCGCCGGTACGATTTCCAGATCGGCTGCGCCAGCGTACCGGGCTCGGTTCGCCGCCTCACCTACCGACTGGACGTCGCCGCCCTCAAGACGCACGAGGTCTCGCGACTGGATTGCAACGACGTGGGCCGCTGCGAGATCCATCTCGAGCGTCCCGTTCCGCTCGATCCGTACTCCGAGTCCTCGCATACCGGAAGTCTGATTCTCGTCGATCGCACCACGCTCCGCACCGTCGGCGCCGCGATGGTCGCCGGCGTCGGGAGGCGCGACGTGACCTGGCACGGAACCACCGTCGATCGACACACACGCGCCGCGATCAAGGGGCACCCTCCGCAGGTGGTCTGGCTCACCGGTCTCAGCGGCGCGGGGAAATCGACGATCGCCAACGCGCTGGAGGCGCGTCTGAACGCCGATGGCGTGCATTCGATGCTGCTCGACGGCGACAACGTGCGGCACGGTCTCAGTCGCGACCTGGGGTTTTCCGAGGCCGACCGGGTCGAGAACATTCGTCGCATCGGCGAGACGGTCAAGCTCATGGCCGACGCCGGCCTGCTGGTGATCACCGCGTTCGTTTCGCCGTTCCGCAGCGACCGCCAGCGAGTACGGCAGCTCGTGCGCGAGGGCGAATTTCTGGAGGTATTTCTCGATACCCCGCTCGCCGTGTGCGAGGCGCGCGACCCCAAAGGGCTCTACAAAGCCGCGAGAGCCGGGCGGATTCCCGATTTCACGGGCGTCTCGCAACCGTATGAAGCGCCGGCGAATCCCGAGGTTCGCATAGACACGTCTTCGGCGACGGTCGGTGAGAGCGTGCAGGCGATCTTGGCGGCGCTGAAGATCAGAGGCTTCCATGTCTGATTGGGCCGACGGGTACCTTGACGAGCTGGAGGCGGAATCCGTATACATCCTGCGGGAAGCCGTGGCACAGGCGAAATGGCCGGTGATGTTGTTCTCGATCGGCAAGGACTCGTGCGCCATGCTGCATCTCGCGCGCAAGGCCTTCCATCCCGCGCCGCTCCCTTTTCCGGTCCTGCACGTAGATACGAAATGGAAATTCAAGGAGATGATCGCGTTTCGCGATTCCGAGGCGAAGCGCCTGGGATTCAATCTCAGGGTGCACACCAACCCGGACGGCTTGAGGGATGGCATCAACCCTATCCAACACGGGAGTCGGGTTCACACCGAAATCATGAAAACGCTGGCGCTACGCCAGGCGCTCGACGCCGGAGGGTACGACTGCGTATTCGGCGGCGCCCGGCGCGACGAGGAGGCCAGCCGGGCGAAGGAACGCATCTTCTCGTATCGCAATGCCTTCCACCAATGGGAACCGCGCTACCAGCGTCCCGAGCTCTGGAGGCTCTACAACACCAGGGTGTTTCCCGGCGAAAGCATGCGTGTGTTTCCGTTGAGCAATTGGACCGAGGTCGACGTATGGAAATACGTGCGCCGGGAGCGAATCCCCGTAGTGGGGCTGTATTTCGCGAAGCTGCGCCCCACTGTGGTCAGGGACGGCATGCTGATCATGGTCGACGACGAGCGCCTGCCGCTGAGAGCGGGAGAAACGCCGGAAGAGCGCTTGGTGCGGTTCCGCACCCTGGGTTGCTACCCGCTGAGCGGTGCCGTCGAATCGAGCGCCACCACGCTCGACGAGGTCATCGCGGAGATCGAGACGTCTCCTTCGTCGGAACGGCAGGGCAGGCTGATCGACAAGGATCAGGCCGGCGCCATGGAAAAGAAGAAGCGCGAGGGATATTTCTGAGTTGAATACCACAATGTTCTCATTCGAGCTCGGTACCGTCGTCCTCGTCGCGATCACGTTCTTCGCCGCCTTCGTCAATGGCGCGCTGGGTTACGGATTTTCGTCGCTGACGGTACCCGTAGGGCTGCTCTTCTATACGAATCGCGTTCTCAATCCGGCCCTGATCCTGATCGAGCTGTTCATCAACCTGTACGTTCTCTTTATCAATCGGGCGAGCATCCCTGCGGTGTGGAAGCGAATCTATCCCATCCTCATCGGATTGCTTCCCGGTGTTGCGGCGGGAAGCTATTTTCTGGCTTCGCTCCACCCGGGCTGGCTGAAATTCGTGACGTATGTCACCCTGCTTCCGCTCATTTTCTTACAGGCTGCCGGTATACGAAGACCGATTCGGTCGGAAAGGCTGATCGGCGCCCCTTTTGGAGCGGGATTGGGCTTCCTCTACTCGGTCAGCACAATATCCGGCCCGCCGTTGGCCTTGCTGTTCAACAACCAGGGCCTGGTCAGGCAGGAATTCCGCGCGGGCCTGGGATTGATTCGGACGGTCGAGTCGAGTTTGACGGCGATTGCGTATTACCACCTCGGCCTGTTTACGGTGCAGAGCGTAGGGATCGTCTACACCATCGTTCCCGGAGTGCTGATCGGCATTCCTCTGGGCGCGTTTGTCATTCGGCGGCTCGACGCGGAAACCTTTCGCCGCATCTGCATGAGCTTCGATGCATGGATCGTGGGCTTCGGGCTCTCGCGCGTCCTCATCGAGCTCGAGCTCGCGCAGGGCGTTACGGCATACGGTCCTCTGTCGATCGCAATCCTGGTGGACGCCTATTTGCTGTACGTCTTTTTCAAGGCGAGATATCTCAAAGCCAGAAATCAGATTTCGGACAGGCCGCAAGGGATCGGCGTACTGCCAGGCTCTTTGTCGAGGCTTCCGGGGAAGTAAGCGCAGGATGGCGCACTACTACGCGTTCAACGGAGATGCCGACGGCTTGTGCGCCCTGCACCAGCTTCGCTTGGTCGAAATGCGGCCGGCAACCTTGGTCACCGGGGTCAAGCGCGACATTACTCTGCTGAAGCACATCCCCGGCGTGGACGGAGACAGCGTTACGGTGCTCGATGTGTCGTTGCAGCAAAACCGGAAAGACCTGCTCCGATTGCTCGACTCGAGAGTCTCGGTGCGCTATTTCGACCATCACCAAAGCGGCGAGATTCCGGGCGACCCGCTTCTCGAGGCTCACATCGACGAGTCCGCAGATGTATGTACGAGCGTCCTCGTGGACCGCTATATCGGAGGCCGGCACCGGCTGTGGGCGATCGTTGCGGCGTTCGGCGACAACCTTACTAATACCGCGCGAGCGATGGCGTCAGAGGCCGGCCTGGATCCGAAGGCCACGGCAGCGCTGGAGAAGCTCGGAACCTGCCTCAACTACAACGCCTATGGAGAGACGATCGAGGATCTGCACTACCATCCCGCCGAGCTGTCGGAACTCATGATGCGGTTTACGGATCCGGCGAGCTTTATCGAGCAAACCGACACCCTTGCGAGGCTTCACGCCGGCTTTGAAGACGACATGGCGAAGGCGCGCCTGCAGGCAGCTCGCCGGGGTATCGCGCCGGGAATCATCGTCTTGCCCAACGAGCCGTGGGCAAGACGCGCCATCGGCGTCTTGACCAATGAGCTCGCGCGGAGTCGCCCGGAGACCCCTCATGCCATCCTGTCGCCGAAAGCTTCAGGCGGGTTTACGGTGAGTGTCCGCGTGCCCGCCGACAGTCCTGTGAGCGCCGCGGAGTTCTGCGGCAGATTCGAAACCGGCGGCGGCAGGAAGCTCGCCGGCGGAATCAACTACCTGGCAGAGGCCGAGCTGGACCGCTTCGTTGCGCGTTTCCACGCGCATTTCACCGCCCCGCTGCGCTAGCGAGACGGAGACGCGCGGCCAGAGTCCACCGGCCGGACCACTTGAAAAAAGACTTCGTCCTGCTTGATCATGCCCAGCTCGTAGCGCGCGCGCTCCTCGATCGCTTCGAAGCCCTGCTTCAGGTCGCGCACTTCGGCGTCGAGCGCGCCGTTGCGCTGGGCGAGCGCGGCGTTGGTCTGCTTCTGCTCCTGAACTTGCCGCTCCAGGCTCCACACCCGTAGCCACCCACCCTTGCCGAACCACAGCGGATACTGCAGCAGGAAGATGAACACAGCGAGGGTGTAGGTCAGTACTCTCATCTCAGCTGATAGAAGGCTTCCCGCCCCGGATACCCGACCGCCTCGCCCAGATCCTCCTCGATGCGCAGCAGCTGATTGTACTTGGCCACCCGGTCCGAGCGGGACAGCGATCCGGTCTTGATTTGCAGCGCGTTCATGCCGACGGCGATGTCCGCGATGGTGGTGTCCTCGGTCTCCCCGGACCTGTGAGATATCACCGCGGTGTAGCCCGAGCGCTTGGCCAGCTCGATCGCAGCGAAAGTCTCCGTGAGCGTTCCGATCTGGTTGACCTTGATGAGGATCGAGTTGGCGATGCCGAGCTGGATCCCCTCGCGCAGGATTTTTGGGTTGGTGACGAACACGTCGTCGCCGACCAGCTGCACCTTCTGACCCAGCCTCTCCGTCAGCGCACGCCAGCCGTCCCAGTCCGACTCGGCCATGCCGTCTTCTATGCTCAGGATCGGATATTTGCCGACCCACGAAGCGAGCATGTCTCCGAACTCGGACGAGCCGAGCTTCTGCTTCTTCGAATCGACAACGTATCTTCCGTCCTGATAGAACTCGGAGCTCGCGCAATCGAGCGCGAGCGCCACGTGGGAGCCGGCGTGGTAGCCCGCCTTTTCGATCGCCTCGAGCACGAGCTGCAGGGCCGATTCGTTGTTCGGCAGGTTCGGGGCGAAGCCGCCTTCGTCGCCGACCGCCGTCGATAGCCGCCTGCTCTCGAGCAATCCTTTCAGCGCGTGAAAGACCTCAGCGCCGCAGCGCAGGGCTTCGCGGAAGCTCGCCGCGCCGATCGGCACGATCATGAATTCCTGGATGTCGAGATTGTTGTTTGCGTGCGCCCCGCCGTTGATGACATTCATCATCGGAACGGGCATCTGCATGCCACCCGATCCGCCGAAGTAGCGGTACAGGGGCAGTCCCGACTCTTCGGCCGCCGCCTTCGCCACCGCCATCGACACGGCGAGAATCGCATTGGCGCCGAGGCGCGACTTGTTTTCCGTGCCGTCGAGCTCGATCAAGGCCTTGTCGATGAAGCTCTGCTCCTGCGCGTCGAGCCCCATGATCGCTTCCGAGATCTCGGTGTTGATGTGCTCGACCGCCTTGAGCACACCCTTGCCCCCGTAGCGCGCCTTGTCCTTGTCGCGCAGCTCCAGGGCCTCGCGTTTGCCGGTGGAGGCTCCCGAGGGCACCGCCGCGCGGCCCATCACACCCGATTCGATCAACACATCGGCCTCGACCGTGGGGTTGCCACGCGAGTCTAGGATTTCCCTTGCGACGACATCGACGATCGAGCTCATTTACTTGCCCTTTTTCGGCGTTTTCAGTTTTTGTTCGGCAAAGCCGCCACGCTTCACCAGCGCGTCGAGCTCTTTCAGGGTGGCCAGCAGCTCCTTCATCCGGTCCAGCGGCCAGGCGTTAGGCCCGTCCGAGAGCGCCTTGTCCGGGTCCGGGTGGGTTTCCATGAAGACCCCGGCGACGCCGCTCGCCACCGCGGCGCGAGCCAGCACGGGCACGAACTCGCGCTGCCCTCCGGAAGATGTTCCCTGTCCGCCCGGGAGCTGCACCGAATGCGTGGCGTCGAACACCACCGGACAACCTGTCTCGCGCATGATCGCGAGCGAGCGCATGTCCGAGATGAGATTGTTGTAACCGAACGAGGCGCCGCGCTCGCACACCATGATGCTGTCCTTACCGCTCGCTTCGCGCGCCTTGTCGACCACGTTCTTCATTTCGCCGGGAGACAGAAACTGGCCTTTCTTGATGTTGACCGGCTTGCCGCTCGCCGCCACGGCGTGGATGAAATCGGTCTGGCGGCAGAGAAACGCCGGCGTCTGCAGCACGTCCACCGTCGCCGCGACTTCGGCAATGTCGTCCTTGTCGTGGACGTCGGTCAGCACCGGCACGCCGACTTTCTTTTTGACTTCCGCGAGAATCTCCAGCCCTTTGCTCATGCCCAGCCCCCGATACGACTTGCTCGAACTGCGGTTGGCCTTGTCGTAGGACGACTTGTAGATGAACGGGATGCCGAGTGCGGAGGTAATTTCCTTCAGCGATTCCGCGGTGTCGATCGCCATCTGGCGCGACTCGACCACGCACGGTCCGGCGATGAGGAACAGCGGGTAGTCGAGGCCGGCTTGAAAACCGCAAAGCTTCATGCTGCGATCGCGGTCTTGGTCTTGCTCGCCTGATATTGAAGCGCAGCTTCGACGAAGGCCGTGAAAAGCGGATGTCCCACGCGCGGCGTCGAGGTGAACTCCGGATGAAATTGGCAGCCGATGAACCAGGGATGCGAGGGCAGCTCGATCACCTCGCAAAGCTGCTCGCGCTGCGTCAGCCCCGAAATCCGCAGCCCCTTGTCTTTCAGACGCTGCATGTATTGGTTGTTCGCCTCGTAGCGGTGGCGATGACGCTCGTTGATCACATCCGAGCCGTAGACCTTCCGCGCCAGGCTTCCAGCCTCCAGGTTCGCGCCCTGCGCGCCGAGCCGCATCGTGCCTCCCATGTCGGATTTCTCGTCGCGCCGCTCGACGCGTCCGTCGCGGTCCTGCCATTCGGTGACGAGCGCGATCACCGGATGAGGCGTGTCGCGGTCGAATTCGGTCGAGTTGGCGCCGGCCAGGCCCACGACGTTGCGAGCATATTCGATTACCGCGAGCTGCATGCCCAGACAGATGCCGAGATACGGGACCCTGTTTTCCCGTGCGTATTGGATCGCCTTCATCATGCCTTCCACACCGCGCTTGCCGAAACCACCGGGCACGAGCACGGCGTCCACCCCCTTCAATTGCGTGCCCAAGCCGTCATTCTCGATTGTCTCCGCATCGACATAACGGATGTTGACCTTGCTGCGCGCGTGTATGCCAGCGTGCACCAGGGCTTCGTTGAGGGACTTGTAGGAATCGGTGAGATCGACGTACTTGCCAACCATGGCGATGGTGATCTCGTGCTGCGGATTCTCCAGCGCGTCGACCAGCTTCTTCCACGCCCTGAGGTCGGCGGGTTTGGCGATGATGCCGAGCTTGTGGCAGACGATCTCGTCGAGCATCTGCTGGTGCAGCATCCAGGGAATCGTGTAGATCGACTCCGCGTCCCAGACGGAGATCACGCCTCGCGCCTGGACGTTGGTGAAGAGCGCGATCTTCTTCTTCTCGTCGTCGGGGATCGGCCGGTCGGACCGGCACAGCAGCGCGTCGGGCTGGATGCCGATGCCGCGCAGCTCCTTCACCGAGTGCTGCGTCGGCTTGGTCTTGATCTCGCCCGCGCTCTTGATGAAGGGCACGAGCGTGAGGTGCAGGTAGCAGGTGTTGTT
>Ga0137409_10002118_pt1 | contig 21383 bp, 21 predicted proteins | sample CZODoug1_16funga_FD_122059 | JGI IMG/M metagenome (GOLD analysis project Ga0137409, IMG submission 122059) | Vadose zone soil fungal communities from Angelo Coast Range Reserve, California, USA - CZODoug1_16fungal (Hybrid Assembly) | ecosystem: Environmental > Terrestrial > Soil > Vadose zone... | reverse complement strand
TGGGGGGACGTGCTACTACGGCCGAATTCGCCCGCGCCGTGGTTAAGCGGGTTAGGGCCTAGCCACCCGTGCGCCAAGTGCGGCACGGATACGCCAGGCATTGCGATTGGCGGGATCTGCGCCAACTGCATGCGGTCGCTCAACCGTCGCGCGACCAGGATCGCCCGGCTGGTGGCCATCGGCACGACGGTGCCGCTAGCGGTGTATGTCGCCTTGGCACTGCCTGTGGAGCGGACAGCCCGGCTGGTCGGGGCGGCGAGTGTGCTCCTGTGGTACGTGTTGACGTTTCTCATAGCAAAACGCGTAACACTGGAGTGGCTCAAATGACAAAGCGGATTGCGGAATGCCGATTGCGAAATGTATTGGCGGGTATCGTGGTGTTGGCGTGCGTCGCTCTGCCAGCTGCTGCGCAGACATCCCTTTCTATTTATAGAGATGGTCGCGTGGTCGTGCGGCGCACGCTGCCCCAGTCGCTGCAGCAGGGGCGCAATGCGCTCACGCTGCGGCTCGAGGCGCTCGATCCAGCGACCTTGTTCTCGACCGATACATCGGTATCCGTGGCATCAGCGACCGTTCATTATCCCAGTACTGCAAACGACGCGTTAGCGCGGGCCATCGGCCAGACGATGTCATTCGTGCGCAGCAAAGGGGATACGATCCGCGCGACCGTCGTCCGCGTTGACCCACCGCAGTACAAGTTGCCCGATGGCCGATTGCTACTCGGCCCGCCTGGCGAGCCACTATTTCCCGCCGAGGTGGTGAGGATGAGTCCGGAGGCGCAGGTGGTGCTCGATGCCTCGCGCGCGCGGCAACGGACCGAGATCGCGTACGTGACTGGCGGTGCCAACTGGGAGGCCCTGTACCAGGTGATCTTAACAGGCCCCAAGGCGCAGGTCTCGGGAACGGCGACAGTTACCTCGGAGTCATTGCGCGCCGACAGCGCCGAGGTACAGCTCGTGGCTGGCGCGATTCAGCACACACGCACGCCCGATCGGGCCAGGGAAGAAGAGCGATCGGTGGTGAGAGGGATGGCCGCATTCTCAAAAGCCAAGGTCGAAGTAGCGGAACAGGCCGTCGGTGAAACTCACGTCTACCAGCTTCCTGGTCGCCTGACGATCGAACCCAGCGTTCCGGTAACGACCGCGCTCTTCCCGCGGAGCTCCGCTCCTGTGGTTCAAGAGCTCATCGTCCCCGGTGTGCTGCCCTGGCGCGGCTGGATGGGTCAGGACCAGGAACCGAACCGCGTGCCGGTGCAGGTCTGGTACACGATCAAGCGCGCCGCCAAGACGCCATTCGGCGACCGCCCGCTGCCGGCGGGTACCGTGCAGCTCTATCAGGCCGACTCGAGCGGCCGGGTGCAGCTCATTGGCGAGGCGTCCAACGACCACACCGCCCCAGGACGCGATTTGCGCGTGCAGTCGGGCGATGCCTTCGACATCACGGCCGAACGCGTGCAGACCGACTGGAATCAGGAGCAGCTGCCGCCCGTGCGCCGCGGCCTGCCGAACCGCCAGCGCGTCACCGCCTCGTATCGTGTGACGATCGCGAATGCGAAAGCTGAAACGGTTAACGTGGATGTACGCGAGGCCCATTTCGGAAGCTGGAGGATTGTCGAGAGCAGCGTGCCCGCGGAAAAGCTCTCGTCCACCGAGTCCCGCTTCCGCGTGGCGGTGCCCGCGGGTGGGGAGGCGACATTGACCTACACAGTGCAAATCGAGCAATGACGGTTCAAATCGCGCATATCGGGGATCTGCATTTCGGTGGGCTGGCCGACGTGCCGGTGGTCGAGGCGCTGGAGCGGATGCTGCCCGATCTCCGCCCCGACGCGATCGTGATCGGCGGCGATCTCTCGCAGCGCGCGCGGCACGGCGAACTTCAGCGGGGCCGCGCCTTCGCGAACTTGTGCCGGGAAACGGCGCCCGTCCTCGTGATTCCCGGGAATCATGACGTGCAGTGGTGGTGGCGGCCGCTCATCCCGTTCGGCAAGGACGCCGTCTACCAGAAATACCGCAGCTACTTCGGCGCCGACCTCACGCCTTCGCTCACGATCCCAGGCAGCGCGGTCATCGCGTCCGCGCTGACGGCGCACGGCGTGGCGTGGGGCTCGCTCACCGCTCGACTGCGCGACATCGCGGTGAAAGGCCACCTTCCCAAGGGTGAGATGGAGCGGGTGCAGTCGATTTTCGCCAAGGCCGACCCGACGTTGCCGCGCGTGCTCGTCATGCATCACAACTTGCTGCGCGGCGACATGTCGAAGCGCATGGGGCTGGCGCGCTGGAAGCGCGCGCAACGCCGCGTCGTCGACGCGGGGACCGATGTCGTGCTCTGCGGGCACGACCACCAGGAGGGCGCCGAGATGCTGGAGGGCCGCGTTACCGTTTCGACTGCCGGCACGCTCTCGACCCGGGCGCGCGGCGGGCGTCCCGTTTCCTTCAACTTCGTCACGATCGATCCCGCTGCGGTGCAGGTGACGTTCTTCCGGTGGGATGCGGCGAAACAGCGGTTCCAGCCGTCAGATACGGCGGCGTTTGCGCGCCGGTCCCAACCCAAGCCCGCCCCTCCGGCGGAAAAGCCGGTCCCCGTAGCCCAATCGTAGAGGTCCTGAATGCCCCCGAAGTTTACCGGCGTTGATTTCTACAACATCGATGGGTTGCTCAGCGAAGAAGAGCGCGCCATCCGCGATACGGTGCGCGCCTGGGTCGATGAGAACCTCATGCCGGTGATCGGGGACGCCTACGTCGCCGGCAAATTCCCCAAGCAATTGATCCCCGGCATGGCCGAGCTCGGCCTCTTCGGCGCCAACCTCCCCGAGGAGTACGGGTGCGCCGGCCTGAACAACGTCGCCTACGGGCTCATCATGCAGGAGCTCGAGCGCGGCGATTCGGGCGTGCGGTCCTTCGCGTCGGTGCAGGGCGCGCTGGTCATGTACCCGATCTACGCGTTCGGATCGGAAGAACAGAAGAAGCAATGGCTGCCGCAGATGGCGAGCGGCAAGGTCATCGGTTGCTTCGGCCTGACGGAGCCCGACTACGGCTCCAACCCCGCCGGTATGATCACGGTCGCCAAAGAGACGAAAGACGGCTGGGTCCTGAACGGTGCAAAGATGTGGATCACGAACGGCTCGACGGCGCAAGCCGCGATCATCTGGGCGAAGATCGGCAAGATCGACGACGCCGATTCCATCCGCGGCTTCATCGTGCCGACCGACACGAAGGGGTTCTCCGCCAAGGATCAGAAGGGCAAACTCTCGCTGCGGGCGAGTGATACGAGCGAGCTCGTGCTCCAGGACGTGCATGTGCCGAAGGATGCGATTCTTGCCAAGTCGGGCGGGCTCAAGTCACCGCTCATGTGTCTTACGGCGGCGCGGTATGGCATCGCGTGGGGCGCCGTCGGTGCGGCGATGGCGTGCTACGACGAAGCGGTGAGTTACGCGAAGCAACGGGTGATGTTCGGCAAGCCCATCGGCGGGTTCCAATTGCAACAGGCCCGCCTCGCCGACATGCTCACCGAAATCACGAAAGCCCAGCTGCTTTGTCTCCAGCTCGGCCGCCTCAAGGACGACGGCAAATCCACGCCCCAGCAAGTGAGCCTCGCCAAGCGCAACAACGTCAACATGGCCACCGATATTGCCCGGGAGACGCGCCGCCTCCTCGGCGCGAACGGCATCCTGGCCGAGTACCAGGCAATGCGACATCTCGCAAACCTCGAATCGGTGTACACCTACGAAGGGACGCACGACATCCACACGCTGATCCTGGGGCAGGAAATCACCGGCCTGAGCGCCTTTAACTAGAAACCCCCTCCCGCCCCCTCTCGTCATATCAGCCATGCATCTCGCGCTGTTGCTGGTCCTCGCACAAACGCCGCTGGTCGACATTCAGAACCTCACTCCGCGCGAACATCGCGTGAGCGTCTTTGTCATCACGGAACCCCAGGATCTCAAAGTTCTCGCGGTCGCCGCCGAGCCTTGGCCGGACCAGTTGCGCAGCCGCGACGACGAGCACTGGCAGGACGACGAGCAGACGACGTGGCCGGCGGCGGCCTGGATACTCAATGCGCGCACCCGCGCGGTCGTCTGGGACATGCGTGCGGTGGACACGCGGCGCGAATCCAACGGGCTGCGCCGGTTCTCCGGCACCGTGCATCTCCCCGCCGGCACGTACGAGGCGCACTACGCGTCGTATCCCGCTTCTACGATCGCGTGGAACGGCGACATCAACATCAGTCTCAAGGAGATCATCCGGCTCGGTCGCCGCGTGAAGTATGGCGGTCCCTACGTCGAGAACGGAGTGTACCGGCAGTTCGGCATCAGCATCGAGGGCGCGGGACGGATTGCGACGCAGGACGACATCCACGCCGCGCGCGCTGCATTCACAGAATCGGCGATCGTGAGTCTGGTCCCGGACCGCAACAGCTCCATCCGCAAGGGATTCGAGATTACCCGGGCGACGCCCGTCGAGATCTATGCCATCGGTGAGCTGCGGCGCGACGGCGATTTCGATTTCGGCTGGATCATGAATGCCGACACGCGCAAGCGTGTGTGGACGATGACATATGGGGGGACGGATCCCGCCGGCGGTGCGGCCAAGAACCGCATGGCGCACGAAACGTTGCAGCTGAAGCCGGGGCGCTACGTCGCCTACTTCGCGTGCGACGACTCGCACAGTCCCGACGATTGGAACAACGTCCCGGCGACCGATCCCGAGTTCTGGGGGATGACGCTGCGGGTCGCCGACCGTGCGACGCGCGCGACGGTCAAGCCGTACGAATACGAACCGGTTCCGTCGGGCCAGACGATCGTGTCGATGATCGGAATCCACGACGACGAGATGCGCTCGTCCGGTTTTGCGCTGCGGCGTCCGATGGACGTGCACATCTACGCCCTGGGCGAAGGTACCAGCGACAAGATGTCCGACTACGCCTGGATCGTCGATGAGGAGCAGCACAAGCGCGTCTGGGGAATGCGCTACGAGGATACCGAGCATGCCGGCGGCGCCGAGAAGAACCGGTTGTTCGATGGGACCGTGCACCTCGCTGCCGGCAATTATCTCGTCTACTACCGCAGCGATGACTCGCACTCGTACAACGACTGGAACGGCGCCCCGCCCGCCGAAGAACGCTATTGGGGCATCAGCATCTTCCCGGCGAGCGGCCGGCTGAACGCCGCCGATGTTGGCCCGTTCATGCAGACCCGGGGCGCCGGCACCAATACCACCCTGGCGCAGCTGAACCACATGGGCGACGACGAAGATGCGCGTACGCCGTTGCGTCTGACCGAGGAGACGCGCGTGCGCGTCTTGGCCGTGGGCGAGGGTCGAGGTGGCGACATGTACGACTACGGGTGGATCGAGGACGCGAACGGCCGCACCGTATGGAAAATGAACTACGACGAAAGCGACCCCGCGGGCGGCTCGGACAAGAACCGCAGCTTCGACGGTGTGATCACCCTGCCCGCAGGCGACTACGTCCTGCGCTACCGCTCCGACGGCTCTCACTCGTACAACGACTGGAACAGCGACCCACCGGACGATCCCGAGAGTTGGGGCATCGCCGTGTTCCGATTGGTGCGGCGCTAGCGTAGCTTTCCGTCCTCATGAAAATCGCCGTGTGCATCAAACGCGTCCCCGATTCCGAGACGCGCGTTAAAATCGCTGCCGACGGCAAGAGCCTCGACGAAGCGGGGGGCGGAGTCAAGTTCGTCTTGAACCCCTATGACGAATTCGCGGTCGAAGAGGCGCTGCGCCGCAAGGAGAAGGCGGGTACGGGCGAGGTCTCCGTCATCTGCCTCGGTCCCGCCGCGGCACAGGAAACGATTCGCACCGCGCTGGCGATGGGCGCCGACCGTGGCGTGCTGTTACAGGCCGACAAGATCCCCATTGATCCATTCGAGACGGCGAAGCTCATCGCGGCCGAGCTGAAAGGCGCGACCTGGGATCTGATTCTGTTTGGCCGGATGGCGATCGACGATTACAACCACCAGGTCGGCCCGCTCGTCGCCGAGTTGCTCGGCTTACCGTGCGTCAGCGCCGTGTCGCATCTCGACATCGAGGGGACGAAAGGCGTCGCCGAGCGGGAGATCGAAGGCGGCATCGAAGTCGTGGACTTTCCGCTGCCTGCGGTCCTCACCGCCGACAAGGGACTCAACGAGCCCCGCTACCCCGCACTCAAAGGCATCATGGCGGCGAAGAAAAAACCGCTCGACGTGAAACCGGTGCAACCGGGAGCGGGCACACTGGAGATCGTTGCGCTCACACCGCCGCCCGATCGTAAGGAAGGGAAGATCGTCGGCGAGGGCCCCGGGGCGGTGGGCGAGCTGGTGCGGTTGCTGCGCGAAGAGGCCAAAGTCCTGTGACCACGCTCGCCGTGCTGGAACAGCGCGACGGCGTGCTGCGCAAGATTTCTCACGAGGTGGTCACCGCCGCGCACCGCCTCGGCGGCGGCGTCGAAGCCGTGGTGTGTGCCGCCGGCCCGGTCCAGGGGGTCGATCAAGCCGCCAGGTTCGGCGCGGACAAGATCGTCACGCTCACCAGTCCGGCGTTCGCCAAATACGCACCCGAGGCGTACGCCCAAGCGCTCGCCGACCGGGCCAAGCAGGGCGGCTATCGCACCATCGTCTTCGCGGCGAGCGCCACCGGCAAAGATCTCGCGCCGCGTGTCGCGGCCAAACTCGGCGTCGGCGTCGCCGCAGATCTCACAGACCTGGCCACCGATGGCGACGCGCTGGTGGTCACGCGACCGGTGTATGCGGGCAAAGCACTGCTCAAGGTGAAGGTGAAGTCCCTGCCGGCGGTGGTGTCGCTGCGTCCCAACGTGTTCACGCCGGTGGAGCGACCGAAAACGGCCACGGCCGAAACGGTCGCCGTCAACGTGCCGGCAGGTCGGGTTACGGTGCGCGAGATCAAGGCCGCGCCGGCGGGCACGCTCGACGTCGCGGAAGCGCAGATCATCATCTCGGGCGGCCGCGGGCTCAAGGAGCCTGCCAACTTCAAAGTGTTGGAAGAGCTCGCGCGCGCGTTCGGCGGTCGAGCCGCAGTCGGGGCCTCGCGTGCGGTCGTAGATGCGGGATGGCGCGCGCACTCCGATCAAGTCGGGCAAACCGGGAAAACGGTGAGTCCATCGCTCTACATCGCTGTCGGCATTTCCGGCGCGATCCAGCATCTCGCCGGCATGCGGACCTCGAAAGTGATCGTGGCGATCAACAAGGACAAAGACGCGCCGATCTTCAAGGTGGCCGACTACGGCGTGGTGGGGGATCTGTTCGAGATTGTTCCGAAGCTCACCGACGAAATCCGCAAACTGCATGGATAAGATCGTACCCGCTCAGTATCAGCCCGCGTTACCCATCGACAAACTGATTCTCCAGGACGGCGCCGCAGGTGCCGGGGACCGCATGGACCTCGACGTCCTGATCGTCGGCGCGGGTCCCGCCGGACTCGCATGCGCGATCGAGCTCGCGAGGCTCGCGAAGGCCGAAAGCACTGAGCTGAACATCGGCGTCCTGGAAAAGGCGGAGGCGTTGGGGGAGCACTCGCTCTCCGGTGCCGTCGTCAACCCGCGCGCCTTCCGGGAGCTGTTTCCCGATCTGAAGGACTCGGACTTCCCGTTCCGCGGGCCGGTCGTCAAGGAAGCGGTGTACCTGCTGACCAAGCGCGCCAAGCTCCGGCTCCCGACGCCGCCAACGATGCACAATCGTGGTTACTTCGTCGCGTCGCTGTGCGAGATCGTGCGCTGGCTCGGCGCCAAGGCCGAGGCGCTCGGCGTCAACGTGTTCACCGGATTCCCCGCGGCGCAGCTGCTGGTACGCGACGCGGCGGTGGCCGGTGTCCGCACCGCGGCCTCCGGACTCGATCGCGAGGGCAAGCCGACGCCGGGCGGCTCGGCGCCAAACGACCTCGTCGCCAAAGTCACGGCGCTGGCGGAGGGGACACGGGGTTTGCTGGCGCAGGCGTGGTGTGAGTGGCAGCGCGTGCCGTCGGAGAATCCCCAGATCTTCGCCCTCGGCGTGAAGGAGCTGTGGGAAACGAAGCAGCCGCTCGATCGCGTCATTCACACGCTCGGATGGCCGCTGCCGAGTGATGCGTTCGGTGGGAGCTTCGTGTACCCGCTCGAGCCGAATCTCGTTGCACTGGGGCTCGTCGTCGGTCTCGATTACGGCGACGCCGCGCTCGACGTGCATGTCCTGTTACAGCGGTTGAAGCAGCATCCGCTGCTGCGCACGCTGCTCGTGGGCGGCGAGATGGTCGAGTGGGGGGCCAAGACGATTCCCGAGGGCGGTTTCTACTCGCTCCCCAAGCGCCGCTCCGGTGACGGTGTCGTGCTGCTGGGCGACGCCGCAGGGTTCGTGGACGTGCCGTCGCTCAAGGGAATCCACTACGCGATGCAGTCGGGGATCTACGCGGCGCGCGCCATCTTCCAGAATCTCAAGACCGGCGGCGCACTGTCGGAATACGATCGCCGGGTGGACGCGTCGTATGTCGCCAGGGATCTCTATCGCACCCGCAACATGCGGCTGGCGTTCCGCGATGGCTTCTATTTGGGCGGCCTGCAGGCAGGGTTGATGACGCTCACGGGAGGAAGGTTTCCGGGCGGTAGGTACGAGATGCATGCAGATGCGGACGTCCCCCGCCTGTTATCCCCGCGCCTGCGCCCGGGGTCAGCCGGGACGTCGAATGGGGTGGGGGTGGGGGTCAGCAAAGTCGATGCGGTGTTCAAGTCCGGGAATTCCACGCGGGATACGATCCCGAGCCATCTGATCGCTCCGCCGGATGTCCCGGAGGAGGTCGCGCGGTTCTACTCGCACGTTTGCCCCGCTGGTGTCTACGAAGCAGGGGAAAGCGGCCTACGCATCAACCCCCCGAATTGTGTGGACTGTAAAGCGACTGACGTGCTCGGACCGCGGTGGACGCCGCGTGAAGGCGGCAGCGGCCCGAAGTACAAGCGGATGTAGCGTTACGCGCGGTTCTCCCTGAAGTACTGGCGCGCGCGTTCGGCGAGCTGCGCGGTCGACATCGGTAGATTGCGCTTTACCCACAGCATCGTGCGCTGGCCGCTCGGAAAGCGGCGCGCCCCCTCCTGCCGTGACACGCCCGCCATCTGCGTCAGGGAGATCCCGAAGATGTCCTTGCTGGCCCGATCGAGCGCAATGCCAAACTGCTCGTCATCCGGCGTGCCCAGGATGTCGGTGTGGGTGCGGCCCAACTCCTCGAGCGGGCCGGCGTACGAGGACTCGGACTGCGTATCCATCGTGTAGCCGCAGTAGAGCGAGAATCGGTAGGTAACGGCCAGAGTATTCCAGAAATCCTCGATCTGGACTGCGGCAGCGGTGTTCCCGGCTTGCCACAACCCGTTTGCCAAATCGCTGTATACCCGCGTGTCACGGCCCGATGGCTGGAGGCGCGACAGGGCGGGCGCCAGCGCGTTCCGAAACGGTGCCCATCCCGGCACGCCGTCGGTCACCAATTGGGCCGTGAGCTCGCCGGCATCCAGGACGGACAGTTGTCCCGGATCGCGCAGCGATTGTGGTCGGAATTTCCCCCGCACCAGTCGTTCGAACAGCCGGTCCCGCTGAGCGGCTCCCGCGATGATCAGGACGCTATCGCCGCGCTGCAAGCCCGCTTCGACGAAGCCGAGCGCCGACTCGGTGAGCGTGTCGCGACGACGATCCTGGCCTTCGGTATCACGGTGAAACTGGGCGAAGTGTCGCCCCGCCGGTGCGTCAACCAGCAGAGTCACTTTCCGTCGGGGGAGTTTTCGTAGTAGCGGCGCGCCCGCTCCAGCACCGCCCCACTGGCTGAGGGCAGATTGCGCTTGACCCAGAGCATGGTGCGCTGGCCGCTGGGAAAGCGTTGCTCGCCGCTGTTGCGCCGGCGGGCGAATCCGACCATCTCCGAGAGCGGGACGCCGAACACATCGCGGCTCGCGGCATCCAACGCCATCCTGAACCGCTCGTCCTCGACCGTTCCGAGAATCTCGGAGTGCGTCCGGCCGATGTCTTCGAGCGGTCCGGCGTAGGCGTGATCCTCGTGCACGTCCAGCGTGTAGCTGCAGAACAACGAGAACGGATACAGGGGCGCGAGCTCGTTCCAGTACTCCTCCAGGCCGATAGCGGCTTGCTGATTCCCATTCTGCCAGAGCAGGTTCGTCATCTCGCTATACGCCTGCGTCGTACCGCGCCCGAACGCCCGTACCCGATCGAACAACGATGCCATGGCATGCCGAAAGTCTTGCCAGTCAGGTTCATCGTTGCGCATGAACTTGCGGAGCGTGAGCTCCGCGTCGTGCAGCTCCAGCTGGCCTGATCTGAGAAATGCCGACAGGTCGAGACCGTCCTCGCGCAATCGCGGCAGAAACAGCCCCGCGTGCCCCGGGGCGGCGATGACGACGACGGGATTGCCGCGCCGCAGGCCCGTCTCCAGGTATGACGTGACGGCCTCGGTGAGGGCCCCGGGGTCGCGATGCAGCTGCGCGAAGTGCCGGTTCCCCGGCGCCTCGATCAGCGGCTCATGAACAAGTGGCGATGACATTCAACGACGTCGGGCGAGGCTCATAGTCGCGTAGACTAGGGTGTTGCTGGAGGCGTCACAATCAGTCTTCCGAACGAAGGACGCAATTTCTGACCTCAATCTCTAGGACTAGCCCATCGGATGGAAATCCTGGAAACTCAACTTGATGCCGTCGATGATGAACTGGACGGCGATAGCGGCAAGGACGAGCCCCATGAGCCGGGTAAGGATCCGCATCCCCGTCTGGCCGAGCCGGCGCTCGACCATCGAGGCCGCCGAGAGCACGACATACGTGATAGCGGCGGTCAGGACGATGGAGACGTAGACGGTGATCGTTGCGGCGGTCGACTTCGCGCCGAGGGCCAGCACCATGACGGTCGAGATCGCCCCGGGCCCCGCGAGCATCGGCACGCCGAGCGGCATGATGCCGATATCGTCCTTCTGGATTCCCTCGGCGGTCTCCACCGGCGTCTCGCGCTGCTGGCTGCGCCGCGCCTGGACCATGTCGAGGGCGTTCAAGCCGATCAGCACACCGCCCGCGATCTTGAACGCGCCGATCGTGATGCCGAAGATCTTGAAGATCAGGCTGCCGGCCGCCGCGAACGCGATGAGGGTGATCGCGCACGTCCACGCCCCGCGGCGCGCGAGCACCGTTCGCTGCGCCGGGGTATCGCGCACGGTCATGGCGAGGAACGTCGGAATGACGGCGAACGGATCCACGATGAACAGGATCGACGTGAAGATCAGGACGAGCTCGATCGCCCGCTCGGTCACCGCTCCCTCCTTCCGAGCAGGCCGGCGCGAATGCGCCGCATCTTCTCGGTAGGCCCCCCCCCGACGTCGCGCAGCTGCGCGCGCACGCGATTGTAGCTGCCGGCGAAGAACCGAATCGTGACGGGCCGGCCGTCGCGCACGACGTCCACCACCACCTCCGCGCTCGGGCCGATCGTCCGCACGGCAGCGGTGACGTCGGTGCCGTCGATGATGGACCGGCCGTTGATCCGTACCAGCTCATCCCCCGTGCGCAGACCCGCCGCCTCCGCGGCGCTCCCCGGCGCCGCGACCGCGCGCCACGGGCCGCCCTGTACGGCGGGCGGGATCGAGCCGATCCGCGCGTCCACGTCCGGTATCTCGGTGAACACCACGCTCCACCCCGCCGCGCGCAGGTAGTCATCCCAAGGGATTTCGGTCGCGCCGCTCACGTACAGCCGCCAGAACTCCGCGAAGTCGCGCCCGGTGGCGCTGCGCACCGCCGCCACCAGCTCGTCGCGGGTGAAGCCGCGCTCGCCCGCGTAGTGCGCGAGCAGATAGCGCATCACGTCGTCGATCGATTTCGCGTTGTCGGTCGAATCGCGAATGGCGAGATCGAGCAGGAATCCGAGCAGCTCGCCCTGCAGATAGTACGAGATGACGTTGCTGTTGTTGACCGCGGGCGAATCCCAGGCCGTCCACGACGACCGCTCGGGAGAAACCAGCAGGCGAGCGGGATTGCTGCGGTAATTCCCGATCGACGTCGCGAGACCCCGCGCGAAATCGTCGGGGCTGTCGAGGCCCGCCCGCGCGAGAATGACGTCGGCATAGTAGTCGGTCACGCCTTCACTCCACCACAGATTGACCGTGCGCACCTCGCGCTCGTAGTCGAACGGGCCGAGCTCGACCGGCCGGATCCGTTTGACGTTCCAGGCGTGGAAGAACTCGTGTGCGCTCACGGTTTCCGCGCCACGCGGATTGCGCGCCAGCGTCTCAGTGGTAACGCCGATCGTGGTCGAGTTGAGATGCTCGAGGCCGCCGCCGCGCCCGCCGACAAAAATGTACGTGTAGGCGGTGTACGGGGCAGAGCCGAAGATGCCGATTGCCGTCGTCGAGATACGCTGCAACATGTCGACGAATACGCCCGCCGCGTCGGCGCGGCCGCCGCCGAGATCCACGACGGCACGATGCGGGGTGCCGGCCGAGCCGAACCGATAGGACAGGAACTTGCCCAGCAGGGCGGGAGCATCGATGAGCACGTCGTAGTTGGGTGCCGTGTAGGTCATGCTGTCCGCCGTGGTCGGGACGAGACCGGTGGCGACGCGCCACCCCGCGGGCAAGTGGTAGGTGACCTGGGCCGGCGCCTGCTTCCACCCGTCGAGATACATGAACGTGCGCGGACCGTCCACGACTCCCGACGTGGACCGCAGGAACCAGCGATTATTGGGCCGCCGCCATTGCTCGGTGTCTCGCAGGCCCGCGGAATACCGTACGGTAATCTGGCCCGAGCCTTTCGGGTCGATGACCCACGAAATCGGCGAATCCTGGCGGATGGCAAGCGAGTCGCCGGCGGCGGTGACGGCGACGACGTCCCGAATGTTCTGCCAGGAATCCATGAGTCGGTAGGCGCCCGGCGCCCAATTCGGGATGACGAGACGGCTGGGGTTTGGGGGATGCGTGATCTGCAGTGCGACGACATACGCCGACCGGTCGGAAGGAACCGTGACCCGGTAGGAGAGCTGTGGACTGGAATCTTGCGCGCTGAGGAGCGCGACGAGCAGCAGGATCAAATCGCTACCTGCACAACCCGATCTTTGCCGGACTTCTTCGCGTCGTACATCGCCTGATCCGCGCGTCTCAGGAGATCGTCGGTGCTGGCGTCCGTCGCGGTGCAAGAGACCACACCAATGCTGGCCGTCACGTTCGGCGTCCCCTTGAACACGTTGCGGAGACTTGCGACGAGACGCTTCGCGGCGGCGTCTGCGAGCGGCGCATCGGTCTCGGGCATCAGCACGGCGAATTCGTCGCCCCCCAGCCGCCCGACGACATCGGCCTGGCGCACCGACGAGCGTGTTGCCTCGGCCACCAACCGCAGCACGGCATCGCCCGTCTGATGGCCATGGGTGTCGTTGATGATCTTGAAGTTGTCGAGATCCATGTACATCAGCGACAGCGGGCGCGGATAGCGACGATTGCGGTCCAGCTCCTGGCCGAGCCGTTCGGCGAAGGCTCGAGCATTCAGGACGTTGGTGAGCGGATCCTGAATGATCAGGCGCGCCATCTCCGCTTCGCGCCGCCGCAAGGTCTGGAGTCCCGCCATCGCCACGCCCAGCACGGCGAGATACGCGAGGCCGGTGATGATGCGCCACACCATCGGGGTGTCGGCAGGCATTTGCACCCACGCGATGGCCTCGCGAAATCCGGTGGTCAACACGGCGAACAGGATCCCCCAGGCCAACCCCTCGGTCCAGGTGACGAGCAGCACCGGGATGATGTACAGAATCCCGAGCCTGGCGGCCGGCGGAGTTACCACGTTGATCCAGTACACGAGCAACGTGAGGAGGACATAAGCCGTCAGCCGCAGTGCGCGGCGTACGGCAGGGGAGGCGAGCACAGCCATTAGTAGGGTGGTTCCGCGACGTGCCGCGGATCGTCGAGAATGATTGCCTGCAGCTCGGTCCCCACCGGGACCGTCTGCAGCTCGGCTGGGACGATCAGCAGGGCGTTCGCGTGCGCCATACTGGTGAGAATGCCAGAGCCCTGCGGCCCTGTCAAACGTGCCTCCCCTTCCTCTACTATTGCGCGCAGGTAGTGGCGCAGCTTGGGACCGAGCGTGATTGGCTCCCTGACAATAACCGGAACGGTGCGGCGAAACGGCAGCGCGTGTCCCTGTAGCCGTCTGATCGCCGGACGGACGAACAGCTCGAACGTTACCATCGTACTCACCGGATTCCCCGGCAAGCCGATCCACGGGACTCCGTGCAGCAGACCGAATCCGACGGGGGCACCAGGCCGCATCGCGATTCGCCACAGCTTCAGCTCGCCACCCAATTCCTGCAAAACCTCGCGCACGAAGTCGTGCTCCCCTACACTCACGCCGGCGGTTGTGACGAGGAGATCCGTTCCCGTGGCCCCGTGCAGATGCTCGCGCAGGCTCTCCCTGCTATCGCGCGCGATGCCGAGGTTGACGGGTTCCGCGCTCGCGCGGCGAATCAAGGCATCGAGCGTGTACGAGTTCGAGCTTGCGATCTTCGTTCCCGCGAGAATCGCGTCGCGCTGCTCGAGATCGACGATCTCATCCCCGGAGCCCATGAACGCCACCCGCGGCCGCCGGTGTACCAGCGGCGCATCGTACGCCATCGATGCCAGCACGCCGAGCTGCGCCGGGCCGAGCGCCGTGCCGGCGGGCAGCACGGCCGTGCCCTTGCGGATGTCTTCGCCGCGGCGCCGGATGTTCTTCTTCGCGTCGCGCGCATTGCGGATTGTGACCCTGCCGTTCGACGGCTGCGCGGTGTCCTCCTGACGGATCACCGTATCGGCGCCTTGCGGCAGCGGCGCGCCGGTGAAGATCCGAGTCGCCTGCGCCTTTCCTACGGTCTTCTGCGGAAACTGCCCGGCGGCGATCGTCTCGATCACGTCGAGATCGGTCTCGGGCTCTGTGAGATCGGCACTCCGCACGGCATAGCCATCCATCGCCGAGTTGTCCCAGGGCGGCAGGTCGATCGGACTGATGACGGCTTCGGCGAGGACCGCGTCGAGTGCCTCGCGCAACGGCAGGCGCGCGGCGGGAAGCGGCCCGCAGTGCGACAGGATGATCCGTGCGGCCTCGGCAGGCGTCATGGCGGCAGGATCTTCGCCCGATCCCAGGCAAGATTGGCGATCGTCACGAGCCAGGCGGTGTCGCTGAACCGGAACACGGGGAAGGGGGCGCGGAGGTCACGGTCGTCCGTGACCATCGCGACCCAATCGGCAGGATCGTGCACCGCGGGATCGAACAGCGGTTTTGGTCCTGCGACGGCACGATACACCTCGATCTTGGGAAGCGGCGCGCGCTTGAACCCCTCCACGAGGACGATGTCGGCGTCCGCGAGGTAGCGCTGCGCGAGCGTGATGGGATCGGATTCCGCTTCGGTGCGCTCGAACAGGACCCGCTGCCCCGGCCCTTCCATCAGCACCCGCTCGACTCGTCCCTCGTGCCAATGCCGCCAGGTATCCTTGCCTTTCTGATCCATGTCCGCGGCGTGCGATCCATGCTTGATCGTCATCACGCGGAACTTGCGACGCACGAGCTCCGCCGCGAGCGCGACGAGAAACGTCGTCTTGCCGGCGTTCTTGAGGCCGATGATCGAGATCATGCGCGTCGCTGCCACAGCGCCTCCGCCCGCTCGAGATCGTCCGGCGTGTTGACATTGAAGAACAGCTCATCGGGGTCGCCGAAGGCCCGCACCTGCGCGAGGGAGAGGATACCGACCCGTACATCGGGGTGGAAGGAGATGGCTTTCAAGTCGCCGCTGTCCAGCCGCCGCGCGATCGCCGGGCCACACGCCGGGCCATAGACCGCGCACAACGGCTCCACGCCGCGCCGGCCGGAGCTCTCCGGCAGAAACGCGTCGTACGTGCCGGCCGCGGCGCCTTCGACCAGTGCGCGCAGCAACGCCTCGGGAACGAACGGCATGTCCCAGGCGACGCACAGGACCGGTCCCGGCTCTGCTGTGGCGGCCGTGAAGATCCCGCCGAGACTCCCGAAGCCCGGCCGAGCGTCCGGGATGGTTTTCAGGTCGGGACGCCAGGCGGATGCGCCGGACGCGTTGGCAACCAGCAGCGGCGCCGCACCCGTCACCGCCTGCACGCGCGCGACAACACGGTCGAGGATCCGGCTCCCGCCGACCATGAGGAGGCCCTTGGGGGCTCCGCCGTAGCGACTGGCAGCGCCCCCGGCCAGAATCGCTCCCCGCATCTAGACTCCGAGCTGACGATGTTCGACGGCGAGGCAGTGGTCCATGACGAATGGAATGCCGGCCTTGGCGGCGCGCGCCTGCGCCGCCGGGTCCACGACGCCCTGCTGCAGCCAGATCAATTGCGGCTTGAGGGGAATCGCCTCGTCCACGACTGCACCCGCGAGCTCGCTCCGCCGAAACACGTCTACGACGTCGATGGTGTGATCGCGCCCCGCGTCGGTCAGCGTGCGGTAGCTCTTCTCGCCGAGCACTGTATCGTGACCGGGATTCACCGGCACGATGCGATACCCGGCCCGTTGGAGGTAGCGCGCGACGGAATGACTGGGGCGCATGGGATTGGGCGACAAACCCACGACCGCGATGGTGCGCGCCCGGTGGAGTATGTCGCGGACTGCGTCCTCCTCGGCTGGCGTCATGCCTGGCGCTTGTGGATGTGCGGCGTGCCGCTGACCGCGCGCCCGACGAGCACCATTCCCGACCGTTCGGCGATGGTTACGGCGAGCGTGGACGGAACGCTCGGCGTCGCGATCCAGGCGAGGCCCGCCCGGGCCGCCTTGAACGCGAGCTCGGCCGAGATCCGCCCGGTCACGAGCAGCCCGCGGTTCTCGATCGGGGTCCGCTTGAGCACCGCGGCGCCGATCACCTTGTCCACCGCGTTGTGCCGGCCGATGTCTTCGGCGTGAAAGAGGAGCGCCGTGTCGTCGGTGAGCGCTGCGGCGTGAATGCCGCCGGTCTCGTTGTAGCGGGCGCCGGCGGCAAACAGCTGCTTGAAGAGCGCGCGCAGTGTTTCGGGGGAGGGAGGATCACCGCGTAGCGGTGCCGAGCGCGCCATCGCTTCGGGGTCGGCGAGCATCGTCGCCACCGCGCCACACCCCGACGCCAGGACCGGCTTGCGTTTCTCGCGCTTCACCTGCGCCAGTCGGTCCGGTTTCACGTCGGCCCAGAATCCGAGGTCGGGCGCGCACGGCCGCAGCTGCACGAGATCGTCGAGCGAGGCGATGTAGCCCTCACCGTGGAGCCACCCGACCACCAGCTCCTCGAGCTGATCGGGCGTGCACATCCACGTGACCGCGGGCTCGCCGTTCACCTCGAGCCAGACGGGCCACTCCTCGACCACCGCGGAGTCGGCCCGCATGCGGCCGGAGCGATCGCCCGGCTCTTTACGGTTCGCCGCGGTATTCGGAGTAGTGATTGGGACTCTCCTCAATGCGGACGCAATGCAGGCCGACGCCCGCCGGCAACGCCCCGGCGATTTTCTCCCACACGTGCAGCGCGAGCGCCTCGCCCGTCGCGACCCACTTGCCGCCCGCGAACGGCGCGATGTCCTCGTTGATATGGCGTCCGTCGAACCGGGCGACCACTTCGCGTTGCAGCAGCGTCTTCAGGACGGGCAGGCTCATCACACCGCCGCGAGCGGGATCGAACACACCCTTTACCGTCACGGCACAGCGATAGCGATGGCTGTGGTCGCTCGTGGCCCCGGCAAACTCGGGCGTATCGGGAAAGCGGTGCGTCGCCGTGAATTCGACGATGCGTGTGAGATACCCGGTCGGCATTCCTTAGAATACCCGGACGGCGGTGGCCTTGAAAGAGAACACGACGGCGCTACCGGGATTGAGCGCGAGATCGCGCGCCGCCTCTGCCGTGACGGCCGCGACCAGCTCGACCCCGCCCATGTCTGCCCGGACATGCACGCCCGCACCCCGATGCTCGATCGCCATGCCGGTCACGCGCCCCTTGAAGACATTGCGCGCCGAGGATGGAATCGGCTCGCGGCTCACGAAGATGTCGGTCGGTGCGACGGCGACGACCGCGGGACCGGTACGATCGGTCATCACCACGAGCGCGATGCTTCCCACGTGCACCGTCTTGACGCCGTCGCCCGCCGGCAGCTCGACGCGGAACAGGTTCTCCGGGGTCACGGGGGACAGGCGGCCTTCCGCGAGCGCGCGGATGTCGTCCGCCCAACGGTAGGCGTCTTCGAGCTGGTGCGATGCGATGCAAACCGCGAAGGGACGCGCCGCTCGCTCGGCCGCAAGGGCGCGATACAGCGCGCCCGCCGCGGCGCGGTCGGCCGAGCTGGCTGGCTCATCCAGCAGTAGCACGTCGGTCCGCAGCGCGAGTGCGCGCGCGACGGCTACGCGCTGGACCTCGCCGTCTGACAGCTCGTGGCGGTGCCGGCTGAGCAGCGGCTGGAGTCCGAGCCGCTCGACGACATCGGCGAGGATGCCGTTCGCCGCCGCTCGTCCCACATCGCGCACGCGCAGCCCGTACACGAGGTTCTCTCGGACGGTTCCGCGAAAGAGAATGGGCCGCTGCTCGACCAATGTCACGCGCCGGCGCAGCGATGCGGGGGAGCGTCGGGGAACCACGGTGCCGTTGAAGAGCACTTGCCCTTCTGTCGGCGCCTCGAGGAGCGCGAGGAGGCGAAGCAGCGTGCTCTTTCCCGCGCCGTTGTGTCCGACGACCGCCGTCGCGCCGGTGTGCGGGACGGTGAACTGCTCGAGGTCGAGCACCACGCGTCCCTGGTAGCGATGGCGGACGCCGCGCAGCTCAAGCATGACCGCGTCCTTGCAGCACCTGCAACGCGATGTTCACGACGAGCGCCAGGATCAACAGCACCAGGCCGAGGGCGAGCGCCAGGCCGAAGTCGCCCTGCGCCGTGTACAACGCGACGGCGGTGGTCAGGGTACGCGTGGAGCCGCGGATATTGCCGCCCACGATCATCGCCGCGCCAATCTCGGCGACGACCTGGCCGAAGGCCGCGGTGATCACGGCAGCGAGCGCGAAGCGCGCTTCGCGGGCCACCGTCCAGGCGGTCAGCCACGATCCCGCCCCCAACGTCTCGGCGGTGCGGCGGATGCGGGGGTCCACGCCTTGAACCGCCGCGGCTGAGAGTGCCGCGGCGATCGGCAGCGCGAGCAGCACGTCGCCAACGACGATCGCCTGCCAGGTGTAGAGCCACCCGAGGCCACCCAGCGGGCCGCGGCGGGAGAGGAGGCCGTAGAGCAGCAGCCCGACGACGACGGTAGGGAACGCGAGGGCGGTGTTGACGACCGTCAGTGCGGCGCGCCGGCCCCAGAAGCGACGCGTCGCGAGGAAGTACCCGAGGGGCAGCCCCACGGCACAGGAGACTGCGGTCGCGACGACCGCGACTTTGAGCGTGAGCAGCGCGATCCCATAGACCTCGGAATCACCCGCAACGAGAAGTCCCCACGCCCGCCGGAAGCCTTCGGCTAGAAAATCCATCCAATGCCAAGACTGATCCAGGGATGCAGCGTCCAATCGTTGAGCGGCTGGGTCAGCGGAATCACGCGTGACCCGTCGGAAGCCTGCGCCGAATCATGGAAGGAGAGCGGATACTTGAGGCGCCACACCTGCGCGCGCACGTCGGCATTGATCATCACCCGCCGGGCGGGATACCACCGCACGCCGGTCATGAACGCGGGCGTGAGTTTAGTGCCGAACTGATAGCCGCTCCGCGTCGTGTCGCCTGGAGAATTCACGTCGAACACGAGCCCCAGCCCCGTCCCCAGGTAGGGAGCAAATCCGTGCCACGTCTTCCCGCCGGTGAGTCGCAACTGCATCCCGATTTCGACGAGCGCCAGGTCGGATTTGAACGGTCCGGTCTTGCGCGCAGGGGATGACGAATCGGCGCGCGGATTGATGATGAAACGATCGCCACGCAGGTACGTGCCGGTGAATTGGAAGTGCAGCGTTTTGCCGGCCGGGATTTCATAGCGCAGCCCGAACGTCATCGCGTTGCTCGTGCCGGCACCCGCCACGCCGCGGTCGGCACCCAGGTGGCCTACAACAACCACCGGGCCCGGGTGGAGCCGAATGTCGTGGTAGGGGGACTGTGCGGGGTCGTGGCCGACCTGGCCGTCGGACCGTCGGACGGTCGGACCGAGGGACAGAAAAATCGCCCCGATGACCGCCCACAGCACTCGCCTTGACCGTCCAACCGTCCGACCATCCGACCGTCCGACAATCATGTCTCTCTCAGATCCTTTCCTGTCATTTCCTTCGGTGGCTCGATTCCGAGCAACTGCAAGATCGTCGGTCCCACGTCGCGAAGCGAGCCACCAGTGCGCAAATGCCGTTTGGGGGCGCCTTCCCCCACGATCACTAATGGAACGGGACTCGTGGTGTGCGCCGTGTGCGGGCCGCCGGTGGCCGGATCGATCATCAGCTCGCAGTTGCCGTGGTCCGCGGTCACCAGGACCGTGGCGCCGGCCGTGTCGGCCGTGGTCAGCACTCGCGCGAGACACTGATCGACGGTCTCGACCGCCTTCACTGCCGCCGCCAGGACTCCCGAGTGCCCGACCATGTCGCCATTGGCGTAGTTACACAAAATGAAGTCGTGCTGCTTCCCGGCGATGGCCTTGCACAACACATCGGTCACACCGGGGGCACTCATCTCCGGCATCAGGTCGTAGGTCGCGACCTTTTGCGACGGCACGAGCAAACGGTCTTCACCGGGGTAGGGGGGCTCGTAGCCCCCATTAAAGAAGTAGGTGACGTGCGCATACTTTTCCGTCTCGGCGGTGCGAAACATCGTCTTGCCGTGATCCGAGAGCACTTCCGCGACGATGCGTGACAACACGATCGGCTCGAATGCGGCGGGGAATGGCAGCGTCTCGTCGTACCGCGTCATGGTCACGAGTCGTACCCCGGGCCGGCCGGTGACATCGAAGCCGTCGAAATCCGGGCTCGCCAACGCCCGCACGATCTGGCGCATGCGATCGGCGCGGTAATTGAAACAGAAAATCCCATCGCCGTCGCGAATCAGCGGGGCACCGGTGATGACGCGCGGCTTCACGAACTCGTCCGTCACGCCCGCGGCGTACGCCTGCTTGATCGCGGTGATGGGATCCGCGACCGGGACCCCGATGCCCTTCACCATCGCGTCGTACGCGAGCTTGGTGCGCTCCCACCGCTTGTCGCGGTCCATCGCGTAGTAGCGCCCGATCACTGTGCTGACGGTCTGACGGTCGGACGGTCGGACGGTCTGCAACAGCTCCTCCATGAAGGCCAGGCCGGATTTCGGCGGCGTATCACGTCCATCAAGCCAAGCGTGGATGGCAACGGGTACCTCGTGGCGCTTGGCGAGCTCGATAACCGCAAGGAGATGCTTGTCGAGCGCGTGCACCCCACCGGTGCCGATGAGGCC